>Ga0209753_1000043_pt1 | contig 43294 bp, 34 predicted proteins | sample METZYME_3_550m_FD_187550 | JGI IMG/M metagenome (GOLD analysis project Ga0209753, IMG submission 187550) | Marine microbial communities from oxygen minimum zone in mesopelagic equatorial Pacific - METZYME_3_550m (SPAdes) (version 2) | ecosystem: Environmental > Aquatic > Marine > Oceanic... | reverse complement strand
TGGATGGGATCCTATGTTGACGCCTATTTCGTGGCATGGCGTTACTACTGCGCTCATGGGCAATTGCGGGGTAACTTTCGCCCCTTGCAAAAAAGCAGACCGGAAATTTCTTGCTGAAATGATGGAAAACGTGGAAGACATCCCTCGTGAAGCCATATTGGATGGCTTGCCATGGGATTGGGAAACTTACGGTGAATATCTCGACTCGATCGAAAAACTTCGTCCAGCGATTAATGTTGCGGGTATGGTCGGCCACGGAGCGACCCGTTTCTATGTGATGGGACATCGAGGAATTGATGAAAATCCAACCCCTAATGAAATAGCGGAGATAGCGGCTTTGGCTGGAGCTTCGGTTCGTCAAGGCGCAGTCGGTTTTTCAACGAACCGTATGCCTGGACATCGTTTACCGGATGGGCGTCCCATCCCAGGAACCTTTGCTGAGGCATCGGAAGTTGAGGCTATCTGTCGAGAGGTTGGTGCTGGTAATGGATTATTTCAGTGCGTTCCACACTACACAGGCGAGGGAGATTGGGTTGAGAGAGATTTCCAGATATTGGGACAGGGAGCAAAAAGTGGTGGCACGAGAATTCTATTCAGCGCGGTCGAAACAAACACTTTTCACAAAGACGATCCACATCACGTAATCGAGCAACTTCGTGCTGAGGGGTGTCGCATTTATGGTGTCACAGTGCCCCGATGTGGGGGGTTCGTATCGAACCTCAAAACACCAATTCTCTTTCCAGGATGGTCAGCATTACAGGAAATTGATGTAAATGAACGATTGAATGCAATTCAAGATGTGGAATTTCGAACACAACTGGTTGATGCAGCAAAAAACAATCCTCAGGCTATGGGCTTTGCAAGCCGTTGCCGTTGGATGGGAGATGGAACTCGTCCCATTTACACAAAAGAAAAAGACGACACTCTAGCTTCCCTTGCTGACAGTGTGGGAGAACATCCTGCTGAAACCTGGCTTCGTTTAAGTCTGGAATCCGGCGGAAAGGCTAATTTCCATCAGCCATTCTTCAATATGGACTTCACGGCTGTCGGAGAACTAATGGAACGAGATTGGGTGGTACCCGGATTGGGGGACGCTGGAGCACACGTTTCCATGATTATGGATTCGGGTTGGCCTTCGTTCTACTTGAGTCATTGGGTCCGAGACACCGGACAGATTGACTTAGAACATGCCATTCACTGCATGACTCAGAGAGCAGCGGAAGTATTGGATCTTCAAGATCGGGGCGTTTTACATGTGGGGAAACGTGCAGACCTGAATGTGATAAATCTAGACACGGTTGAAGAGCGACAGCCAGAGGTCGTAACGGATTTTCCTCACAATAAAAGTCGTCTCATCCAACGAGCACAAGGTTACAAGAACACTGTCGTAAATGGACAAGTGATACTGGAAAACGATGAGTTCACGGGTGCTCGTAATGGACGCATTCTGAGATCGACCGACTAATATCCAGGGGCGAGGCTATTGGAAGATCGCCGAGGCGTTATGTTTTGCTCATGCAGCCTGTGGCGACCTCAAAGTACGGATGGCGTCCCCTAGGGAACTCGAACCTACCTATGCCTATTGGGCTGTAGCCCGACGGTTTTAATTGTTGGTACCACTGTTGGTACCACACGAAATAAAATGGATTATTCGGGGTAATTTCCGGTGCTAATCATGGACACTAATCCGACCTGTCGTTGGTCCACCGCAGCATCCCGATGAGTTAACTGGCGGATCAAAAAATCAGCTGAACGGTTTGGCCGTGTATATCCACGAGGGTGGAGCGGACTGCGGGCAGTATTGGGGTATCGGCCAGCCCAGTGGCCCAGTTGGCGTGTGCTTGTTCCAGCTGGGCGACGATCGCAGGATGTTCAGCGGCCAGGTTTTCTGCCTCGCCAGGATCGCTGGTGAGGTCGTAGAGCAGTGTCAGTTGACCATCAGGCGAGTCTGTTGGCCAGCCGTCCGGCGGGGGTTGCAGTCGTCCATCGGTACGTAAGTCAGCCTCGGATAGTGGTGATTTGTTGTAACGAATCAGTTTCCAGCGTTCGTCACGGATCGCGATGGTTGGCCCAGCCCGCCAATACAGGTACTCGTGCGGTGGGCCGTCCATTTCGCCGGTCAGGTAAGGCAGCAGATTGACGCTGTCCTCAGTGATGGTTCCCCGGCCGGCAGCCGCGCTGAAGGTGGCCAGCAGATCCAGGGAGATAACGGGTTGCTCATAGACAGTGTCTGCAGGGAGTGCGACCGGCCAGTTCATGATCAGTGGTACACGAATACCGCCTTCTTGGTAGTAGCGTTTGTAGCCCGCGTGCGGAGCATTGGAGCAGGCATTGTCAATGTAGCCGGCACAGCCGTTATCGCTCGAGAAAACGATGAGGGTGTTATTGAGCTGGCCGATGGCGCGGAGTTTCTCGACTACGGCGCCGACGCTATCGTCGAGAGACGACACCATGGCGGCGTAAATGCGCTTGGCCTTATTGTCGATATGGCGATAGCGATCGAGATACTTGGCGGTCGCCTGCAGGGGGGTGTGTGGAGTCGTGTGGCTCAAGTAGAGAAAAAACGGTTCGTCGCGGTGCCGATCAATGAATGCCACCGCCTCGTCGGTGAAGACATCGGTCAAGTAATTCTCGACTTCAACAATCTCGCGACCGCGAAACACGGCGATCCGTGCGGGGCGTGGATGGCGGGTTGGTCCTATTGCAACGTACTCGACACCCGGTGTCGCGGGATCGATGTAATTGCTGCCCCCTGCGAGCACCCCGAAGTACTCGTCGAAACCGCGTGCCAGAGGATGATGGTCGTCTTGCTGCGCACCCGGGTTTGAGCCGGCGACTTCATAGCGTTCGAGTGGCTCATTAGCGGCCGACCGTAGTGCTTCTCCAATGGCCCCGTAGCCCAGATGCCATTTGCCGATCAGGCCGGTGGCGTATCCGTCCGCCTTTAGCACATCGGCCATCGTGCGCTCGTCGATGCTCATGCCGTTATCGACGTCCCGACCTGCCGGGTTGAACTCCCAGCCGTGACGCTGTTGGTAGCGGCCGGTGAGGAGCCCTGCCCTGGAAGGACTGCAGACCGCGTGAGTCATATAGCCCTGGGTGAAGCGCACGCCGGTTGCTGCCAACTGATCAATGTTGGGCGTGTTAATGACTTCACCGCCATAAACACTTAGGTCCCCAATGCCAAGATCGTCGGCAAAGACGAAGACGATGTTGGGCGGCCGTTCTGCCGCCGCCGGGTCGACCTGTTTCACCGCAGCGTCTTGTGTGTCGCAGCCGCTGAATAGGCTGGTCTGCACCAATGCTGCAGCGAGCGCAAACGCGCGTCTCCCTGAGTGAGTCACGCGGGTCTCTCGTGTCGGTGAATGTTGAGCTTCGCCATCGATACTAGAACGTAGTCGTTTCGGCCCACGCTGTGAAACATTCTTCAGCATCCCCCGTGCTGAGTAAAGGACGACTTCCTAGGAGGGAGTCGAACCCTTTCGTTGGTACCATTGTTGGTACCACTTGAACGCTGAATATGTCCCTACATGCCGAACCTGGCTACGAGGCTCTAATATTTATACGGCCTGTAGCGGACATAAAATGCGGATGGCGTCCCCTAGGGGAGTCGAACCCCTGTTGCCGGGATGAAAACCCGGTGTCCTAGGCCTCTAGACGAAGGGGACGGAGAAGGCGGGGATTCTAGTTGCGACAGGAGCTCGATTCAACAAATGGAAATTGCTTTCCCGAAATTTTAATTTTGGCTACTTAAGAGGACCTGGCCAATATGGTGTCGAGCGAAGTGGTGCGCCGTACGTCCACTGCGAATTCCGCGCCCGAGGGCCCACCGTATCGCCTCTTTTTCGAGCTCTTCGGTCCAAGGGGCCGCTGCGCCATAAACGCTCCCAAGCTCTTGCAGCCAATACTTTACGACACGAAGGTATTGTTCTTGTGTGAAAGGAGCGAACGAAAGCCAGATGCCGAAACGATCTGATAGCGATATTTTCTCTTCGACGGCTTCGGCTTGATGAAGCTCACCACGTTTATATGAAGCCGCTAGATTGTCCTCCATCGTTTCTGGGAGAAGATGGCGTCGATTAGAGGTTGCGTAGATCAAAATGTTTGATGAGGTACCGACGATCGATCCTTCGAGGGCACTCTTAATCTCTTTGTACGATGGATCGTCTGCTTCAAAAGACAAATCATCACACACGACGATAAATCGGTAAGGCTCAGCCCTAACTTCTTCTACGATAACAGCAATGTTCCTGAGGGAATTTTTGTCGATCTCGATTATTCTTAAACCATCGTTGTAGAAAGAGTTAATAAGTGATTGTATTAACGAAGATTTACCAGTTCCTCTTGCACCCCAAAGAAGGACATTATTCGCGGGAAAACCTTTACAAAACTGTTCCGTATTTGCGACCACCGATTTTTTTTGGCGATCAATCTCTAAGAGGTTTTCTAGGGTGATGCTGTTCCTTTCTACAACAGGGGTCAGAGCTCCCGACCATCCTTGACGAATCCACACGGCGGCTGCAGTTTCCTTCCAATCTATGGGGTTGCTCTCAGGCAAAAAACGACCAACACGACGCAGAGCGTCAACGGCGAGAGTTAGGGCGTTTTCGATGCTGTTCTTCACGACAGGTAGATTCGAAGTTTTAATCCAAATAATTGTAACCGCTGTGGGATATTGCCGTTGGTGGCGATAACGTATCAGTCCTCGAGTTTAGGAACGGCGAATGAGTCAAATAACGATTATTGCGTTCGCCGCCTACTTCTTGGCTGTGGGTGCGATTGGCGTGATTGCAACAAGGCGAACCAAGAGCATTACTGATTATGCGATTGGGTCTAGAAATCTCTCGGCTCCGGTCGCTGGGCTGTCAGCTGGAGCCTCGGATATGTCAGGTTGGCTCTTGCTTGGATTACCTGGGGCTGTCTTTATAAGTGGATTACAGGAGGCGTGGATTCTTGTAGGCCTTGTTGCGGGTGCGTGGATTAACTGGAGACTGGTCGCTCCCCGTCTGCGACAAGAAACAGCTGCTCTAGAGAATGCTTTGACTCTCCCCCAATTTTTCGCGAGACGAACGCGGTTCTCAGGACCCCTTCTGCGCGTTATGACCGCGGCTATAACGATTGTGTTTTTTACTCTCTACGCGTCCGCCGGATTTGTGGCTGGAGCTAAGCTGTTTGAAATTGTTCTCGGAGTATCTTATGAAAGAGCGTTGGCGATCGGCGCGTTGGTTATCGTCTCGTACACTGCCTTTGGTGGATTCCTTGCCGTAAGTTGGACTGACTTTTTTCAAGCCCTCTTAATGATGGGTGCGCTCGTTGTACTGCCGGTTATCGGTTCAATGGATGTCTCGGTGACTGCAAGTAATTCGCATGTTCCTTCAATGGGATGGGTTGGGGTAATTAGCTTGCTCGCATGGGGCTTGGGCTATTTTGGACAGCCTCACATTCTCGTCAGGTTTATGGCTGTTGCTAACCCCGTCGATATACCGAAGGCTCGGCGTATCGGTATGAGTTGGATGCTACTTTCTGGAATTGGAGCTATCGCGGTGGGGTTCGTTGGCTCGACGTATTTTGTTTCTCTGGATGATCCCGAAGTGGTGCTGATTGAGCTGGCCCGTCTACTGCTTGATCCCTGGATCGCCGGTATCGTACTCGCGGCTATACTCGCCGCGGTGATGAGTACCGTTGATTCGCAACTTTTGGTTGCATCAACTTCCCTAGTGTTAGATGTGGGTATTTCTACAAAGTACCCGCTTGGTCTGAGTAGAGTCATGGTTGTAGCGGTGGCCCTGGCTGCCTGGGGAATCGCCCTGAATCCAGAAAATCGGGTCCTCGATCTGGTTGCATATGCGTGGGCTGGTCTGGGTGCGAGCTTGGGGCCATGTGTGCTTTATTGTCTTTTCTGGAAGGGGACAACTGGCGAAGGTCTTATCGCGGGGATGATGGTTGGTGGCTCGACTATTTTCTTTTGGCGCAATCTGTCAGGTGGAATCTTCGAACTGTACGAAATACTGCCGGCATTCATTCTTGCTTGCACAGCTATCTATATCGTTAGTCGGATGTCCCCTACTAGTGAAGGGAATCATCTCGGATCCGGAGTCTAACGCTCGTACGCCTCAAGAGCTGGTCCTTAATGGAACAACATTATCCGCTCTTTTTACGTAAATCTGGCGTATGTGTTGCGGGCCGTTGATACCGATTCGACCCACGTCAAAAAGTCGGAGTTCACACCTTTCTTCGCCACCTCCGTTAACAGAAAAAACTATCGACTGGCTGGCGATTCGCCATTTGCCTGTTTCGGTTCGATTGTCGGTTCGAAATCGGTATATCCCTGCTGATCGCGTACCTCGCATTTCGAGGGAGATGGTACGCGAGTGGCGATCATCGAGATCCCAAACGCCGGGAAGATTTAATTGCTCCAACCAGCGAGCACGGGTTTTGCGGGCCGATCTATACCAAAGGGCAACCAGCGCCACAATCAAGACGACGGTCATCTGACTCATCGGTATATCGTCGCGCTTGCTTCAGTTCTAGGCAATGTTTTCTCTATGGACACGTATGATGGTCGCATCAAGCGTATGAGCAGACCACTCGCAAACTTCCTGGATGGTCTTTTGGACGATCTTTTCGCTGCTGGCTATTGCCAAGAATGTCCACTGCGCGCGGTCGTACAGATCGTTCTGGCCGGATTCACAGACAGCCATATTCGTGACGCGACCGAACTTATCGCGTAATCGAGCAAGGCGTCGCCTTTTCTCTTTGAGCGAGCGACAACCGGGTAGATGAAAATCAATTTGAAGGGACTCGGCGTGCATCGACTAATAGTATATTTGTTAGGAGTTGCCTACGTTCCCGCGGACTTCTTTTGTCTACTCGTTGAAAATCTCAAAACGTTCTTCTAGTAAAGCGATCCACCAGGCTAATTGCATTCAGAACCCTGACTTGGATACGTCGTTAGGTATAAGGGGATAACTGATACCGGACCATTTTTGTACGACTCGGATAACTTGGCATGAATAGCCATACTCATTGTCATACCAGACATAAATAATGGCTCGGTTGCCATCGACGATGGTTGCTCCAGAATCTACGATGCACGCGTGACGATCACCGATAAAGTCTGAAGAGACGACCTCCATCGACTCAGTGAAATTGATTTGACGCTGTAACGCTGAGCGCAATGCCATGTGACGAAGGTGATCGTTGACGTCTTCGATATCTGTTTCTTTTGACAGCGTGAGATTGAGTATGGCGAGAGACACGTTTGGTGTAGGAACTCGAATTGCGTTCCCGGTGATTTTCCCCGCTAGCTCCGGCAACAATTTCACGATAGCTGAAGACGCGCCCGTTTCTGTAATAACCATGTTGAGTGCCGCGCCGCGGCCTCGCCGATTTTTCTTATGGTAGTTGTCGGTTAGGTTTTGGTCAGGGGTGTACGCATGTACTGTCTCCACGTGCCCGTGACTGATTCCGAATTGGTCATTCATCGCTTTAAGCACCGGCACGATCGCGTTAGTCGTACATGATGCGGCAGAAATAATTTTGTCCGATTCGCCGAGCTCGTTTGAATTGATTCCAGAGACGAAGTCTTTAACCGCACCCTTTCCCGGTGCCGTCAATATGACGCGATCGACGCCTTTTGATTTGAGATGCTGCCCAAGTCCTTCTGTATCACGCCACACGCCGGTATTGTCGATAACAATAGCGTTATCAATACCGAAGGAGGTGTAGTCGATTTCGTCGGGGTTGTCAGCATGGATGAGCTGAACAACGTTACCGTTCGCAATAATGCAATTATTCTCTTTGTCCGTCCTTACTGTGCCTTGAAAAGGACCATGGACGGAGTCGCGACGTAAAAGTTCGGCTCGTTTTTCGAGGTCTTCTTCTGAGCTTTTGCGTACGACAACGGCCCGGAGCCGCAGCTGATCCCCGCCTCCTGTTTTCTCGATGAGGAGGCGAGCCAATAGCCGCCCTATTCTGCCAAACCCATAAAGCACGACATCTTGGGGTGTCGTTAGTGGCTTTACGTGGCGTCCGATTACTTCCTCACAGGCATGCTGGGTGAACTCGAAGGCGGATAAACCAGGGTCATCGCCGTTACGATCCATGTAGTCGCTTGCGAGTTTTCCTACATCGACATGAGACGGCCCTAGATCGAGCTCGGACATTGCTTTCAAAATGGGAAAGCTCTCGAATTCGGAAAGTTCGTTATGGGCTACCTGTCTCACAAACCGATGGGTCTGCATGATCTCAAGGACGCTCTGATTGTGCAGAGGCTGCCCGTAACAATAAGCGACGACATTGCGTCGATAGAGCTTCCCGATAATCGGAATCATCGCTTCGGCGAGCGCTTCACGCTCTTTCCAGTCGGGGAAATAATCGTCTAGGCTGGCGAGCGCCACGAGGTGTCCTTAATACGATTTCAGAGCGGGCGGAATGATAGGTACAAGGTCGCGCGCAGTAAAGACTAGCGAGGCGTATTTGTGTTCAAAGTTTTCAAGCGAGCATGTAGACCAGTGAGTTGCGTACAACGTGACGACAATCACCCAACAAAAGAACTTCAAAATTCGTCATCTAAAACTCTGATTAATATCTGCTAGTTTGCCTGCGCCCGGGCAGAGCACGGATTCTTCGAGGGCATTCAGAGGTATATCCGTCGTGTCTAATATTTCGTGGCAGTCATGTGGATCTCGGGAAACATACAGTAATCCCGTGACAACCTCTCCCCGTTCTTGCGCTTCTTGGACATGACTAAGAGCCTTGACCCGGTCGTATGGGTCATAGTCGTTCGATAGTTTGTTTAAATGTAATCGAGAGCCATCGGGCATATTCACTGATTCGCTCGTTCCCGGTTCGTAATCGACAGTAATTTCCTCATGAGGGAGGACGACGTCGGCATCAATGACGTGTTCGGTGTGCTCCCGTACGTAGTCGTAACTTTTCGTCGATCCGGCGTGATTGTTGAACAGGACACAAGGAGAAATGACGTCGATAAACGCAAAACCTTTGTGCATGATCGCCGCCTTGATCAGCGGTACCAGTTGACGCTTGTCTCCCGAAAAACTTCGGGCAACGAAACCCGCACCGATTTGTAGAGCGACCGATACCATGTCGATTGGCGCGTAAAGGGTTGGCGCACCTTTTTTGCTCGTAGAGCCAAGGTCATTAGTTGCCGAGAACTGACCTTTTGTTAGTCCGTAGGTTCCATTGTTGTCAACGATATACAGCATGTTGATTTTGCGACGAACGATATGTGCAAATTGCCCGAGGCCGATGGATGCGCTGTCACCATCGCCCGATACACCGACGCAATACATGTCTCTATTGGCTAGATTTGCACCGGTAGCGACCGATGGCATGCGTCCATGAACTGAGTTGAATCCGTGGGAATTGTCCAGGAAATAACTAGGTGTTTTTGATGAACATCCAATTCCGGAGATTTTGAGGAAGCGGTGCGGAGGTATCGAGAGTTCGGAACAAGCTTGGACGATCGCGGCGCTGACGGAGTCATGACCGCATCCTGCACAAAGCGTTGACACCGAGCCCTCGTAGTCCCGACGATTCAGGCCTATTTCGTTTACTTTTAAAAGAGGGTGGTGAACCTCGGGTTTACTGACGTACGTCATGATTGCACCTCTTTCAATCGTGGCAAGTTGTGGTCCGTGTAATACGCCAAGATCTGTTCGTGGATCGTATCCGCAGAGATTGAGAAGCCGCCGTAATAGAGAACGGATATAAATCGAGTGGGATCGATTTCCAGTTCGTTGACAAGTAGCGTACGCATTTGGGCGTCGCGATTTTGTTCAGCAATGAAAAGAATTTCATGTTGATCAATAAAAGCTTCGACCGCTTCGCCGAACGGAAATGCCCGTAATCGCATCGTGTCTAGATGAATTCCATCGTCGCTCAATCGATCTAGTGCTTCCCCCATGGGCATTGCGGTTGTCCCGTAGTAGATAATTCCCGCTGGTGCATCGCCATCAACAATTTCGGGTGATGGTACGATCGTTTTTGCGGTATCCCACTTCTTTAGGAGACGATCCATGTTGGCGGTGTAGGCTTCCGGGGATTCCGTATAGACCGCGTACTCATCGCGAGACGTACCACGTGTAAAGAAAGCGCCTTTTGTTGGATGAGTTCCGGGAAGCGTCCTGTAACCGATTCCGTCGCCATCAATATCGAGATAACGTCCGAATTCACTGATCTCTTCTAGACTTTCGTGGTCTAGTACTTTCCCTCGGTCGTAGCACCGTTCATCGTCCCACGTCAAAGGTTCGGACAAGTTGTCATTCATGCCGAGTTCAAGATCGCTCAGCACAATGATGGGGGTCTGTAGTCGATCGGCTAGATCCAGGGATGACGCAGCAAAATCAAAGCATTCTTTCGGTGACGCGGGAAAAAGCAGAGGGTGTCGAGTATCTCCATGCGATGCATACGCGGCGGATAGAAGGTCCGCTTGTTGCGTTCGAGTTGGCATTCCGGTTGAAGGACCTGCCCGTTGGATATCGAAAAGAACGGCGGGGATCTCCGCGAAATATGCAAGACCGAGAAATTCCGTCATGAGTGAGACGCCAGGGCCCGATGTAGCTGTGAAAGCCCGGGCACCGTTCCAATTTGCACCGATAACGATCCCCATCGCAGCCAGTTCGTCTTCGGCTTGGATCACCGCGTAATTCTTTCGATTGGTGACAGGATCCACTCGGAGCCTGGAGGCGTGTTGTTCAAACGCTTCCGCCATCGACGTCGACGGCGTGATCGGATACCAAGCACAAATGGTTGCGCCTCCGTAGATCGCCCCAAGCGCTGCGGCGGCATTGCCATCAATTAAGATTCGATCCCCTACCCCCTTAGATGCTCGGACTTGGATTGGTAACGGCGAATCCATGTAATCGTGCGCGTAGCTCCGTCCAATTTCCATTGCCGTAATATTTGGCTGAATTAGGTTGTCTTTACCTTTGTACTGAGCAGAAACCATTCCCGTGATGATTTCGAAATCGATGTTCAACAGAGCAGACAAGGCACCGAGATAGACAATATTCTTGAAGAGCTGGCGCTGTTTGGGATCTTCAAATTCGGATTGGACGAGCTTCGATAATGGTATGCCCAAGTCGTTAATATCGTTTCGGCTTAAGCGGCGATCTCCACCTTGGGAGTTGTCGTGCAACAAAAATCCGCCTGGAACAATGGATGCGAGGTCTTCTTCGTACGTTTCCGCATTCATGGCGACCATGATGTCGATCCCTTCCCGACGCCCGAGATACCCCTTTTCCGAAACTCGCACCTCGAACCATGTGGGTAAGCCTTGGATGTTTGATGGAAATATATTCCTGGTGGCGACGGGAATGCCCATCCGGAAAAGGGCTTTGGCAAACATGCCGTTTGCGCTTGCCGAGCCTGATCCGTTTACGTTGGCGAACCGGATAACAAAATCGTTATACGTTGTCATTCCGCATATGAACCCATTTGTGGGACATGTATCACAGACTTTTGCATATCCCAGGCGTTTGTGGGACACCGCTCTGCGCAGAGTCCACAGTGAAGACAGACGTCTTCATCTTTAACCATGACGCGGCCCGTTTCGAGATGTCCCGACACATAGAGATCTTGCTCGAGATTTGTTGCGGGAGCCATGAGCGCTGGTCGCATCGAACTTTCCTCGGCATTTTCGGTGAAGCTAATGCAGTCCATCGGGCATATATCCACACAAGCATCGCACTCGATGCAAAGCTGGTCGGTGAACACGGTTTGCACATCGCAATTTAGGCAACGTTGTGCCTCGTCGAGTCCGAGTTTTTCGTCGAAACCTAACTCGACCTCCACCTTTATGTTCTTCAAAGAGGCTTCTTTATGGGCGTGTGGAACAATGTGACGGATTGACGGGTCGTGTTCGGCATCGTAACTCCATTCGTGGATCCCCATTTTTTGGCTGAGCAGGTTAACGCCCTCCGGTGGGCGCTCCTCTTTAACGTTTTTTCCTTGACAAAACAGGTGCATGGAGATCGCGGCTTTGTGTGCGTGAGCGGATGCCCAGATGATGTTCTCGGGGCCCAAGGCCGAGTCACCTCCGAAAAATATTTCGGGGTTGGTCGATTGAAGCGTGTCGTCGTCGAGTATGGGGCAATCCCACTTGTCGAATTCAATGCCGATGTCACGCTCAATCCAGGGGCAGTGGTTCTCTTGCCCAATCGCCATGAGGATATGGTCGGCCTCTATAAAGACATCGGGTTCATCACTGGGGACGTACTTCAGACGGCCGTTCTCTTCGATGGGCGTAACACATTCAAACAATACGCCCTTCAACTTGCCGTTTTCATGAATAAACTCTTTCGGAGGCCTGTTGTTAATGATCGGGATGTCTTCGTTTATCGCTTCCTCTTTTTCCCAATCGCTGGCTTTCATCACCTCGAACGCGCTGCGGACAACGACGGTTACCGATTCCGCGCCTAATCGAGTCGACGTTCGGCAACAGTCCATCGCCGTGTTACCGCCTCCCATGACGATAACTTTTCCTGAAATACTTGTCGTATGACCGAACGCGACGCTCGATAACCAATCGATGCCAATAGAGATGTGCTCGTCAACCTCGGTTCGACCAGGTATGTCTAAATCGCGTCCCCGGGGTGCGCCAGTACCGACAAAATAAGCGTCATAATTCATGTCGAGCATGGCTCGCATACTTGTTATCTCGTAATCGAAGTGGGTGTTTACTCCCATGTTAAGAATGAGATCGACTTCTTCGTCTAAAACGTCGGCTGGTAGTCTGAAAGCGGGTATCTGACTACGCATCATTCCGCCGCCGGCCGAATCCCGATCGAACATGTCGATCTCGTACCCAAACGGTAGCATGTCCCGGGCCACCGCCAGTGACGCAGGGCCTGCTCCAAGCAGCGCAATCTTTTTGCCGTTTTTCTCTACCGGCACCCTCGGTAGGAACGCAGTTATGTCACCTTTGTGATCTGCTGCAACTCGTTTTAGGCGGCATATTGCGACAGGTTTTTCCTCTGTCCTAACACGTCGACATACTGGTTCGCAGGGCCGATCGCACGTTCTTCCTAGTATCCCTGGGAAGACGTTCGAATCCCAATTGATCATGTAAGCTTCGGTATAGCGTTGCTGGGCGATGAGCCGGATGTATTCGGGTACCGGGGTATGAGCGGGACAGGCCCACTGACAGTCGACTACCTTGTGGAAGTAGTTGGGATCCAGAATGTTGGTGGCTTTCATTCGAATACAGGCTGCGCGGACTATGCAACCGCAAAGGAAGGTTAGAATCCCCTCTTCAAAACGCGGACTTTAGTCTTTCTTTTGGTTTGCTACCAGAAGAATCGAATGTAATCGCTGAGCATGTAGATATCACTCGAAGTTATATCGATGGAACTAGAGAGCCTCATTAAACAAGTGCGAGTACCGGCGCGTCACCTGGTTCATAACTGGCAGGGAGACGCTGGCTGTGCTGATTCGTGTTTATTGGCGCGACTAATTTCTAACTCGGATCAGTTTTTCGTTTATGTGGCCTCAGGATCGGAAGAAGTTGAACGAGTGGCGAATGAGCTTCGGTTCTTCGGCCAACCAGAATCAGATGTTCTTACTTTTCCTGAGTGGGAAACTCTACCTTACGATGCTTTTTCTCCCCACGATGATTTGATATCGGAACGGCTTTCAACTTCGTTTGAACTACTTCGTGCAAATAAGGGCGCGTTGGTGGTTTCAGTACGTAGTTTGTTGCAGTGCATGCCACCAAGTCGGTTCGTTAGATCGCAATCGTTTCTTTTTAAATCCGGTCAGCATTTTGACATCCAGCTAGAGCGTCAACGACTGATACAAACGGGCTACCGGCATGTGGAACTGGTGATGGAGCGTGGGGAATTTGCGGTTCGTGGATCGATTATGGATATCTTTCCTATGGGTAGTGATCGACCGATCCGTGTCGATCTCGATGACGATTTGATCGACGGAATCCGGAAATTTGATCCAGACTCGCAACGAACCATCGCGACACTCGACGTTGTCAGATTATTGCCGGCCAAAGAGTTTCCGCTCGATCAGAGCGCTATTGCTCGCTTTCGAGAAAAGTGGCTCGACGTTTTTGATGTGGATGTTCGCCACTGCCCGATATACCAGGAGGTCACCGACGGGGTCGCGGCACAAGGACTTGAGTACTACTTGCCTCTTTTTTTCGACAGTACAGAAACGCTATTTGATTACCTCCCTGAGGATTGTGCATTCGTGGTTTCCGACAAAGCCGAAGAGTCAGCAAAGCATTTTTGGAAAGAACTGGATGCCCGCTATGAGAGCCTACGCCACGACATAGAGCGACCCATACTTCCTCCCGCAAGCCTCTTTCAACAATGGTCGGCTGTGTCAAAACTACTGAAACAGCATGGCGTAATTCAACTAGATCCCACCCATAAGAAAAAACGGCACGTGGTTGCACTTGGCGCTCTTTCAAGGCCCGATGTTCGCGCGGAATTAACGCGTAGCAATCCCGGCGCGGCTCTGCGTCGATACATAGAGACTACTTCCAGCCGTGTGTTGTTCACGGCCGAATCAGCGGGGCGTCTCGCGCATCTGGATGAGTTCTTACGTCGTAGTGCGATCGTCGCGATCGAAACTCAAGGTTTCTCTCATTGGTTGAATTCTGGGGCTTCTCCTGGGCTTGTGATCGCACCGATTGATCGTGGTTTTGCGTTTGATGACGTCGTCGTGATTAGTGAAGCTCAAATATTCGGTCGCGAGTTCGAAGGTCGGAGCAAGAATTCGCGGCGTCCGATTGATCCCGAATTGGTTATAAGAAACCTGACGGAACTAAGCCTCGGCACTCCCGTGGTTCACGTTGAACACGGGATCGGGAGATACAGAGGTTTAGAGATACTGGTTATCGATGGACATCCGGCGGAGTTCTTGACGTTGGAGTATGCCGAGAGCGCACGGTTATATGTGCCTGTCGCGTCGCTAGACTTAATTTCGCGATATGCCGGAGCGGACCACGAATCTGCTCCGCTTCATACGCTGGGTACTGACAAATGGGCGAAGGAGAAGCAGCGGGCTGCCGAGAAAGTCCGTGATGTTGCGGCAGAGCTACTAGATGTATATGCGCGTCGCGAAATTGCAGAGGGCTTCGCGTTTCCGCGACCGGATGCGGATTACGAGAGGTTTTGCAATGAGTTTCCTTTTGAACTGACGTTGGATCAACGAAACGCCGTTGATGCAATGATTGAAGATCTAACCCGAGTTCGTTCGGCGGATCGTCTAATTTGTGGTGACGTTGGATTTGGCAAGACGGAAGTCGCCATGAGGGCTGCGTACATCGCATCTCAAGCCGGCAAACAGGTCGCGGTATTAGTTCCCACGACTCTCTTAGCGCAACAACACTACGAGACTTTTTGCGATCGATTTTCTCAATGGCCACATCAAATCGAAGTCGTTTCTCGAATGCGCCAAGATGGAGAGGTAAAACGCCTTAAGGAAAAACTATCCGCAGGGACGGTGGATATCGTCATTGGGACTCATCGATTGTTGACGCCGGATTTTGACTTCAAAGATCTTGGGTTAATCATTATCGACGAGGAGCACAGATTCGGGGTTCGACAGAAGGAACGCCTGAAAAGTGTGCGCGAGTCGGCGGACGTCCTCGCGTTGACGGCGACACCGATCCCACGCACCCTAAATATGGCCATCAGTGGTATGCGTGACCTATCCATCATTGCAACGCCGCCAGCCAAACGACTAGCTATCAAGACCTTTGTGATAAGGAAGAGCCAGCTGCTCATACGCGAGGCCATAGACCGCGAACTCTCACGTGGCGGACAGGTTTTTTATTTACACAACGACGTCAGGACAATTGACCAAGCAGCCGAAGACCTGTTGGAGCTATACCCCGAGGCACGTATTGCAGTGGCTCATGGACAAATGCCGAAGCGTCGGCTTGAAAAGGCGATGGCGGACTTTTACCACCGCAGATGTAACCTTCTCGTCTGCAGTACGATCATTGAGAACGGCATTGACGTTCCTAATGCGAACACGATCGTGATTGAGCGTGCAGACAAATTTGGCCTGGCGCAGTTGCATCAGCTCCGGGGACGCGTGGGTCGATCCACTAGGCAAGCATACGCATACCTGTTAACACCGCATCCGAAGGCCGTGTCTCGTGATGCAAGGAAAAGGCTCGACGCGATCGAGGCTTCTGGAGAGCTGGGGATTGGCTTCACGTTGTCAACGTACGATCTGGAAATTCGAGGCGCGGGCGAGCTATTAGGTGATGACCAATCAGGCCAGATTGAGACCGTCGGTTACACAATGTACATGGAGATGTTGGAAAGGGCTGTGGCGGCTATTCGAGCGGGGAAAATCCCCCATTTGGATGTGCCTCTCCCGGACGTCCACGAGGTGAATTTACATGCACTTGCTCTCATACCGGAAGAGTATGTTCGAGATGTTGATATGCGCTTGATTCTTTATAAGCGCATTGCGGGTGCAGTTACGGATAGAGAACTAATTGAGTTGAAGATAGAAATGGTGGATCGTTTTGGCAATATGCCGGTTGCGCTAGCGAACCTGTTTCTTTCAACACAAATCAAACTTTCTGCCTTAGCGCTCGGCATCAAACGAATTGATTTAGGACCTGCCAAAGGTCGAGTTGAATTTGCAAACGACACTTCCGTCGATCCTCATGCGCTCATAAAACTCGTGCAGGAATCGCCAGAAACTTATGAGTTGATTGATGGCAATCGGTTGAAGATAAATCGCGATTTAGAAACCGAGGCGGCTAGATTTAGATTCGTCGAAAAATTCTTAGAAACCCTGCGTCGGGAAGACCTGTCGCCCGAGAAGAGTGCGTGAGGAAACTGTTTCTGATATCGATGTTCGGACTGTCGGTGACGTCAACGGCAGCAACGGATATAGATCCTTTTGCAGATAATTGGTATTGCGTCGAGGCCATGATTTTCTCGAGCACCCAAGCACAATCATCCGAGCCGGAGGACGACCCTTTTGTCGAACAAATTGCCGTTAACGATCGCAGGACCTATTCTCGAATCCTGTTGTCGATTCAACCCGACTGGGTGGGCTCTAGCACGAATCTTTTTGATTACGTGTCGGAAGAGACGGCAGGATGGTGGATGACAGACGCTCAGGCGAGATCGAGCGACACGGGAACGTTGTGGCAATTTCCTTTAACAAAAAGAAACGCTTCACCGGTTGGACAAGATACTTCAGTCACAATAGACAACTTGCAGTCGACGGACGTTGAACTTGACGGTTTTGTCACCACCAGAGGGCTGTATGTAGGGCCACCAACGGTTGCCCGGGATAGCCATGAAAGTCCTTTAATTCAGCTGGGTAGATGGTTAGCGTCTTCTAGTTTTATCTGGCATACCGAGAAACTTGGTTTCGTATCAACGGCGACTCGTTTGCGGAGGGGCGGATACCAAATTGTAGGTCACGGTATGTGGCTTCAGCCCGTTCCTGATCGGGGCGCAGCAATTTCGCTATTACTGCAACTGGGAGAGCGGGACGACAGTGGGTTGTATGAAGTTGAAGGCACGATAGCCGTGACCCGCGGTCGATATTTGCATATTGATGTCCAATTGTGGAAGAACGACTTGGGACCGTTAATTGGAGAGAGACATAGTTTTATCGAGCTCCGAGAGAGCAGACGCATGCGTAGTCGCGAAGTTCATTATCTTGACCACCCCGTCCTCGGCATGTTGGTTAAGATCGTGCCCGCTGACGTTACGGAATTAGCCGAGGATATCTCCGAGCGCTCGGGCCGCGCGCCCGACGATGTCGAGGAGGTTCGCGGAGTTTCGAGCAACAGCGAGGCTGATCTCTTGATGTCGGATTGGTCCATCGCTACGACCTGCAGCGGCATTTACGATTAAACAGATCCCACCAAAAGGGATATTGAGTTCCCTTGCGAGTGCCGCTTCGGGCATTGCAGTCATTCCAACGAGATCGCAACCGTCCCTTCTCAATCGCTCGATCTCTGCGGATGTTTCGAGCCGAGGCCCTTGAGTGCAGCCGTACGTTGCCGTGGTATGAACGGAATGTCCGGATTCCTTTGCTGAGGATATGAGGTGCTGCCGAACGACGGCGTTAAAGGGTTCGCTGAAGTCGAAGTGGTTTAGGCCTAACTTCGCATTGAAGGAACCTTCTCGCCCCCAGGTGTAGTCGATGATCTGATCTGGTATCACAATGTCTCCGATCACGAGATCGTTTCGAATAGCACCAACGGCATATATCGCGATGATGGCCGAAACCGAGGCTTCGTATAAGGCCCAAAGATTTGCGCGGTAATTGATGTCATGGGGCGCAATGGCATGCGGATGTCCATGCCGGGCCATGAAGGCCACGTTGGCCAGCCCCATGTCTAAGTTCTGCAGCGCTGCCGAGGGCTCGCCAAAGGGAGTTGCCGACGAACCTGCGGTTTTAGTGTGGTTGGTGTCCTCGGTGGTAACTGTTCCACCAAGAACGCCGATTAAAAAGGGTGTCTCGTTTTGATCGCTTCGTTTCATGGATCGACGTGATCGATTCGATCAAACGACGCGCGCGTATATTCCGGGAAGGTTTCGATATAAACCGTCTAAATCCATCCCCCGCCCGATCAGAAACCGAGTAGGTGCTGTTAGAGCGACAAAGTCTGGTTCAAGAGTCCGACAATCGCCGCTAATCGACTGCTCGGACTTGTCAACCAAAACCGCAGTCCATACTGCAGCGGCATCTCCCTTAAATTCATTGACAATAGCCTGCATGGTTACGCCATGATCGATTACGTCGTCGACCAGAACGACGTTACGATCTCGTAAATTTGTTCGAGGCCGCGTATGAATCTGAACCTCTCCACCTTCCATCCCGCCGTATCGTGTCGCGTACAAGAAATCCATTGCCAATGGAAAGTTCAACCTTTTTGTTAGATCCCACATGAACGGGAGACCGCCATTCATGATGCAAACGAAAACAGGCAGCGCATCTGTAAGCTCCAGGGCGATTCGAACAGCGATTTGGTCGACGGCGTGTTCAACCGTGGCTGCGTCGAACAAGAGCTCGTATTCCTCGGGTATTGTCGTCACGACAAACTCTGTTGTTCTCGCGGTTCTATGTTCGACTCGGATCCTTCGACGTGAAGTGTTTGTGTTGGGAACGCGATTTCAGCCCCATGCCGCTCGATGATACTTGCGATCTCGAAGAGGATGGATTCTTTGATTTCGTGAAATTCAGTCCATCCTTTTGTTTTAGTAAACGTGTAGATCCAAAAATCAACCGACGAGGAACCGAAGGAGAGTAGATTCACCATTAATGTTTGGTCCGTGTCGATGGCGTCGTGGTTATGGAGCAGATGACGGATATCCTCAAGGATGCCAGGTAAGACGTTGATGTCGTCGTAACGTACGCCGATTGTCTCCTTGATCCGTCGGTTATCCATTTGGCTAGGGTTTTCCACGATAAGATTAGTGAAAACGGAATTTGGGATGTGCAGCGGACGTTTATCGAAGGTTCTAATTCTTGTAGTGAGGACCATGATTTCTTCAACGGTACCCTCAATTTCCCGATCAGGGGAACTAATCCAGTCGCCCTCTTTGAAGGGTTGTTTAAACAGGATCATTAAGAAACCAAAGTAATTTGCGAGGAGATCCTGTGCCGCGAAGCCGATAGCCAGTCCCCCAATGCCGCCAAAGGCTAACACGCCGCTGACGCTGATCCCCAAGGATTGAAGTACGACGAGGGCGGTAGCGATGATGATGGAAACTCTAACTAATCTGCCAATGCCGTTTGCGATGGAGGCATCCCACGGATGGTCCTGGTATCGGGCATCTTGCATGCTGTTTTGAATGTTGCTCACGATGCGCGTTGCAAACCACGCGAGCAACACGATGACGCCTACTTTCCTAATTGGATCGACGAACTGGAAGATGTCAGATGGTTCGTCGCCACCCACGACCTCTGCAGCCCAGAGAATGCCAAGCAGCACAATGCCCCAGCGTACGGGTTTACGCGCGGATTCCAGGAGCGCGTCGTCCCACAAATTACGAGTGTTTTCGAGTCTTCGTGCTATACGATTAAAGATCAAGCGCAATACGGCATCCAAAACAAAGGTCAGTAATACGATCCCGAGGACCTGCCATAAGGTGCCCTCAATTGTGGTGACCCGATCAATCCACGTATCAATCATCTTGATCCCCGTAGGCGGTTAATTTTTGCAAAGTGCTACAAGTAACAATTTAGACCAAGTCGATCGTCTAAATCTTCGTTTTCTTACATGTGGAGAGATTCTGAAACGTCTTTCCAAAGATAAACAATACTGTATATAATCACAGGCACTGTATATTTGGACAGGTAACTGGGTGTGCGCACGATGTATACCTAGGAGACGCAGAGGACTCTTATGGAAAAGCTAACCAGCCGACAAGTCGAAGTTCTGGACGTTATCCGATCCCACATTTCAGATACCGGTTATCCGCCAACGCGTGCCGACATTGCAAGCGAGCTCGGATTTAAGTCGCCAAATGCCGCCGAGGAACACTTGAAGGCTCTTGCTCGTAAAGGCGCGATTGAGATGATCCCAGGCACCTCCAGAGGTATAAGGCTTCCCGAAAGCGACGGACTACCGATTGTTGGACGCGTTGCGGCGGGTAATCCGATTCTCGCTGAAGAAAATATTGAGGACACTTGCGACGTTCCCGCATCCTTATTTCGTCCTCGCGCGGATTTTTTGTTGCGGGTACGTGGCGATAGTATGATTAATGCAGGCATCTTGAATAACGATTTACTAGCCGTCCATAAGACCCCCGAAGCCCATGACGGTCAGATTGTGGTGGCTCGAATCGACGACGAAGTGACGGTAAAACGGCTGCGGCGTACAAAGTCAAAACGCACCGTGTGGTTGATGCCCGAGAATGACGACTATCAGCCGATCGAGATTGACCTAACCAGACAGTTCTGCGCTATCGAAGGCGTGAGTGTGGGTGTGATACGGAGATAATTGTGGATCCGGCAATCCGACGTTGCCGGGTTTGCGAACGTATCAGCGAAACGATATGAACTTATCTACGCCGCTGTTTTGGGGCGTTTCTTCGTAGGCTTCTTATCTTGGTGCTGCCATTGACCGTTGCGATAGTGAGCCATCCATCCTGTCGCTTTACCGTCTTTTTCGGATGCGATGAACTGCTCTTTATTCTTGCGTGAATATTTGACCACGGTCGCGTTACCGTCGGGATCTGTATCGGGCGCGGACAACAGGAATCGGTATTTCGGGTCAAGCTCGTTACCGTGGGCTTGGATTTCTGAAATCAACGGAGCACGCGTTTCCCGGTGTTTAGGAAACGCACTGGCAGCAAGGAAAATCCCTGCCGCCCCATCCCGGAGGACGTAGTGGTCATCAACGTTGCGACATTTTAGCTCTGGCATCGAGATAGGGTCGGCTTTGGGTGGGGCTGCCTCTCCATTTCTTAACAACTTGCGGGTATTGCTGCACTTCTCACTGGTACAGCCGAAATACTTCCCGAAGCGACCGCTTTTTAGTTGCATTTCGGCGCCGCACTTGTCGCAATCGAGGACGGGTCCCTCGTAGCCCTTTAGCCGAAATTCCCCATTCTCGACTATGAAACCCGAACAATCGGGGCTGTTGCCGCATAGGTGCAAGCGGCGCTTTTCGTCGATCAGGTAACTGTCCATGACCGTTGCGCACTCGCCGCATCGGCTTTTCATGCGAAGAATTTTGCTCTCACCTTCTTCATCAACATCAATGTCTACTACTTCTTCGCCGGGCGTTAGATTAAGAGTGTAAGTGCATCGTTCTTTCGGTTTGAGCGAATATCCGGAACATCCTAAAAACACACCGGTACTTGCCGTCCGGACCTGCATCGGTCGGCCGCACTTGCCACATTCGATATTCGTCTCGGTTGGTGCATTCGGACGCATGCCCCCGTCAGGATTGGATGCAATCTCAATTTTCTCAGAGAAGTCTTTATAAAACGTATCAAGGACGTTCTTCCAGTCGGTCGAGCCTGCGGCGATTTGGTCGAGTTGTTCTTCCATGCTCGCGGTGAAGGAGTAGTCGAGAAGTTCTTCAAAGCTCTCGATTAAGCGATCGGTGACGAGCTCACCGATCTTTTCTGAGTAGAATCGACGGCTTTTAAGGGTCGCATAGCCACGATCCTGAATGGTGGAGATGATTGCCGCATAGGTCGACGGCCGACCAATGCCGAGTTTTTCTAGTTCTTTCACTAGGCTGGCCTCACCGAATCGCGGCGTCGGTTTGGTAAAGTGTTGCACCGCTTCGGTATCAGCGCAGTCAAGCCCATCGCCGACCTTAAGATCGGGAAGATCGATTTCGTCTTCCTTTCTAGATGCTGTTGGCAGGACGCGAGTGAATCCGTCGAATTTCAGGATGCGACCTCTAGCCCGCAATTCAAACGGTCCGGCTTGCACGGTATAAGTTGTGCTCAGGTACTCTGCCGGAGTCATTTGGCTAGCCACGAACTGCGACCGGATAAGTTCGTAGAGCCGCTGCGCGTCAGGTTCTTGCTTCTCGAGATCACTTTGAGTTAGGTCAACGTTTGTTGGGCGAACGGCTTCGTGAGCTTCTTGGGCCCCTGCTTTGCTGGTATAAGTATTCGGTTGATCGGGCAGATATCGTGGTCCGTAGGACGCCACGATATGATCTCGTGCGTCTTTGATCGCTTCTGCCGAGACATTGGTCGAGTCCGTTCGCATATACGTGATGTAACCGCCTTCATACAGTCGTTGCGCCATCGTCATTGTCTTACGGACGCTAAAGTTCAGGCGCGTTGATGCTGCTTGCTGCAATGAAGATGTAATGAAAGGCGCATTGGGCCGGCTGGTGGTTGCTCGGGCGTCTTTGTCAGCGACTGTAAATGGATGCTTGCCCAAGGCCTCAATCGCCTTCTCGGCATCAATATTATTGTCCGGGCGAAACGCGACGTTCGTTTCTCGAACGACTTGGAATCGGTTGAATTCATCGCCCCCGGAAGGTTTGAGATCGGCGAATACTTCCCAGTACTCTTCGGGAACAAAGGCTCTGATTTCGCGTTCTCGCTCAACGATTAGCCTTACGGCTACCGACTGGACACGTCCAGCAGAGAGGCCGCGAGCAACTTTTGACCACAAGAGTGGGGAAACTTCAAATCCGACGACGCGATCAAGGAAACGGCGAGCTTGCTGAGCCTCGACCTGGTTTTCATCGATTTCGCCTGGATGTTCAAAAGCCGCTTGGATCGCATTTCGAGTAATCTCGTTAAATACGACTCGTCGAAAGCGAGCGGGATCGCCACCGATGACTTCGCGAAGGTGCCAAGCGATCGCCTCGCCTTCCCGATCCAGATCGGTCGCCAAATAGATGATGTCAGATTTTTCAGCGAGCGCTTTTAGTTCCTGAACCACTTTTTCTTTTCCAGGAAGAACTTCGTAGTCTGCTCGCCAACCCTGATCCGGATTAACTCCCATGCGGCGGATAAGCTGGGATCGCGCTCGTTTCTTCTGGTGAGCCTGTTTTTGTGCTGGTGATAGCTTGCGAGTTTTTGCGGCTTGCTTTGCCCTTTGTTTGGGATCGCTACCCCTACCCCGTGTGGGTAAATCCCTCACGTGGCCAACACTCGATTTGACCACGAACTCCTTACCCAGATACTGATTGATTGTTCGGATTTTTCCGGGTGATTCGACGATAACAAGAGAACGAGCCATGGTGCTTCTACTCGGTCGCGTTGCGGTTTGCTGGGGTCATATTTCTATTTAACGGCCCTAAAAGCGCGCCATATATACGTGTCCGCCTCCGTACATGTCAACTGACGTCACATCGAAATTTACGTTCTCGAAGGTGGAAGTTGGCGTTCTTTATCGATTTGACTATGCAATTTTGCGATTTTTTCGAGCCCAGCCTTAATTTCCACGACGACCTGATCGATGGATTGCCCGTCAAGGCGCTCGAGACCTTGCCAGCTCACTTCGTATGGTGTCGCTCTGACAGCGATGCATGCGCCAGGAAGCGCTTCAACGATCGTACGGACCGTGTTCCAGTATCCGCTGTCCGAAATAGATATGTGGTGGACCGCGCCAATACGTCCCCAACCGGCAATCAAAACGTTATCCGTTTCAGAGCGTGCAAGATGCCAACCAGGTGCTTCTTGCATCTGTTTAGGGAGAACCAAGGTGTAGGTTGTGCATTTGATCCTAGCGTCGCGTTTTTTCCCGCCCGCGGAGACTTTGTCGCTCCCTGTTGCGTTAAGATTAGGTATGTAGCTGATGTCCACTGCCAAGCCAGATACACGGGCGCGAGCTCTAAGAGCGGCTAATTGCTTATCCCGTTTCGATGGTATGACGTAAAGCACTGGTCCGATGGCGACCAGCAGTACCCCAATGATGATGACCCAGGCCACCTAAAAGCCGTCCGTTTCAGACTGAAATAACCATTCAGTTGGATATTGAGACATGCAAATGTGTGGAGTATGGTCGCGGCATCGCGATTGCGAAAGTGACATGGGCGCATATTCCCGAATCCTTCTTGCCGTTGATCTTACTGAAGATTGCAGGCACGTTGCCGAACGGGCAACGGCAATCGCTGGTGAATCGGACGCGGAACTACATATCATTCATGTGATCGAACCGCTGAGCCTTGCGTACGGTGGCGATATTCCTATGGATCTATCGTCAGTGCAGGATCAGATTCACGAACAGGCGAAATCGCATTTGGCGGAGTTTTCGTCGGAAATTGGGATTCCGGAACAACAGCGACATTTGGTATTCGGCCGACCTGATAGTGAAATACATCGAATCGCAAGCGAGGAGGGAGTAGACGTCATCGTTGTTGGCAGTCACGGACGTCACGGTCTTGCGCTGCTGTTAGGTTCGACGGCCAACGGCGTATTGCATGGTGCGACATGCGATGTTCTTGCGGTTCGCGTCGGTGACGACGCCCGTCACGACTGATCGCTCTAGTGGTGCTGCGAACCTGGCTTTGGCTAGTACTTTCCCTTTGTGTCGGTTGTCCCTCGGTCTTGGGAGATACTTATGAAGATCGACGAGCGTATAAGCGCGCAGTCTTCGCTATCGAAACAGGCCGTCTTCGAGAATTTGGGCGCCTTCGCGAAGAGCTCGGGGACTATGTTCTCAAACCATACCTTGATTTTTTCGAGGCCAAGAGGCGTATTTCTTCCCTAGGTATTTCGACTGCAATAAAGCTTCGCGAACAATGGGAAGAAACGCCGATCGAACGGCGTTTTTTTCACCTTTGGCTAGATACTCAGGCGAAGCGAGGTCGCTGGTCGCGCTACCTTGAGCACTACGAGCCGTCGAGCGGCACGGAGGCGCAGTGTTACTACCTCAGGGCGTTATACCGAGATGGTCAGCGCAAAGAAGCTTTGTCCAAGGTTCCGACGCTGTGGAAAGTGGGAACGTCTCAGCCCAAGCCTTGTGATCCATTGTTCAAGGCTTGGATTGATAATGGCGGGGTCTCAGATGAAATTGCTTGGGAACGTCTTCAGCTCGCGTTGGAGGCGAATTCTGTCACTCTTGCTAAGTACCTACTGCGCTTTTTTTCCGATTCGGTGTCGTCGGCCGCTCAAACCTATTACGACGTCCATGTCAGACCTTCCACGATCCGAAATATCGATAAATTCCGAGATGACCCATATGGCCGCCAAACCATAGTCCATGGTCTGTTGCGGTACGCACGGCGGGATCCTGGCAAAGCGATGGCGATGTGGCAGCGTTACCAAACGCAATTTAGATTTGCTGACTATCAACGCCAATATATCGAAGAAAATCTAGTCATTGAGCTGTCAAAATTTGGGCGTGATGTTGCTCCTGAACTGCCCCGATATTCTGCAGAGGTTCTTGAGGTGTTAGCAGACCAAGCGATACGTACTAGGAACTATCGTGATCTCGTGAAATGGATTCGCACCATGCCGGTGTCGTACCGAGACACGCCTAAATGGAGATACTGGTACGGCAAAGCTCTAATTGATTTGGGTGATGCTGAAGGCGCAAATGTTCTAAAAGAACTAGCTAGCGAACGAACTTATTATGGTTTCTTGGCCGCGCTCTTAATGAATTTGGAGCCAGCTTTGAACCAAGAGCAGCTATCAATTGACCCTGCGAACGCTCAGACACTAAAGGCATTACCGAGTGTTCGTCGAATGAGTGAACTCTACGCGGTCGGCGACTTGCCCAATGCTCGACGGGAATACCTGTATCTCTTTGACGGACTCGCAGAAGAATTTCGGCCGGAACTTGTTTTTTACCTCGTCGAAATGGGCTGGTTTGATCAAGCCGTTGTTGCGGCGAACCGTGCCGAATTGCATGACTTCTTGGATGTCCGGTTTCCGATTCCATTCATAGATACCTTCCGTCGACACGCATTTGAAACGTCGATTCCGCTACCGATTCTCTTCGCCATTTCACGGCAAGAAAGTGTATTTGATGCTTCAGCGGTTTCGCTGAAAGGAGCAAGAGGCATCATGCAATTGATGCCAAAAACGGCGCGATCAACCGCGAATAAAATTAGAGAAAAGCAACCTGATTTGGACGCTCTAATGGATCCGTTGATCAATATTCGCCTAGGCGCGCATTACCTTGCCGAATTGATGACTCGATATGACGCGAACCGAGCAGTCGCGGCGGCTGCGTACAACGCGGGACCGACGCGAGTCGACGAATGGCTACGGCGATTTGCTGGACTTGAGACGGTTGCTTGGATTGAACAAATTCCGCTCCGAGAGACAAAAAGTTATGTTAAGAACGTGTTAGCGGGTAGTTACGTCTATTCGCAACTACTGGGCAATCCTTTGCCCGTCCTTGCGGCACACGAACGACGGGTTCCCTCGCTCCATGATTGACATCGGGGCCAACCTAACGAATTCAGTATTTACTGACGATTTAGGGGAAGTACTGAATCGAGCAAAGCGCGAGGGCGTGCAACACATTGTTGTGACCGGTACCAACATCCAGGAAAGTCAGGACGCGATCGCTTTAGCTACCAAACATGGGGCGTACTTGTCGGCAACCGTCGGTATACACCCTCATGACGCAGATGACGTTAAATCAGATTGGCTGGATACACTCGAAGAGTTGACTTCGTCTCCTCATGTCGTAGCAGTAGGAGAAATGGGTCTTGATTTTTATCGTGATTATTCGGGGCGCGATGCACAGCGACGCGTATTCGAGGCGCAACTTGATCTTGCGGCCCGGGTTGAACTGCCGGTCTTCGTCCATGATCGCGACACGGACGGTGAAGTGTTGGAGGTGCTTCGGCGTTACGCTCCAACCAAATGTGTCGTGCACTGCTTTACCGGGAATGCCGATGAGCTTGACGGCTATATAGAAGAAGATTTTTACATAGGGGTTACCGGATGGATTTGCGATGAGCGGCGCGGCGAGGAGCTCCGTCGATTAGCCCATAGGATCCCTATTGATCGCTTGCTTGTTGAAACCGATGCGCCCTACCTTCTTTCTCGAACTATGTCGAAAGTACTAGGTACGCGTCGTAACGAGCCGGCATATCTGAAATTCGTTATCGCGGAATTGGCGCGATTTAGGCGTTGTCCCGAGAGCGAGATCCGCGATGCGTCGGTCGAGAACGCGTGTCGATTCTTCGATATTGAGCTTCCTATGTGAACGAACGATGCTCGACGTAATATCTACACAATCGTTTTTCGGTGTAATGTACTCAGCAAGTTGCGGACGGTGCGCTGACGGTTGTGGCGATCAACGTTCCGACCTTGAAGAAACATGGTGAATTAGTGACCGATGGGCAATCTATCCGAACCGTTCGGTCGAACCCGACGTTGCGATAAATCAACCCGGAGTGTCGGCAGAGTTTGTTCCGGGCAGTTTTGAATTGAGCATGAGTAACAACCGCGTCTATATTCGGGATGTCCGATCGTCTGATAAGCGCGAAGTCGTAGCGCTCGCAAATGCTGGTGCCGAAATTCATCAGCCTTGGATCTCACCGCCGCTGACGCCGAACATGTTCAAATCCTACCTGCGCCGTTGTCATCGAGACGACCATGAAGGTTTCGCGGTATGTCTCGTTAAAACCGAAGAAATCGTGGGTGTTATCAATATCAATAACATCGTTCGGGGTTCCTTTCTAAGCGCATCGATTGGCTATTACTCTTCCGCGACACATCAAGGCGTCGGGTACATGACAGAAGCGCTCCAACTGGTTTTACGGTTCGCGTTTGATGAACTAGGTTTGCACCGAATCGAGGCGAATATCCAGCCAAATAACTACGCGTCGAGGAATCTTGTTCAGCGTTGCGGATTCATTTTAGAAGGTGAATCGAAAGATTTTCTATTCATCAATGGTCGATGGCGTGATCATGAACGCTGGGTTCGTGTTGATGCTCGTAATCGGCTTACACGCTAAGGCGACTCGATGGACCATTCGCAAACGGAAAAAAGTTATGGTGCCTGGCGATCTCCTATCACGGCGACGTTAGTCGCGTCGGGATTAGTTAATTTTTCTGAATTGCGAGACTCCGAACACGGCCTCCTTTGGGTCGAGCAACGTCCCTTCGACAACGGGCGGAGCGTTCTCGTACTGGAGACACGAGGCGCTCGTCGAGATCTCACGCCTACGCCATATAGTGTGCGTTCTCGCGTTCACGAGTACGGCGGCGGGGCATACTGTGTCGCTGGCGATGGCGTTTTTTTTGTTAATGCGATCGATCAAAACATCTATTGGTGCTCTTTATTGGATGGTTTGACAGAGATCACCCAGCTGACTGCGGGTAACGAGAACGTCCGATATGCGGATATGACGTGGGATAGCCGACGCGAACACCTGGTCGGTGTTCGTGAGACACATGACGCTGGTTCCGAACCGGTGAATCAACTAGTGGCGATAGATTGCCGGACGGGTGCAGTCGATGTAGTTCATTCGGGTCACGATTTTTACTCGTCTCCTCGTCTGTCGAGTGATGCTGAACGCCTCGCTTTTCTTGTATGGGACCACCCCAATATGCCTTGGGATGGCAACGAGCTCTTTGTCGCAACTTTGGATACGACAGGAAGGATCGTGACCGAAACTTTGGTTGCTGGCGGTGTCGCTGAATCGGTATTTCAACCGGAATGGTTAACTCCCGAACGCTTGGTTTTTGTGTCCGATGCCAATGGTTACTGGAACTTATACAGCTATGACTCGTCTGGTATTTATTGTCTCAACGAAGATGCTGCCGAGTACGGGGCCGCTCAATGGGCCTTTGGGATCCGTACCTATATTCCCATTTCAGACCGCGTTTTGGTTACGAACAGAATCGATAACGGAGTGACTGCTCTAATATTTGTTGACGTTGATACCGGAATGGTTACGCCGCTTGAAGACCGGTTTAGTTCATACGCTAGTTTGAATCGAACAGCGACGGGTATTGCTTTTGTCGCCGGTAAACCCGACGACCTAAACGCGGTAGTTAGAATGGATTTGACAACTACGGAGATAATTAAAGTTGCTACCCAAGGAACCCTCGATATTGATCGAGATTACTTTTCGTTTCCCGAACAACTTGTGTACGACAATCCCGACGGGCTTGAGACATTCGCTAATTTTTACCCTCCCCGACATCCTTTAGCCGTTGGTCCTGTAACGAAGAAACCGCCGCTGTTGGTGATAAGTCATGGCGGCCCTACCGGCCATGCCTCCCGCGATCTGAATTTTCGAATCCAGTACTACACCAGTCGTGGTTGGGCGGTGGTGGACGTCGACTACGGCGGGTCGACGGGATTCGGTCGAGCGTATCGGCAGAGACTAGACGGTCGATGGGGCATCGTCGACGTTGCCGATTGTGTTGCCGCGGTGACGCACTTGATTTCTTCGGATCGCGTTGATCCTTCGCGGGTTGCTATTCGTGGTGGAAGTGCAGGCGGGTATACGACGCTGCGCGCCTTAGTAACATCCCCAATTTTTAAGGTGGGGGCGAGTCATTACGGTATTGGCGACCTTAAAGCGCTAGCGCGTGACACACATAAATTCGAGTCTCGATACCTAGATAAGCTAATTGGAGACGCTATGGACGAACGTTCTCCCCTTCATGAGGTCGAGCGATTTAATTGTCCAGTTGCTTTTTTTCAGGGTACTGAAGATCGGGTTGTACCCCCTAATCAAGCTGAAACTATGGTCGGCGCGTTACGCGACAAAGGCCTAGCCGTCATGTATATGAAATTCGAAGGTGAAGGACATGGATTTCGGAAGGGGTCTAATATCGAGAGGGTGATCGAAGCGGAGTACGCGTTTTTTGCTCGCGTATTCAGGTTTGAGCCAGCCGATGATCTAACGCAAGCTTTTGACGGGGCAGACTTGATGAACTTTTCATGAGCTTGAAAGTTGCAGTTCTCGCGGGAGGCGATTCTGCCGAATCGGCGATCTCTCGTTCTTCGGCAGAGGAGGTTTTACTCAGACTCGGTGAACGTCACTTGGTTGAACTCATCGAGCTCGACGAAAATATCACCAAGAACATTACGGCATTTGGCCCGGATGTCGTGTTCCCGGTATTGCATGGCCCGCCGGGTGAGGACGGTACCGTACAGGGGTATCTGGAAATGTTAGGTCTACCATACGTTGGCAGCGACGTTCGGGGATCGGCCCTAGCGATGGACAAGTACGTGGCGAAAACGTTGTTTCGTGAGGTGGGATTGCCTGTGCTTGACGACTTATTGGTTTCCGTCGTCGATGTTCACGAATCGTCGGCTGCGATTTCAGAGCGTTTTGGGCCACGTGTAGTGATCAAACCGCTCCGGCAAGGATCTGCGCTTGGTGTGACACGGCTACCCAATGGTGGTGATGTGTCCCAATCCATCAAAGATGCTCGAAGCTACGGGGATACAGTCTTGGTCGAACCTTATTTTGAGGGAAAAGAGGTTACCGCCGGAGTTCTTGATCTTGATGGAGAGAATAAGGTTGTGTTTCCTGTCGTCGAAATCGAATTACCGGATGGCGAGTGGTATGACTTTCGCAACCGTTACGAAGTCGGTAGAAGTATCCATAAAATCCCCGCGACGCTGCCGGACCATGTCCTCGAGGACATAGCGAACTATGCGACTAAGGCACACGAATGTTTGGGATTGCGCGATCTCTCTCGTTCGGATTTCCTCGTTTCCTCAACAAACGAAGTCGTTTTGCTTGAGGTCAATACAATGCCGGGAATGACCCCGACCAGTTTATATCCGGATGCGGCCCGAGCCGCTGGATTGTCCTTTGGGGATCTGATGGACAAGCTCGTTGTAAACGCCGTGAGCCGAACCACGAACGTGTCCCATCCTCCCGGCGCATGATTTTCTCAATCTCAAGAATAGGCGACCAGCCCTTTTTGGGTTACCTCAAGAAGATCTTTTGATTGGCAGTGTTGGCGGATACGTTCGAGGGTATCTTTCATCCGCTCCTGACGGACAACGTCAAACCTTTGCCAACGCGTTAGTGGCGCGCAAATTCGAGACGCGACCTGTGGATTAAGCGAATCGAGTTTTAGGATTTCGTTCGCTAGGAACGTATAGCTTTTGCCATCCGGTCGATGAAATTCGCGGTGATTCGCCGTCGCGAAGGTTACAAGCAACGCCCGAGCTCTATTGGGGTTGTGTAGGTTAAATTCAGGGTGGTTTGTGAGTTCGATAATTCTCGACAAGGTCCCAGACACCATGCAACTGGCTTGAGTCGAAAACCATTTGTCTACGACTAGCGGGTTCGTATGAAATCGATCAAAAAAGTCTTGTATCAATAGCGCTTTTTTTTCTGCGAACGAAGCCTCGAGTCGTAGCAGACGCGAGAAAGCGAACAAACGGTCCGTCAAGTTGTCGCATCGCTGGTACAGGTCGTAATACAAGTTCCATGCGGTTTGCGGTTCTCTTATCTGTACGCTGGCACCCAAGTAATCCATGGCGAGATGGTGTAGGGAGCGCCGAGCTATTGATGTGGCATCAGCCTGATAGGGACTATCGTTGCGATTTTGATTAACGATCTGATCCCAACGGTCTTCGAGCGCTGCACCCAATTGGGCGTGTACGAGATCACGACTTTCGTCCAATTCGATGACGTCACGTCCTGGATTCTGATCGAGTACATAGATCGTACTAGGAAGTGTCATGGCGGAAGCCAATAGTGCTTTGGCTTCACCGTCATCTGGAGCAGACATTGCGGAATAGGACAGTGTGTTGAGCAATGCTTCGGCGAGTTGGGTGTTAGATGTTCGTGTAGCGATCACGGACCCAAGGACTGTTTGCGCTGCATCCCATCGTACAAAGCCATCCGTGTCCTTCGAGGCGAGGTGCAGCGAATCGGCGTCGGATCTGGGAAAGTCGATCTTCACCGGCGCAGAGAATCCGCGTAAGAAACTCACCGCTGCTTTTGGCGGGGCACCTTCTATGGTGATGGTTGCCTCCTCGCGGTCGAAATGAAATGTAAGCGTCCCATCGCCGTTCGGATTTTCGAAGTTCATGTTAGTTTGAACCTTAATGTCGAATCCGTTCGACACTCCGGCTTGACCAAGAATGTCTTTACCATCGATTGAAACCAGTCCAATCGCGATGGGGATATGGAAGGCTGACTTCGCTGGTTGATTGGGGCTCGGACCGCAGATCTGTCTCAAATGCAGCTCGATGGTGCTCTGGCGATGGCTTTCTTCCACTTCGACAAGAGGTGTTCCAGCTTGCGAGTACCATTTACGAAATTGATTCAAGTCAAGTCCTGATACTTCCTCCATTGCGACGACGAAGTCTTCTGTGGTCGCCGCGCTTCCATCGTGACGGGCGAAATAAAGATCGGTCGCGGCGCGAAACTTATCTCGTCCCAACATGATCGATAACATACGCACGACTTCCGCGCCTTTCTCGTAGATCGTCGTCGTATAAAAGTTTGAAATTTCGATGTAGGAGCTTGGACGCACCGGATGTGCCAAAGGACTAGCATCCTCGGCGAATTGAACGGTACGAAGAGCATCCACATCCTCGATTCGTTTAACGTCCCGGGAATTCATTGCCGCGCTAAATTCTGAGTCTCGAAAAACGGTGAAACCTTCTTTCAGACTTAGTTGGAACCAGTCTCGGCAGGTGACTCTATTACCGGACCAGTTATGAAAGTACTCGTGGGCGACTACGCCTTCGACGCGCAGATAGGCGGCATCCGTTGCCGTGTTTGGAGAAGCTAGAACGCAACTCGTGTTGAAGACATTGAGGCCCTTATTTTCCATGGCTCCCATGTTGAAATCTTCAACCGCGACGATCATGAAGGTATCGAGGTCGTATTCTCGGCCGAAGGCGATTTCATCCCATGCCATCGCACGTTTGAGCGATTCCATGGCGTGTCTACACTCAGCTATGTTGTGCGATTCAGAATATATACGGAGCGCGACTTCTCGCCCTGAAATCGTCGTGAAGTTGTCCTCAAGTACAGCTAAGTTGCCGGCCACAAGCGCAAATAGATAGCTAGGCTTGTTGAAAGGATCGCTCCAGGTAACGTTTCTCCGGCCATCGGGGGTTATTTCATCGCGGATAAGATTTCCGTTGGCAAGCATGACGTCAAATCGACCCGAGTCGGCGATGAGCGTGGTTGTAAACTTGGATTGGACATCGGGTCTGTCGGGGTAGTACGTGATTTTTCGGAATCCTTCGGCTTCGCACTGAGTGCAGTACAAATCGCCGGATCTATACAAACCTTCAAGCGCTGTATTGGTCTCCGGATGGATTCTTGTTCGAATCGTTACATTGAATTGCGCTGGTAGGTCGACGATCGATAGCGTCGTTGCATCGACTGAATATTCATTGCTGGTTAAAAGACGGTTGTCGACGGCAACGCTCAACAGCTCCAGGTCAATGCCGTCAAGGCGCAATTCGTTTCGTTCGTCGTCCGTTCGACGGAAGGTGAGTGTTGATTCGACGTCGGTGTGATCTGCACCGATGTCAAATGTCAGATGGGTTGACTTCAGTTCGAAGGGGTAAGGACGATAGTCCTCTAGTCGCACGGTGTTTAAATCGGTAGTCATTTAGCGATTCCGTCGCGTTGGAGGCATAGACCCTGGCGTGATTGGTGTTTGATAAGTTGCATAGATTAATCATAAATTTAGAGAAGATGGCCTTCCACTCTCAAGACGGCAGCTCGTAAACAATTATCGGTGATAAACTTGCTTTTCATGGTAAGAGAATGCGCTTGAATGCAAGCAGTTGACGAAAAAGTCCTCGCGCGCGTTGTGGAGTGTTTGTCCGAAGGAAAACCGTGCTGGCTCGCGACCGTTGTGGCGACATACGGGTCATCGCCCCGTCCAGTGGGATCGTTGCTCACGTGCAATACCGAGGGCGAAATCGTGGGATCGCTTTCCGGGGGGTGCGTTGAGGATGACTTATTAGAGAAGCTGACGCTCGGACTGCTAGCTCACGAACGTGCACAGTTTTTCCGATACGGTGATGACGAAGAAGAAGCAGAAAAGCTTGGCCTGCCGTGTGGTGGCCACCTCGACATTGTCGTCGAGGCGTTGGAAGTCTCAATGCTGCCTCATTTTGAGAAGATTAAGCGGCGTCTTCAATCGCGCAGTCTTTGCCAGCGGACGGTAGACCTTCGCGATCGCTCGATTGCAACATTGGACGTTGATCGGTTTGAGGAACTCCGTTACGAGGAAACCGCCCAAACACTCGCGCAAACGTATGGTCCGCGCTACCAACTGTTTCTTATAGGAGCGGGTATGGTCTCGCAGTATGTGGCCGAAATGGCACAGGCGCTCGACTATCGCGTTGTGATCTGTGATCCGCGACAGGAGATTTTGGATGGTTTCCCGGTCGCGGGTGTCGAAAAGATTTGTGATATGCCCGATGACGCCATCAGAGAATCGGCGAACGATTGTCACACGGCGATAATAGCGTTGACGCACGATCCTCGGATTGACGATATGGGGTTGATGGAGGCTCTAAAAACTAGCGCATTTTACGTCGGTGCAATGGGTTCTTCGCGAACATCGGATAGTCGCCGGGAACGACTTCGAGCGCTTGATATAAGTGCCCACGAATTGGAACGATTGCACGCCCCCGTAGGATTGTCGATCGGGAGTAAAACGCCTCCCGAAATCGCACTCTCGATATTGGCTGAGATTACGTCGATTCGAAAACAACGGGAGACCGATAAAACTGATGTTTCGGTTCTCGAGAGATCGGTGGGGCATGAGTCGGAGCCAGCAGTAGCTCGCTCGGGAATTGTTGTCGGTTGACGGATGCACCAGAGCCACGCGGCGCGGCTCTTCTTCTAGCTGCAGGTGGATCCACAAGATTCGGATCAGACAAACGAAAGCTCATATTCAATGAAGAGCCGTTGCTGAGTTATGTGGTTGCTCTATACGAACGAGTGTGCCCGAGGGTGCTTGTTGTAGTGAAACCCGGCGATGAGAGTGTCCAGGGTCTAGTAAATGGGTCCTGCGGGTGGGTCGTAGCGCGGGATGCAAACGTAGGTATCTCTCGAAGCATTGCCGCGGGCATAAGAGCTTTAGGAAGTGCGCCTTGGGTCATCATTGGGCTCGCGGACATGCCGTACGTTTCGCCTGACACAATCTCTCAAATTGCCTGTACGCTGGATGCGGGGGCAGTAATTGCGCGTCCTAGTTCAAGCGGACGAGCAGGTAATCCTGTGGGATTCAACAGTCGATTATTCGGCCCTCTTATGGATCTCAAGGGTGACCGTGGTGCACGGACCTTAATCGACGATTATCTCGGTGATGTCGTCGACGTTGAGGTTCGAGACGAAGGGATTTTTCGGGACATCGATCGTCCTGAAGATCTAACTTAAGGACCGCCCCCAAGTCGGCTTGCCCAGTCGAGTTTGCTGCGGCACGCGTCAAAGAAACTATGTCCGATTGGGTAGGCCAGGTTGAGGGGGTGAGGATGTTTTTCGATTTCGACATGGTCACCCGCTTTAAGCACGAAATCGACTTGGGAATCCGCACTCACCATGGGTGTATCCGCCGCGTTCCCCAACTCAACCCTGATTTTCGAATCGCCACGGACAACCAATGGCCTTGAGGTCAGCGTGTGCGGAAACATTGGGACTACGACGATTGCGTCTAGTCCTGGATGCATGATCGGCCCACCTGCCGACAACGAATAAGCAGTCGAACCCGTCGGAGTTGCGATAATGAGGCCGTCCGAACGTTGTTCATAGACGAATTCATCGTCCACAAAGAGACTGAAATCCATCATGCGGGACATCGTGCCGGCATTGACGACGATGTCATTAAGTGCAGGGCTGGATCCCCCGCTTTTTCCGTTGCTACGGACAATCATGTCGAGCAAGAAATGTTTTTCGACGCGGTATTGGCCCAACAATACTTCGCGCCCCTGACGTTCAATTTGATTTGGGGCAATGTCTGCAAGAAACCCTAATCCTCCACGATTAACGCCGAGAATAGGGACACCTGAATGTGCGAGGTCGCGCGCAACGCCTAAGATACTACCGTCTCCTCCAACCACGACGATTAGATCGCAGTCGCGACCGAGATCGGCACGATTCTCAGTTGCGATATTGTCCACTTCGAGCATCCGAGCGGTATCGTTTTCAACGACATATTCGATCCCGATTTCCTCCAGCAGGGTCCGAACGCGTTGCAGCGAATCAAGTACGTGGGGATTGCCTTGCCTGCCAACAAGACCAACGCGATTGAAGGATTTCGTATTCATCAATATGCTCCGCGGACGAGATTATACGCACGCGAGCTCATCCAAAGGGCCTTGAAACCCAGTTCACGACACTTCACGCTAGGCGAGGCTGGTGTCTTTTGGGATGTGCAATTGCGCGCAGGTCATACAGCAACCTGGTTTGGAGGGTTCTCAACATGACGGGTTCGGTCGAAAAGACAAAAGACGACGTAGCGTTGGTTGAAGGTGTATGGGAGGTGATGCGGTCGGAAGCTGAAGCCAAGGCAGTCGAGGAGCCTATTCTCGGCAGCTATTTCCATGCAACCGTACTGAATCACAAAAGTTTCCGAGCGGCACTCAGTTTTCGATTGGCGAGTAAGCTCGATAATCCGATGCTTCCGACCATGCTCATTCGTGATGTTATCGAAGAAGCGATGAACGATGATGTGGGCATCCTAGCTTCCGCCGAAATCGATGTGGTGGCGATCTACCAACGCGACCCTGCGTGTGAGGACTTATCTACCCCGTTTCTTTATTTCAAGGGTTATCACGCGTTACAGGCCTATCGAATCGCTCATTGGCTGTGGACGCATGGAAGACATACGCTGGCTCAATTTTTCCAAAGTCAGATCAGTGTGGGTTTGGGAGTTGACATCCATCCTGCAGCGACGATCGGACGAGGACTGATGCTCGATCACGCCACGGGGATCGTTGTTGGCGAAACCGCTGTGATCGAAGACGATGTGTCTATTCTGCATTCCGTGACTTTGGGCGGAACGGGGAAACACGCAGGTGATCGACACCCCAAGATTCGACGTGGGGTCTTATTGGGAGCGGGATGTAAAGTGATTGGGAATATAGAGGTCGGCGAGGGAGCGAAAGTGGGTGCGGGAAGTGTTGTTCTCGATCATGTGCCGCCGCACGTGACGGTCGCCGGGGTCCCAGCGAAAATTGTGGGTCGACCATCTGAGGAGAATCCCTCGCTCGGTATGGATCAAACCATCGGTTCCGGTGAATAGGCAGCGTAGATCGGCATGTATTGGTCGGCCACCTAATTCGCGTGGACGACGATTTCGAAAGGCACGATCGCACACGGCTTTCCGATGGACATGAAGTGACTTGTGGATGGCCGAGATATTAACTAGGCCGACGAATTCTACCCAGGGGACGCTTCACGTTTGGCGTTTCGTTGACGGAAAGCTCGGGCATGAGAAGCAGACGCTCGGGCTAACTCAAGCTTTGGCGGAAAAAATAGCGGTGGATGTTCGAGACTTTGACGTTCGAACGTCAAACACTTGGGGTGCCGAGATTAAGGCACGTCTTCAGAAACGTACTCACGCGCACTGCCGACCTGATCTCATCGTCGGTGCGGGCCACGCAACGCACTGGCCTATGCTGATGACACGGTTATTCTGTGGTGGACGTACGGTTTTACTCATGAGTCCTTCCCTACCTGCTGGGCTCTTTGATTTGGTATTTGCCCCACATCACGACCGGCGTCGAGGGGCTAACAATGTGATTGAAACGTTAGGCGTAATCGGCCCGACGCACCAGTCTGAGAAAGACTCGAATGCTGGGTTGATTTTACTTGGGGGCGTTAATCGTCACTTTGAATGGCGTGATGACGAGGTATTTTTTCAAGTCGAAGCGGTGATGCGGGCCAATCCAGAGCTTAATTGGACAATCTGTGACTCTCGCCGGACGCCCTCCTCCATGAGCAGTACGTTGGGCTCGCTTACCGACGGTATGTTCGCGAGATGGCAGGACGCAGCGCCCGATTTTCTTGAATCAAGATTACCCACGGCGACTCAGGTGTGGGTTACGGCTGATAGCGTATCCATGTTGTACGAAGCGCTGTCCGCCGGGGCGGTCGTGGGTGTCATGGAGTTGCCCCTCAAACGACCTAAGAGATCCAATAAACTGGTGCGAGGTTTGTTGAAATTACACGAGAATGGCCAGATACACCTATCCCATGAAAGTCCACGAATGCCCGTAAAGGCTGTGACCTCTACGACAATGTCAGAAAGTCGTCGATGTGCTGATATCGTGCTGGAGCGGCTGTTCTTCCTGGCGTAGTCTGTAAGCGTTTACGCGAATTACGGGATCTTCCTTCGGAACTTTTGTTAGAATTATGCGCTGGATGGTTCAATTGGTGATTCGGTGACCCCACTCATTTCGGAAATCTACAAGATGAAGATTTTTCTGTTCCTGGCGGCAAGCTTCTTAGCCGCAATGTCGTTTGGTGATGATGTTGTCAAAGTGCATCGGCTATCCGTCGAAGAAAGCCTCGCGGCAATTGAGGTCATTAATGTAACGGCTGAAAAGGTGCTGGATGAGAGCACGTTGGTCGACGTCGATAAAGTCGTAATGGCTGTGCTGGAAGACGCAAAAGAGGCAATCGTCGAAGACGACTAAAATTCTTGGTTGTTTGTCGTTACGTCTTCTGCCGGTTGACATCGTCCGTATTCGACAAAAAGCGACGTGCCATTGTGGCCATCGCCCGCTGCATAGAACGTCCATCCTCCAACCGCACCACGCGTGAAGCGCATTGATTCTGGGTTCAACATAAGGATGTCTGATGGTGGGGAGTTACGACAACTGTAACCAAACGTGTCTCCCGTACCGCGTACAGTGTCGCATTGAAATTCGCTCACGTCGCCGGATTGCTGGTCCGTCATTGTTACGAAAAGGGCAACGTTTTCTTGGTCCAAAAACGTAGCGAACGTCCGGTTTTCGCGCAAAGTAAAACGGGATGCGAAAAAGATTGAAGGCTCATACATTTCGACCGGCTGACTTTGGGCCTCAACGTAATCGTGCAAGCCTACGGTTTTTTCGGCATGGCAATCTAAAGGCAACCACGGTACTGAGGTTGGCGCGCCCATTACCAAGGTTGGCAACAGCGCGAGCAGAGTGCATGCAATCTGTTTCATTCGAGTGAGTTTACGGACCGTCATGGGGCGATGCTACCGTTGCCTTGCGTTCGCGGCGTGCCTGCCGTGCCTTGCCTCGGCTAGTATCGCGGACCATCAATGGTGCCGAATAACGACACCTCATTTTGATCTTGTAACGGATATCGAACCGAACAATGGACTAGAGCTGGCGAGAGCGCTGGAAGACTTTCACCGCATGGCGCAGCAACTTTTGAACACTGACCGAGAACAAGTCAGACCCTTACGCGTCCTCGCTTTCAAAAACAAAGACGACTTTCGAGAGACTTTCGACAACAACCGAATAGCGGGTTTCATGAAGCCATCGTTTCAAGAGCACTTGCTTGTATTTGGTCCAGACGAGGGGGCTCGAGGGCGCTTTCAAGTCGCATTTCATGAATACACCCATTATCTGTTGCGAAGGTATAGCTCATTGAACCTGCCTATCTGGTTTGAGGAAGGCTTTGCCGTTTACCTTTCGACGGCCCAATTTGTCTCACCAACACGTGCTCTCGTGGGCCAACCCGTTGTTACACCAAATATCCGTCGCATACTCAATCGGCGACCTCGCGTGAGTCAGATTCTTGATGAGAGATATACGGTTGATTGGTCGCGGCATGTTTTACCGGGTGTCTATGAGAAGGCGTGGGCAGTAGTGCACTTTCTTTACCACGGAGAAAATACACAAAAGGAATCCATCGAAAAACACATTGACGACATGTTGGTGGCAATCGATGCCGGGATGTCCTCTTCCGAAGCGATCAGTGTGTTTACAGGATATAACTCAGACGATTTGATCGTTCCTTTACGCAGTTATTTCCAGCGCAAGGACCTTCCGATCCGAACGGTTGATTTTGAACCGGGCGACCGTCAACCGTTAGATGTTGATTGCCTAGATCCTTTGGAGGCACGCCTCAGCCTTGCCCGCGTGGTCATGGCGCGAAATCCTCTGCTGGCTGGACGTTTACTAGAAGACGTTCTTGAGGATGCGCCCAACCACGTGCCGACCTTGGTTAGTTACTCTCAAGCCCTGCGTGGATTGCGTGGAAAGGCACACACAATAGCGGCGCAAGCTCTCCGACTAGATGCTTCTGATCCAGGTGCAAACGTTCGTATGGCGGAGTTAATTGTGTCGCGCTGTATGGAAGATATTGCGGCGCTGTGCAAACGAAACTGGGATGACGCAGCCCAACTATATCGAACCGCGCTCAAGTCGGATCCGGAACGAGTCGACGCTGCTTTCGGACTTGGCGTTGTGTATGTGCACACCGGCAAACCAGGCGACGCGATCAATTATCTGCTCGTTGCCCATCGATTAGCGCCGTGGGCGCCACGTATTAATTACTATTTAGGCGAGGCGTACAGACTCAGTGGCAACGAGGCGTTGGCGAGGCAGCATTTGAAGAAAACTTATCATTGGGACGCGAGCGAAGATTGGCGCAAACGGGCAAGGATTTCGTTGTCACTATTGTCGCTTCCGATTTCGCTTTCATATTGACAAGGAATCTGGATATGCCGGTAGATGGGATGGTCGAAACCGACGGCCACACAACGTTCTATATAGAAGACGGTCCGAAAGACGGTCCTTTGATGATGTTCGTTCACGGTTGGCCGGAGCTGTCGTACAGCTGGCGGCATCAGTTGCCCGCTATGGCTCGGCTAGGATTCCACGCTGTTGCGCCGGATCTTCGTGGTTATGGGGGATCTTCAAAGTACGGTAGTCATGCAGATTATTCCCAAGCAAAAGTGGTTGAAGACTTGCTTGCCCTTATCAGTACCTTCGGTTCACAAACGGCGATATGGGTTGGTCATGATTGGGGCAGTCCGACTGTATGGAATATTGCGAGTCATCACCCAGATCGCTGTCGGGCTGTGGCGAGCCTTTGTGTCCCTTACGCTACTCTCGAGTATGGCGTCGGCCGGGTCATTGAGCTCATCGATCGAAACGTGTACCCGATGGACGAGTATCCTGTTGGACAATGGGATTATCAGCTTTATTACCAAGAATGTTTCGAACAGGCTCAATCAACCATGGAGGCGGATGTCGAAAAAACGCTCACGGCATTATTCCGTGCTGGTGATCCCGATACGGTTGGCAAGCCGGCCTTAACTGCTTCGATCCGGTCTTCGGGTGGCTGGTTTGGAGGCGCGGGGCAAGCGCCAGATTTGCCATTGGATCTTCGGGTAATAAGTGCCAAAGATTTGTCTGTCTATTCAGAAGCGCTTCGCGAATCGGGGTTCTTCGGCGCGAATTCTTATTACATGAATCACGAAGTGAATACGACATACGCGAACACCGCGCTCGATCGGGGACGGCTTGCCATGCCGGCTCTTTTCATAGCGGCTCGATACGATGCAGTTTGTGAATCGGTTAATTCGCCCTTAGGTCGACCGATGAGGGCGAAATGTTCGAACTTAACGGAAGCCATCGTCGATAGCGGGCATTGGATGGCTCAGGAATGTCCTGAAGCCGTCAACGACGTGCTTGAGGCTTGGCTGACCGCGGACGTAGGAACTTTGTGAAGTGGAGGTCGTCCTAATACGGCACGGTCTTCCGATGCGGGTAGAAACGAAAGATGGCGTTGCTGCAGATCCTTCATTGTCGCGTATCGGATTGATGCAGGCGGTCGAGGCGGCCGATTGGCTCGTTGGTATCAAGATAGAGGCCATTTACTCGAGCCCACTGCAAAGGGCACGTGAGACGGCGGAGCCCTTTGCACAGCGTTCGGGATTGGAGATCGTGATCGAGGACGATGTATCAGAGTTCGATCGAGACAGTTCAACTTACATTCCAATGGAAGAGTTGAAGGCTCAAGACTACGAAGCGTGGAAAGCGTTCGTGGACGGAGGCTATGGTGACGACGTCGATATGCTTGCGTTCCAAGCCACAGTTGTTCGAGGCCTCGAATCCATCATCGAACGTCATTCGGGCGAACGGGTTGCAGTGTTTTGTCACGGAGGCGTGGTGAACATGTGGGCATCGCACGTGCTCGACATGCCGCCGCGGCTCTTTACAGATGTCCGTTACGCGAGTGTTAGTCGCTTTTTGTGTGCGTCAACCGGTGAGCGGAGCTTGGTTAGCCTCAACGAAACACAACACCTGACGGGGTAGTTGATAAAGCGAGGCGTTCGGTCCCGGACGTACGCATTCATGGACTCAAACAAAATACTGTGCACTCAGTATCGGTAGCTAGAACACGGGCCCGGTTGGGTCGAGGCCGAGAAAATATTCGCCCACGGTCTGGTAATGGGATTCGCGCCCTTGCACTTGCTGTGTGATGACGTGAGCATCTTGGAATCGACGTTGGATTTTCGTGGAGCCAAATATGGCGCTTGAGCCGCTCAAGTTGTACGCAATGTCGACGACGTCGGCGGATTGTCGAATCGCGTGCGTGCCGGCCATGCGTAGATGAATACGTTCTTCAACGGATATAGATCCCGTTGACTTGACCGACTCCCAGACGGTCCCCATGCATTCGTACAAAAGTGCCTTGGCGGCACGCCAGGTAGCTTCTGCTTTGCCGATCTGACTCTGAACGACGGCGTCGTGGGCAAGCGTCTTACCGTCGAATCGTGGACGTTTATCGCTGGCAAGTTCGATGGTGGCGTCAAGACCCGCACGCGCAACACCGAGCGCGACACAGCCGAAACCGCAGGCGAACAAAAGATGTTGCGGAATAACGTAGAGAGGCCCGGCCTCCAGCGGTTCGACGTCGAGTAGCATACTTCGTGATTCTGGGACAAATAAATCGTTGGCGGTGAAA
>Ga0209753_1000039_pt1 | contig 44286 bp, 35 predicted proteins | sample METZYME_3_550m_FD_187550 | JGI IMG/M metagenome (GOLD analysis project Ga0209753, IMG submission 187550) | Marine microbial communities from oxygen minimum zone in mesopelagic equatorial Pacific - METZYME_3_550m (SPAdes) (version 2) | ecosystem: Environmental > Aquatic > Marine > Oceanic... | reverse complement strand
AGACGCCAATGCCAGTTTACGGTCAAGCGGTTCCGGGTGAACGACAGTAATATGGGACTTGAACCCGCCGTTATTGTGTGAAGTGAAGGAAACGTTGAAAAGAAGATGGCGGGAGTGACGAGACTTGAACTCGCAACCTCCTGCGTGACAGGCAGGCGCTCTAACCGATTGAGCTACACCCCCGACAAGGGGCGGAGGAAACTACCAGAAGTATGTTGGGGGTCAAGCAGTCAGGAAAAAATGATCCGGACAACAGACGCCAAGGAGGTGGGTGTGGGGAACACCGCAGAAGAAACGTGCCGCTGCCCGGATCGGTCAGACATGCTTCGCCTCTTGGTAGATTATGTCAACCTCCAAATCTTGCCCCTACCAAAGTCGCGGGACCATGCATCGTTTCAGGCCTAAATCAGGGAAAAATGCAGGATAAAAATGGCGGAGAGGGAGGGATTCGAACCCCCGTTACCCTTTCAAGTAATCACGCTTTCCAGGCGTGCGCCTTCAACCACTCAGCCACCTCTCCAGCAAGCGGGCTCTCATTGTGTGAAATGCAATGCCAAGCGGCAAGTTATTTGAATCGCACCGGGGATTTTCATGGTGCAAAAACGACTGGCCGCTTGCCACCGGCGGGAGCTTGTGAATAGTTTCACGCGCTTTATGGGGCACCTGAAGTTGCACATACCTGGACCGACCGAGGTCAGCGACAAGACGTTTGAGGCATTTCGCACGCCGATGATCGGGCATCGCAGCCAGGATTTCAAAAATCTTTACGCGGCCGTGATGCCAAACCTGCAAGCGTTACTCTACACCGAGCGCCTGGTTTATCTCGGCACTTCGTCCGCCTGGGGCATCATGGAGGGTGCTGTTCGCAACCTCGTCTCCAATGGCGTACTTAACTGCATGAAAGGTGCGTTCTCCGACAAGTGGTTCGACGTGGCCAAACGTTGCGGAAAGCAGGCCGAGGCGCTGCAAGTTGATTGGGGTTCACCCATCCTCCCCGAGCAAATCGATGAACGCCTGGCCACTGGCAAGTTTGACGCCGTCACACTGGTCCACAACGAAACCTCCACCGGCGTGATGAGCCCGCTTTACGACATCGCCATGCTCAAGGCAAAATACCCGGATGTGATGTTTATCGTGGACAGTGTCAGCTCGCTCTCCGGCGTGATAATCGAGTTCGACAAGCTCGGTATCGACCTGCTGTTGGCCGGCACACAAAAGGCGTTCGCACTTCCGCCGGGCCTGAGTGTGTTCACCGCATCGCAGGCCGCACTCGACCGCGCCGAGTCGATCAACAACCGCGGCTACTACTTCGACCTGATCGAGTTCCAGAAAAACGCCGAGAAGAGCATGACGCCGAGCACGCCGAGCATTGGCCACATTTACGCGCTTAAATCAAAGCTCGAGGAGATCATGGCCGAGGGGCTGGATGCCCGTTTTGCGCGCCACGCCAAGCTCGCGCAGATGACCCGCGACTGGGCCGCCAGGCAGGGATTTACCCTGTTCCCCGAGGGCGGTTACGAGTCGCAGACGCTGACCTGTGTAAACAACGGGGCCAAGCCAGGCGGACGCGAAATCGACGTGCCCAAGCTGCAGGAATTGATGAAACAACGCGGCATTCTGATCGACGGCGGCTACGGCAGAATCAAGGGCAAGACCTTCCGTCTCTCGAGCATGGGCGACGAAACCAAGGAGACGATGCAGTCGCTGTACAACCTTCTCGACGAGTCGATTAGCCAGCTTTAACCAGCTTATTGTTCGGCTATCAGTCCGTCTGCCAAGCGGAACGTAACGTGTGCCCGGGCGGCCACCGTGTCGTCGTGCGTCGCGATGATCATCGTCAACTCAGCCTCCTGCTGCAACTCGCACAACAGATCGAGCACAGCGCCGCCGGTCTTCGAGTCCAAGTTGCCGGTTGGCTCGTCGGCAAAAAGGATTCGCGGCTGATTGATCAACGCCCGGGCAAGGGCCACTCGTTGTTGCTCGCCACCGGACAACTCAGTTGGCAGGTGATGCATGCGCTTGGCCAAGCCGACCCTCGCCAGCAATTCCCTGCCCCGCTGCTCCGCAGTGCCAACGCTCGCGTGCGCCATCCGCGCCGGGAGAGTGACGTTCTCAAGCGCATCGAACTCCGGTAATAAATGGTACGCCTGAAAGACGAAACCAACCTCACGATTTCTCCACTTGGCCAAGCGAGCTGCTCCCATTTCAAACAACTCATGGCCATCGGCGAAAACCTGCCCAGCGCTTGGCTCGTCAAGTCCGCCGAGCAAATGCAGCAGTGTGCTCTTGCCCGCACCGGATGCGCCCTGCAGTGAGAGAAAGTCGCCGCTCCCGATATTGAGGTTCACGCCGTGGAGCACCTCCACATTGCGCCTGCCAAGGTCGTACGACTTGTGCAACTCCCGTGCTGAAAGGATTGCGTCACTCATGGCGAAAGGCCTCCACGGGCTTGAGCCGGCTGGCGTTCCACGCCGGGATCAACCCTGCCAGCAGACAAATGAACAGCGACCCAACACCGATCCTGATGAGGTCGCCCGTCACGAGTTTCGACGGCAACGCCTGAAAACCGTAGATGCTCGCGGGGAACAACTCGAAGCCGGTCGCGTCGCGCATCAGCACGAGAAACTCGTTGCGATACTCAAGCGCCAACAGGCCAAGCCCAAAACCAAGCGTCAGCCCAAGCGCCGCCACCACGAGGCTTTGCATGAGAAACACCTGCATAATCTGCCAACCGGTCGCACCGAGCGCCTTGAGTGTCCCGATCTCCGGCGTGCGCTGCACGACAAAAGTGATCTGCGAACTGGTGATACCGAACGCTGCCACAATCATCACGAAAAACAGCAGGAAAAACATCACATTGCGCTCCACCTTCAGAGCGTCGAGAATCTGGGTGTTCTCATCCTCCCAAGTCGTCACCACATGGCCCTGCGGGAGGGTTGTCAACAATTGTTGCCGTACCGACTCGGCGTGAGTTGGGTCGTGAAGTTTCACCCCGAGCCCATGCACCGCATCGCCAAGGCCGTACAAATCCTGCGCGTCCTCGAGAGAAGTCAGCACGAAGTTGGCGTTGTACTCGTAAAGACCGGCATCAATAATCCCTCGCACTTCGTAGTCATCCGGGAGCAATACCACCTCTTTGCCATCCTCCTGTGCTTCACGAATCCGGTGAAAACTCCGGGCCGAGTGTACCGCTAGAAAATCGCCCACACTCAGGTTGAGTATTTTCCTCATCTCCGACCCCACCACAAGCCCTCCATCCACTTCGAATTCGCCGTCGATAATTCTGTTTGTCGCGGTCAATGAACTAACGGATAATTCCAGTTCGGGATCCACTCCGCGCACCCACGGCGTGTAAATTCGCGGACTCTCTCCCTCCTCCGGCTGGGTCTCCAACAGCACCGGGCCGACGATAAACGGTGCCACGCCTGCGACCGCCTCGTGCTCCAGCACCTTTTGGCGCAGCTCACGGTACTCGCTCACGATCCGAGTACGATTGGTCACCTTGAGGTGCGCGTTGAAGTCGAGCAGGCGCTCGCGCAAGTCCTGGTCGAAGCCGCTCATCACGCTCATCACGATGATCAGCACCGCAACGCCCAGCGTCACACCAATAATCGAGATCAGCGTGATCACGGACACAAACGTGCGCTTGGGGCGCAAATACCGTAACGCCAACGCCAGTTCAAACGGCAACTTCATTCAACGGGCGACAGGCTACCCGATGGCCGTTCGGCGGGAAAGGTTGAAGCCCAACACGCTCCCGCCCGGCCAATTGCCTTGTCGCTTGGCCAAGCGGAGAACATATTCGCGGCCAAGCGACCTGTTACATCATGGCTAAAAAATATCGAGTTGGAGTAATCGGCAGCACGAATCGCGGCAATTACGGCCATGGGCTGGACACGGTGTGGCGCGAGTTCCCAAACACGGAAGTGGTGGCAGTGGCGGACGATCACAAGGACGGGTTGGCCAAGGCGGTCAAGCGGCTTGGCAATCCACGTGGCTACGCCGATTACCGCACGATGCTTGAAAAAGAGATGTTTGACTTTGTCAGCATCTGCCCGCGCTGGCTCGATCAACACCGGGACATGCTCTTGGCTGCGGCTGAATCGGGCGTGCGAGGAATCTACGAAGAGAAACCACTCTCCCGCACGTTGCGCGAGGCCGACGAGATGATCGCCGCCTGCGAGAAGAAAAACGTCAAGTGTGCTGTCTCACACCAGACGCGGTACAGCCCGATTCTTGATCAAGTCCAGCGAATCATTGCAGATGGGCGAATCGGTCGCGTTCTCGAGTTCCAACTGCACGGCAAGGAGGACAACCGCGGCGGTGGCGAGGATTTGTGGGTGCTCGGCACGCATGTGTTTGACCTGACAAACCACCTCGCTGGCTACCCTCTCTGGTGCCAGGGTTACGCTCGGCAGAACGGCGAGTTAGTGACGGCCAAGCACGTTAAACCTGGAAATGAAGGCATCGGCTTGTTGGCAGGTGACAATGTCGGCGCTACCTACGCACTGCCCAACGAGGTTCTTGCACACTTTCGCTCAATCCACCGCGGTGCGGGGAATCCGAATCGCTTTGGCCTGACGATCTTTGGCAGCGAGGGCGTCATCAAGATGACCACCGGCTATCTGCCAAGCGCCAGCCTGCTGCCGGACGGCTCGTGGACCCCAGGTCGCACCGGTAAAAAGTGGATTCCTATTAGTTCGAATGGCCCTGGCCAGGCGGAGACGCTCAAGGACGGTGGTCTGCACGCTGGCAATGTGTTGGCGATCCGCGACCTAATTGATGCCGTGGAGGAGGATCGCGATCCGGAGGCCAGCATCTACGATGCACGAACTGCGACCGAGATGATCGTGGCACTTTTCGAGTCGCATCGGCAAAGCGGTGCGCGTGTGACTTTCCCCCTGTTAAACCGTGACAATCCGCTCGCTCAACTCGACGGATAACCACCCAAGCGAACCGAACGGTACGATCATCCGATGCCAATTAGTTTTGACAGGCCAGCGTGTGATAGGCAGATTCCCGCCCCCTTTTTGAAGGAGCACCGCTAACTCACTTTTTACGCATGTCAGAATTCGAACACGACAACTCGACAACGAACAACCCAACCGAGACCAACAACCCGCTGATTCATGACCTGAACGCCGAACCGGAAACCCCGGTTGCCACGGCCAATGAAAACCTCTGCGGCAACATGCTGGTGGGCCAATCCGGTGGGCCGACCGCGGTGATCAACGCCAGCGTGGCCGGTGTTATCCAGGAAGCTGGCAAACACCCGAACCTGATCGAAGAAATTTATGGTGGGCTCAATGGCATCTTCGGCATCCTGCATGAGAACCTGATTGACCTTAACGAGGAGAAAGCGCGCTCCATCGAGGAACTCAAGCACACACCCGCTGCCGCGCTGGGCACCTGTCGTTACAAGATTCGCTTCAAGAAAGACCCCGAACAGGCTGCCCGGGACATGGACCGGCTGTTTGATGTCTTCAAGGCGCACAACATCCGCTACTTTTTCTACGCTGGCGGCAACGACTCGCAGGACACCAATAACAAGGTGCATCACGAGGCCATAAAGCGCGACTATTCATTGCGCTGCATCGGCGTGCCAAAGACCATCGACAACGACCTGCCCCACACCGACCACACGCCCGGCTACGGCAGCGCGACCAAGTACAACGCCACGACAGTGATGGAGGTTGCCGAGGACGTCTCCAGCATGGCCACCGACGACGGCTCGTGCTGCATCATCGAGGTCATGGGGCGGGCAGCCGGTTGGCTCGCCGCCGGCACCATCCTGGCCAAGCGAAAACCCACCGACGGGCCGCATATCATCTTGCTGCCGGAAATCCCGCTCGACGAAGGGAAGTTCCTCGCCAAGGTTCAGGAGAGCATTTCCCAACTTGGCTACTGCATCGTGGTCACCGGTGAGGGTGTGAAGGACGAGAATGGAAACGAACTCGGCGCGGACAAGACACGGCTCGACTCATTTGGCCACCCGGTGTTGTCCGGCGCCGCTGAAGCGCTTGGCGAGCTGGTCCACGGCAAACTAGACCTCAAGACGCGCACGGTGAAACTCGGCTACGCCCAGCGCTCCGCCGCACACTTCGCGAGCCAGCAGGATGTTGACGAGGCGGTCGCCTGCGGTGAGGCCGCCGTCCGTGCTGCCGTGGAGGGAAAGAGCGGCTTCATGGTTACCATCGAGCGTCAGTCGGATGACCCTTACGAGTTCACAACCGGCCTGCATCCGCTGGGTGACATTGCCTTGGTGGAGCGCACCATCCCACGTGACTGGATCAACGAGGATGGCTGGCTGCCCAATGATAAATTCATCCAGTACGCCGCGCCACTGATCGAGGGGCGGCTGGATCTGCCGACCAAGGGCGGCCTGCCGAAATTCGCCGAGTTGACCCGCGTACCGGTTGAAAAGGTATTGACACCCCACTCCCCCCTGGTCTTACCGGTGCCGGCGTAAAACCGGCTTGCGCCATCGGCTTCAATGCGAGTTGCCGCAGGTAAAGTCGCCCTCCTCCCAGCCGTCGCGACTGTGATAGGCCCACCAGTCGTATTCCTTGGGGGAACCGTTCATGCGAGCTGCATGGCCATCGACATAACTCAGCACGATGCCCCTCTTGTGTGGCATCGTCTTGTAGTCCCAGTACGGCATCTCCCAGGTCAACACAGAGAGGGACGGATTAACGCAGTCGCCGGCCCTGCGACCGCTGACTGGCCGATTGACCTCATAGCTGCCACGACTTTTTGTAAGGTAAATATGATTCCAAACATAGGTCACATAATTGTTGTTGCGAAACCTCGACAACATCCCTGAATCCTGCGTCTTCATCGCAACAGGACAGGCAAAAACAGAATGGGGCGTCCGAGACTTGTCACGTTGTTTGGGATCAGGTGCGCCGGTGTTCTTCCCAATGTAAGGCTCGAGCAACTGAGGCATCCACACCGAGTCATTGCGCAATGCATGATCCCCACCCCAGGCCCGCCCCCAGTTGCGGCAGAGTGGAATCCGGTTGTCATACTCGGAAATGTACATCGTCACGGCCAGACCGATCTGTTTGCAGTTGTTCAGGCAGGCTGACTGGCCGGCCTTCGCCTTCGCCTTGGCCAGGGCCGGCAACAATAGCCCGGCGAGTATCGCTATAATGGCGATCACTACCAGCAACTCGATCAGCGTGAAGCCCTTGGCCAATCGGGGCGAGTCCGTCCGGGATAGTATTTTCATGGGCAGGTGAACGCGTTCAGACTAGGTACCGGTTTCACCTTGGTCAAGTCGGCACCGGTCGTTATCCTGCCGCGCATGACCGAAGACTCCGGCACCGGCCAAGCGCAATCCTCTGCGAGGTACCTGCTGCTTCTCGTTGCGGTGGTGTTGGCCCCGGTCGTCCTCACTTGGCTCACCAGCGCACCAGGCCGGGACGATGCCGACTTCGACCAGTTGCTCAATGCCGGCAAAGCCCACTACGAGGCCGGCCAGGCGCAACAGGCCATCAACGCCTTTGCCGGTTCACTCAAGTTCAAGCCCACCGAAACCGATTTGCTGCTCAACCTGGCCAATGCCCATCGCCTGGCCAACAGCCCGACCCAGGTCATCCAATTCGCAAAGGAAGCCCTGGCCATTGATGTCAATCTCGGCGCAGCGCATTTCCTGATCGGCTGCGCGCATCTGCGGCTCGGTCGCAACACCGAGGCCATCCAGGCGCTGCAGCAGGCCTACGACATTGACAACACCGTGGGCGCGGTGGGCTACCTGCTCGGCAAGGCGCAGCTTGCCGCCGGCAATGCCGAGGAGGCCGCCGTGTTGTTCGAGGAACTGGTTTCGTTCGAGGAAAGCCACCTCGGCGCGGCCCATGCCTGGAGCGAGGCACTCACGGCGGCCGGCCGGCCCGACGAAGCCAAGGGCGCGATGGAGCTGCACCAGAAACGCATCGCCGGCAAATCAATGCCAAATGAGCCGGGCGAATGGGAAAAATGCCTCTACACCGAGGTGCTCATCCCGTTCAAGCTTGCGCAGCCGGACGCCGACGGCATCGCGGTCACGTTCGTCGATGATACCTCCCGCGCCTTCGCCGGCAACGCCGACCAGTTCGGCGGACCGTTCGGCGTGATCGACTTCAACCACGACGGCAACAATAGCCTGTTCGTCCGCACCCGCACCAACACCTTCCGCACGCTGCTGAACACCAACGCCGTCTTCACGCCGGTCGGTTTCGAGTTCCCGGGCATCGAGGATGCCCTCTACTCTCGCTGCCTCGTCGGCGACCTGAACAACGACCGGTTCGAGGACGTGCTGATGCTTGGCAACCTCGGTTCGCATGCCTACCGGTTCGCGACCAACGGCATCGCGAGAGATTTGTCCAAGTTCTCCAAGCTCGCATCGCTCAAGGCCGTGGACGGCGTCATCGCCGACATCGACTTCACCGGCAAGCTCGACCTGCTCGCCATCCAGCCCGGTGACGCCGGCCTCAAGGTTTTCCGTAACCTTGGCAGCATATATTTCAAGGACATCACCAAGACCTCCGGCATCCCGACGCAGATCACCGGCGCGCTCAAGCTCGTCATGGATGACTGGAACAACGACGACATGCTCGACCTGTTCATCCCGCGCGCGAGCGGGCCGCCGATGTTCCTGCAAAAAAATCGTGGTGCAGCCCACTCGCCGACCAACACCCTCGCCTCCCTCCCGGAGGCCACCGCGCTGGCCACCGGCGACCTGAACAACGACCTGCGCACCGACCTCGTCTGCCTGGCCAACGGCCAACTCGAGATCACCTTCAACGGACTTGAGGAAAAACAGATGCTTCCCCTGACCAAGGGCGTCACCGCGATTCACCTGCTTGATTACGACAACGACGGCTGGCTCGACCTCTTCGCCACCGGCGACGGCATGCAGGCGTTCCGCAACCGCGGCAGCGCCGGTTTTGACGACAGCACAGCCGCGCTTAACCTGGGCGCGCTCACCGGCCAAGTCACCCAACTCGCCGCTGCCGACATCGACCGCGATGGCGACTCCGACCTGCTGCTCGCCCACGAGTCCGGCCTGAAATATCTCCGCAACGACGGCGGCAACGCCAACCGGCAGCTGAAGATTCGTCTCTACGGCAACCGCTCAAACGCCAGCGGCATCGGCATTCAAATCGAGACCACCACCACCGGACTGCGCCTCAAGCGCACCGCCCACTCGCTGCCCATCGAGATCGGCATCGGCAAAAACGAGATGCTCCAATCGCTCAACGCCCGATGGTTCGACCTCTCCCTTTTCAATCTCGATGTGCAGGTGAAGCGCGACGAGATTATCACCCTCACCGAGTTGATTTTACCGACCGGTTCATGCCCGTACCTTTACGCTTGGGACGGTGAAAGGTACCGGTTCGTCACCGATCTGCTTGGCGCATCGCCCCTTGGCCTGCCGCTCGCCGAGGGCGTTTACATTCAGCCCGACCCGGACGAGATCGTGTGGATCGGCGACGAGTCGAACTTCAAGCCGGTCGACGGCAACTACCGCCTGCAGATCACCGAGGAACTCCGCGAAATCCTGTACCTCGACGAAGCCAAGTTGCTGGCCATCGACGTGCCAAACGGCACCGAAGTCCACCCGACGACCAAGCTGCGGCCAAGCGCCCCATACCCGCCCGCCGGGCTCACCGCCCTGGCCAAGCGCACGCCGCTCCACCGGGCCAGGCGCAGTGACGGTCTCGACGTTACCGCCGCCCTGCAGGCCAACGACGAGCAGTGGGTGTCTCCGGTCGAGCTGCGCCTGCCGCAGTTGCGCGGCTTGGCCAAGCCGTACTCGATCGAACTCGACTTCGGCCCGCTCGATGCCGGTGCACCGCTCGCCCTAGCGATGACCGGTTGGCTGCATTTCGGCGGCGGTATGGCCAACATCGCCGCCTCGCACGACGCCAATTTGCCGTTCCCCTTCCCCTCTCTCGAGGCGCAACTCGTCGACGGCACTTGGCAGCGCGTGGACGTGACCGTCGGCGCGCCGGTCGGCAAGACCAAGACCATCGTCGTCAACTTGGCCGGCAAACTGCCAGCCGGCGCCGAACGGCTTCGGCTGTCAATGGCGCTCGAGATACACTGGAACCGGGTCGCCCTGTTTGAAAAAACAGATTTGCCGACGCTTGCCACAATCCACCCAACGACGACTGATCTGCATTGGCACGGGTACGGCGCGATTGAAGATTTGCCCGGCCATCTGCCGCTGACCCCGATTCACGATCAAACCGGCGACAAGCCGAACTGGCGGATCACCCCCTCCGGCTGGGTCACTCGTTACGGCGATGTCGGTGAACTCGTCGCCAGCAAGGACAACCAACTCGCCCTCATCGCTGCCGGCGACGAACTGACACTTGATTTCGCCACGACCAAGCTCCCAAGGCAGCCGGTCGGCACGACTCGCCACTTTTTCCTGTTCACCAGCGGCTGGGACAAGGACTCCGATTTTCATGTTGCCCAAGGCTGGACTGTCGAACCGCTGCCGTGGCACGGGATGAACGATCAACGCTACGGCCACGAACCCCGTCCCATGCTCGACGACGGCTGGATTAAAAAATACAACACCCGCTGGATCGGCCCGCGCCCGCTCAGAAAACAAGCCAAGCTCACCCAAACCAAGTGAATCGACATACCCTGACTTTAATTCCGCTCGTCGCCGGCATGACACTTACGAATGCCGACTCGCTCGATCACATCGCGAATGTTTACGTGCAGGACGGCCTGAAACTTCGCCATCTCGAGTTCAGCACCACGGACGCCGGCCTGAAAACCCACGGCGACAAAAAAAACGAGGCGCGTACCGACCGATTTGGGGACACGCCGCAACTGCCGGACGGCCGGATCCTCCTCCAACCGAATGGAGATGCGCTTGACCAGATGCACCCGTGGGAATACAACGCCTCGCGCCCCGGCAAGTACTGGGTGGAGCTTGTTTACAGCTTGGCCAGCGGAAAGAGCATCGCCGTGCCCAACATCAGTTCGTACCGCATCCCAACCAAACTCGAGGCCACCGGCGCAGCCAACCGCTTCCACAACATCAACCTCGGGAAGATATATTTCGTGCAGGCCGGCAAGCAGAAGCTCGAGCTCAAGTTTCGCGGCAAGACACCAAAGGTTCGTGCGCTGATCCTGCGCCCCGCGCCGGAAGGCGAACCGATCGGCCAGGCGCTCGACCGCTCGATACTACTGCACTCGCGCGACGCAACTATCCACGGCACCAAGTTGCAGTACGAAATCAAGCCGCACAAAAACACGATTGGCTACTGGGTGAACACGACTGACCAGGTTTGCTGGGACTTCACCGTGACAAGCGGCGGCATGTTTGATGTCGAAATCCACCAGGGCTGCGGCAAGGGCCAAGGCGGCAGTCTTGTTGCGCTCCAAGTCGCCGGCCAAAAACTCGATTTCACCGTGAAGGACACCGGCCATTTTCAAAACTTTATCCCGCGCAGGGTTGGCACCGTGAACCTGGCCAAGGGCGAACACCGTTTTTGGATTAAGCCGGTAAACAAGGCGCGAAATGCCATCATGGACGTGCGCCGGATACAGTTGATCCCGATCAATTAACCCACGCCAATCATGAACGAAACGAACTCCCTCACCTCCACGAACGCAGTTGGTATCGTCGATTCAATCAAGGACTCCGACTCCTTACTTGAGGGACTGTTGACTTACTTCACCAACCTTGAGCCGATCGATCACATCACGTTCACCATCAATCTGCTGATCTTTATTTTCGGTAAGCAAATCATCAGCCATCTGAGTGTCCAGACAGTCGGCGCGGCGCCGTTCCAACTGCGGTTGCTGAGGATTTTAAACGCGGTTCTCTTTTTGGCGTATTTTTGTGCTGTAGCCTTCCAGTTCCAACTCGGTTCCAGCATCAGCCATACCGGGTTGCTGGTGTTGCTGACGTATCTCATCTGGCAATTCACCCATTCATTGATCCTCAAAAAATATGGACGCAAGCGGGAGGTTGAAGGCACTTCCATTTACGTGGAATCGTACACCTCAAACAACCTGAAACTAATTGCACTGTTACTCCTCGGGATTATTTCAGGATTAATCTTCCTAAACATTTGGAAACTCGAAAGTTGGCTTCAAACCACCAGCTTTCTCGGGGCATTGGCCGTCCTGATTTTTACTACAAAGGACTATTGGCTGAAGGATTTCATCAGCGGCATCATCGTCATCAGCAACAGCAATGTTGAACGCGGGGATGTCATCCGTATCCCCGATGAAAACATCCTTGCAATCGTGCTCGAGACTCGCACCACACTGACCCTGTTGCGCGATGTCATCCGCAACCACAACATTACCATTCCCAACTCCATGCTCCTGAATAAACAGGTGGAAATACTCACCACCGATGCAAGAAAGGGAATTTATGACTACATCGAGTTCAACATCGGTTACGAGACGCACCCGGATGCGGCGATGGCCTATCTGCTCGATGTCTGGAAATCAGCCTGTAAGATTACCGCTGCCATAAACTCTGAGCGGGAGGGCATTATCAAGCTGATCGACAACGGCGATCACGCCGTGACATGGCGACTGCTTTACAATCTCAAGGCCGAGCATGAGATCATCAACGCCCGCAATGCTGTGATGTTGGCCGCGTTCGAGCTTCAGGGTGAGCATGGTGTCAAGCTGGCCACGCCGCTGACTCACACCTTCCCCGGCGGCGCACCGCAACAGGCTCAGTAAACCCCCAGTGTCCGGAGCACCGCACGGACACGGGGTACTTCATGCGTTCGAAACAGGTCTGTCCCTCCTAACGCAGCGATCACGGAGAAAAACGGCTCTGCACTCCGCAACTCCTCATCGAAACACTCGACTGCATGCGGCAGGGCGTTGCACACCGGCCAGCCCAGTTTGCGCAGGCGAAAGGCGTTCAGGAAGGTTTTCATCTGATGCCGAATCCGTACCGAACTGTCCTGCAAGTTCCCGTAGTAAAAACCCAGCCCGGGATCAACAAAGCCCTTGGCCAAGCCGCAACGCCCGGCCGTTTCGATCTCGCGCGAAAAGTAGTCGGCCATGCGCGGGATAGGATCGTCGTCGAGCGGGATATTGCCGACTTCGCGAACGTTGTCGCCGGCGACATAGCAAACAATCACTGCCGCATCGTGCTCGGCGGCCAGGCGGTAGATCGTTTCGCTATCCGCCGTACCAGTGAGGTTCAGCACCTTGGCACCCGCCTCGAGGCAGGCCCTGGCAACCCCGACGTCGTAGGTTTCGGCGGAGATGATGACGCCCTGCGAGGCGAGTTGTTCGATCACCGGCAGGAGTTTTTGCCGCTGCTCGGTGGCATTGACCCGCTGTGCTTGACCAAGCGTTGATTCCGCGCCTATGTCGATGATGGCCGCCCCCTGCGCCCGCAATTCACCCCCCCGCTCAACTGCCGCCTGGACACTGGTACAGATACTCTGGCGATACCACGAGTCGGCGGAGAGATTGATCACCCCCATGATCGCCGGTTGCGCTGGGGGGAAAGCCACTTGGCCGGCAATGTCAAATGGTCGTACCTCGGCCTCCAGGTCGACGGCATGCTCCGCGGCGATGGCGGCCAAATCCTTGAGGCCAAGCATGCTCAGGGTTTCTTGGGTGTCTCCTGCTTGACCCTTAACGCGTCCAGCTTAGTCTGCCAAAGTGGCATTCCGGGTAGCTCCTTGGCCAAGCGGGAGTAAACTTTCCGCTCCTGCTCCGCGCGCCCAAGCCGCCTGGCCAGGCGACCGGCCATCAGTCCTGCTTCCTTCACCCAAAACGGATCCAGCTTCTCGTTGTCCGAGCGGAGGTTGCCGCCAAACACAATCTCCATGCACTGCTCGAGCGAACGTTTCCGGAGTTTTTCCCGCTCCTCCGTCTCACCAGCGGCCTCGGCCAGCTTGTCGAGTACATGCGCCAACCCAAGGCCCGCCTGGCTGCGGGTAGTTACGTCGGCGGATGGCAGTTCGGTCACTGTTCTGTACGCCTCCGCTGCCGAGTCAAGGTTGCCCAGTTGCAAATGGCAATCGCCCATTCGGCCCCAGGCGGACGGATTGAGCGGGCTATTGAGCATCTCGTTCGCCACGCGCTGATAGTGCGGCAACGCATCGAGCAAGTTCGTGGGCGTGCGACCGGTCTGGTCGGCGGCTACGTCGCCCAGGTAAAACTCCGCCCGCGCCAACTCGGCGACCGGTGCGTTGGTGGCGTTGACGACCGATGCCAGCAGCAGCTCGGCGGCGGCGTATTCCTGCCGAAAGAACGCCGAACGACCGGCGCTGAGCCGCGCCTCCCACTGCATGCCAGGGGCGTTAGCCAGCAGGTTGGTGTTCTGGAAAAGCCTGCGATAACCTTGCTCAGCCTCGATGAATTTACCGGACTGGAACTGGTGGTCGGCGATCCACTTCTGCGCCACCGGCGCGAGTTGGTTGGTAGGGAAACGCACCACGTAATTGGTGAACAATTGAAATGCCCTGGCCGAGTTGCCGGCCTGATGGTTCAGCCAGGCGCGGTCGAACTCCGCCTGCGCCCGTGCCGGGTGCGCCGGGTAGTTGGTCACCCAGCGGGCATACTCGAGAATCGACGACACCCAACTGCCATCCATGACATGCGTCCGCGCGATGGCCAGTTGTGCCTCGGGTAGCAGGGTGGATTTCGAGAACACCTTGGCGAACGAAGCCAACACGGTACGCGACTCGGACGGTTTACCCTGCCCGTTCAGCGCCTGTCCGTAGAGCAGCAGGCTGCGGTCGCTGTAAAAACTGCTCGGGAACCACTCGATCAGGTTGCTCACGGCCTGACTTGCACTGGGCAGATCCTGCCCCTCGACGCCGCTTCGCACGATTTGATACAGCGCCTGGTCTACGAGCCGGTTGTCGAATCCGACGGTGTTGGTGGCAATGCTGATCGCCGCCCAGTACTTGCTCGAAGCCGCGGCGTAGTCCGCCCTAAGGAACAAGCAGTCGGCCACTTTGAATTGCGCGATGGCTTGCTCCCTTGATTTGGGCAACCCGGTCACAGCGTTCGAATAAGCCTGCTGCGCCAAACTCAGCTGAAAGCCCTTGCCGGACAGGTTCACCCACTCCCAAAGCGCCCAGCCACGCCCGAGCCACGATTTACCCATCAAATCCACATCTGCGTCGCCCTTCAGAATGACGTCAAAATGCCCCAATGCCTCGCTAAGCAGGTTGGTGAAATTGAGTCGGCTCGCATCTGGTAACTCGTAAAACTGCCGTAACCGCAGCTCGCCCAGAGTGAGGTGTGACAGCCCGGTCGCGGGATCGCCGGGATGGCGGATGAACAGGCGCTGCAACCGTTGCACCGCATTGCTCAGCTGGTTTTCCTCAACGTAAAGATCGACAATTTTCAGCAGCGCCGAGCGGCGCCAGTCAAGCGGAACATTGGTGGCCAGATTCTGCTCGTACAGCGCGACAGCGGCGTCCGGCTGGCTCATACGCCGCAGCACGTCGCCGTGAAAATCGGCCGACCGGGCTGCAAATACCGGGTCGGCAATTCCCTTGGCCAGTTGCACCAGGTTCGTGGCACCGTCCAAGGCACGGTCAAGTCTGGCTTCACTGAGGTACACCGAGGTCAGCATGTGATGCTTCTGCCAGTATCGCTCCGGCGACAGTCCCGTGTCCGGCAGGTTCTCGAGCAGCAGTCGCGCCGCGCCCAGTTCCCCGAGCTCAAAGTAGGCATTGGCCAGCAGCAACCGTCCGTCAACGATCAAAGGGTCGCCTGGCCGCGCGCTGGCCGCGCGCTGAAACGGCCCGTCCGCCGGCTCAAGTGTGGCGATGCTCTTTTTCAGATCGCCAATCTTGTAGAGCGACTGCGCTTGACCAAGGGCCGCCGTCAAGGCTCGTTCTGAAACGGGATGCTTCTCGATCAACCGGCCATAGCTGGCCGCCGCCTCCCGAAACCGCCCAAGCGCAAACTGCGCCTCGCCGATCCAAAACAGATAACGATCCATCCACGGGCCGGCACTCTGCAGCCCGGCCGTCAACTTGGCTGCCACAGCTTCGAATTGGCCAAGCTGAAACCGGGCCTGTCCCTCCAGCAACACCGCCTCCGCCCGCGCGGACGAGCCGGGATGCGCCTCTGCAAAGGCATCGAACCGCTCAACTGCCGTGGTGAACATGCCGTCGCGGAAGAACCGCTTGGCCACGTCAAACGCCAGCTTGGCCTTGGCCTTGGCCTGCGGATCCTCCGCCTGGCCAAGCGTGGCCGGCACAGCCAGACCCAGCGCCAAGCCTAGGGCAAGCATCCGGCCCACCATCGATTCCACCAACCGGCTCATTGTTTCTTCAGCAAATGTTCCATGCCAAGCGCCGCGGCGAGAAAGCGGCCCGTGTGACTGCCCGCCGCGGCTGCGATCCGCTCAGGCGGGCCCTCCACCACGATCCGGCCGCCATCGTTGCCTCCCTCCGGGCCCAAATCAATCACCCAATCCGCTGACTTGATGATGTCCATGTTGTGCTCGATGACCACCAGCGTGTTATTCGCATCGCGCAACCGTACCAGCACATCAATCAAACGCGCGATGTCGTGAAAATGCAACCCGGTTGTCGGCTCGTCCAGAATGAACAGCGCGTGATCGCGCGACTGCTTGGTCAGCTCGGTCGCCAGTTTCACGCGCTGAGCCTCGCCGCCGCTGAGGGTCGTGCCCTGCTGTCCCAACTTGAGATAGCCCAGCCCGACCTCGGACAACGTCGCGCATGGATCGCAGATCTTCGGGAACGCTCGAAAAAACGTCATCGCCTCGTCCACGGTCATGTCGAGCACGTCGGCGACGTTGCGGCCCTTGTAATGAATCTCGAGGGTCTCACGGTTGTAGCGCCGGCCGTTGCACGACTCGCAGCTCACGTACACCGGCGGCAAAAAATTCATCTCGATCTTGAGCACTCCACCGCCCTGACATTTTTCGCAGCGACCGCCCTTGACGTTGAAGCTGAAGCGGCTTATGCCATACCCGCGAATTTTCGACGCCGGCAAACTGGCGAACAGATCGCGAATCTGGTTGAAGATGCCTGTGTATGTTGCTGGGTTGCTGCGCGGCGTTCGGCCGATCGGCGACTGGTCCACAATAATCACCCTGCCCAACGCTTCCTCGCCGCGCAGTTCCTCGAATCGTCCGGGACGGTCCTTTGAGTTGTAAAACTTGCGGAACAACGCCCGCCGCAACACGTCGTCGATCAGCGTGCTTTTGCCCGAGCCGCTGACCCCGGTCACACAGGTGATCGTCCCCAGCGGTACTTTCAGGTGCACATCCTTCAGGTTGTTCTCCGACGCGCCGATGACCTCGAGAAAGCCGCGTGCGCTATTCGGCCCGACACGGCTGCTCGGTACATCAATCTTGTAGTCGCCGCGCAGATATTTCGCGGTCAGCGATTTTTTGTGAGCGAGCACCCTGTCGAGCGGGCCCGCCACCACCACTTCCCCGCCGTGCAGGCCGGCGCCCGGCCCCATGTCGATGACGTGATCGGCCCGGCGAATCGTCTCCTCGTCGTGCTCCACCACCAGTACCGTGTTCCCCAAGTCGCGCAGTCCCTCGAGTGTGGCGAGCAACTGCTCGTTGTCACGCGCGTGCAGGCCAATGCTCGGCTCGTCGAGAATATACAGCACGCCCACCAGCCCCGCGCCGATTTGCGTGGCCAGGCGGATGCGCTGCGCCTCGCCACCGCTGAGCGTGCCGCTCGTGCGGTTGAGTGTCAGGTAGCCCAGCCCGACATCCCGCAAAAAACCGAGCCGCGAGGTGATCTCGCGCACCACGTCGGTGGCGATTTTTTTGCCAAGCGCGTCCAGCTCCAATGCCTCGAAAAACGGCAACGCCTCGTCGATCGACAGCCGGCAGACATCCATGATCGACAAGCCACCAAAACGGAACTTCGCCTCAGGCTGTTTCGCGCTGCGCAGCGTCACCGCCAGCACCACCTCGCGAAGCCGCTGGCCCTGACACGCCTCGCAGGTTTGCGGACTCATAAACGCCCGGAGCCGCCGCCGCGTCGTCTCGCTGCTCGTCTCCTCGTACAGCCGGTTGAGGTTGGCCAAAATGCCGTCGAACGGCTTGGTCGTCGTCGTTTGTTTGCCACTGCGGGTGAATTGAAAGCCGATCGCCTCGTCGCCCGAGCCGTGAAACAGCGCCTCCGTAAAGCGCTTGGCCAGGCGGCGGTACGGCTTGGCCAAGTCCGCCCCATAATGACGCGCCAAATTTTTCAGCAACCCGTTGTAGTGGGCGACCATTCGCGCGCCGCCCTTGGTCCACGGCAGGATGACGCCCTGCTCGAGCGACTTCTCGGGGTCGCCGACCATCAGTCCATCGTCGAACACCGGCCGCTGACCAAGCCCGGAACAGGCCGGACAAGCGCCGTACGGCGAGTTGAACGAGAAATGTTTCGGCGTCATCGGCTCGTAGCTTTTGCCGGTGGCCGGGCTTGTCAGTCGGTTCGACAGCTTGCTCTCGCGCCATTGCGAACGGTCGAGGCCGAGCGCTTGGTGCAGCGCGATTATTTTTCCTTCGCCCCACTTAAGACAGGTCTCGACCGAGTCGGCCAAGCGGCCTCGCGCCTTGTCGCTGACAACCAGGCGATCGACCACGACCTCGATCGAGTGCGCTTTTTTGGGGTCGAGCTTGAAGCGCGTGTTGGCCTCGAGTTCCGCCAACTCACCGTCGATTCGAGCCCGCACGAACCCCTCGCGGGCCAGCTTCTCCAGCACGTCGCGGAACTCACCCTTCTGCTTCTCGACCACCGGCGCGAGCAGCATCACCCTCGTGTCCTCCGGCAGCGCGAGCAGTTGCTCGATGATGTCACTCGTGCTCAGGCACGAAATCGGCTCGCCGCTCTCCGGGCAGTGCGCCTGGCCGACGTTGGCGAACAACAGGCGCAGATAATCGTAAATCTCGGTAGTGGTGGCGATGGTCGAGCGCGGGTTCCCACCGGAGGAACGCTGCTCGATCGCGATCGCCGGCGAGAGCCCCTCGATGTGATCGACGTCCGGCTTCTGTAGTTGATCGAGGAACTGCCGGGCGTACGACGAAAGCGTCTCGACATATTTGCGCTGGCCCTCCGCAAACAGCGTGTCGAACGCCAGCGACGACTTGCCCGAGCCGCTTGGCCCGGTGATCACCACCAGCTTGTCACGGGGAATCTCAAGCGTCAGATTCTTGAGATTATGCTCCCTTGCTCCGGCTATTTTTATAAACCCCTTGGCCACCGAAAGCTGCATCCTAAACCGCCCTAGCCACTTGGCCAAGCATGGGTCAGTTCGACGACGACTGCCGTTTGAACAGGCGCTGGATGAACGGCTCAACCTTGTCCATGCCGACGGCGAGGATGATGACTACACCGATGATGATTTCCTGCATGTAGTTGGGCCAATCCTTGATGCTCGAGCCGTTCGCGAGGCAGGCCATCATGAACGCACCGATGACCGAGCCAGGGATGCTGCCCGCGCCGCCGCTCAGGCTCGCCCCGCCGATGACCACTGCGGCGATGATCTGCAACTCCAGCCCGATCGCCACCGAGGGATCGCCCTGGGTCAGCCGCGAAAACTGCATCACACCGGCCAAACCGAAAAACGCGCCGGCCAAGGCGTAAATCACCACCTTGTTGAAGTTCACGCGGATGCCGCACAGCCGGGCGGTGTCTTCGTTTGAGCCGATGGCGAACACGTACCGGCCAAACACGGTCGAGCGCAGCACCACGGCCATCACCACAGCGAGGCCAAGCGCCAGCCACACACCATTCGGCAGCGGGAAAAATGTGAGCGGCGACTGGCTGTTGTCCATCAGGCGGTTGACCGACTCGAGCGGCTGCTCCGGGTTGACAGTCTGGTTGTTGGCGAGCCACTTGGAGATGCCCCGAGCGATGCCCATCATGCCGAGCGTGACGATGAACGGCATCATCCGAACCGTCGTGATGATGCCGCCGTTGGCCAAGCCGACCAGTCCCCCGATCAGCACCGTTAACGCGAGCACCCCCGCAAAGCCGTGGCCCTGCTCGATCAGCCTGGCTGTCACCACGCTGCACAGGGCGACGACCGACCCGGCGCTCAGGTCGATGCCGCCGCTCACGATCACCATCGTCATGCCCATCGCGCCGATGGCCACGATGACCGTCTGCGTGAGGATGGTCTTGAAATTGCCGCCCTTGAAAATAACTGACCGCAACTCGCCATCCATCGCAAACAGCAACAGCACAACAAACAGCCCGACGAACGGCCTGATCGCCTTGAGAAAACCGCTGCTGCCGAGCTTGGCCCAGTTCACGCGGCAGCCTCCCCCAGCTCCGCCTGGCCCACGGCGGTGAGGATGATTTCCTGTTCACTCCATTCGGCGACCGGGCGCACGCACGAGAATTCACCACGGCACATCACGCCGATGCGGTCGCACACACCAAGCAACTCCGGCAGATAAGAACTGACAAACACCACCGCCTTCCCCTGCCCGGCCAACTCGTTCATCAGCCGGTAAATCTGCGCCTTGCTGCCGACGTCGATCCCTCGCGTCGGCTCATCAAGCAGCAGAATCCGGGCGTTGTGATGCAGCAGTCGGCCAATGGCGATCTTCTGCTGGTTGCCACCTGACAACTCGCCGACCAGCTGGTCGGCGCCCGATGCCTTCACATCGAGCTTGACCAGCCATTCGCCGGAAGCCGCCGCCTGCGCTGCGTCGCTCACCAAGCCAAAACGCGACACCGAACCGAACCGTGTCAGCGTTAGGTTGTCGGCGACGCTGCGGTTGAGCAGTAGGCCTTCCTCCTTGCGGTTTTCGCTCAGCAACCCGACGCCGTTGGCCAAGCGCTTGGCCGGAGTCGAGCGGGTTGCCTCGCGCGAAAAAACGCTTACTCTACCCTTGACCAAGCGGTCGAGCCCGAACACCGCTCGCAGCGTCTCGGTGCGACCCGCGCCAACCAGGCCGAATACGCCGAGGATTTCGCCGGAGCGCAATGTCAGGTTCACGCAACTCGGCTTGGCCAAGCCGGCGACGCCGCTCAACTCCAGCACAGGCTCACCGGCAGTTCGGCTCGTGCGCGGATATATTTCATCAATCTTCCGGCCAACCATGAGCTGGATAATCTGCTCGAGGCTTGCCTCGAGCATTGCACCGGTACCGACGCTTTGGCCATCGCGCAGCACCGTGTAACGACCGGCCACTCGCTGGCATTCCTCGAGAAAATGACTGATGTAAATGACGCTGACGCCGCGCCGACTCATGCGCTCGATCACGCCGAACAGGTTCTCCGCATCGACTTGCGTGAGGCTGCTGGTCGGCTCGTCCATGATAAGCACGCGCGGCTCGCCTACGAGCGCACGGGCTATCTCGACCAACTGCTGCTGGGCGATGGTGAGCGAGCGGATCGGGGCGTCGAGCGGCATTTGCGACTGGCCGATTTCCTCCAGCGCACGCTTGGCTAAGCGACGGCGCTCGGCACGCCTGATCCAGCCAAGCGTCGCCGGCTCGCGGCCCAACAGGATGTTCTCCTCCACCGAGAGATCGGGCGCGAGGTTCAGCTCCTGATATATCATCGCCACGCCGCAGTTGCGGGCGTGCAGCGGATCGCTCGGCTCAAACGGCTGGCCGTCGAGAGTGAGCCTGCCTGCGTCCGGTCGGTGCGCGCCGCTGAGCACCTTCATCAGCGTGCTTTTGCCGGCGCCGTTTTCGCCGATGAGCGCGTGCACCTCCCCGGCGGCGACTTCGAGACTCACGCCGTCGAGTGCAACAGTCGGGCCGAAGCGCTTGGACACCCCCTCGATCTGCAGGCGGGGAAGCGGGGGGTTGCTGGATGAATACTCTGGCATCCGAGCGGCAATCAGTTGCCGGTGCCGAGGTATTTCTCGAGGGGTGGGTTGAGAAGTTCCTGCATTTCCGGCTGAGCCATGTTTTCACTGGTGACGAGCGCCACGCCGGTGTCGATGCGCTTGGCCACGTTCTTGCCGTCAAGGTGATCGACCAGTGTCATCACGCCGAGGTAGCCCATCTTGACCGGGTTCTGCACGACGAGCCCCTGCACGTCGCCGGCCTTAAGGTCGCGCAACGACTGCACGCTGGTGTCGAAGCCGATAATTTTCACCGTGCCGCTTCCCTTGCCGATGTCCCGCAGGGCCTTGGTCATCGAGACGCTCACCGACTCGTTTGGACAAAACACGCCGTTCACCTCATCGCCGTAACGGCTCAGCAGGTTTTGCGAGGCGGTATAGGCCAGGTCGCGGGTGGCACCGGCGTATTGCTCGGACGAGAGCACCCTGATGCCGGGGAAGTTTTCCTTCAGTTCGTCTAGGAATCCATTCTCGCGCTTGGTCGTGCTGGCCGAGCCAACGGCGTAACGCAGCAGCAACACGCTGCCCTTGCCGCCGAGCAGCTTGCCCAGGTGCGCGCCGCCCATTCGGCCGCCAAGATAGTTGTCGGTCGCGACGAAGCTGGCGTAGTTCTCCGACTGCAAACCGGAATCGATGATCACCACCGGGATCTTAGCGTTGCCGGCCGTCTCGACCGGACGAACGAGCGCCTTGTCGTCGAGTGGCGCGAGCACCATGCCGTCCACGCCCCGGGCGATGAAGTTCTCGACGACCTTGATCTGCTCGTCGCGGTCGTCCTCCTTGAGCGGGCCTTTCCAGATGATCTCCACCGGCTGGCCTGCGGCCTCGAGTTCCTGCTTGGCCTTGATGGCACCGGCGTGGATCGACTTCCAGAATTCATGCGTCGTGCCCTTGGGGATGACCACGATCGACAAAACGTTACCGGAAGAGTCGCCGGACTCTGAGCCGCAACCTGAAACGAAAACCAGTGTGGCGCATGCAGCGCCAAGCAGCCATGATTTCATGCGCAACAGGCTAGGCAACACGCCTGTACGTTACAAACTTTTTACCAAAAAAGACTTGCGCCAGGCCAATCACAGGGGCAGTTTATCGCCATGAAAACAATTTTGTTTTTTTGTATATCGACAGCACTGATTACCGCTTCCTTTTTATTGACTGGCTGTTCTGCAGGAGGTGGCTCGGGAGCGCCCCAAGCCCAAGCATCAGGTGAGCCGGCAGCGGCGCTGGCCGTGGCCCACTGGGTGAAGGGCAACCCGGTCGATATCTCGGATGGCGTGCACGTTGTCGAGTTCTGGGCAACGTGGTGCCCCCCCTGCCGCACCAGCATCCCCCACCTGACGCAGATTCAGCAGCAATACAAGGATCGAGGCGTTAATATCATCGGCATTAGCAACGAGGAACTCGGCACAGTTGAGCCCTTCGTAACTCGTATGGGAAGCAAGATGAACTACACCGTCGCGATCGACGAGGGCCGCAACACCTCCAAGGGCTACATGGGAAAATACGGCGTCAACGGCATCCCGCACGCCTTCGTGGTAAAGGATGGCGCTGTCGTCTGGCACGGACATCCAATGGCCAAGCTCGAGGCGGCGATCGACGACGCGCTGAAATAATGGGGAACCCCTCCTTGCCCCTCCTCGTTGTGCTTGGGTTGGCTACAGGCTGAGCGGGTGAAATCAACAAGCCGTGGTCGCTTTGCCAAGCGCGTTCACCCTGTGGCAATCTTGGCCAGGCGCTCGCGGGCCTTTGCTGCGGGCGGGGTGTCGCCGCACTCGTCGGCCACGCGCCGCAGCAGCGCGAGTGCCCGATCCGTGTCGTCCAGTTTCCCTGAGTAAAGGTTGCAGAGATGGATGGCGACCCATCCCCAGCGGGCCGTAGGGATGTCCATTTCCAGCATTTCCTCGTACTCCATCGCCGCAGCGCGAAAGCTCACCAGATCCTTTTCGTAAATATCGGCGATGCGCTTGTGGACATGGTATTCGCCCGGAAAAACCCTGAGGTACTCGCGGAATGAATCAATGGCATTCACGAATGCCCCGTTCGCCCATATCGCCTCGGCCTCCTCGTACATGTCAGCCTTTCGCGACTTATCGCTTTTGGTTAAATAATTCCCACCGACTCGTTCGCCGATCAGGTGGCCAAGATCGCGCGCCACCAGCAGTGCAAACACAATCAGCGCAGCCAGCATCCCACTAAAATAGGTCATCATCCCACCCTTTTTCTCAAGAGGTTCTGTTTCCCCAGCGTCGACCTGGTTGGTGTTTTCGCCCTTTGCCGGCGTCTCGGTCTTGGTGGGGCTCTTATCTTCGACCTCGTCTTGTGTCGAGTCGGTGAGCATCCGATTGACCGCGTCGATATCGAATGCCTTGTCGGAGCCGCCGGTTTCCGCGCTACCGACCTCGAGCGGTATCTCTTCCCCTTCATCCAACTCGACGCCGAACCGGACTATCTGCATGTTCTCATACGCATCGCGGAAGCCATTCCAACACCAAATGGCGGCGAACAAACAGAGTGGATAAAGGATGATGCGCGAAATCAGTTTCACGTGCGACAATTCGTAGCAGCCTTGACCCGGCAATGAAACGCAAAACAGCCTTGCAAGCGGCACCTCGTTTCCGTCTTATTGGGCGCATGACACTCCACACGTTTTTCCGGATAACCACTCTCATCGCGCTTGGCCTCGCCACCACGCTTGGCCAGGCGGGCGCCGCGCCGACCAGGGCCCTGGTCTGTCTCGGTAGCTACTCGACCCCCGACAGGGAGAGCGTTCACCTGTTTCAACTCAACCTGCAGGAGGGTAGTCTGAAGAAACTCAACGCCGTGGACGGCCTGACGAACCCGTCGTTTCTCAAGATCCACCCAAACGGAAAATACCTCTACACCGTCAACGAAGTCAGCACTTTTGACGGCAAAAAGAGCGGGGGTGTAACAGCGTTCGCACTGGATGTTAAGGGCGGTAAGCTGAACAAAATAAACCAACAACCCTCCGGCGACACCGGCCCGTGCCATCTCACCGTTGATGCCACCGGCAAATATGTCCTCGTGGCCCACTATGGCGGAGGCAGCACCTCGGTGTTGCCTATCGAAAAAGATGGCTCCGTCGGCGCTTTGGTTTCGCAGATCAAACACAAGGGCTCCAGCGTGCATTCACGTCAAAAGGCCCCGCACGCCCACTCGGTCCACGTCGGCCCGAATAACAAGTTCGCCTTCGCGCCCGACCTCGGCATCGACAAGGTGCTGGTGTTCAGTTTCGACGAAAAGACCGGTGCAATCGCCGAGACCAAGTTTGACGGTGCCAAGCTGGAACCCGGTTCCGGCCCGCGTCACTTCAGCTTTCACCCAGACGGAAAATTCGCCTACGTCATCAACGAGATTAAGCAGACGGTGACCACCTTTCGCTACAATGCAAAGCGCGGTCGTCTCAGGACACTGCAGACCCTCTCGAGCGTGCCCCACCCCGTGGAGGGCAATAGCACCGCCGAGGTGCTTGTGCATCCCACCGGCAAGTTCCTCTACGGCTCGAACCGCGGCCACAACAGCATCGCCATGTTCCGGATCAACGAGAAGAACGGCAAGCTGACCGCACTTGGCCACGAGTCCACCCGAGGCTCCACCCCCCGTAACTTCGGCATCGATCCCACCGGCCAGTTCCTGCTTGCGGCCAACCAGCAATCAGACAACGTGGTAGTGTTCCGCATCAATCAAGACACCGGCAAACTCAAGTTCACCGGTAACGAGATCAAGCTCAGCAAGCCGGTCTGCGTGCGGATGATATTGCAAGACTAACGTCGCCAAGAGCTCTCCGTTATGGCCGACGACCGTCCGAACATCATCCTCATCATCACGGACCAGCAGCGTTTGGACACCATCAACGCGCTGGGTTTTGACTACGTTGACACCCCGAACCTCGACCGCCTCGTTCACGAGGGGGTGACGTTCCGGAACTGTTACGTCACAGCGCCGTCGTGCGCCAGTGCGCGGGCCAGCCTGTTTACCGGCTATTATCCGCACACAACCGGCATCCTAAAAAACGCGGACACATGGCAGCACAGCTGGGTCGAGTTGCTCAACCAGGGCGGCTATCACTGCGTCAACGTCGGCAAAATGCACACGTTCCCCTACGACGCCAAGTGCGGCTTCCACCAACGCTATGTCGTCGAGAACAAGGATCGCTATCTGGAGGGACGCTACTTTTACGACGAGTGGGACAAGGCACTCCGCGCGCGCGGCCTGGTGAAGCAGCAGCGCGAGCTTTACCGCAAACGCGCCGACTACGACCAGTGCCTCGGCGCATTCACCTGGGATCTCCCCGAGGAAACTCACTCCGACAACTTCGTTGGCGACCTGGCCAAGTGGTGGCTGCATAGCCATCCAATTAACCAGCCGCTCTTTCTGCAGGTTGGCTTTCCCGGCCCGCATCCGCCGTACGACCCAACACCGCGGCATTTGGAGCCGTACCTCGACCGCAACCTGCCCTTGGCCAAGCTTTCACAGGACGACCTCGACAATCAGCCCGAAGCATTCAAGGGCATGCGAGCTCACAACACTAAAGTCGACCACGACTCGGTGGTGCACCAACTAAACCCCACCGAGGAACAGCGACTCCGCCAACGCCGGCACTACATGGCCAATGTCACGCTGATCGACGAAAAGATCGGCGAACTGATCGACACGCTCGATGAAACCGGTTACCTCGATAACTCGATTGTCGTGTTCACCTCAGACCATGGCGACTGCCTGACCGATCACGGACACAGCCAGAAATGGACGATGTACGAGCAGGTTGTCCGGGTACCGTTGATCATCCGGGCGCCCAAACGCTTTGTAGGAGACCGAGTACTTGATGGCCTGTTGCAGTCGCTTGATCTCGCACCGCTGATTCTCGACTGGGCCGGTGTACCCGTGCCGGACACCCTCGAGGGCATCTCCCCTGCCGCGGCGCTCGACGGCGGTGAATGGGTGGGCCGCGGATTTGTATTTGCCGAGCAACAGCGCGACCTCAACTTCACCACTAGCGACTTCATGACCATGATCCGCAGTCGCGACTGGAAACTGGTTCATTTTCTCGGCGAATCGTGCGGACAATTGTTCGACCTGAAAAATGACCCGGGAGAAGTGAGCGACCTTTGGAACAACCCCGAGCATCAGGCACAGAAAGCTCAATTGCTTCACACGATGCTCGAGTGGCACATTGCGAGCCAGATCAAAACTGCAGACTGGACCGAGGCATGGCGCTAAACCCAACAGACGAGATTAGATCCGCACCCACCACCAAGCTGGGCATCCTCCGGAACATCGGCCCGGGGATGATCCTCGCCGGCTCAATCGTGGGTTCCGGCGAACTCATCGCCACCACCCGCACCGGGGCCGAGGCCGGTTTCGATTTTCTCTGGCTGATCATCTTCGGATGCATCATCAAGGTGTTCACCCAGATCGAGTTGGGGCGCCACACCATCTCCTCCGGCAAAACCTCACTTGCCGCCCTCAACGAGGTTCCCGGCCCGCGCATCCTCAACGGCAATTGGATCATCTGGTACTGGTTCCTGCTGTTCATCGCCATCGTCGCCCAACAAGGCGGCATTGTTGGTGGGGTTGGCCAGGCGATGTCCATCAGCCTGCCTCTGACCGAGGAGGGCCGGAAATACAACGAGTACGTCCAAACCAAGGTCCAGCTGGAGGTCGCCCAGGCCGAGTTGAAAAACCAGGCAGACACCGACGCCGAGCGCTTGACCAAGCTCAACGAGCAAATCGCCGATCTCACGGCCAAGTTTGAAACAATCAAGCAGGTCTCTGTTGCCTACGACGACAAATACTGGGCCGGCATCCTCACGCTGATCGCCATCGTTCTTTTGGTCTGGGGCAACTTTAATTTCATCGAGCGATTCTGCATTTTCATGGTGGTGACCTTCACGCTGGTGACCATTGTAAACCTGTTTGCTCTGCAAACCCACGACGCTTGGGCGGTGTCGGTTAGCGACATCGTCCGGGGATTGAGCTTCCGCATCCCCGAACCAACGGCGGAGTTAAAACCACTCACGACCGCGCTGGCCACGTTCGGCATCATCGGTGTTGGTGGCGCGGAACTGATTGCCTACCCGTATTGGTGCCAGGAAAAAGGCTACGGAAAGTGGATCGGCCCGAGGGACGACTCCGACTCCTGGCTTGGCCGGGCCAAAGGCTGGCTGCGGGTGATGCAATGGGATGCCTGGGGCGCCATGATCGTGTACACCTTTTGCACCATCGCCTTTTATTTGCTCGGGGCAGCCATCCTCGGGCGTTCCGGGTTGTTGCCGGAAAAATCCGAACTCATCCAGACTCTCTCGGCAATGTATGCCCCGGTGTTCGGCGCCGCGGCTCAAGGCATCTTTTTGTTCGGCGCATTTGCCGTCCTGTTCTCTACCTTCTTTGTGGCGCTTGCCGCGCAGTCACGCCTGGCCGCGGACGCAGTCAACGTGCTCGGCTTTGCCAAACTGAATGAGGCCCAAAAGAAAAAAGTTGTGAAAGGCCTTGGCGTGGCCCTGCCGGCGATTGCTGTCACGATTTACGCTGTCTTTCCCGCGCCTATTTGGCTGATCCTTACGGCAGGCACCATGCAGGCCATCCTCCTGCCAATGCTGGGGTTTTCGGTCCTCTATTTCCGCTACAAAAAAAGCGATCCAAGACTCCGTGCCGGCAAGGTTTGGGACGTCATGCTTTGGCTCTCGTTCCTCGCCTTCCTAGTGATCGGTGTGCACCTGGCCTACACAAAACTCTTCACCTGAAGACCATGAGATATCACAGATTAAATTTTTCACGCACGGCCAGGATGCTTATTGGTGTCGCCCTCCTATGTGTCCTGCTGAGTGCACCGGGTTGCGCCACCTGGGAGGAAAAGTTGGATCAGCGCTCCAAATGGAAAAAATTCCGTGAGGAAAGCAACCAGTCGCCCACCCTTCCATTCCAGAAATGGCCCCGGGAAAAGTGAGGTTCAGCTCGTTATAATTGAGTCGCTCATACAAGCATACACTGCCCACTATTGGATTGCCCTTTGCGATAAGCGTTAAACGGCTTGCTCTGCTACTCCAGAGCAGCGACAGTCTCTGCGCTATGAAGCCTCTTTTTACCTTCCTTATTGCTGTCCTGTTTTTGGCAGGCTGCGGCCAGTCCGACCATCAGCACTCGCACGATGACGGTCACAGTCATGCCGAAGGCGATCATCATCACGCCGAGGGTGATGGCCACGACCACGAAGCCCAGCCGGAAGCGCCTGCTGGTGTCCGCATGGGTACCGGACTGATGACCTTTGACACTGTGCCCGGCTGGGGACTCACCGCGGACGGCAAATCCGCCATCGGCCCGACACATGGCGGCGTGATCGTCGGCAAGGACGGCACGATTTACACCAGCGCCGACAAAGGTGTGATCGCCTTTTCGCCGGACGGCAAAGTGACCCGCGAGTTTCCCGGCGAGCCGTACACCAAACTGCACGACATCGAGATCCGCGATGAGAACGGCACGGAGTATCTTTACGGAGCGCGCAATGCCAACGCGGAGGGAATCAAATTCAACGCAGCCGACGGCAAGGTCGCTCTACGTCTTCCTTTCCCTGATGAGTCCGGTCTCGCCGCGAAACCGTTCAACCCCACCGCCATCGCCGTGTCAAACAACGGCAACATTTTTCTTTCGGACGGTTACGCCAGCAACATCATTTTCATCTTCGACAAGGCCGGCAAATACCTGAAGCATTTCGGAGCCAAGGGCAATGGGCCGCGACAGTTCAACACCGCGCACGGCATGACGCTCGACACCCGTTACGAGCCGAACCGCCTTCTGATTTGCGACCGCAACCACCAACCCCGCGGCCGTCTACTACACTACAGCCTCGAGGGCGAATACATCAACGAAGTCATCGGCGGCCTCGGCATGCCGACTTCCGTTTCTGTCCAGGGGGACTATGTCTCGGTGCCAGACCTGCACGGCCGCGTGGTCATCCTCGACAAAACCAACACCATCATGGCCGTACTCGGACACAACCCGGATCGCAAACAGGGCAGCAACTATGGCATCAAACAGGCGGACTGGATCGAGGGCCTCTTCAGCGGCACCCATGGCTCCGGCTGGGACGCCGATGGCAACCTGTACGTCCAGGACTGGAACGTGGACGGACGCATCATAAAACTCGTCCGTGTGGAGGGTTGAGCGGAACCAAACCCAGCCGGGCTCTAACGGTTTGGAATGGGGCTTGGCTTAAACTCAAACGGCATCGTGTCCGGCACAACGTTCACGCCGGTGGTAAACTTGAACGGGGCCCCGACTCGGCCGGTCGCTTGACCAAGCCGTCCACCTCTCCTGGTTGACGTGCCGCGCTTAATCGGCTCGGCATAGGTCAACTCTATCATAAACGCCGTCCAGCCTCTTTCCGGCTCGGGCACCTTGGCCAAGTACGTTCCCCGGCTCACCGGGCGCAGCTTGCTGCTTGTCCAGGTTTTGCCGGTGGTCTCGATGCGAAAGTCGCGGGTCTTCGTGTTGGTGCATTGCCAAAGCAGCACCTCCTTCGGGTGGGCCTTGGTCGTCACCCTGATTGAGCCATCCTCCTGCACGTCCCAATCGTACTCTGGCAGTTTCATCTTGTTCAGAATCGAATTGTAGTAGGCGGCTAGACTGTAAATGGCGTCCGAGCCATCGAGCGAGTGGCCGGCGTTGGGGACGTAGCGAAGATGCTTCTGACCAAGCAAATTCTTGTAATAAAACTTCCATGAGTCCGGCAGGAAAAACTGGTCGCCTGAGGCGTTGATCAAATATTTTGGCATCGTGTAGCGCTCGAGATATTCGTACGGCTCGACAATCTCGAGCAGGCGCTTGTACTCGGGTGTGTCCTGCCAACCCATGATGCCCATCTCCACATAGTCCCCTACCGCCGGGGCATAAAAACCGTAGGCGCGGTAGTGGTGCTTAAACGATGGGATGACGTTGAGCATGTCGATGACAATCGGCACAATAGCGACAATGCGCTTGTCCACAGCGGCAATGCTCCAGGTTGTCCAGCCGCGCTTGGAGCCGCCGGCAGCCACGAATTTATCCACGACCACTTCGCCGCCTTCCGGCTTGGAGAGAAAATCGGTTACCGTGTCCATCGCGCGCACGACCGCCTTGGTCATCGGCAGGCGTGCCGGCCAGCGCTCGTCGCCAGTTCGCAGATACTTGTCCCATGTGTAGGCGATGAGTGAGTCCTCGGTACGTGTACGTTCCTCGCCTACGAATTGCAGTGGCTCATTGGGCACCATTTTGAGTACCGTAACGACTGACCCGGTCTTGGCGGCGATCTGCGCCATGGTGTCGTCACCCTTGGTGGGTGGTTCCTTCCCATTGCTGCCGCCTGCGATGAGTATCAGGCCGGTGTCGTGCTTGAGTCTGTGCGGCTTGGCAACAATCATCCAATGCTTCCACAGCGTGCGGTTGACGTCCTTCTCGGTCAGGAATTTTTGCGACGTCATGCCAAGGATGTATGTGGTGCAGCCATCCCCTTCATATTGCGAAATCAATTTATATTCGTAAGCCGCATCCGGCTTGGCCACGTAGCGGTCGAGTGCAGTCTCTTTGGCGGTTGCGCTTGGCCAAACGGCCCCCATCATCGCCAGCGCAGCAATGGCCCGGAACGTCATCTTTGTTTGTGTCTCTATCATTGTGTAAAAAAATCATCCCACCCCAACACTGTACACCCATCCGGTCGACTGGGTTACGCCCGGGCGATCGCCAATGCAGCAGTTTGCCACAAATGGATCAGCCTTTCAACAGCTTGGCCAAGGTTTCGCCGACAACCTGCGGGTTGGCCTTACCACGGCTGGCCTTCATCACCTGGCCCTTCAGAAAGTTGATCGCGTTTTCCTTGCCATTCCGATAGTCGTCCGCAGGGCCGGGGTTGGAATCGATGGCGTCCTGACACCACTTGTCGAGTTCGCCGCTGTCGCTGACCTGCGCCAGCCCCCTGGCCTCAACGATTGCCGCCGGTGAGCCGCCGTTCTCGAACAACTCCGCAAACACCTCCTGCCCGCCCTTGCTGCTGATGATGTCGGCGTCGATAATCGCGACGAGCTCGCGAATCGCAGCCGGCTCAAACTTCAGCTTGTCAACCGTCGTGCCGGTCTCGATGAGGCGCGCCTGCAGATTGTTGATCACCCAGTTGGCGATGGCCTTGGCATTTTTCGCACCCTCGACGGCCTGCTCGAAAAAGTCGCCCAACGGCACGTTACCAACGAACACATCGGCGTCCTGCGCCGGGATGCCGTAGTCGCTCACAAAGCGCTGCTTGCGCGCGAGCGGCAGCTCGATAATGTGCGAGAGCACCTCCGCCAGCCAAGTCTCGTCCGGCTTGAGTGGCATGATATCCGGCTCGGGAAAATAGCGGTAGTCGTGCGCATGCTCCTTCGTGCGCATGCTCTCGGTTATGGCAGCGACGTCGTCCCACCGGCGTGTCTCCTGCACCAGCGTGCCGCCGCTCTCGAGCGTCTCGATCTGCCGCGGCACCTCGTAGTTGATCGCACGCCGCACGCCGCTGAAGGTGTTCATGTTTTTAATCTCCACCTTCACTCCGAGCTTCTCCTCGCCCTTGGGGCGGACGCTGATGTTGACGTCGCAGCGCACCATCCCCTTCTCCATGTCGCAGTCGCTGATGCCGCCGTAAATCAAAATGTCCTTCAGTGCGTTGAGGTATTCGTACGCCATGTCGGCGCTGCGCAGGTCTGGCTCGGAAACGATCTCGAGCAGCGGCACGCCGGCGCGGTTGAAGTCCACGCCACTGTGCTGGGCGAAGTGGTTGTTTTTCCCGACGTCCTCCTCGATGTGGGCACGGGTGACGCGCACGCGCTCGATTCCATCGCCAAACTCGAAATCCACGTGACCGGTCGTTGTCGACGGAAAATCGTACTGCGTGATTTGGTAGTTCTTACTGACATCGGGATAAAAATAATTTTTGCGGTCGAACTTGGCGAAACCCGGCACCTCGCAGTTGAGCAGGTAACCGGTGAGTGCCGTGAGTTGCAACGCGCGCTCATTGGGCACCGGCAACACGCCAGGCATGCCGAGGCAGACCGGACAGACATTAGTGTTTGGCTCAGCGCCAAACTCATTGGCGCATCCACAGAACATCTTCGACTTCGTCTTGAGCTGACAGTGGGTTTCCAACCCGATGACGGCTTCGTATTCCATCAGAGCACCGCCCTTTCCGTATGCCACGGCGTGGCTTGTTCGTAAGCGTTGGCGATTTGCAGTAACTGACTCTCGCCGAATGGTTTGCCAAGCAACTGCAGGCCAATCGGTAGTTTCGGATCGCTTGTGAACCCGCACGGCAGGCTGATTCCGCACGTGCCGGCAAGGTTGCAGGAAATCGTAAAAATATCGGACAAATACATTTGCAGCGGGTCATCCATTTTTTCGCCGGCCTTGAACGCTGCCGCCGGCACGGTCGGCGTGATCAGCGCGTCGACCGTCTCAAACGCCTGCTCAAAATCGCGCTTGATGAGCGTGCGCACCTTTTGTGCCCGCAAATAATAGGCATCGTAATAGCCGCTGCTCAGCACGTAGGTGCCGAGGATGATCCGCCGCTTGACCTCCTCGCCGAAGCCCTGGCCGCGAGTGTTGCAGTAAAGCGAAAACGGATCGTCACCATCGACGCGATCGCCGTAGCGGATGCCGTCGAACCGCGCGAGGTTCGCGCTGGCCTCAGCGGTGGCCACGATGTAGTAGGTCGCCACGCCGTACTCGGTGTGCGGCATGCTGACCTCGTGAATCTCCGCGCCGAGCACCTCGCACTGCTTCACCGCCGCATCAAACGCCGCACGCACCTCGGGATCGATGCCGTCGATGAGAAATTCCTTCGGTAAACCCAGCTTGGTTCCCTTCAGGTCGCCACCAAGTTCGGCGACGTAGTCGGGCACTTCTGTCGGCACGCTGGTCGAGTCGTGCGGGTCGTGGCCGGCCATCGCACCGAGCAGTGTCGCCGAGTCGCGCACGTCTCTCGTCAACGGGCCGACCTGGTCGAGCGACGAGGCGAACGCCACCACGCCGTAGCGCGACACGCGCCCGTACGTCGGCTTGAGCCCGACGCAGCCGCACAACGCCGCCGGCTGGCGGATCGAGCCCCCGGTGTCAGTGCCGATGCTGCCGAAACATTCCTGCGCCGCGACCGCTGCCGCGCAGCCTCCGCTTGAGCCGCCCGGCACGCGCTCCAAGTCCCAAGGATTGTTGCTCCGCCCGAACGCCGAATTCTCGGTCGAGCTTCCCATCGCGAACTCGTCCATGTTCATGCGGCCGAACAACACAGCGCCAGCGTCGCGAAGTTTGCGGACGACCGTGCCGTCGTACGGCGAGCGGAAGTCGCCGAGGATTTTCGACGAGCAATTGACCGGTTGGCCCTTGACGCAAAAAAGGTCTTTCAACGAAACAGGTACGCCGAGCAGTGGTTGGCCCGCGTGGGTGGCGCCTTTTGCCAAGGCAGCGTCTACGGCGTCCGCTTGGCCAAGCGCGTCATCGCGGTCGATGCTCATGAAAGCGTTGACTTGGTCATCGACGGCGTCGATGCGGTCGAGGCATGCCTGCATCGCCTCGCGGGAGCTGACTTCCCTGGCGGCAAGTTTGGCCGTGAGGCCAGTGAGGGTGAGTTCATGCAGCATCACTCGACGATCTTGGGTACCACGAACAGGCCGTTGGCCTGCTTGGGCGCGTTGGCCAGGGCGGCTTCCTGCGGGATCGACGGCTGCACCTCGTCGGTGCGCAGGACGTTGGCCAGCGGCACGGCGTGAGCCATCGGCTCAACGCCGGTGACGTCGAGTTCCTCGAGTTTTTTTACGTAGCCGAGGATGTCTCCGAGTTGAGCGGCGAGCCTAGCCTCCTGCTCCGGCAACAGGGCGATCCGTGCCAGGTTGGCAACGTACTGGATGTCAAAATCGTTGTCGGACATGGGAAGGGTCGGGGTTATTCTTCCTCAAAGTTGCGATTCACAAGCTGCGCCAACTCGTTGATAGCCTCGGCGGCGTCACTCCCCACGGCGGTAACAGTGAGCGTGGTGCCGGGGCCGGCGGCCAGCATCATCAGCCCCATGATGCTTTTACCGTTGATCTCTTCGCCCTCTTTCACAACGAGGATCTCACTCTTGAACCGGGTCGCCATCTTGACAAACATCGACGCCGGGCGGGCGTGGAGGCCCAGTTGGTTTTGCACAACCATCTCCCTGCTGGCCGTTGTATTGTTGTTTTCCCTCGTACTCATCCGGCAAAAAAGCGACGCATTCTGGCTTGAAAAGCGGAGTTTGGCCAACTTTTTTGGGTTTTAGGGCCGTAATGGGATTTTCTGAATTGACGCGGGCCCGTTCTTGGGCAGCATTGACGCCCATGCAAGGAGCCGTGTCCGGCCTCAGCCGACACGGGGTTTGCTCACTCCAAAATCGATTATGACTCGCTACCTAAAATATGCGACAACGGTGGCCGTGACGGCTGCAGTTTTAGCCCTGCCCAGCTCGGCTGTCACCCAGGAAGCAACAGAGATACTTGAAAAAGTTGCCCCCGCAGACACGCCGACCAAGACGGTGGAGATCAATGTGGCCGGTTCTCTCGAGCTGCAGGCAGGGATGTACGGCGGCGAGATGATCGCCGAGAAAATGCCGGTGGCCGGGGTGCACGCCTCGACCATTGCGGAGATCGAGGGCGGCATCGTGACCGCCTGGTTTGGCGGCGCGGATGAAGGCGCGTACGACGTGGTCATTTGGATGTCGCGCAACGAAGGCAGCGGCTGGTCCGCTCCCAAGCCGGCCGCCGATGGTGTCGACGCAGCCAGACGCATCCAGTATCCCTGCTGGAATCCGGTTCTATTCAAGCAGTCCAACGGCACCCTGCTGCTCTTTTACAAGGTCGGTCCTACCCCGACGAAATGGTGGGGGATGCTAAGAAAATCAAAGGACGACGGGTTGACCTGGGAGAAACCGATCCGCCTGCCGGAGGGTTACGTCGGCCCGGTGAAGAACAAGCCCATCGAACTGGCCAACGGCACTCTACTCTGCGGCTCGAGTCTCGAGGACGCCGGCTGGCGCGTGCAGATGGAGCGTTACGTGCAGAACCGTTACTGGAGCAAAACCAAGCCGCTGAACTCCCCGCTCGACTACGCCGCCATACAACCCACCCTGCTCGCCTACCCGGACGGGTCGATCCAGGCGCTTTGCCGCACCAAGTCCGGCCGGCTCACAGAGTGCTGGTCGAGCGACAGCGGCAAGAAATGGACCCGGATGATGCGCACCCAGTTGCCCAATCCCAACGCCGGGGTAGACGGCACTGTGCTGGCCGACGGCCGCGCACTGCTCGTGTACAACCACACCCGGCGTGGCCGCTCGCCACTGAACGTCTCCGTCTCGACAAATGGCAAGACGTGGGAAGCCGCCCTCGTGCTGGAAAACCAACCGGGCGAATACTCCTACCCGGCAGTCATCCAGACCAGCGACGGCAACGTCCACGTGACCTACACGCACAACCGCACAAACATCAAGCACGTCGTCATCGACCCAGCCAAGCTGAGCACACAGCCGATCGTCGAGGGCCAGTGGCCGCAGTAAACACGCGCTTGGCCAAGAGCTTGGCCTAAATTGTCCGTTACAGCTGCGCCGGCACTTCCATCCTGAATTCCGGAATGCGAGTGATCAGGCTGCGGCCGTTCTCGTCCACGCCAATGTAGCTGCCAGTCGCCACTGCCCACTCGCCGCCGAACAGGTGAAAACTGTGGTAGTCGAACGACTCGCCCGGCGCCAACTCGGGGAACATCCCCACGACACCATCACCCTCGACCACGGTCTTGTTGCCGTCCGCCTCGTTGACCACCCACTTGCGGCCCTTGATGGTGACAGTGATGTCGGAGTCGTTCTGGATGGTAATGAAGTAGGCAAAGCAGTGCGGCCGATCCTCAGGCGTGGCCATGTCCGGCTGGTACACCACCCGGTCCACAACCACGTTCAACCCCATCAGTTCAACCATCTCCACCGGAGTAATCCTGCCAGTTAATGCGGCGCGGCACCGGCCACGCGCAATTTCAACTCGATTTTGTCGGACACCTTCTCCTCCTTGTTGCCAGCGTTGATTCCGTAGTCCGACCGCTTGATGGTGAAGTCGGAGCGCAACACGAGCAAATCTCCCGGCACGCGGTTGCGTTTAATCAACAGCCCCTTTAGGTAAGTCAACCGAACCGGCACGTTCACTTTCTTGGTGACGCCCTTGACGGTCAGTTTGCCGGCGATCGTCGCGGTAGTGGTCGTCCCACTGGTCTTGACCTTGATCATTTTCTCAGCGACAAACTCGATTGTCGGAAACTTGGACACATGCATCCACTCCTCACCAATTATGTGATCTTTCATCACCGGGTTGTCCACGTGCAACGATGAGGTCGCCAGCACGATTTTGCCGGTGGTTGCCGTCGGCTTGGCTGGATCAAATGACACCGTGCCACTGACCCCGGTGGCGGTACCGTTGATCGACTCCAGAGGGGCGTCCAGCAGGAACACCACATTGTTCACTTTCTTCGGATCCTTGAAATCAAACTTGATCGGACCCGCATTCAAAACACCCGAGGCAAACGCCAAGGCCAATGCCCACGCCAACTTGCTCTTGTGTAACCGTTTCATAATTGAGTCGATGATGTCTCGGCGCCGGGTTGTTTATCCGGTCGGGACGAATTGCGGAAGGCAAGAGACAGGCCAAGCAGCCCACCGCTCACCGCCAAGGTCGCACCAAACAATTCCACCCCAAGCACATATTTGTTTTCCGTCACGGGGTACTCCAGACCGGTGACCTCATCAATCTCGGTCCGGGTCTCGGTGGACTTCGACCAGCCCATGTGCAATCCACCCACCAGCCAAAGAATCAGGCCGGAACAGCCGATCACAAACGCAGCCAATCGCAAAGCCAAACGCACACGGCAGGATGCTACTGCAAGCCCCCCCGACAGGCAAACCAACATCCCGCGCGTTCGGGGTTTTCTCTGTGCCGCCGGCCCGGTATGCTCGCCAAATGCGTTTCATCGCAACTCGATTCCCAACACCCACCCGTCTTGGCCAAGCCCTTGGTTTGGCCGTCGTCGCGCTGCTTCTGCTTGGCCATGCGGCAAACGCCGAGCCGATGTTCAGGAATGTCGTCCTCATTTTGAGCGACGACCACCGGTACGACTTTCTCGGCTTCCACCCGGACGGCCCAGAGTTTCTCGAAACGCCGAACCTCGACCGTATGGCCAGCCAGGGTGCGTACCTGGCCAACACCTTCGTCACCACGTCGCTCTGCTCCCCCAGCCGCGCCACCATTCTCACCGGCCAGTACATGCATCGGCACAAGGTCGTCGATAACCAACGAGCGGTTCCGCAAGGCACCCGGTTTTTTCCCGAATATCTCCAGGCCTCCGGCATCAAAACGGCCTATGTCGGCAAGTGGCATATGGGGCACGACGACGACTCGCCGCGCAAGGGATTCGACCACTGGGCGAGCTTCAAGGGCCAGGGCACTTATTTTAATCCCCAGTTCAACATCAACGGCAAGCGGCAGAAGTTCGAGGGTTACAATGCCGATGTCACCGCCAATCTCGCGCTCGATTATCTGAAGAGCGTTGGCGAGAAACGGTTCTTTTTGCAGGTCGGTTTCAAGGCGGTACACTACCCGTTCCAGCCGGCCAAGCGGCACCATGGACGCTACGACAAGTTTGATGTGCCGCGCCCGCAAACGATGTCGTTGACCGAGCGTAATTACGAGACGCAGCCCAACTGGGTGCGCGAACGCCGCTACGGCATACACGGCATCGACCACATGGAGACCGGCCCGCTCGACGCCGACCCAGTGCCTTCCCTGCCCGCGCTGTATCGGCGCTTCGCAGAGACGGTTCACGGGCTCGACGAGAATGTCGGCCGCATCCTCGACTACCTCGACGAGTCAGGCCTGGCGAAGGACACGCTCGTGCTGTATCTCGGCGATAACGGCTTCGCTCTTGGCGAGCACGGCTTCTATGACAAACGCGATGCGTTTGAGGAATCGATTCGGATCCCGATGCTCGCCTACGCGCCGGGCCACATTCAACCCGGCACGACAGTCACCCAGATGGCGCTCAACCTCGACGTAGCGCAGACGATTTTGCAAGGCATGGACGTCGCGCAGCCGAACGGCACTCCGAAGATGTCCGGCCGCTCACTGTTACCACTGCTCCTTGGGCAAGAGATAGCAGGCTGGCGTGAGCATTTTCTCTACGAGTATCATTGGGAATGGAACTTTCCCGCCACGCCAACCACGCTGGCCATCCGTACCGACCGCTACAAATACGTCTATTATCACGGGATTTGGGATAAAAACGGCCTTTACGACCTCGATAGCGATCCGCACGAACGACACAATCTAATCCGCGTTCCCGCCTTTGCGGAGCGCGCCTCAAAAATGAAAAACCAACTGTTTGCCGAGCTCGCCGAGGCCGGCGGCTTGATCATGCCGATCCGACCACCCAGAGGCATCCAGTTCTACGATCGCAAGCTCCGGCGTTGACCCGCCGCTTGGCTTTCATAAACTGCCCGACCCGATTAGAGCCATGAGCAACAATTCCAAGACCAAGGTTTACCCGCCCACCGCCGAGGCCTCGGCCAACGCACACATTTCCTCTCTCGAACAGTACCGCGAGTTGTACGATCGCTCGATCAACGACCCCGAGGGGTTCTGGACGGAACAGGCCGAGAGGTTACATTGGATTGAAAAATGGCATACGTTGTCTGAATCGGATTACAACAAGGCGGAGATCCACTGGTTCATCGGCGGCAAACTCAACGCCTGCTACAACTGCGTTGACCGACACGTGGACGACGGTCACGGCGATGATACGGCGCTCATTTGGGAGGGCAATGACCCCAACGAAAGCCGGACCTACACGTACTCCCAGCTTCAGGCTGAGGTACAGAAGGCGGCCAACGCCCTGAAGAATCTCGGCGTAACCAGGGGCGACCGCGTGTGCATTTACATGCAGATGATTCCCGAGTTAACGATCGCCATGCTAGCCTGTGCGCGTATCGGCGCGGTGCACTCGATTGTGTTTGGTGCGTTCAGCGCCGACAGTCTTGTCACCCGCATCAACGACTCCGAGTGCAAGGCGATCATCACACAGGACACCGGCGTGCGCGGCACCAAGCTCGACATCCCGATGAAAGCCAATGCCGACAAGGCTGTCAAAAGTACGCCGTCGATCGAAAAGATTCTTGTCGTCAAGCGCACCGGCTCCGACGTTGCAATGAGCGATGGTCGCGATGTGTGGTGGCACGATGCCCTCGAGGCAGCCAACCCTGTTTGCCCTGCCGAGGCGATGGATGCCGAGGATCCGCTCTTTATCCTCTACACCTCAGGTAGCACCGGTAAGCCGAAGGGCGTGCTGCACACCACGGGTGGTTATCTCGTGTATGTGGCAACGACGCATCATTACATTTTCGATTATCACCCCGGCGATGTGTACTGGTGCACAGCCGATATCGGCTGGGTAACCGGCCACTCGTACATCGTCTACGGGCCGATGGCCAATCGCGCCATCACGATGATGTATGAAGGCGTGCCGAACTATCCGGACTTTGGCCGGTTCTGGCAGATCGTGGCCAAGCACAGAGTCAACATTTTCTACACCGCACCGACCGCCCTACGCGCGCTGATGAAGGAAGGCGACACTTGGCCAATCGCACACGACCTCTCCAGCCTTCGACTGCTGGGTACCGTGGGCGAACCGATCAAGGAGCCGGAATGGAACTGGTACAACTCAATCATCGGCAGGGAGCTCTGCCCCATTGTGGATACATGGTGGCAGACCGAGACCGGCGGCATCCTAATCACCCCGCTACCTGGTGCCACGCCGACCAAACCAGGATCCGCCACCCTGCCCTTTTTCGGCGTGAAACCAGCGCTCGTCGATGACGAAGGCAACGTGATCGAGGGCAACAACGTTTCCGGCAACCTTTGCATTCTCGAGACTTGGCCCGGTCAAATGCGTACCGTGTACGGCGATAAACAACGCTTCTTTGACACCTACTTTGCACGGTTCCCCGGCAAATATTTCAGCGGCGACGGCTGCCGCCGAGACGAGGACGGCTACTACTGGATCACCGGCCGTGTCGATGATGTCATCATCGTGAGCGGACACAACCTCGGCACTGCCGAAATCGAGGGCGCGATCGGCGGCCACCCGGCCGTCGCCGAGGCCGCTGTCGTCGGCTATGAGCACGACATCAAGGGCAACGCTATTTACGCCTACGTCACACTCAAAACCGGCGAGGATGTTACTGACACAATGACTGCGGAGATCGTGAAGCAGGTTCGCGCCGACATTGGCCCGCACGCCTCGCCCGAGAAAATCCAATTCACCCCCGGCCTACCCAAGACGCGCAGCGGAAAAATCATGCGACGTATCCTCCGCAAGATCGCCGAAGGCGACACCGAAAACCTCGGCGATACCAGCACGTTGGCCGATCCCACCGTGGTCGAGTCGCTCGTCGCCGGCAGAATCGGTTAACCCGCCGCTTGGCCAAGCGTATCCGGCTTGATCCCCGGGCATACTAAAACCGGTTTACGATTTCCACTCCCCTCTGCGCCCCGGTGTCCTTTGCGTTTAATTCCCCGAGAGCAGCTTACGGATGCCCTGCATCAGCACTGACTCCACCTCGGGGGCAACGTTTGAAGAACGCGGCTCGGTCTCGTAGCCGCCTTCCGAGTAAGCCTGCTCGGTGCCGATATAGAATGTCCCGTAGTCGCCGTAGGCCGCCATCGCCACGTTGAGCTTGGGGCGCATCTGTTTTGCGGCCAACTGGTATTCAACAAACAACTCGCCCGGCATATACAGCACGCGTACGTCGCCGATGGCAAGCTGCGCAAGGTCGATTTCATGTCCCGAGTTGCTCCGCCGCAAAAAGGCCAGTCGCTCCGCCGCCGGCACAGCGACCGGCGGCACCGAGCCCTTGGCCACATCAGCCACCAGCTTGGCTTCGTTCAGGTGTTTGGCCAATGGCAACGCCACCGGCGCGACGCTCCAACGCAGGTCGCTCGACTGCACGGCGAACTTTTGCGTGCCGTCCCAGGCCCGTTTCATTCCGTCGGTCAGGCGCAGCGCCAGTTCCATCCGGTTTTCTCGTGAGCCGTCGTTGTATTTGCCGGCACCGATGTTACCGCCCGCGCCGTTGAAGTGAACATGCAGCGCCTCCGGCACGGATTGCTGGCGTATGAACCGCGCGATGCCGGGGAAGTCCGGGCTCGGGATGCCCATGCGATAGTAGCTCTGCGGATGGCAGGCGTAGTAACTCAGCACGGCCAACGGCTTGTCGCCATTCCAGAAACTGAGCATCGATAGCTCGGGATCGATCACCCCCTCCGGCTCGGCCCGCAGTTTGGGATCCGCGCAACTGGTGTAACGAACGGCGCGCACCTTGCCATCCGACCCGAAAATGCGGCGGTTGGACGCGATGCGTTTGACCTCCGCAGTGCCCCAACCGCAGTGGCTTACCGGCTTGGCCCTGGCCAGAGAGGCCTTCACTGCGGCGGCGGCCCTGGCCAGGGTTTGCCGACAGAAATCTCCGTCGAGCCGGCCAAGGTGTTTAGCCATGGCCTCCTTTAGCAGGCGTTCCGCGAGGAAATCGCAAACCGGTGCATCGTGCTGGTGCAGCGTGTGCACGGCCACGCGCTCGGGCGTCGTGCCGGCGGCCTTGGCCAAGCGCTCGCGAAAAATATCGTGCGCCTCGTTGGCGATGCCGAGCCAGTCCACCGCGCACAGCACAATCGGCTCCGCTTGGCCAAGCAGCACCACGCCCCGGCAACGCAGTGTCATGGCATCGACCCGCACCACCGGGTCGTAGGCCATCATGTAACCAAGCGGCGGGGTGGCATCGACGTCAAACGTGGCCACACGCAACGATTGATTCGCCGCTCCGAACACCCCGAACGCACCCGAAAATAAAACCGCCATCGCAAACCGGACGGCATTTGGAGTGCGGTGATAAGCGAAGCGCGACATCGCTTTCCTCATACCTGAAAACTTTGAAACTCCCCTCCGCTTCGCTCTACTGACGCACTCCAAAGTTGAACGGTTCATAAATCGCTGATGCGTTACTTGTGCTTGGCAGCCGTGGCCCCGTTGCGGACCAACATACGGGCGATTGCCTTTCGAAGCGCCCGATCCCCGTCGCTGGCCTCGGGGTCGACTTTTAGCACGATGTCCAGGGCCGTCAAACCATCCGCGCGCTCGGTATTTATGTCAGCACCCTTGGCCAGGAGCAGTTCCGCAACCGCCTTTTTGCCAGACTCGACGGCGCAGTGCAGTGGTGTCTGTTTCAGTGGATTGCTTTCATCCGGCCCATTCAATTCCGTCCCGCTCGCGACATGCTCGCGCACTGCCTCAATGTCACCGGCCCGTGCCGCGTCCCAAATCGAAATTGCAGGCGGAGCTGGAGGCTCCGGCTGGATGACATCGGCCACCGGGCTGAGAATAGACGGCTCCGTGACCGGCAGCTCCACCGTGGTTTCCCCACCGCAACCAACCACAGTGAATGCAACGATCAAACTGAATATATTTTTCATAACGGACGGGACAAACATATTCGTCTGTCAAAAATATTCCAACTCAAATCCAGTGAAACAGAACAACCCGAACGCCACCGGGCAAACTTGCCCAAGCGCTTAACAAAGCGGAAAACCTTGTCGGGGCTCGGGCGGAAATCTATACTGTCCGCCGCGTTTTATGAGTAAAGAACCCCTTCGTGTTGCGGTGACCGGTGCGGCCGGTCAGATCGGTTATGCCCTATTGTTCCGGATCGCCTCAGGCCAAATGTTCGGGCCGGATCAGCCCGTGATTCTTCACCTAATCGAAATCGAGCCGGCGCTGCCGGCCCTCGAAGGTGTTTGCATGGAATTAGACGACTGCGCCTTTCCGCTGCTCAAGGCCACGGTGCCCACCGCCGACCTTGATGCCGGGTTCAACGGTGTCAACTGGGCGCTACTCGTCGGCAGCGTGCCCCGCAAGCAGGGCATGGAGCGCGGCGATCTGCTCGGCATCAACGGCAAGATTTTCACCGGCCAAGGCCAGGCGATCCAAAACAATGCTGCCAACGATGTCCGCACTCTCGTCGTTGGCAACCCGTGCAACACCAACTGCCTGATCGCCATGAACAACGCGCCGGACGTGCCGAACGACCGTTGGTTCGCCATGACGCGCCTCGACGAAAACCGCGCCAAGACGCAGCTCGCACAAAAGGCCAGTGTCGATGTAACGGCAGTGACGAACATGGCCATCTGGGGCAACCACTCGGCCACACAGTATCCGGACTTTACCAACGCCAAGATCAACGGCCTAGCCGCCGCGGAGGCGGTCAACGATCAGGAGTGGCTCGAGGGCGATTTTATCAAGACAGTGCAGCAGCGCGGCGCGCAGATCATCAGGGCCCGCGGCGCCTCGAGCGCGGCCAGCGCGGCAAACGCCGTGGTGGACTCGGTC
>Ga0209753_1000038_pt1 | contig 45143 bp, 39 predicted proteins | sample METZYME_3_550m_FD_187550 | JGI IMG/M metagenome (GOLD analysis project Ga0209753, IMG submission 187550) | Marine microbial communities from oxygen minimum zone in mesopelagic equatorial Pacific - METZYME_3_550m (SPAdes) (version 2) | ecosystem: Environmental > Aquatic > Marine > Oceanic... | reverse complement strand
GAGGCAATCACCTCAGCGTCTACTGAGCGTGTAAAATCGGTGACCTCCTCCGGTCGTTCATCGATCAGCAACACGATCGCCTGCACGTCCGGATGGTTGGCGGTCACCGCGTTGGCGATCTGCTTAAGGATGGTCGTCTTGCCGGTGCGGGGCGGGGCGACGATTAGACCGCGGGTGCCCTTGCCGATCGGCGTCACCAGGTCGATGATGCGCGTCTCGACGACATCCGGCGTGGTCTCGAGGTTGAATTTCTCGATGGGATTGATGGTGGTGAGGTTTTCAAACCGCACCACGTCTGCATACTCAAGAAACGGGGTGCCGTTGACGCTGATGACCTCCTTGAGCTGCGGGCTGGTGCCGCGATGGGGAGGCTGCAGCTTGCCCTCGATCAAGGCGCCCTCGCGGATGGCGGCGCGCTTGATAGTGTCGGGCGTCACGAAGATATCGGACGGCTTGGGCTGATAATTGTTGTCCGCCGAGCGGAGAAACCCGAAGCCCTTGTCGGAAACTTCCAGATAACCGGAGCCGGTCTCGGGAACCTCGATTTGAGGCCGCTTGCGATTTTGCCTCCGATGGGAAGAATTCCTGTTGGGATTACTCCTGTTGGGATTATTCCTGTTGGGATTATTCCTGTTCGACGAATTCTTATTCGACCTACTGTTGTCTTTGAAACTACTCACACCTCGAAAATCACGGAAAAACGTGAATTGAATTGTTCAGAATTAGAGAACTAAACCAACTGCCTTAAGTGGCGATTTACTGATTGGTTCCGGCGAAAGAAGCCCGCCGGCACCGTTACTACGCCCGACGGTGACCCAGTGCAAGCCCTATTTTTCCCCTATTTTCCCCTTGGCCAAGCGCGGCAGCGTCACAGCGATAACTCGGCGGCCAGGATCTTGACCTGCTTCAAGTCCAGCTTACCGGTACCGAGGTATGGCAGCGCCTCGACTTTGAAAAATTGATCGCCACGCGGCTTCCAGATATTCGGCAAATCGCAACTCGTTAGTTTCTCGACGAGCGAATCGACCGCCGACTCATCGAGATTTTGATACAGCACGACAAGGCGCTCACCCTTCTTCTCGTCTGGTACGCCGGTCACGGCAAACGTCTGGTCGGTCAACTCAGCCATCTCGTGCAGGTTGTCCTCCACCTTGATGTGCGGCACCATCTCGCCGCCGATCTTACTGAAGCGACTCAGCCGATCCGTGATCGCCAGGAAGCCGTCCTCATCCATTGCCGCAATGTCACCGGTCGTGTACCAACCGTCGCGCAGCACCTCGGCGGTTTTCTCCGCCTGGCCAAGGTAGCCCTGCATGACATTCGGCCCCTTGACGAGCAGCAGGCCCGCCTGACCAAGCGCGAGAGGTGCCCCGGTGTCGGGATCGACAATGCGCGCCACCATGCCCGGCAGCGGATGCCCGATACTGCCGCGCTTGGCCCCGACCTGCCGGAAGCCGGCCGAGCGGAAGTCGCGCGTGTTGATCGTCACCACCGGCGAGGTCTCGGTCGTGCCGTAGCCCTCCATCGGCCGCAACCCGAAACGATCCTCGAACGCCGCGGCCACGCGCTCCGGCAGTTTTTCCGCTCCGGCCAGGACGAACTCCACGCTGCCGAACTGTTCCGGCGTGCAGGCGCGCATGTAAATCTGCAGGAACGTCGGCGTGGCCAGCAGGAACGTCGCCCGATGCTTGCCCACCAGCTCACCAATGCCTCGGCCATCAACCGGGTTCGGATGATACACCGCGCCGGAGCCGAGCAGCGCCGGCAGCCACAACGTGCCGGTGAAGCCAAAAGAGTGGAAAAACGGCAGGATACCTAGAATTCGGTCATTTTTATCCAGCGCGAAGGCTTGACCGATTTGCTGGATGTTTGAAACCACGTTGTAGTGAGACAACATCACGCCCTTCGGCGCGCCAGTGCTGCCACTCGAGAAAATGACCGTGGCCAGGTCGTCCATCGCCGCCCTGCGTTTACTGCCAAGAACCTTCTCCAGTAGCCCAGCCGGCAACAGCGCCGCAGCCAGAGCGGCAGCGAGTTTGTTCACTGCGCCGATCGACTTGGCGACGTCCTCCAGCAAAACGGTCTCCACCGGCACGTCGAGTTTGAGCTGCTCGATGAATGCTTTCGACGTGACCACCGTGCGGATATTGCACTGCTCGATGCAAGAACGCAGCGCATCCGCCGAGAGGGTGTAGTTGAGGTTCACCGGCACACGACCCGTCAACAATGCAGCGTAGTTGACCAGCGCGCCGGCCACCGTCGGTGGCATGAGGATGCCGACCATCTCCTGTCCCTCCCACTTGCGGCGCAGTACCTGGCCAAGCGCAACCGTACCAACCAGCGCGCCGCCGCAACTCACGCTGCCGCGCTTGGCGTCCGCCGCAAAGAACCGGAACGGATGTTTCCGGAACGCCCGCACGAGGCTCCGGTGCAGTGGCTTCATGTAGCGCTTGCGATACGCCCAGGCGTCTGCGCCCAATTCCTGCACCGCCTCGCGCACCTTGACCGGGGTAGCATCATGCGGCAGGGCCGCGCCGTAACTCACCGTCACGCGGTACGGGATATGTCGGGGCAGCTTCCAGAAAAAACGGGTCTTTGCGTAGCTGAAAATACTGCCCCACACGCCGTCGAGATGAACCGGAACGATCGGTGCATCGACATCCTTCATGATTTTCTCGTAGCCGCGCCGGAACGGCAGCATCTGCCCTGTGCGCGTGATCTGCCCCTCGGCAAAAATACAGACCACCTCCCCGTCGCGGATGGCCTGGCTGGCGACCTTGAGCGACTTGATCAGGTCACGCGGGCGCGACTCGGAGGAGATCGGGATGCACTTCATGATCCGGGCAAAGGTTCCCATCACTTTTTGTTTCATGTACCCCGCATACATGATGAAGCGAATCGGCCGGGCGGTGGACGCCTGCAATAGCAGCACATCGATGAATGACAGGTGGTTGCAGACAAACAATGCCCCGCCCCGCTCCGGGATGTTGTCCCGTCCCACCACCTTGATGCGGTAAATCGTCCTGGTAACAAAAAAACCAACCAAGCGAACAAGCGAATCAGGTAGAAGATAAATGATGTAAGTCGCCCCGAGAAACGTCAGCAACCCAATCGCGAGAAACGTTTCCTGGGCGGATAAACCTAATACTTTGTCCGAGGTCAGCAGATAATAGACACCGGCAGACAACAGAATGCCGACGAAGGATAACGTGGACGAAGTCGCTACAACCGTGCCTTTGTCCTTCTTCTCGGGCCGTTGCTGAATCAGGGCAAGAATGGGCACTAGAAAAAAGCCGCCGAAAAACCCTAGCCCACCGACACTGCCATAGGACCAAGCCTTGGTTGGAGTTTCAACCGACATCAGACAACTGAAAACCACCATTCCCAGCGCCCCAAGCGGGATCAGCCCGTACTCGATTTGTTTGCCGGAAACGAACCCCGCGATCAGGCAGCCTGCCCCAATTCCCACCGCGATTGTCGCCTGAAGATAGCTGCTTTCCAAATCATTCATATCCAACACTTCCTTCCCGTAAATCACGAGGTGCAACTGGATCATCGCCGCGATAAAGAAAAAAAACATTTCCCCAAGGACGGCAAAAAACAGCGGCCGATCCGGATAAATACGTTTCACTTGTCGGAATAATTCGCCGGCAAAATTGACACGAAACTGTTTAGTCACATTCGAACTGGGAATCCGCGTGATGCCAAGGCTACACAGCAAGCCAGCGACCGCCAGCCCCACCAGCACCAACCCAGCCGTCGCCGTGCTGGCATCGAATCGATCCGAGATGAACCCAGCCGCAACCATGCCAAGGATGACCGCCATGTTGGTTCCCATCCCGATCACGCCATTGCCCCAGGCCAGCTTCTCCGGCGGCAACAACTCCGGCAAACTCCCGTACTTGGCCGGCCCGAAAAATGCACTCTGCGTGCTCATCAAAAAAATCACCGACACAATGAAAATCACATCGCCCTGCATCAACGCGAACGTGGCCAAAACCATGATCAGCACCTCCGCCACCTTCGTGCCAATGGTGACCAATTTTTTTGAGTAACGATCCGATAAATACCCACCCGCCAGTGAAAAAACGATGAACGGAACCGAGAACACCGCACCAATGACCGGGATCAGCGAATCGATCTTATCATTATTTTCCTGAAACGATTTCATAACAAAAAAAATCGCGAGAAACTTGTATAGATTGTCGCTGAACGCGCCCTGAAACTGGGTAACGAAGAGGCTCCAGAAGCCACGGAGCGATCCGCTTGGCATGCGATTGGTTTGGGTTGCGTTGTCCATCATCCGGTTGGCGGGGCGAAGTCTACCCGTCGCCGCCGGTTTCCGCCAATTGATAAAATCAATGGCACCATCGACTCAGTCGATAGTCCCGCCGCTTGCCCTTGGCCAAGCTGCCGGTGTAGCTTCAGCCCCGTTCAAGAATGGATCTATTGGCGAACAACCGGTTGGCGCTGACACGGCGCGAGTTCCTTGGTCGCGGAGCCACCGGCATCGGCGCGGCGGCCCTGGCCTCGTTGCTCGGCCACGGCCTTGGCCAAGCGGCGACCGGTGGGCGGACAGGCTTCCCACAGTTTCCGACCAAGGCTAAACGGGTAATTTATCTCACCCAGTCTGGCGCGCCCTCCCACACCGATCTATTCGACTACAAGCCGGGCCTGCAAACGTGGCGCGGCAAGGAACTGCCGCCGTCTGTGCGCATGGGGCAACGGTTGACAACGATGACCGCCAAGCAAAAGCTGGCGATCCAGCCGACGGAGTTCAAGTTCAGCCGGCACGGCCAAAGTGGCGCTTGGCTCAGTGAACTGCTGCCCGGCATCGGTGCGGTCGCCGACGAGATTTGTTTCATCAAGTCGATGCACACCGAGGCGATCAACCACTCGCCCGGGATGACGCTGTTCATGACCGGCAGCCAGATTCCCGGCCGTCCGAGCATGGGCGCCTGGCTCAACTACGGCCTCGGCAGCGAGTCGCAGGAACTGCCCGGCTACGTGGTGATGATGTCGCGTGACCAGCACGGCACCTGCGGGCAGTTGTTGTTCGACTACTACTACGGTTCCGGTTTTTTGCCGTCACGGTTGCAGGGGGTCAAGTTCCGAACAACCGGCGAGCCGGTGCTGTACCTGTCCAACCCGAAGGGCGTCAGTCGCGAGGTGCGGCGCGGCCTGCTCGACGACCTGGCCAAGCTCAATGAGATGAAGTTTCGAGAAGTCGGTGATCCGGAGATCACCACGCGCATTTCCCAGTACGAGATGGCCTACCGCATGCAGATGAGCGTGCCGGAATTGACCGATCTCAGTGACGAGCCGGATCACGTTTTTGACCTGTACGGCAAACACTCGCGCACGCCCGGCACCTACGCGGCGAACTGCATTCTTGCGCGGCGGCTGGCCGAGCGCGGTGTTCGCTTCATCCAGTTGTTCCACGTTGGCTGGGACACGCACGGCAGCTTGTCGCAGCAGCTGCGAATGCAGTGCGACGACACCGACATAGCCTCCGGGGCGCTTGTCCAGGACTTGCGCGCGCGCGGTCTGCTCGAGGACACGCTGGTGATCTGGGCCGGGGAGTTCGGCCGCACGCCGTACGTGCAGGGCGAAGTGGACTCGCCCAAGTACGGTCGCGACCACCACGGGCGCGCCTTCACGGTTTGGATGGCCGGAGCCGGCGTGAAGCCCGGTTTTATTCACGGCGAGACAGACGACTTCGCCTACAACGTCACCCGCGACCCGGTGCATGTGCACGATTTTCAGGCCACGATCCTGCATCTGCTCGGCATCGACCACGAGCAGTTGACCTTCAAGTTCCAAGGCCGCCACCACCGGCTGACCGACGTCCACGGCCACGTGGTGCAAAACGTCCTCGCCTGAGCCGCCTAGCCAAACCGCTTGTCCGCTTGGCGTGGCTGCATTAGCCTGCGTCGAGCGTGGCTTCGAAAAAAAAACAAAGCACCGGTACCCCCGGAGAGGTGCCGTTTGAGGAGGGGCTGAAGAAACTAGAGGGCATCGTCGAGGAGATGGAGGGTGACGATCTACCGCTTGAGAAGCTGCTCGAGCGCTACGAGGAGGGCACGCGCCTGGCCAAAGCTTGCCAAGCCAAGCTTGAGGACGCTGAGTTAAAAATCAAAAAACTGCAACCCAACGCCGACGGCGAGGACGAACTTGTCGACGACAACTCAATCGAATTTTAACATGGCAAAAACCGAGACGCCCAACCGCTACCTCGACATGGTGGACCACCCGGCTCACGTCAAAAAACTGACGGTGAAGCAGCTCGAGAAACTGGCGGAGGAATTGCGCGAGGAATTGATCCGCGGCCTGGCCAATCACGGCGGACACCTCGGGCCGAACCTCGGCGTGGTGGAACTGACGGTGGCTTTGCATCGGGTGTTCGAAACGCCAAAGGACAAGTTCGTGTGGGACGTCAGCCATCAGTCGTACGTGCACAAACTGCTCACCGGCCGGAAGGATCGTTTCCGAACCATCCGCACCACGGACGGCCTGAACGGCTTCGCGCTTCGCACCGAGAGCGAGCACGACTGCTACGGCGCCGGCCACGCCGGCACGGCCCTATCGGCGGCTTTGGGCATGGCCGCCGCGCGTGACCGGCAAGGGAGCGATGTGAACGTCGTCTGCGTCTTCGGCGATGCGGCGCTGACCAATGGCATCTCATTCGAGGCACTCAACAACATCGCCCAAACGACGAAAAAGTTCATCGGCATCCTCAACGACAACGAATGGTCGATTGCCAAAAACGTTGGCGCCATTTCCAGCTATCTCAACAAACTGATCACCAACCCGGGCTACAACAGGATCACCCGCGATTTGCAGAAATTCATCGCCAAGATGCCCACCGGCAAGCTGGCGCTACGGCTCGGTCTTAAGGGGCAGGAAGCCCTCAAGGGCACCGTCACCCAGGCGGCACTGGAGCATAACGAGGAGACGCTAGACAGCGACGGCCGCGGCGGCTTTGGCAGCAGCCTGGTGTTCGAGGAATTTGGCATCCGCTACCTTGGCCCGATCGACGGGCATGATCTGCCGCTGCTGGTCGAGACGCTCGAGTTCGCCAAGACATGCGATCAGCCTATCGTCATCCATGTCATCACCAAGAAGGGGAAAGGCTTCAAAGCAGCCCTTAAGCACCCCGAAAAGTTCCATGGTACCGGCCCGTACAACCCAGACACCGGCGAGAGCCTCCCCCCCAAGCCCAGCACACCACCAAAATATCAGGATGTTTTTGGTCAAACCATGGTCAAAATCTGCCAAAAGGACACCTCAGTGATCGGCATCACCGCCGCGATGCCCAGCGGCACCGGCCTAGGGACGCTAGAGAAAGCGATGCCGGAACGCTACTACGACGTCGGTATCGCCGAGGAGCACGCGGTGCTGTTCGCCGCCGGCATGGCCTCGATGGGTCACCGACCGGTGTGCGCCATTTACTCGACGTTTCTGCAGCGCGCGTACGACATGATCGTGCACGATGTCGCGCTACAAAACCTGCCGGTGACCTTCTGCATGGATCGTGCCGGACTCTCGGCCAACGACGGGCCGACGCACCACGGGTTGTTCGACATCGCCTATCTCAACTGCGTTCCCGGCATCATCGCCATGGCACCCAGCAACGAGGACGAGTTGGCTGACATGATGTTCACCGCCACGCACCAGAACCAGCCGGCCTTCATCCGCTATCCGCGCGGTAACGGCGAAGGCGTCCAGGTAAAGAAACAGCCGGCGCTGATCGAGATCGGCAAGGCCGAGGTGCTGCAAAACTTTTCCAACAACGAAAAGCCGAGGGTCGCCTTCTTTGCCCTTGGTCCGATGCGCGCCATCGCGAACGCGGCCATCGGGAAACTGGGCGTGGAAAACATCGATGCCGCGATCATAAACCCCCGTTTCACCAAGCCGATCGACGGAGGCACCACCGAGTTTTTCGCAGAGGCCGCAGAGGTGGTCGTCACCATCGAGGATCACGTGCTTCGGGGCGGCTACGGCAGCATCGTGCGTGACCACCTATCCGAATGTGGCATCACCACGCCGGTGGTGCGCATTGGCTGGCCGGACCAGTTTATCGAGCATGCTTCATCGGTCGATTATTTGCGTGACAAATACGGCCTCACCGGGGCCAACACCGCCGAACAAATCCGCCAGGTGCTTGGCCAGGTGGCGGATACCGAGGCCAAGCCCAACCAAGCGGCCGGCAAGTAATCCGCGACGATGAACCGGCATTGCCACAACTGCGGGAAGGAATGGGAACTAGACGGGCAGCCCGGCCGCAGTGAAAGCTGCCACGGCTGCAACGAGGACTTGCGCGTCTGCCTCAACTGCGTTTTTCACGACCGCAGCGTAGCGTACCAATGCCGCGAGCGGCGCGCCGAGCCGGTGACGGAAAAAAACCGGTCCAACTTCTGCGAGTACTTCGACTTCGCATTGCGCGACTGGAGCGGGAGCAGTGGCACAAACAAGAGGGCGGAGGAAGCCAGGGGCACGTTCGACCAGTTGTTCGGGAACTGAAACGGGCGGCGCTGCCAGGGTTCCCGCCAGCAGATTCAAATTCGTGTCAAGCCTGTTTCAAGGTTGACTGTAAAAAAAAAATGAAAATGCTGTTGTCAGAAATCGCGGCGACGTCTACGGTTGCCGCTCTGCAACCAATTACCGCACTAGCAACCCATGAAAAAAATCGACGCAATCATCAAGCCCTTCAAGCTTGAGGACGTCAAGGAGGCACTCGCCGCCGTTGGCGTTGAAGGGATGACCGTTACCGAGGTGAAAGGATTTGGCCGCCAAAAGGGCCATACTGAGATTTACCGGGGCAGCGAGTACACCGTCGATTTTCTCCCCAAGATAAAGCTTGAGATTGTGTTGGACGACGAACGCGTGCAGGACGCGATCGACGCCATCATCAAGAGCGCCAAGACCGACAAGATTGGTGATGGAAAAGTCTTTGTTAGTTCGGTCGAGGGCGTGACCCGAATTCGAACCGGAGAGACCGGAGCCGAAGCGATTTAAGGGCGTTCAAGCGCCACTCGCCTTCGTTTACTTTTTTAAACTACTACACAGTGGTGATCGAAACGGAGATGGCGGCGCGGCAACCCTTGAAACATTAAATGATTGTGTGAGTGATGTTTAAGTAAAAACCAGGCTGTGAACAAGGTGTGGACAAAAGTTAATAGCTTCCGCTGGATTAGATGCTGCGGTGATAATACTTTGCCCCCGCCTTGGGCGCTTTGCCCGCGCCACGAGGTAGTGCACAGCCAAAACAAACGACCCGCCTGTTGGCATAACCCAACCAACTGACAGTTATAAGTTTATGATTTATTATCTACCGTTTTATGATGCCAAGCAAGGGAGTCCTTCTTGGCACGGTCTATCCCCTGTTCAGCAATCAAATGCCAGACACAAGGGCACGGTCCCAAGGGCGCGATGGTAGTGAGTGAATAAAAACTGAAATAATCCTGCTATTAAACCCCCGATGACCGACAATTTTGAAAAAACATGGATGCAGGCAAGCGAAACCTTGCGCACCATGGTGAACCCGGATCTCTTCAATCTGTGGTTTGATCCCATCCAACCCAGCTCCATCAACGAGGAAACGGCTGTTCTGATCGTTCCGAATGAGTTTTGCGCGGTCTGGCTCAAGGACAATTATCTGGAACTGCTTCAGGATGTGCTGGCCCATATCACTGGGAAAAAGCTGAGTGTCCAGTTGGAGATAAACAAAAATATCCCGGACGAGGTTCCCACCCAAACAAGGGACATCGCCAGAAACGCAGCCGCTGCCGATCCACAACCTGCCAAGCGAACGACATCAACCCAATCCCGCGCTTCTTCAGAAAAGCTGTTCAACCCGAAAAACACCTTTTCCACCTTCGTGGTTGGGGACAACAACAACTTTGCGCACGCGGCGGCCCTAGCCGTAGCCCAGTCGCCGGGGCGCTCGTACAACCCGCTGTTCCTTTACGGCGGAGTGGGGCTAGGCAAAACACACCTGCTACACGCCATCGGCCACAATGTGCTCAAGGAAAACTCGAAGCTGAAGGTTTCCTATCTTTCGTCGGAAAAATTCACCAACAAGTATATCGACGCGATCCAAAACAATGAGCTGGCCAAGTTCCGTCGCACCTACCGCAAAACCGATGTCCTGCTGATTGATGACATTCAGTTTCTCTCCGGCAAGGAACGCATTCAGGAAGAGTTCTTCCACACGTTCAACGCCCTGCACGAGGCCCACAAACAGATCGTGATGACCTGCGACCGACCAGCCAATGAAATCAAGAACCTCGAGAAACGCCTGGTTTCCCGGTTCGAGTGGGGCTTGGTCACCGACATGCAGCCGCCCGATTTCGAGACGCGCCTGGCCATTTTACGCAAAAAGGCCGTCTCGCTAGGCGTCGAGCTGCCTGACGAGGTCGTCAGTTTCCTGGCCAAGCGGATTCGCACCAACATACGCCGCCTCGAGGGCGCGCTGATACGGGTGTCCTCCTACCAATCCCTCACCGGAAAACCGGTTACTCCCAATACCGTTGAGGGCCTGCTCAAGGACGTACTGCACGAGGAGGGGCGCACGGTGGTTTCGATCGAAAACATCCAGAAACGCGTGGCGGAGCATTACGACATCCGATTTGCCGACATGACCAGCCGGCGCCGGCCGGAGAATATCGCCTTTCCGCGCCAAATCGCCATGTACCTAGCCCGTGAGATGACCGGTAAATCGCTTAACTCCATCGGCGAAGCGTTTGGCGGACGTGACCACGGTACCGTGCTTCATGCATGCCGCCTGGTACGCGACCGAATGGAGCAGCAAACCGACGTTCGACAGGCGGTGCGCTATCTCGAAGGCCAGATTGGCCGCTAATCCGCAGCCGCTTGGCCAAGCGGTATACTGAAAAAAGCCGCCGAGCGGGACATGACACCCGGCGGGACACCCAGTGCCTCTTTTAGCGCCACATCACGATCCCACGGATTTTCGATTGCACTGATCGACTGCATCTGTTTGCGCGTCAGGTTCAGCGGATAAACCCACGGTGACACCGCCACAGTATTGATGAGCGGAAAATCCGAGCCGTAAAGCAGCCGCCCCTCAAGCCGCTCCTCAGTGATCGCCTGTCGCAGATATCCCAGTTTGTTAACCTGTGTCATGCTCGAGATGTCCGTGTATAGATTCGGATAGTCGTCGAGCATCCTGATGAGCCGGTCGATATCCTCCTGTCCCTCGTTCTCACCGGTTGACGCCGCGTGGGCGACGATCAGTTTCACCCCGAGCGACAGCGGCAGCTTCAACCGCACTGGGTCGGCGAGTTCATCCCGCGCGTGCGTGAACGAACGCTCTTGCCCTGCGTGGGTAAGCAACGGCAAATCCAGCGCCACCATTTTCCGATAGAACGGCTCGAGCGCCGGGTCGGCGGGATCGATAAACTGGACCGATGGTAGCCATTTGACCAGCAGCGCGCCGTTGTCCCTCGCCCACTGCAACCGTTCGAGCGCGTCTGGCCGGTGGGGGTTGATGCTCGCTCCAAAATACAGGTTCGGGTACTTGGCCGCCTCGGCGGCGACAAACTCGTTCGGGACATAAAACTCCGTCCGCGCACGGTCGAGTCGGCCGTTGGCATCCATCACGCCATCCATCGCAAGGACGATCGCCGCGCCCACCCGTTTACTCTCCTCAATCCCTTTGGCCAAGCGCTCCATTAACAGTTGATCCCCCTGCTCCTCCGCCTCGGCCAGGGTCACGCCGAAGGCTTTCATGTAAATGTTGAACCGAAAGTTGTTCCGCAACTCCCTGGAAACAAAACAGCCACTGCCACCCGAGCCGATACCAGCCACGTGGCAGTGCATGTCGAGGATCATGCCGTCATGCGGCTTGGCCAACGGCAGGTACGGCCCGGAGAAAAACGCCTCACGCAGCCCCAGCAACAGCAATATGCATAGCCCCAGCCACTTGGCCAAGCGCACACCCCAACGCCGCCATCGCCCGCGTGCGGGTCGGGGCTCGTCCGGTTTTGTGTTCGTGTCCATCCCTTAATCAAAACTTGAGTTGCACCTCGGCCAAGCGCACCATCGGGGTATGTCAGAAATAGCGGAGTTCCTCCATCACGGTGCAGAGCAGATTACACCAAAAATCCTGAGGGGAATCCACAAAAAACTCCCCTCGCTCAAGCTGGAGTTTGCCGAAATCAACGCGCCAAAGTACCCCCACTTGGCCGAACAACTCGAGTTTTTGACGGGAGTAGTCGAGGATCACCTCGAGGGAGCTGACGACAAACTGCCGCTGGTGGCCGTGGCCGAGGCAGCCTACGCGCTGGTTTACGCGCACAGGCAGCTTGGCCTCATCCCGAATCATCTGCCGCACATTGGCCACGCCGACGAGTCATCGATTGTCCGGGCCATCCTGATAGAGAATGAACGTGTGCTCTCCGAATACGCCGAGCGGCATGACATCGACTGGGTCACCGTCAAGCCGTGATGAGACCCTCGAGAGCCGCCGTCAATTCCCAGGCGTACCCGGCATAATCCATGAGCGGCGCGCGCGCTGAAGTCTCCTTCGCAGGTTGTCACCCAGCTTGGCCAAACGCTCCGACGCCTTAAACCAGCCAGCTGCCCTGGCCATCAACGCCTTCCGGTTCGGCTGAGTTCACGCTGGAGATTGCCCAGCCGGATGTGAGCGCGAACCAGCGACAGGTCGAGCTGCGCCGCGCGCTTCAAATGGCCAAGCGCCTACGCCAGTTGCCCGCCCTCGGCCGGGCGATGCCGAGAGGCAGTTGGGCGTTGGCATCGTCGGGCGTCGAGTGCCGGTTCGACACCGATTCGGAAGTTTCATCCCCCCTGCTCGCTGTTAAAGCTGTGTTTTGTGGGCAATCTTCCAGATGCGCTTGTTGCTCCGGACGTAAAGGGCGCCGTTCGAGATGGCCGGAGAACACTGGATCATCTCGCCCAATTCCATCTCGCCGGCAATGCGTCCCTCCGGCGTCGACAGATCCACTACCTGTACTGTTCCCTTCTCGTTGAAGGCGTACAGGTGGTTGTCCGCCACCGCGGGCGAGCCGCCGAAAGGCCCGTCGAGCCGCAACTGCCAAAGCCGCTGGCCGCTGGCCGCGTCACCGCAGCCCAGCACACCGGCGCTATTGAGACTGTACACCCTATCGTGATGCACGAGTAGACTAGCCGTGTCGGGGCGCAGCCGCGACGAGCGCCACCTTTGCCTAAATGATTTGCCGTCAGCCGCCAGCTCCAGCGCTGTCACGCCGTGCGACGGCACATAAAGCACGCCGGCGGCCAGAGTGCTCGATGGAATTGTTGATGCTCCGTCTGCGTAATGCCAAGCAACCTCGCCGCTCTTAGGGTTCACTGCATGGATGCCCTTGCCGGATTGCAGTAGCACCCACTCCCGACCCGACTTGGTTTTCTGCACCATAGCCGTGGTCCAGTTGGCCGACTTCGGGCGGTCGATCTTCCACAGGTTTACCCCGTCCTTTTTACTCAACCCGGCCGTAAACGATTCGCTGTCGTTTTCCACTTGCGCTATCAGCACCCCCCCGGCGAGCACAAGCGACGACGCCATGCCAAGGCTGTTGCGGGCGTTGGGGTAATCGAACGTCAACCCGCGCAGCCACTCGAGATTGCCGTCGAGGTCGAGGCAGAACAGGTCATTCGAGGAAAAGATCGCAAACAGCCGTCGGCCATCGGTCACCGGCGTGGGCGCGGCGATGCTGGTTTTGTCGTGGCACACCGTGCTGCCCATCGCCCAGAACTGGCGCTGCCAAATCACCGAGCCGTCGGCGGCATTGAGGCAGAGAATCTGCAACCGGTCCTGCCGCGTGCCGCCGCTGGCCGTCACAAACACGCGGTCGCCCACGACCAGCGGGCTTGAGAGTCCCCGACCGGGCAGGTCGATCCGCCACGCGATGTGCTTCTTCGCGTCAAGGGCAACCGGCAGCCCAACTTCATCCGAGACACCGTTGCCCAGCGGCCCGCGAAAGCCAGGCCAGTCGCCCGCAGCCCCGCCGTTGGCCAAGGCAGCAAAAGTGAAAGTGAGTAGAAGTTTTTTCATCATTGCTCGGTTACTTGGCAGCAACCTCCGGGTTCTTTTTCGCAGCGGAATGAATCGCCGTCCCGGTCGCGTCGCACACGCGTAACTGGAACTGCCACTGCACCGTCCAATCCTCCACTTGCTCATTCTGGCAGGCCTTCACGAGGATCGTGTTGCTTCCTTTTTTCAACTGCACCGGTAGCTTGTATTGGTCGATCCTCATGCCCCGGTGGTACTCGTCTCGACCGAAAACCAGTTCACCGTTGAGCCAGACCTTCCACGCATTTTTACAGCCCAGCCGAAGTTCGGCCGGCCGGTCGGAGCCGGAGAAGAACTCCGTCTGCGCATAGCCGGTGACCTCCTTGAGATCGCCGTAAGGCTTGTTGAAATCAACCATGCCGTACTCGTCGTCTGTAGAGTACGGCTGCCATTTCACCTTGCCATCCATTCCATTATACGACGCCGATAAATTTGAATTTTCCTCCGGCCCAAATACCTCTGCGAACCCGGCGCGATCCTTGTTGTGAAACAGACCGGCCATCTGCCAGTTCACGAGAAAACCAAAGTGCCGTGTAAGGTTCACCTTACGGCCAAGTTCCCTTAACTCGCCGGAGATGGACTGGATCTGGTCGAGGTCGCGGGCAGCATCAAGCGCCTGCCGATATAGCAACACAGCCGCCGGCTTGTTGTCGGACTTGACGAGCCCCGTCGCCTGGCCAATCAGGCGAGTGACGGCTTCCCGGCGGAGATCCACGCTGGGGTCGCCCAAAAATCCGGGAACAAGTTGCTCGGCAGACTCGGCATCAACACGACGGATAAGATCGAACGCCAACGCTCTCGGCTTGGTGTCGTGGCTCTTTTTCAGCAGAAATTCACCCAACTCGACCATCGGCAGTTGGCCGCCCTTGGCTAGAGTGTTGCCAACGATCACATCAACTGCGCCCCGAATATAGTTCGCCGCAAACGGGTTCGCGCCGTCCATCGCAGAAAGCAGCGCCGGGAGCGTCACGGCTCGGCTCTTAGCCAATCGCTGCATCGCCTGGCCGGCGGCTAAATTCCCCTGCCCTTCGCCCCCGACGGCGCGCAACGCCGCCACGGACTTGTCAAACTCATCATCCGCCGCTCGGCCAAGCGAGGGAGTCCAAGCCAAACTCAATGCCGTTAAAACCTTAAACATAAGAGAGTGCTTCACGCGCGAAAAACTAACGGTGGTACACCACGGAAAAAAGCTTTTTGAGAAAGGAAATAGCTAAATATCCCCGGCTTCGCGTTAGTAGTAAGCGCCGAAAAGTATCATCATTTCATCAACGCTCCGAAGCCCGAAGTTGATAGTCTCATCGGTCCAGTTGTTGTAAGAGGTCTTGAGACGGACTATTTCGCCCCGGTTAATGACGAGCGGTGGATCAAACTTCATCACCGGAGGATGTTCCCAGTCGTAGGAGATGTAAATGAGCTCACCATCCCTCTTGCCTCCTGCGATTTCCACGCGGAACTCGATCGTCTTCTCGTGGGAATGGGAGAAGAGTTGAAAGACATTCATCTTTTCAGAAGCCCGAAAGTCGGCGGTCACCGTTGTTATCCTGTTGGGTGGCAAATCAATATCGGTGTTGTTGAAGTTGATAATTTTGGCCTCATGCTTAACATCGCTCTTTTCGATCGTGTGAAGATTCATGTAAACCTCACCGGTCGACGGTTCGCCGGTGCGGTTGACGTAATGGGTGTTCAGGTCGAGGCCGGTCTGGGCTGGGAGCTTAAGCGCCACACCTTTGGGAAAATCGTAGTCGAGGCGCGGCGTCTGTGTGCCGGTAAAAAAGTCATGGAAGGCCATTGTCGCCAGCACCAACGGATCATCGTTACCATCAGGCAGATGTAAATCGCGGATTTTGTTCGGAATAAACAAGAGGCGCTTTACTAACGTTGGTGCAGTGGAATCTAGCAGGTAACCAATGAAATGATGACTACCTTGCATCATCTCGATCTGGACTCGGTTTACATACACTGGCTGTTGGTTGTTCAGCTCCTTATACATGAAAAATTCGCGCTCGAAGTTAGCCGGCACATCGAACGGCCCGACGTGCAACTGGATGCCACTGCCCGGCTTGGCCAGGGGCGTGAATGGCGGTGGTGAGTAGCGCTCGAGGTTGGCCAGGCCGGCGACCTTGGCCACGACGACGTGCTCCGGCGCGCCCTCGAGGATCCATTGCAGGATGAACTTGAGCTCGCCGTCGGTCAGCGGGTCGGCGCCCAACGGCATCAGCGAGCCGTAGCCGGGGTGGTCGTCGTAAAAATGCTGCCGCTCGGCGGTATTGATTTTCTCCCATAAAAAACTTTTGCCGACGCTGGCCAGGCCCTCGGTACCGACAAGTTCCAGCCCGTCCTCGAGCGCGTAAGTGTTGGCCGGCTTGCGGTTGACGAGCTGTTCGTAGGCAACATCCGGCGTGAGCAGAAGCTTCGACTGCCTGGCAAACGTCGTACCCTCGCTGTGGCAACCGGCGCAGCTCGGGCCAAGAATGCGGTCGCGAATGATGCCCCAAGTGGACGTGCCGCCCTCGTAGCGCACGCGATAAAAACGACTCACCGCCGCCCCGCCCCTGTCATGAAACACTGTTTCCTCGTCGGTGGCCTTGAGTAGCTCGACATCGTGCCATTGCTTCAGGTCGGTGGAGCTTTCCACGTGAAACCCGTCGCCAAGGAACCGGGTAAAGTAGTTCACCCCCGGGCCGTCGACACTGAACTGAAACTGTCCCGCCTGACCAAGCCCCTTCGGCTTGAGTGTAAACTCCAGCCCACCGTCTGCGTGCCCGTCGCCATCATCATGCCCCGGTCCCGCCATGGCCATTCCCGCGGCAAAAACCATTCCCAACAAACAAGTCGATCTAATCATCCAATACACCAAATCCTACAATGCCAAATTAACCAAGGTTACGTGCCTTCGTCCTTTTCGTCTCGAACTGATTTCCAGCCACCCGCGAGAGTGGTCGGATCAACTTCAAAATCCATCCGCACCAGCCGCCGCGACTGGTCCGTGCTAGGGGCGCTAGCCGGCACTGCCTTCAACTGCTTCATCCCCGCCGGGAAATAGATCAGGAACGTAGAGCCGGTGAACACCGTCGCCGTGAGGCACCACCAAAACAGCCAGTCGGTCTCGAGGCCAAACTGGTCTTCCCTGCCCAACACCCCCCACGACACCACGAACATCTGTAGTACCGTTGCGCACTTGCTGATGAAGTGCGGCTGGATCTTCATTTTGCCGCACCAATGAGTGATCACGAAAAACCCTAGCAGCAAAAACAGGTCCCGACCGAACACCATCCCGATCATCCAGACCGGCAGTTGCGGGAGATGCTCGCTGGAAAAACTCAGCACCACCAGGCCGGACACCAGCAGCAGCTTGTCCGCCATCGGGTCGAGAAAGGTGCCCAGTTCGCTGCGCTGCTTGAAGCGCCGCGCGATGTAGCCGTCCACTCCGTCGCTGACCACCGCCACTAGAAACGCCCCCACCGCCGTCCACCAGCTCAGCTCCGTGCCCGTGTCAGCGAAATCAAGCAGGGAAATCACAAACACCGGCACCAGCATCAGCCGGAAAATCGAGATGTAATTCGGGATCGTCATCAGTTGCGTGCCTAGCCTCGCGGCGCTTGGGCTTTAAGCCAACACACCTTTGACGACATGGCCGTGCACGTCGGTGAGGCGGAAGTAGCGGCCTTGATACTTGAACGTCAGCCGTTCGTGGTCGATGCCGAGCAGGTGCAGCAATGTCGCGTGAAAGTCGTGCACATGCACACCGTCCTTGACGACGTTATAGCCGTAGTCGTCCGTGCGACCGACGACGGTACCGCCCTTCGCGCCGCCGCCGGCCATCCACAGCGAGAAGCAGCGGCCGTGGTGATCGCGCCCAAAGTTATCCTTACCCAGCGTGCCTTGGCAGTAGTTGGTGCGGCCAAACTCGCCACCCCAAATCACCAGCGTGTCGTCGAGCATACCGCGCTGCTTGAGGTCACGCACGAGCGCGGCGGACGGCTGGTCGGTCTCGCGGGCCTGCGTCCGCAAGCCGCCCGGCAGGCCGCCGTGCTGATCCCAGCCGGGATGGTAAAGCTGGATGAATCGAACACCGCGCTCGGCCAGGCGCCGCGCCTGCAGGCAGTTCGCGGCGAAAGTGCCCGGATTTTTCACATCGTCGCCGTACTCGCGCAGCACATGCTCCGGCTCGCCGGAGATGTCGGTCACCTCCGGGATCGACGCCTGCATGCGGAATGCCATCTCGTACTGCGCAATGCGTGACTCAATCTCGGCGTCGGGATTGCCCTCGAGCTGCAGCTCGTGAAGTTCGCGCAGGCGGTCGAGCATCAGCCGGCGACTGTCACGCCCGATGCCACTTGGGTTTTGCAGATGCAGCACCGGGTTCGCGCCGGAGCGAAAACGGATGCCCTGGTTTTCCGACGGCAAAAAGCCGCTGCCCCAAAGCCGCGACACGAGCGGCTGGCCGCCCTTGCCCTTGGTCACCATCACCACGAACGATGGTAGGTTGTCGTTTTCACGGCCGAGCCCGTAGTTGAGCCAGGCGCCGATGCTGGGTCGGCCGGGGAATTGAGAGCCGGTTTGCATGTGCGTCACACCCGGACCGTGGTTGATCGCCTCAGTGTGCATCGAGCGGATGAGGCAGAGGTCATCTGCGATGCCGGAAACGTGCGGCAGCATGTCGCTGATCTCGACGCCGCTTTGGCCGCGCGGCGCAAACTTGAACGGCGACCCCACCAGCGGCAGCGACGCCTGGTTGCCGGACATCGCGGTGAGCCGTTGGCCCCGCCGAATCTCCTCCGGCAATTCGGTACCATGTTTTTCGATCAACGTCGGCTTGGGGTCGAACAGGTCGAGCTGTGACGGACCGCCGCTTTGGAACAGGTAAATGATGCGCTTGGCCTTGGGCGCGAAGTGCGGCGCCCCCATCATGCCGCGCCCGACCGCTGAACCGAGCAGCGCGCCTGGCTGGAGCAGGCTGCCCACAGCGATCCCGCCCAACCCCATCCCGAACGAATTGAGGAAATGGCGCCGGCTCATACCGACGATGGATTCAAACCCTGTGCATAGCGGTGATTTCATCGCAGCGGGAGAACAAGCTAACGCTTCACGACCGACTCGTCAAAGTTCATCAGCGCCTTGGCCAAGACGCCCGCGGCGGCCACCTGCGGTTTGGCCAAACCGTTAGCCAATCGGCTTTCGCCCACGCTTAAAAACGCATCCGCAGCCTTAGCGTCCTTTTCAAAAACAGCCAACTGCTCGTCATGCAGTCGACGCAGCAGCGCTACCTCGCGACTGGACGGCTCGCGGCTGGTCAGCGTGCGGAACGTGTCGCGCACCATCGTGCCGACGTTGTCTCCGTGTGTGCGCACCATTTGCTCGCCGAGCGTTCGCGCCGCCTCTACGAACTGCGGCCCGTTCAGCAGCACCAACGCCTGCAGCGGCGTGGCGGTGTTTTCGCGCTTGGCCCGACAGACGTCTCGCTTGGATGCGTCGAGCGCCATCATCACCGGCGCCGGACCGGTGCGTTTCCAAAACGTGTAAACACTGCGGCGATACAACCCCTCGCCCTTGTCGTGGCCGATCGGCTTGAACGACTCGGTCAAGTCGTACGGCTTGGCACCCGCGCCGCCCATGCGCTGGCTCAGCAGCCCGCTTGTCGACAGGGCGTTGTCGCGGATCATCTCGGCGGAAAGCCGGTAGCGCGGCGCTCGCGCCAGCAGCAGATTTTCCGGGTCACTCGCCTCGAGCGCCGGGCGTGTCTCGCTCGCCTGCTGATACGTTGCGGACATGACGATCTGCTTGAGTAGCCGCTTCACGTTCCAGCCGTGGTCTATGAAATCCTTGGCCAGCCAATCGAGCAACCCGGGATGCGTCGGCCGTTTGCCCTGCGTGCCAAAATCCTCCGGCGTGCGCACCAGCCCCTGGCCAAAACAAAGCTGCCAAAAATGATTCACCGCCACGCGGGCTGTCAGCGGATTTTTAGGATCGACCAGCCACTTCGCTAGGCCGAGCCGGTTGCTCGGCGCACCTTTCGGGAACGGAGACAGCGACCTCGGCGTAGCCGCCCCGACACGCTCACCCGGTGCGCTGTACACGCCGCGCTTCAGTACGAACGTCGAGCGTGGGTTCAACGGCATTTCCTCCATCACCATGATTTCTCCCTTGCCATCAAGCAGCTTGGTGACGCGCGCGCGACTGGCACGCAGCTTGGCCAACTGCGCGTCGTGCGACTCGTTCGCGGTAGCCAAAAAGTATTCACGCAGCGTGTCGCGTTCCGCTTGGCCAAGCGCATCGGCCGGCTTGGCCAACAGCTTAGCCAGCGACTCGCCGTCGTGAATCTGCGCCACTTCGCCCCCAGTCAATTCGCGTTTGAAAACACGGAAGTCATCGACAAGCCCCCCAGCGAAACCGACGTCGCGAAATCGCTGCCCAATGACGATCGTGTCGCCGCCGCCGCCGGTGATGTTTTTGTACAGGTTGTCTTTGTAAATTTCGGTTTCAGCCAGTTTACCATCGACGTAAATCTCCAAGCCGCTCGCTTTCGTCGAGCCGTCGTAGGTGATCGCGACGTGATGCCACTCGTCCTTGGGCAGCTTGGCCTTGGTGCGGACATTGATCGCGTTGCCGGGCCAAAAATGGATCAGCGACGCGCTCAAGTGACCGTCGCGCAGGAGCATTTGGTAGCCTCGACTGCCGGCATCAGTCCACGCGCGCGAGCGGGAAAACACCACCGTGCGCTCCTTGTGATGCGGCGTGCTCATCCATAGCGCCACCGAGAATGGCGCCGTGCGCTTGAAGTTGCCGATGCCGAGATTCACCCCATCGTCGCCGGTCAACTGCAAGGCGTTGCCGTTTTTGCCGGGGACGATTTTATTCTTTTGGCTGCTCGCCGCCTGCTTCGATTCGTCAGCGAGATTAGGCAGCTTGCCGTCCTTGAATTCGTCGAACGGAAAGTGGCCGATCTGTCCGGGCAACACCTCTTCGGCCGGTCGCTCGGTGAGCCATTTTTCAAACGCCTCTCCAGCGGCGGCGCTCACCCTGGCCAACTCGGCCTCCTCGGCGGCGACCTGTTTTTCCAACTCGGCGATTTTTTGTTTCGCCGCCTCGTCGGTCATCAGCAGCGTGGGCGTCGGGATCGACGGCGTAAAGTACGAGTACAGCCCGGCTTCGTCGATGGTGTTGAAAAACGCAAAAAGCTGGTAGTACTCCTTCTGCGAAATCGGGTCGTACTTGTGGTCGTGGCAGCGGGCGCACTCGAGCGTCAGACCCAGCATCGCCGTGCCGAAGGTGTGGTTGCGGTCGGCAACATACTCGACTCGAAACTCCTCCGGCACGCTGCCACCCTCGACCTTCTGCGGGTGCAGCCGGTTAAAGGTGGTCGCCAGCCGCTGGTCGTCGGTGGCGTTGGGCAATAGGTCGCCGGCCAGTTGCCACGTCAAAAAATCGTCGTACGGCAGGTTGTCGTTGAAGGCGCGGATCACCCAGTCGCGCCACGGCCAGACGAACCGGTTGCGATCGACCTGATAACCGTAGGTGTCCGAGTAGCGCGCGAGGTCGAGCCAGTGCACGGCCAGGCGCTCGCCAAGGCGCGGGCTGCCAAGCAACCGGTCGACGACTTTCTCGTAGGCAACCAACGAGTCGTCGGTCAAAAAATTGTCAAGCTCGGCCAGGGTCGGCGGTAAACCGGTGAGGTCAAACGACAACCGGCGGAACCGTTGTTCGCGCTTGGCCAATGGCGACGGCTCGACGTTAGCCTCGTGCAGCTTAGCCAGAGTGAAGTGGTCGATCTCGTTCTTCGGCCAAGCTGTCTGGCCAAGCGCTGGCAATTCGACATCGGCAACCGGCACAAACGCCCAATGTTCCCGCCACTCGGCGCCCTGCTCTATCCATTGGCGAATCAGTTCCCTCTCCCCGGTCGACAACATCCGCTTCGAGTCCGGCGGCGGCATCAGGTCGTCGGAATCGGTCGCAGTGATGCGGCGGTACAACTCGCTGGCGTGCGGCTTGCCCGGGGTGATGACAACGAGGCCGTCCTCCAGCCTGGCAAACGCCCCCTCGCGCGTATGGAGTTGCAGATCGGCCTTGCGGGCGTTTTCGTCCGGGCCGTGACAGGCAAAACAGCGGTCCGAAAGCAGCGGCTTGATTTGGCTCTCAAAGTCAACCGCCTGACCGAGCACGGAAGTTGCGCTCGAAACAAAGCCCAGCACCAAGCCAAGTCGCCTGTAAAAAACCGGATTCACCGCGGCGCAAAGCTACCCCGCCGTTGGCCGCTTGCAAATGCGAATCTGCAATCGCGCCGCCGGAGTTGCTCCGCGCTCGGCCAAGTGTCATGCTGCGCCGCCGCCGGATCTTTCTCCCGATGAACATCCATCACCTCGAACTGTTCTACTACGTGGCCAAGCACGAGGGCATCAGCAACGCCGTTCGCAAAATCCCCTACGGCATCCAGCAGCCGGCGGTCAGTGCGCAGATTGCGCTGCTCGAGGAGCGCCTCGACGCGACACTGTTCCGTCGCCGCCCATTTGAACTGACGGAAACGGGCCAAGCGCTTTACGAGTTCGTCGAGCCGTTTTTTAGCAAACTCAACAAAATGGCCGATGACCTTCGCGGCGGGGAATCGCAGCGGGTCCGCGTTGGCGCGTCGCACATCATCCTGAGCGACCACATGCCGGTGATCATGGAAAAGGTCCGTGAGGACCGGCCCGACCTGCGGGTGTCGCTTCGGCCCGGCCACCAACCGGCACTGGAGACCGCCCTGCTCGCACGCGAGATCGACGTCGCCGTCACGGTCCTCGAGCGGGAACCGCCGCCCGGCATCGAGGCGCGCTCGCTGCTCGAGATACCGCTGGTGCTGGTGGCCCGGCGGTCGTCTAAAATCAGGTCGGTCGACGACTTGTTTGAGACGCAAAAAATCACCGAGCCGCTCATTTGCCTGCCAGCGGACGAGCCGGTGACAAAAATCTTCCGCACCGGCCTAGCCGATGCGGGCGTGGACTGGCACACGACACTCGAGGTGAACTCGTTCGACCTCGCGGAGAAACTCGCGGCCAAGGGCTTCGGCTTCGGCATCGGTGTCGTGTCACCCTCCTCCAAGCGCGGGCCGGGCGTACGCGCCATTCCGCTGCCCGGCTTCCCCGCGCTCAAGATCGGCGTGCTGTGGCAGGGCAAACTCGAGGGGCTGCTCAAGACGTTCGTCGAGGGCATCGAATGGCACGTTGGGAATCTCAAGCAAATGCTCGCTGACGAGGCGCAGGCGACCGGCAAAACCGGCTGACAATCCAACCACACCCCACTAGACTGCCGCCGTGAACAACCCAATCATCGTCGCTCTCGACCTGCCCAGCCCGCAGAAGGCCCTGGAACTCGCCGAGGAACTCGCCCCCCTCGTCGGCGCGTTCAAGGTCGGCAAGCAGTTGTTCATCAGCAGCGGGCCGGACGTCGTCCGCAAACTACGCGCGACCGGCGCGAAGGTGTTTCTCGACCTCAAACTGCACGACATCCCCAACACCGTGGCCAAGGCCGTCATCGCGGCCACCGACCTCGGCGTGCAGATGACCACCGTCCATGCCTCGGGAGGCACCGAGATGCTTGCCGCCGCCGAAAACGCTGCCCATGAGCAGGCCGCCATGCTTCGGGCTGATCCGCTGCTCGTCCTCGCCGTCACCGTGCTCACCAGCATGGACGACGGCAACCTCGCTGAGTTGGGCGTCAGGGGTAACGTGCAGGAACAGGTGTTACGCTTGGCCAAGCTGGCCACCGTCGCCGGGTTGCGCGGGCTGGTCTGTTCCCCGCAGGAAATCGAGATGCTCCGCGCCGAGTTGGGCGATGACATCCAACTGGTCACGCCCGGCATCCGCCCCGCGACGATCAAGGCAGACGATCAAAAGCGCACCATGACCCCGGCAGAGGCTATCCAAGCCGGAGCGAACTGGCTGGTTATCGGTCGCCCCATCACCAGCGCGAACGATCCCAGGGCCGCCGCCATCGGGATTCTCCACTCGATCGACCCTGAACTCGTTCCCAAGAGCGAACGCCGCGAGCCGATCCCGTAAGTCGTCAACTGCGCCGAGTGTGGCCAAAGCCTAAAGTTGAATGCCACCGAGTAGGCCACCGGCCAATACCACTGCCGCTACTACGACAAGGACGTCATCCACGTCACAGACTAAAGATCGCGTTCGTAAACGCGCCAGCGCTTGGTGATTTTTGCGCCGGAGTTTTCCAGCACACGATGAACGCGCAAATTCGACTCGAGCATCCACGAAAACTCGATCCGCTTGTACCGGGTTCCCTGTAGCTCTTTGGCCGTCCGAGCGCCAAACGCCGAATCGATGCCTTTGTTTCGGTGCTCCTTCAGTACCCCGACCACCACACCCCGAATCAGATCGATATGCCGACGCGCAATCATAAAACGCAACAAACCAAGCGGCCCGAACCGTCCACCACACGCCTTGACTGCCACATTGATGTCCGGCAATGCCACGCAGATGCCCACCGCCTCACCATCGTACTCGGCGATCAGCGTGCACTCCGGCAATAGGAATGGCTTTAGTTCGTAGGCCATTTTCAGGAACTCGTCACGACTGAACGGCACCGCGCCCCAGTTCTCGCTCCAAGCCTCGGCATAGATTTTCACGAGGATCTCGATCTCCGTCTCAAGCTTGGCCAGGTTCGCCTGGCGAATCGTCACCTGGCCATTTCGAGCACCTGCCCTCGCCAAACGCTCAAGATAGCGTAAGTCCATGTCGGAGAACGCCACCTCGCGCGCGAGCAGATCCTCCACCTTGGCCAAGCCGGCCGACTCGACGAGCTGCTGGTAGTACGGCGGGTTCCACGTCGTGAGCAGCGTCGGTGGTTCGTCAAAATTCTCGATCAGCAACCCGATCTCCTCGTTGATGGTGAAGCTCGTCGGACCGCGCATGCGCTTGAGCCCCTGCCCGCGAAGCCATTGCGCCGCCGCCGCAAACAGGCGCCCGGCGACCGACTCGTCATCGACACATTCGAAGAATCCGAAAAAGCCAACGCCGTCGCCGTAGACCTCGAGGTGGCGGTTGAACCGGATTGCCGCAATGCGCCCGACCGGATCGCCGACGGCGTCACGGGCGAGAAACAGCGCCGCCTCCGAGTGCTCGAAAAACGGGCCACGCGCCCGGTCGAGCCGCATCATTTCCTCGCGCCAAACCGGGGGCACCCACGGCGAGTCGCCGGAGTAGATACGCAGCGGAAACCGGACAAAATCGCGGAGTTGCGCTCGGTTCTGGATTGTTTCAATACGGAGCACGGCTAAGCTCTTAGTTGAAAACTGGGGCGTTTGAAACTAAAACTACCGGCGAAGTGACAGGTCGTTTTTCCATCAACCCCGCCGCGCTGCTCGCCGCCGCGCTGCTCGCCGCCGCTTGGCCGGACACGTACGCCGCCGAGGGTCAGGGGGCGTTTCTCTCCCGGGTGCGACAATTGACCTTTGAAGGGCGGCGCAGTGGCGAGGGTTATTTCAGTGCTGACGGCTCCAGGCTGATTTTCCAGAGCGAACGCGAGGCCGGCAATCCGTTCTACCAGATTTACACGCTCGATTTTGAGACCGGCGACTCGGCCCGCGTCTCGCCCGGTCATGGAAAAACGACCTGCGCGTTTTTTCACCCCGGTGGTGGGCGGGTGCTTTTCGGATCAACACACCACGACCCACAGGCCAAGGCCAAGCAGAAGGCGGAACTCGACTTCCGCGCCTCTGGCAAAGAGCGCCGTTACTCGTGGGACTACGACGAGACGATGGACATCTTCACCGCCAACGTGGACGGTAGCGGCCTGCGACGACTCACCACCGCGCGGGGCTACGACGCCGAGGCCGGCTACTCGCCGGACGGCTCGAGGATTGTCTTTGCTTCCACCCGCAGCGCTTACGCTGACAACCTCTCGGACGAGGAGAAAAAACTGCGCGAAGTTGACCTCTCGTACTTCGGCGAAATCTACATCATGAACGCCGACGGCTCGGGACAAACCCGCCTGACTCGCACGCCCGGTTACGACGGCGGCCCGTTTTTTTCTCCGGATGGCTCAAGGATTGTTTGGCGGCGCTTCAACAAGTCCGGCGCGGTCGCGGAGATTCACACGATGAAGCCGGACGGTTCGGACATCCGAAAAATCACCAACTTCAAGTCGATGTCATGGGCGCCGTATTTTCATCCGTCCGGTGACTACATTATTTTTGCCAGCAACAAGCTTGGATTCACCAACTTCGAACTGTACCTCGTCGATGCGCCTGGCCAACGCGAACCGGTTCGCGTCACCGAGCGCGCCGGCTTCGATGGCCTGCCTGTTTTCTCGCCGGACGGCACCCGACTCTGCTGGACGTCAAACGCCACGCCGGAAAAGCAGTCGCAGCTCTTCCTCGCCAACTGGGATCACCGGGGCGCACTGGCCGCGCTTGGCCAAGCGCCGGAACGCATCGCCAGCCAAGCCGCACTGTCACCCGGCGTCTCGATCGATAACCTGAAAGAGCACGTCACCTACCTTGCATCGGACGAACTGGAGGGCCGCCGAACCGGCAGCAAAGGCATCCGCAAGGCCGCCGACTACATTCGCCAGCACCTAACAAAATCCGGGCTTCAACCGATTGGCCCCGAGCAGGATAGCTTCAACCATACATTTGAATTCACCGGTGGTGTGGAGCTGGTGAAACCGGAAAACAAAATGACTCTACGGGGCCACACCGGCGAGGATCAAATCTTTGAGTTGGACAAGGATTTTCGGCCGTTGGCGTTCTCGGCCAATGGCGGGGTCGAGGGCGAAGTGGTCTTCACCGGCTACGGGCTGAGCAAGCCAGGCGAACTTGGTGTCGGCTACAACTCGTACGGCGGCCTCGATGTGAAGGACAAAATCGTGATGGTGCTGCGCTACGTGCCGGAGGATATTTCGATCGATCGCCGACAGGAACTCAACCGCTATGCCGGCCTTCGTTACAAGGCGCTCATCGCGCGGAACAACGGCGCCAAGGCGTTGCTTGTTGTCACCGGCCCGAACTCCCCAAACCCCGGCTCGTTGGCCAAGCTGAGTTTCGACAGCAGCATGGCTGGCGCAGGCATCCCGGTGATCTCCATCAGCGGCAAAGTCGGTAACTCTCTGGTGCAGTTTTACGGCAAGTCACTTAAGCAATTACAGTCGTCGCTCGACAAGGAGAATCCGCATGCGGTACACGGCCTGTCACTGCCGGGCATCGTGCTGAGCATCAAGACCTCGCTCAAGCGCATCAGGCAAAAGGACAACAACCTCGTCGCGGTGTTGCCTCCGACTGGCCAAGCGACGACGAATATGCCAACCGAGTACGTGATGCTAGGCGCGCACTACGATCACCTTGGCCGCGGAGAGACCGGCGGGTTCGGGGTCAAGGGCGAGGAAGGCATGGTGCACAACGGCGCGGATGACAACGCCTCCGGCGTTGCGGCGTTGCTCGAGATGGCGTCCAGCTTGGCCAAGCGCCGGGAGGCTAGGCCGGAGGAGTTTCAACGCGGCGTGATCTTCAGCTTTTGGTCCGGCGAAGAGCTTGGCCTGATCGGATCGGCGCGTTACGCCGCCAAGCCGACGGTGAACCTCAGCAACGTTATTGCTTACCTGAACTTCGACATGGTCGGCCGGCTCCGCGACAACAAGCTCACGCTGCAGGGCGTCGGCTCGTCGAGCGCTTGGAAAAAACTGATCGAGCGCCGAAACGTCCTTGCCGGGTTTGACATCACGCTGCAACAGGATCCCTATCTGCCGACTGACACGACGTCGTTTTATCCTAAGGGCATCCCGGTGCTTGCCTGGTTCAGCGGCAGCCACAAGGAATACCACCGACCGACCGACGACACCGCCACGCTAAATTTTGAAGGGCTCGAGCGCATCACGAAGTTCGCCGGGAACGTGGTGCGCGACCTGGCCGGGGGCAGCGACCGGCCGGACTATTTGAAAGTCGAAAAATCCAACCAGGGCGGCAGCCGCGATGCCATCCGCGTGTATCTCGGCACCATTCCAGACTACGCCTCGGAGGACGTGAAAGGGGTGTTGCTCACCGGCGTGCGCGGCGGCGGCCCAGCCGACAAGGCGGGGCTAAAAGGCGGCGATGTCATCGTCCATTTCGCCGGCAAGGATATCACCAACATTTACGACTACACTTACGCTCTCGACGCGGTGAAGGTTGGAAAGCCGGTGAGTATTGAGGTGTTGCGAAAGGGCAAGCGGGTGAAACTCTCCATCATTCCCGCGACCCGGAAGTAACGTTCTTCGCTCCCCAGTCCCGGGCCAAGCCGGCAATATACTCCGGCGGCAGGCCGAAGTGCGCCGCGCCGTCGAGAATAGTTTGAAGGTAATCCGACCCCGGTTGGCCAGGCTCGCAAACGGGGTCGATATACACCAGCGCCTCCACCGGGTCACCGACTGTTTGAACAATCAGACTGATCTTATGGTACATGCCATCGGCGACTGCCTCGTAGTCGTCGAGCGCGGTGATATGTCCCGGGGTCAGCGACCATAGCACACCGTGAGTCGCCGCACCGGGCGATGCCTTTACGGTGGCGTAGGTGCGGGTGTTGATAATGAACTGCCAGTCACGCAGTTCCGCCTGGCCAAACGCCCGGCCGCCGGGGCAGCGAACCGCCATCTGCTGCGGGCACATGTTCGACCCGTAGGCAAAATAAATGATGTTGGCGCTCCCCTCGCCCATCCGGTGTTCCGCTTGGCCAGGCGCTCAGTCTTCGATGACGAGCAGGTCGCTGCCGCGGTGGCCGATCACTTTCACGTGTGCGCCTGCGGCGATCATCTCACCCTGGGTGACGACGGTGCACATGTCATCGCCAAACATCGCCTTGCCGCCGGGGTGAAGCGGCGTGGTGGCCTCGCCGACCTGGCCTAACCGCGATTCGACCTCGGCGGCCAAGGCGGCCACTGACTCGACCCCACTGGCCGCCTCTGAGGCGAAGTTGGCGAAAAAGACTGTGTGAGGCAGGTACTTGGCCAAGGCCCAAATGACCGGGATTGAAAGCACAAAGGCAATCGTCAGGTCGCCGATTGGCTTGGAGAAGGCTTTGCCAAGATCATGAAAGTCGATGCCCTCGACCTGCGGCACACCCTCTCCCCCACCCTCGCCGGTCGGGAACCACGGCATGTCGGGGTAGATGTCGGTCATGCCCACCACCAGAGCGACCAGCATGCAGACGACGCCAACCATGCCGATGACGAGGGTGCCCGGTAGCCAAAACAGCTCCACAGCCACCAGCACCACTCCGAGCACGAAGACAACCACCCACTCAATGCCGCCCAACCCGGAGACGTAGCCACCGAAGAAGTATACCACCAGCGCCGCAATGCCGATCGCCCCAAACACGCCAAACCCGGGTGTCTTAAACTCGATATAGAGCCCAATGATCCCGATCAGCAGCAGCAGCGGGCTGATGGCATTGATCCACGTGCCGAGTTCCTCCGCGCCGAGCGGCTGGATATCGACCCGCTGCGCCCCGGCGTAGCCCAGCTTCTTAATGAGTGCGTCGATGCTATCGAATCCTTTGGCGAGTTCTTCCTCTGTCGCCTCGACCGTGCCGGAGGAGAGCAGCGGCGTCTTGGCATCGCCGTACTTCGCCTCCGCCTCGCGATTGGTCAACGTGAGGATGTCGCCTTCGGCACAGAGCACCTTGCCTTCGCGCTCAAGCTTTTTGGTCTTGTCGACCATTGCTTCGATCACGTCTTTGGCGTAGCCGTTCTTCTCGGCCTGCGTGCGAATCTTGGCGCGGATGGCCGAGTTGATTTTCACCTCCATCGTCGATGGCATCTCAGCCACTCCGCCGGTTGGCCCCATCATGATCGGCGCCGCGGCCCCAATGACGCTCTGGGGCGCCATATAGATTTTCTGCGTTGCCACGGCGATGAACGCCCCGGCAGAGTAGGCGTCCTTGTTGACGTAGGTGACGGTCTCGCCCTTGAACTTGCCGATGATGTCAAAAATTTCCTCGGTGATGTCCACCCGGCCGCCGTTGGTCTCCATGTCGATAATCAGGCAGTCGGCCTTGGCCTCCATCGCATCTTTCACCCCTCGACGAATGACATAGAGGATCGGCGGCATGATGTCGTCGCGCACCGGCACGACGTAGACCTTTGCCTGCCTATCGTCACTGGCCTTGTCATTACCGAGTCGCTGCATCTTCTCCATGGACTCGATGGTGGAATTTTCGGTCAGTGTTTTTTTCTCCTGCGCCTGGACAAACGGGGCCAGGGCAGCGGTGAGGCACAGGGCGGTAACCAGGATCAACCAAGTCTTCATGCGCGCAAAATTAGCCGCCCCAACTGGCGACGGCAAGCCCGCCAAGCGAGACGATTATTGCCAAGGAACGCATTCTTCAACTAAGGTATGCCGACGGCACAGACCTGTGCCCCGGCGCGCATGCCTGATTTCAGAATTCAGTTCAAGGTCTTCGAAGGCCCCATGGATTTGCTGCTCTTCCTCGTGAAAAAGCAGGAGGTGGATATTTATGAGGTGAACATGACCGAGCTGGCGACGCAGTACATCGAGTACGTGGAGTTGATGAAACAACTCGACCTGGACCGAGCTGGTGAGTTCATCGTCATGGCCTCGACATTGATCTACATCAAGAGCCTCGAACTGCTACCGGTGAGCGAGCAGGTGCAAGACACCGATGACGGGGATGCCGAGGATCCGCGCTGGGACTTAATCCGCAGACTGGTGGAGTTCAAGCGATTCAAGGATGCCTCGGACGACCTGCACAGGCTGGAAATCGAGCGGGAGAAGGTTTACACACGGCGGCCCGGGAGCATCCCAATCGATCCGCTACCCATGGGCAACCGGCTCGAGGCCAGCATTTTTGACCTGGTCGGTGCAGTGAACGAGCTGCTCCGACGGGTTGCCGGGCGCGAGGCCGCGCGGAGCGAAATCGTCGAGGATCGCTGGAGTATCAGCGAGAAGATCGTGGCAATCGGTGAGCGGCTTGGCAGGGCGGATCGACTGAAGTTCAGCGGGTTGTTCGACGGTATACGCAGCCGGGGCGAGGTGGTGGCCACGTTTCTCGCACTGCTCGAGCTGATCCGGCTCAAGCGCTTGATGGCCACGCAGGATAACTCGTTCGGCGAGATCGAGATTTTCGTCGCGCCGGTGGAGATGCAGCAGATCAAGACGGGACAACTGAAACCGGAACCGGTGACAACCTGACCACGGTGGAACTGAAACAGATACTTGAGGCGATCGTCTTCTCGGCCCAAAAGCCGATGAGCATCGGTGAACTACGCACTCTGCTCCGGGAGACGCCAGAGAAGCTCCCTGACGAGACACAGACCGGGGAGTACGCCAAGGCCACCGCACGCGCCGTTGAGAAGGCGCTCGAGGAACTCGCCGTCGAGCACGACGCCGTCGACCGCAGCTACCGCCTGGCTTGCGTCGGTGGCAACTGGCAGTTCGTCACCAAGCCGGACTTCGCACCCTGGCTGCAGGTGCTCGTCGGGGCCAAGCCACGTCCGCCCAAGCTCTCGCACCCTGCGCTCGAGACGCTTGCCATCATAGCCTATCGGCAGCCGATTACCCGCCCGGAGATGGAACAGATCCGCGGCGTCACCGTCGATGGTGTCGTGCAGACCCTCGTGGAGCGCGAATTGATCGAGGTTTGCGGCGAGGCCGACGCCCCCGGCCGGCCCCGGCTCTACGGAACCACCCAGTTTTTCCTCGAGCACTTTGGATTGAAAGGGCTGGGTGAGCTCCCCGCCGCCGACGAACTACGACGCATCCAGGTGGAACTCGCCACAGTGCCTGCTGACGATTCCCAGGAGGAACTCCCTCTCGACAAAAAGGCCGATGAAGCCGACGATGATCCGGACGAGACAGACGACGAGGATGACGAATAACCGCTCATGAGCCTCGAGGAATACCGCAAAGCCATCGATGCCATCGACAAAAAACTGGTGCGACTGCTTAACGAGCGCACCGGGCACGCCTTGGCTATCGGCACGATCAAGCTCGAGGCCGGCGAGGAGATTTACGCACCGCACCGCGAGCGGCTAATCTTCCAGCGCCTGGCCAAGCTCAACGAAGGGCCGATCCCCGAGGAGTCGATGCGGGCCATCTACCGCGAAATCATGTCCTGCTCGCTCTCACTCGAGAAGTCGCTCACCGTTGCCTATCTCGGCCCGGAGGCGACGTACACCCACCAGGCCGCCATTCGCAAGTTCGGCTCGAGCCTGCGTTACACGCCGCAGAAAACTATCAAGGACGTTTTCGACGAAGTGCAAAAGGACCGGGCCGACTACGGCGTGGTGCCGATCGAGAACTCCACCGAGGGCGTCGTCACCCATACGCTCGACCTTTTCGTGGACAGCCCGCTCAAGATTGTGGCGCAGATCGTCATGCCCATTCAACACTGCCTCGTCCGCAGCAACCGCCGCACGAAGGTTCGCCGGCTCTACTCCCATCCTCAGGCGCTGGCTCAGTGCCGTGTCTGGATGCAGCAAAACCTGCCGTCGGTCGAGGTCATCGAGGCCTCCTCCACCACCCGCGCCGCCGAGAAGGCCGCCGAGGACAAGGCCGGCGCCGCCATCGCCGGGTCGCTGGCCGCCGAGCGTTACAACCTTGAGATCGTAGACCACCACATCCAGGACAACGCCGCAAACGCCACTCGGTTTTTTGTGCTGGGCCGCAAGTGCAGTCCCTCCACAAAAAACGACCGCACGAGCCTCGTTATCGGCATCGAGGACAAGGTCGGCGCCCTGCACGAGGTCATGGGGCCATTCCGCAAGTACCGCCTCAACATGACCAGGATCGAGTCTCGCCCTAGCAAGCGCAAAGCGTGGGAGTATTTGTTTTTCATCGACTGCGACGGCCACTACGGGGACAAGAAAGTGGCCAATGCCATCGAGGAACTCGAGCGGATCAGCCGCTTCGTTAAAATCCTCGGTTCCTACCCCAACGGAAAGTAACCCGGCCATGACCCACCTCAAGCGAGCCCGGGAAGTTTTCGATGTCGAGCTCGCCGCCGTGAAGGCGGTGCGCTCACACTTGTCCAAGTCGTTCAATCAGGCGGTCGGGTTAATCGTCGCCGCTTTGGCCAAGCAGCAGAAGATCGTTGTCCTTGGCGTGGGCAAGTCAGGCAATATCGGCCGCAAGATCGCCGCCACCTTCACCAGCACCGGCTCGCCCGCCGTGTTGCTCGACACCGTCGATGCCATGCACGGCGACCTCGGCATCCTCAACGACGGCGATGTCCTGCTCGCCTTGAGCTACTCCGGCGAGACCGACGAACTCATCAATCTGCTGCCGGCCATCCGGCGATTCGCCGTGCAGATCGTCGCGGTAACCAGCGCGCCACGATCCACCCTTGGCCAACACGCGGAAGTCGTACTCAACGTCAAGGTGCCTAAAGAAGCCTGTCCCTTCAACATGGCCCCCACCGCCAGCACCACCGCCTCGCTCGTCATGGGCGACGCACTCGCCATGGCCGTGCTTGAGGCGCGCGGCTTCAAGAAATCGGAATTTGCGAAACGGCATCCCAGCGGTGCCATCGGCCGCACCCTGTTGCTCAAAGTGGCCGATATCATGCGCAGTGGCGCTCGCAATCCGGTCGCCCCGCAAACAGCTATCGTCCGCGAGGCGCTGCTTCTCATGGGCAAGGCCAAGTCCGGCAGCGTCAGTGTGGTGAACAAATCCGGCAAGTTGGCCGGCGTCTTCACCGACGGCGACCTGCGCCGCCATTTGGCCGAGGGCGATGGCGTGCTGGACCAGACCTTGGCCAAGGTCATGACCCGCAAGCCGATTTGCCTGCGCGAAGATGCCCTGGCCGCCGACGCCATTCACATCTTCAACGGGCGAAACATCGACGACCTCATCGTCGTCAACACCAAACGTGAACCGGTCGGCCTCGTCGATTCACAGGACCTACCCAAACTCAAGGCCATCTGACCCGCTTGGCCCAAGCTAACTAATCGACCGGTAAAAAGCTGTAGGTAGCGTTGTGAGGCCAACTCGAGAAGATTTTTTATTAAACTATTTAAAATCTATTGTCACCAATCCACTCCCGAGTGGTTAAGCCTTCTAGTTCGAAATGACATCTGTGCCCTCAACGGGCGGCGGGACGGCGATCCCGCCGGCGGGGGTGCTCCATGGGATTTCCTTTTTATCGATGACGAGGGTGCGGGGCATCAACTCGATCTCGTGGCCCAGCAGATTCATCGTCACCACACCGGGCAGGAACATCAGGTCCTGGTAGATGCACTCGCCAAATGGCACCATGAAGGATCGCTGCTTGAGTTCCTGACTGCTCTCGGGCGTCGTGTCCATCGACTGCGCGTTGAGCTTGGGATTATCGAATACCACCACATCACTCTTGAGCCCACCAGAGCTCGCGCCCTCGAATACGACGCGAAAGCCATCGATCCCCAGCGCCCGCTGGTGGATGATCGTTGTCGGGCCGCCGGTCGCTGCCGCATCGAACTCCACGCGCCAGGGACCCTTGCGTTCGCGCAGGTGCTCCACACCGTAAAACCCTACGAAGTAAAGCAGCAGCGTGACGCCAAAGAATCCGCCGAGAAAACGCCATGGTATGTTCGATTGCTCCCGTTCCATCCACGAACGATCGTTCCGCTTGGTTTTGCCGATGTCAAGTTGTTGCCGATGACAATGGCTTGTTGTGGAAGCCGGTTTTTTGCATCCTCCCCGGCCAAGCGACGCGTCCGCTTGGCCAAGCGCATGGATTGCACCGTTGCCACATTTTATCAGTTTGCCGACCTGCCCGACTTTGAGGCCAAGCGGACGCCGTTGAAGCAGGAGTGTAATCGCCACTCGGTGCAAGGCACGATCATCCTTGCACACGAAGGCATCAACGGCACCATCGCCGGGCCAAAAGACGGGGTGGAGTCAGTGCTCGAGTTCATTCGCAGCGACGAGCGCTTGACCAAATTGTCCGCTCGGCTATCCGGCACCGAGCGGATTACCTTCCACCGGATGAAGGTGCTGCTGCGCCCAGAGATCGTGACGCTTGGTACGCCTGATGCCGACCCGCGCGCGGGCGTTGGCGAATACATCGAGCCAGATGACTGGAACGCGCTGATCAGCGATCCCAAAGTGACGGTGATCGACACGCGCAACGATTACGAAGTGGAGATGGGCACGTTCCGCGGCGCGATCGATCCCAAGACCGGGACATTCGGCGAGTGGGTGGAGTACGTGCGGAAAAATCTCGACCCGGAAAAGCACCCGAAGATCGCGATGTTCTGCACTGGCGGCATCCGCTGCGAAAAGGCGTCGGCCTACCTGCTCCGGCACGGCTTCAAGGATGTGTTCCACTTGCGTGGCGGCATTCTGAACTACCTGCAAAACACGCCCGAGGCGGATAGCCTCTGGGAGGGCGACTGTTTTGTGTTCGACCACCGCGTGTCGGTGAAGCACGGGCTCGAACAGGGCGAATATGAGGTGTGTTTCGGCTGCCGCTGGCCGCTCACGCAGGCCGACAAGCAGTCGCCAAAATACGAACTGGGCGTGAGCTGCCCGCGCTGCGCCGACGGCCTGACGCCGGAGCGACGGTCGCGACTGCTCGAGCGTCACCGGCAAGTGTCACTGGCTCGCAACCGTGGTGCACAGCACATCGGCCAGCAGCCCAAGCGCAAGAGGAAAACCGCTATTCAACCCACCCAGGATGACTGAAGCCGGCCCGGAAGTTTTCAAGTGGACGTGGTGCCTGCTGCCGGTGATCGCCGCCGCTATCGGCTGGGGCACGAACTACCTCGCCGTGCGGATGCTGTTCCACCCGCGCGAGGAGAGGCGCATCCTTGGGTTGCGCGTGCAGGGCGTATTCCCCAAGCGGCAACAGGCGCTAGCGGAGAAGCTTGGGCAACTGGTCGCACGCGAGCTATTCTCGATGGAGGACGTGCGGAAGCATTTGAAAGGGGACGAGTTCATTGAGCACGTCACCGCGACGATCGAGGGCAGGGTGGATGACTTTCTGCAGAACAACCTAGTGGAGGCGATCCCGATAGCGTCGATGTTTCTCGGCTCGGACATGGTGACCAAAATCAAGCACTCACTGGTCGAGAGCCTTGCCAAGGCGGTGCCGGAACTGGGCGATCTGTTTGTCAGTCACCTCGAGAAAAACATGGATGTCGAGGCGGTGGTTCGCGAGAAGGTGGCGGCATTCTCCAGCGACAAACTGGAGGAAATGCTACTCGGCATCATGAAACGAGAGTTCCGGTTCATCGAAGGAGTTGGCGCTGGGCTGGGTTTTGTGATTGGCTTGGCGCAGTTGGGGATTTTATGGCTGATGTAGGCAAACAACCGTGGTACGGCGTGGCGGCAATTCTGTCGCTGGGCCTGGTCGTGTCGGCGTTCATCGGCGGGCGGGCGCTGGAGAAAATGCGCTCCGCGACTGACGGCGTCACGGTCAAGGGTGTCGCCGAGAAGGATATCACCTCCGACCTCGCCACGTGGCGAGGGCAGATCACTCACCGGGCTGGCGACTTGGCCGGAGGCTACGATGGACTCCAAAAACAATTCACCACCGCGATTAATTTCCTGCTCCAGCAGGGCGTCACCGGGGATGCCATTGAGGAAGGCGCCATCAACGCGAGCGCCCACTACAAACGCGATGCCAAGGGCCACACCACCTCGGAAATTGAGAGCCACACGCTCATCCAGACGTTCACCGTGACCACGACCGACGTCGGCTTGGCCAAGCGCCTGGCCAAGGAGTCCACAAAGCTCATCCGGCAGGGAATCGCGTTCCGCTCCCACCCGCCCAGTTTCTACTACACCAAGCTTGAGGACTTGAAACTGGATTTGCTCGAGCGGGCCGCCGATAACGCCAAGCTCCGGGCCGAACGCCTGGCTAGGAGCAGCGGCAACCGGGTGACCAACATCATCTCCGCTTCACAGGGCATCTTCCAAATCACCCAGCCCAACTCCACCGAGACTGCGAGTTGGGGCATGTACGACACGTCGACCATCGAGAAGAAAGTGCGCGCCGTCGTCACCATTAGCTACCGCACGGGGTAGTTTTCCCTTCCCCCACTGAAAAACAAAAAGCCCCGTACTTTGACGGGGTTTTCAAAAATATTTATGGGTTGCGACCGGTCTAGCCTGCGGCGTTGGCACGGCTGGCCAGGCGTGATTTTTTGCGATCGGCCTTGGCGGAGTGGATAACCCTAAGCTTGGCCGCCTTGTCAAATGCGGACGAAGCAGCATTCAAAGCGGCCTGCGTGGTCTCCTTATTGCCTTCCTTGATGGCATTGTCGAGTCGGCGCTCGACGGTCTTGAGAGTGCTCTTCACAGAACGGTTGCGGACCTGCTTTGTCGCATCACTGCGCATCCGACGCTTGGCTGACTTGATATTTGGCATCTTTCAAAAAATCGCTGAACCAGCGAAAAGGCCGCGCAACCTACTAAACCTCCCAAACTTGTCAACAGGTTAAATGGGTAATTTTCATAAAAAAATCACCCCGCCGAAACGACCAGTTGATCCTGCAGTTGGCGGGCGATTTGGCGGAAGACTTCGGCGGGAGGGGAGTCGGGCTGGCTAACGACCACCGGTACGCCGTCGTCGCCGCCTTTGCGGATCTCCGTGAAAAGCGGCATCTCGCCGAGGAAAGGCACACCCTGACGCGCCGCCTCATCCTGCCCGCCGCCGTGGCCGAATATTTCGACACGCTCGCCGCCGGGTGCGGTGAAGTAGCTCATGTTTTCAACGATGCCCAAGATCGGCACGTTGACCTTTCGGAACATCTCTATCCCCTTGCGCACCACTCCGAGCGACGCCTCTTGCGGCGTGGTCACGATCACCCCGCCATCGAGCGGCACCGTCTGGCATAGTGACAACTGCGCATCGCCGGTGCCGGGCGGCAGATCGACGAGCAGATAGTCGAGTTCGCCCCAGTCCACCTGCATGACAAACTGCTGGATGGTTTTCATGATCATCGGCCCGCGCCAGATGACCGGCTGGTCATCCTGCAGCAGGAAGCCCATGCTCATTAGCTTAACGCCGTGGCTCTGGAGCGGAACCAGTTTCTCGTCGCCCTCGGTGACGGCCGGGCGTTCGTTGACCCCCATCATCAACGGGATGCTTGGCCCGTAGATGTCGCAATCAAGCAGGCCAATATTAGCACCGCGCTTGGCCAAGGCGCAGGAAAGATTCGCCGAGACGGTAGACTTGCCGACGCCGCCCTTGCCGCTGGCCACGGCGACAACTCGCTGGATGCCGGGCGCCTTTTGCGGCCCCTGACCAGGAGTGCGTGCGCCGGGTTGCGCTTGGTCGCCTCCCGGCGGTTGCTGTACCTGAACGTGGGCCACGCGCACGCCGTCGATCGCCTTCAGGGCGTCCTGGCAGTCGGACTTGAGCTGCTGGGCGACCTCGGCGTTGGCGCTGGTGAGATGGATGGAAACACTGACCGCGCCGTTGGCCACGGCGACGTTCTTCACTATGCCGAAGGAGACAATATCCCGCGAGTAGCCGGGGTACTTGACCGCCTTGAGTGCATTTAAAATATCATCTTCGCTTGGCATAAAATGCGGCGAGACTGTTGCTCAAACCCCGTTGGTTGGCAAGTGCCAGGCCATGTGGGCACCGGATGCTGGGTAGCAAGTGCCTTAAGCCAGCCACATTAGTTGTAACTTTAGGGCAACAAATGGTGTCTATGGGTGTTTGTGCTCACACGGGATCAGCTCCTCTGAGTCAAATGCAAGCAACCGAGACTGACATCCGAACCGACGTTCGAACCGACGAGGAACTGGTCGAGCTCGTGGTCGGCGGCGAGGTGGACTGCTTCGAGGAATTGATCACCCGCTACCAGCCGCGCGTGTTCGGCATGGCGCGGAAATATTTTCGCAATGAGTCAGACGTCGAGGAAGTAGTGCAGACGATATTCACCAAGACCTTCCAGAAGCTTGGCAGCTACAAGGGTACAGCGCCGTTTGAGCACTGGTTCATGCGGCTCTCGGTCAACACCTGCTACGACGCCCTGCGGCGGCGGCGCAACCGGCGCGAGCACACCATCAGTGATATGCTCTTTGAGGACGAGAGTTGGCAGGACCGCCTCGGCAACATCCCCGACGACGACGATAAGGAGGGACTGGAACAGGCGCGCGAACTGGTGCACACGGTACTCGATCAAGTCTCCGACCGCGCTCGCATCGTCCTTACGCTGCAGGAACTCGAGGGACGCTCGGTCAAGGAAATCGCCGAGATCACCGGCTGGTCCGAGTCGCTGGTGAAAGTGCAGGCTTTTCGCGCCCGCAAAGAAATGCGAGCTTCGGTGGAGCGGTTTTTAATGAAGGAAAAAAGGTTGTAACCCCATGGAACCATACGACGTCAACGAATACAGGCAGATGAAGGCCAATGACACAGAGCAGTTCCTAAAGCTGGCAAAATCCGTTCAAAACGACGAACGGGTGCCTGTCAACTTCTCGGCGCAGGTGATGACCCGGGTGAGGGAACAGCACACACTCGAGACCCGCTCAGCCAACGAGCAGTTCCTGAAATTCTTCCGAAATCTGCCCTGGAAAGAACACGTCCCTTACGCGTTTGAGAAGCGCATCATGGCACGCATCCGCGAGTTTCTGACCCCCGATCCGCTGACCGTCTGGTCTCGCATGCTTTGGCGGGCTGTCGCCCCCTGCTTTGGCGTGATGATCCTCGCGGCACTGTTCTCGGCCAAAGAACCAACGGCAGCATTCATTGACCAGGCAGCGTTCGACCCCGCTGAGACAACGACAGAAACAGTCGACCCCGAGTCGACCGACTTTGAGACGGTGATGCTGGCTTCGTTCGACGACTTGGAGTACACGTGGTGAACGCTTGGAAACCCATACTTGCTGCCGTGGTCATCTTTGCCGCCGGTGTCGTGACCGGAGGCTTCGTGGTTGATTTCGGTGAGCCCAAGCCTCCGCGTGCGTTCCCTCGTGAGCGCGGCCCGCGAAACGCCGAGCACCCCCCGGGATCGCGAATGGAGGGCCAGTTAAACTGGCTGATGAAGCGCATTCAACGCGACCTCAAACTCACCGACAAACAGGCTGCCACGGTCGAGTCGGCATTCAAGGCAAGCCGCGAGGAAATGAATCTGGCGTTCAAGGAACTACGCCCGCGTATGCATGCCTCCACCGAAAAGCTCAAGGAGAAGCTCCGCGGCGATCTAACCGAAGAACAACTTGCGAAGTTCGAGAAATATTTGCGACCGCCAACCTCCCGCGGCCGCTTCAAGGGCGGCCCCGGCGGCCGCCCCGGTTCCGGCTTTCGCGACGGAAAAAACGGTGACAATCGACCACCCCGACCCGGCCCCCGCAGCGAGCACCCGGTTGGCCCGCCCTCGCCATAAACCGGCCTCAACAGAGCATCCCAAGCAGGCGCTCGCAGCAACCGTCCACTGACCCCCCCGCCGCCCACTCGACTGGCTGACAGTTCAACTGGTTGCGAAACCACGTTCGCTGCCGCTTGGCGAACTGCCGTGTTCGCGCCTTCACCAGTTCTACTGTCTCGGCTAACCCAAGCTCGCCGTCCAAGTGCCCCAGCACCTGCCGGTAGCCAAGCGCTTGGCAGGCGGTCCGGTTTTCGCTCAGGCCGCGCTTGGACAGGCTCTGAGTCTCGGCAACCAAACCCTGCTCGAACATCCGGTCCACCCGCGAGTGAATGCGCGTGTTTATGTCGTCCACTTCGCGGGTGACACAGAAAAGATTGGCCGGCGCTTGGCCAGTTGCATTCCATCCGGTGCGTTGGCTTGAGTACGATTGGCCGGTGAGCCGAATCACCTCCACGGCGCGAACCACCCGGCGCCGATTTTGGCGATCCACCGCCTCGAACGCCAACAGATCTTTCGCCTTGAGTTCATCGAGCAAAGCCTCCATCGGCGTAGCCTCCAACTCAGCACGCAGTGAATCTTCGCCAGGCGGGCTATCGCCCAGGCCATCGAACAACGCACGAAAGTACAGGCCAGTACCGCCGCAGAAAATCGGCCGCGCGGCCCGGGAACGAACCGCCGCCACCGCCCGCTTGGCAAAGCGGACGAACTTCGCGGCGTCGAACGGCTCGTTGAGCCCAACCACGTCAATTAAGTGATGCGGCACCTCCCCCTGCTCCATTGCGCTTGGCTTGGCTGTACCGATGTCGAGCCCACGATAAACCTGCATCGAGTCCACCGAGATGATCTCTCCCCCCAGGCGCTTGGCCAGTCGCAGCGCCAGCGCTGACTTGCCGCTGGCCGTCGCACCGGCGAGGTAAATCGCCAGAGCGCTCACGCCTCCGATTCCTCATCCGGCTCAGCCAGCCCGTCTACCGCCAACGGCACTTTCCCCTTCCTAGCCCATGTCTCCCCCGGCTTCGGTTTTCGGAACGATTGCAGGAACATCAGTCCCACGCCGGTACAGATGCCGCTGTCGGCCACGTTGAAGGCGGGAAAGCGAAACGGGATGTAAAACTGGAGAAAATCCACCACGTGATGATGCACCACGCGATCGATCAGGTTGCCAACCACGCCCCCGAGGATCAATCCAAGCGCCACTTGGCCTAGCGCTTTTTCCGCCCCGAACTGACGCCGCGACACCCACAGGAAAATCAGTGCCGCGAGTGAAAAGAGCGCCAGCCAGAAATTCTGCCCGCTGAACAGGCTCCACGCCGCCCCCGTGTTGCCGAAGTGGACGAGTTCAAAAAAACCGTCCACCACCGCCACCGGTTCGCCATTGAAGGGAAGTTTCTGAATTACGACCCACTTGGTCAGCTGATCCAGCGCAAGTGTCAGCAGGGCGACAAGGAGGATCCTGGCATTGTTAATGGTGGCCTTGGACGTAGTCACGCCCCCCCATTTGACCCGGCGGTCAGGTCGTTGGCAAGCCAAGCCCTTCACGTGAAAAACGGCCGTCTATCATTTCGGCAGGTTTTTCGTGACAAACGGCAGAAAGCCGATAGAGTGCCCCGCCTCCTGACGGAGTGACCCCTTCGTCTAGTGGTTAGGACACTGGCCTTTCACGCCGGCGACACGGGTTCGAGTCCCGTAGGGGTCGCCACCCCCCCGCAGGTTGACTGACGAAGCTCCAACACGAAGTTTATGGGCCAAGAGCAGCTTCAAACTCATGTGCCACGGACTCCGTCACCTTTTTTCCGAGCAACTTGTAGGCCGGACCTGTCCAGTGAAACCGGTCGCCGCGAGCCAGGTTCAATTTGTGCACGAGCAGCGCATAGAAATCGTTCACTGGAACTTTCATCTCGGCCATGACTCTGGCCGCAAGGCGGTTGTGTTCCACGATCACCGGGTTGATCTCCGGCTCGAGCTTGAGCTCTGCGGGCTCGCCCTTCGTCGTCACGGGCGTGCTGCTCGCCCACAAGATTCGTGCCTTGGGCAACGCCTTACGGATCGCTTGCACGTAGCCTTTCGTGAGTGGCCCAAAGGTGCCGCCCTTGATCCGCCCCTCTTGCCAGCCGTGAAGGCCGATGTTGAAATGGACGACATCGTAGGGTCCGTTGGCCAGGACCGCGGGCAGTAGTACATCGTTCAGGTGTTCCGACTGGTGGTAGGGATTGACCCAAGCATCCACATAGGCTTTTCCTTCGAGTGCCTTGATCACCTGTTTCTTGTAGCCATTGAGAATCGAGTCGCCGATCAGAAGAACCCGCGGGAGTTTCTTATCTACGACCACCGCCTGCTCAAGCTTCCAACCTTTTCCGTCGGCATGCAGGCGCTTGTCAGGCTCTTGGCTGCAAGCGCTGAGAGACGCAAAGGCCGAGAAGGCCCAGAGGAATCTCGATAGCACTTTCTGAATATGATTCGTCATGGAACTATCTTCTACGAATGCGCCGCGCAACGATTGGAGGGCGGGTTAGTTTAATTCGCTTTAGCTTTCAAACCTTAACCGCACACACTTGTGAATTTTCTTGTACTAAAGCCTTTTTCTCTTCATTCTCTTCGCAAAACAATCATGAAGATAAAATACTTATTATTCAATTCAACAAAACTAAATAACTATTATCCGGCAGACATTAAACCGATCTGCCGCCTACTCAGTGTTGGATTCTTGTTTTTGATCCTTTTCCCATCTAGCTTTCAAGCTTCAGAGCCTTATCCCGGGTACACATTGTTCTCGATTGGCAGAACTGCTTATCTTTATGACATCAACAAGAAAAACGTTCATCAATGGAAAGTTTCAGCAGGTAGTATACAGACCTCTCCCTATTTGTTGCCTGACGGAAGTGTTCTTTTCCCACTAAACAAGGGTGGGTTTACTTTTCGACCTGGAGGAGCCCATCCCAGTGGCACGTTTCAAAAAATAAGTTGGGAAGGTGACGTATTATGGGATTTCAGTTTCTATGGAGATAACTTCACCCCTAGTTACGATGTTGAACCTATGCCCAATGGCAATATTCTGGTATGTGCCGGCTTTGAGGAAAGAAGAAGGCCTGGAAAATTATTTGAGATAAAACCCATAGGAAAAACCGGAGGCAAGGTTATTTGGGAATGTAATGTATCGGAAAAACTTGGTGACCTAGTTCAGGGATATATCAATAGTGTCAGTTATAATCCCTCACTCGATCAGGTTTTTGTAAATATACAGGCCCCCGGCAGGACCATGGCCATCTTCGATCACAGTAATTCCAACGCCAACCTTGTTTTCAAGTGGAATCAAGGATTTTCAGGTCGACTTCACGGCGGCTGCTGGGTTACGGACCGATATCTTGGAACCAATATTCAAATTCCAGATGCAGACAAAGAATTAATGCGCATTGGTAATATCATTACCGTAAGCAATGGGGACGATGAAGCGGTTGAAGTTAATCCCCAAACTAATAAAATAGTCAAAAGCTTTAAGTACGAGTTTTCCGACCATCAAGGAAGTGTGCAGCGATTACCCAATGGCAACACTCTGATTGTCAGTGGATACTCAAAAAAAATCAATGAGTTAGATGATAACGGCGAAATCGTTTGGTCATTGGAAACATCAGACAGAATATCTAGAGCCTACCGTTACGGACTAAAATATCAGGGCGTTCTTTCCAAGAACTAGTAGATGCCCGCCGATACGATATCAGATTTCGGTTACACGGCTCTCAATATTTCTGATGCATAGGTAATAATTATTAATAGAGACCTTGAGTCTGATAAATTGTTTTCATTTGTCCATTGTTCGCTCCGCCAGGACAGCTACAGCTCACCCTTAGTTTTTCCACCGTGTTTAAGGAGGAGTGAAGCAGTCTCGCCGTAGGAGTAGTTCATCGGTGTATACCCTCCGTCATCCTGAGCATTTACATTTGCGCCGTTAGCAATAAGTAGTTCAGCAACTTCCACATGATCCCCGTAAGTTGCCTGATGCAAAGGAGTTCCCCCACCCTTCTCCCTAGCATTTATGTCCGCGCCTTCGGCGATAAGCAACTCGGCAATTTCTCTGGATCCAACCGAAGCTGCTTCCGCCAAAGGAGTACGACCCCACTTTGTTTTAGTATTTACATCCGCACCTTTTTCGATAAGCAGTTTGACAACTTCCCCGCTAGTCCTTACCGCAGCGATATGAAGGGGGGCATCTCCATATTTATCCTTTTCATTTACATCCGTTCCGGCATCACAATGGTTTTTAATGGCTTCAACGTTTCCCTTTTCAGCTGCTTCATGAATTGAGATACTTGGTGTTTGGAATGTAGTTTGACTAGTAGACTTACATCCCACCAACAGCACCGCTACGACTGTTGAAACATATAGTGATTTCATGGTAAGCCGACAGTCATCCCGATTAGGGCAGTTTTCAAGGAGTTTAAACTGTTGTCTTAAAAGCCATTCAACATCAAAAACTGAGGGTTTATGGCTGAACATAAAGTCATACGAGCGAGTCAGCCAGAGTGGCAATCCGTGCTGCACCCGAGCTTTACTGTGAAGCCGATTGCGACTAGTTGTGGTTGGTCATGTTTTACTCGTGACGAGGCCTGAGGAATTACAATCATAGAGATTTGTCTGCTGAGTATAACAATTAAACACAGATGGCCTCACTACCCATACATACCATCCGCTCCATCGCAAGAATGGTTGCGCTGCTCGCATTCAGTCACTGCTCTTTCCCAACCGCGCACGGCGCCCTCCACATCACAGAATTTATGGCTGATAATGGCGGCTCGCT
>Ga0209753_1000034_pt1 | contig 45763 bp, 42 predicted proteins | sample METZYME_3_550m_FD_187550 | JGI IMG/M metagenome (GOLD analysis project Ga0209753, IMG submission 187550) | Marine microbial communities from oxygen minimum zone in mesopelagic equatorial Pacific - METZYME_3_550m (SPAdes) (version 2) | ecosystem: Environmental > Aquatic > Marine > Oceanic... | reverse complement strand
CGCCGAGAATGGGGTAGCCAAGGTGGTAACCGAAACTATCCCCGGGATGCGCGGCCAGGGGAAGCTGTGCCAGGGCTTCAACGCGCTCCCGATTGCTTGGTCGAACGCGATCTTCGTCGTTTCGATTCGAAATCCAGCCGAGGGTCTCGAGGACCTCACGGTATTGCTGGCGGTAGAAATTCGGCATGGTCGCTGGACTGGTCAGACCGGTGGTGTTGGTTAAGCAATCGCGGATGGTGATCCCCCGCCGGGCCCGTTCCGTCATCATTGGCTCGCTAGGGCTGCGCACTTGCTGCTTCGAGAATTCAGGAAGGAATCGGGACACTGGGTCATCGGGTGTTAGTACGCCGCGTTCGGCAAGGATCAGCGTGGCGACACCGGCGATAGGTTTTGTGTTCGAAAACATTCGAAACAGGGTTTCTTTACCGGCCGGTTGGTCGGAATCAAAGTCGAGAACGCCGCGGGCCTCGAAATGGACGATTTGCCCTCGACGAGCGACCAATGTGACGAGGTTTGGGACCCGTTTATCGGCAACGTATTCTTCCATCGCCGGGCCGATCAGGGCCAGGCGGTTGGCGTCAAATCCTAGCGCGCTTGCATCACCGATCGGCAGAGGAGAAGTGGTCATGTTTTTATTCCTTTTGGTCGAGGACTGCCCAAATCAATTTCCGAATCGATACCGAAACTTGGCAACGAGCGAATCGACGACAGGATCTTGGAAGGCATCTTGGAATAGGTCGGCGATCGGTTTTTCGACTTGGTTGGGCAGTGCGTTGCCCCGGTTGTAGACCAAGAAGAAATCGGTCAGTGGTGCGATTTCCCAGCGGTAACGAAGCTGGGTGGTTAATAAACTCACGGTGAAGTCGTGCGAGTCCAAGCTTCGCTCCGCGGGAATGAGTGAGCCATCGCTGTCGGGGATACGAAAGAAACCCCGCTCGTCCACGCGGACTCCGGCCCATTGCAATAGCAAACGTAGTTGGTGTTGCGGCGCTATAAACCAGTTTATCTTAATACGAGGTTGCCAATCGGCGCCGTGGTACGAACCGAAATTCCGCCCCCCTTGGTAAACGATCCAGCCGTCTCGACGCTTGTAGTCCACTTCAATGTCCGCATAGATTCGATCCGAAGGGCGAATAGTCACGCCCGCAGACAGTCCGTCTGTCCAATCGCCGAGGTTTTCTTGCTCGCCGTTGGCGCCAAAAGAATAGCTAAAGGTTTTGCTCGCATCAGTGGACCAGACGAGCGACCACCACAGACGCTCCTCCACACGGTAGACACCATTGCCACGACTGTCGATGTCTTCCCACCGTCTGGGCATGAAACCAAATCCAGTACGGACGGTGTTGCGCTTCGGTAAAGCCAAAATATTGCGCCAGTAGATACCGCTATCGATGACTTTTCCGTCGTCGTTATAGTGATGACGCAGAGCAACTGTGCCCCGAGTCGACTCCATAAAACCGCGTTTTTCCGCATTCGCGTACAAAAAGACATACTGCGCTCCGCTGTACCCGTTACGCCGTTGGAACCCCAAATCGTTCAGATCGATTTCGTCGTCGAAATATTCGAGTTCGATTTTGTGTTGTCGTGTCGGACCGGGTGCAAACAGGATGTCGACGAGGGCGCCGGACCCGGTACTCTCATCAACGTCGCTCCGCATCAACTGGAGATCGGCGATCCAGCGTCCATTGCCGGTGCTGTAGTGCGCGTCCAGCCCGTGGACTTGGGCGTTGTAGAGCGGACCGCCGGTGTGGGTGCCGATATAGCCGACGGAATAACGGTTGGTGGCACCTGCCTCATAGACCAATCGGGCGACGCCGAAATCACGACCTGGTGCTTCAATATTGACGTCGGTGCCGGTGCTGTCAGTGGCAAACCATTGGACGTCGTCTTCAAACGCACTGAGGATCCCGTAACGGAAGTCGCCGATGGAACCCGTGAATTTGGCCGCGCCTAATAGCTCGGTGGGAAGATCGCGCTCGCCGGGCAACGGGGTCACACCTTCGGGGCGGGAGACTTGATTGGCTGTACCGCCGATGCGGCGCGTATTGACGATGGAGATGGGCGTGGGGATGAAATCCATCGTAAACACTTTACGCGACGCGGTCGAAAAATCCTCGTTGGTAAGCGTGCGCATGGCGACCTGCATATCGGAGCGCGGCGTAGTCTCAAAGACCTCATTACCTTCGAGAAAAAACAGCCGCTTTTCTTCGAAAAACGTCTCCATTGCCGTCAAGTTCAAGACCACACGATCGCTTTCGACGGCACCAAAGTCGGGCATGACGGATCCGGTGACTTCCAGTTTCGGCGATGGCTTCCAGGAAAGATCAACACCGATCTGAGTCTGGTTTTCATCCCGCGCGATATCCGCCGTCGTCGAGGCGTAAGGAATGATGGAGAACTGTTGTCTTGGTTCGACGCCTTCAACGTGCAAGGTGTTCAGCGCGCTAACGAATTGCGAGGCCGAATACGAATGCCCAGGCCATTGGTATCGCTGGTTTGCGTGGGCTACTTGGCGGGTCGCGGCAAAACCAATGTTCCGACGGCCGTCGGTCTCGGGAAGGCTCATCATGGACCAGGGAAAATACATTTCGGCCGTCCATCCACCATCGAAAGTCGAGGTTTTGCCCAACCACGGGCCGTCCCAGGACCTCGAATATCTTCTTTCCGGCAGGACCTTCCCGTCTCCCTTGGATCCTCCAAGACCCATCATGAACCAGTAACCAAAAAGCGCATTGCCGGTGGTATCGAGGGTCACACCAAAATTGTCGCGATCAATAAACTCGTCTCGCTCACTTAAGCTACTGACAAGACTATCTGCGGGTTGGTACATGACGGCGCTGACGTAGAGACCGCGCTCGGTCGCGAGCAAACGGATTTCGGTAGGGTAGTTCGCGGGCTCCCCGGTTCCGGGTATTGCCACCCGCATGTTGTCGTAGTGGGGGATCTGGCTCCAAATGGCCTCATCCACCACGCCATCCACGGTGACGTTTGTTGTGGCGTGGGGGCGTTTTTTAAGCGGGATATAGTGCATGGGCATGCCGTTGAGCACGCCTTTAATTTCCTGAGGTCCCGATCCAGATCGTGCGGGAGCACTTGAGATAGGAAGACTGTCGCGTGGGGTCGTAACACTCGGCCCGCCGGTTATCGTCATTGCTGAAGTCGCACGATCTCTGTCCGAATCGACCAGGGCGCGTGCAGTCGGCTGAAAAAACGCACCTTCAATTCCTACCCGTAACATTTTCGCCACCAACGCTCGCGCATCGCCGGAGGTCGCTTGGACACGATACCATCGCTGCGCGTTTACTTCGGTTTCCGCAACTTGCATTTGGACACCAAGTTTGGCCTGCAACGCCTGCTGCGCAGAGAGCGCATTGTCTAACTGGCGGAAACTGCCAGCGATGGCGACGCCGGGCTCCGCCTGAATAGGCAACGAACCAACGATGGCGAACAATCCGGACAGTACTACTCGACGATACATACGAAATAGACCCTTCGTAACGCAACCCGTACGGGCATACGGCGCGCGAAAAACCGCGCATTGTACTAGTTAGGCGCAATCGACGCCTCATGGCTTGCTGATTTGATGGCTAATCGAGAAGTGTTGGCGAATGCATTTGAGTCCTTGCTGCGACAGCACGGTGCAAATTCGCCCATTGACCTGCTCTACCAACGTGCCACTCTACAGGTATGTAGCCATCAAGGCGGAGGATTGCGACGGCCATGACGATCGAGATACGTCCATTAAACCCGATTATAGGCGCCGAAATTTGGGGCGCCGATTTGGCGAATTTGACCGATCAACAATTTGGGGAAATTCACCAAGCATCGGTTGCCCATGGCGTTATTTTCTTCAGAGATCAACCAAGACTTTCGCCAGAACAACAGATTGCTTTTGCCGGTCGGTTCGGACCCGTACATGTGCACCCCGCGTCGCGGGGCGTCGCGGCCGAATACCCTGGGCTTATGAAAATACGCACGACGCGAGAGACCGATGTGGCAGCCGGCAATCGCTGGCATTCCGATGTTTCCTGTGACGAAGCTCCGCCCTCAATTACGACGTTGCAGTTGCATGAAATTCCACCGAGCGGTGGAGATACCTTGTTCTCGAGCATGAATGCGGCGTACGACGCTTTGTCGGAACGGATGAAAACCTTGCTGGATGGTTTGACCGCGCACCACTCCGGCGAAGATGCCTATCGACGTTTATTTCGATTCGACAAACCGGGCGAGGCCAGTTGGCCCGAAGCTGACCATCCTTTGGTACGGGAACACCCCGATAGCCACCGACCGGCCTTGTACGTTAACCGCGAATTTGCCGAACGAATCAATGACCTCCCGCGTTTGGAAGCAAGGGCGCTCTTTGGATTTTTGTTAGACCATGCCGAGCAGGTCGCGTTTCAATGCCGTTTCGTTTGGTCTGAGAATGCGATCGCGGTTTGGGATAATCGATGCGTACAGCATCACGCAGTCTGGGACTATTGGCCTCACGAAAGACGCGGCCACCGAGTCACGGCGCAAGGGGAAATCCCCATTCCCTGGTCAGGCGATCCCGGCGCTCAGCGTTCCGAAAATCTGCGTTTGAGTGCTTAAGTGCCTATTGCTTGATCGCTAACGTGAGTCCATCGCCAATCGGGAGGATTGTCGCCCACACTCGTTTGTCGGACCGCACTTTCTCGTTTAACGCTCTGATCGCTCGGGTATCGTCGTCGTCGGTATCGTCAGCGACACGACCTCCCCAGAGAACGTTATCGATTCCAACCAATCCGCCTGGTCGTAACAGAACGAGACATCGCTCATAGTATTCATCGTAGTTGGCCTTGTCGGCGTCGATAAAAGCAAAGTCGAAAGAATCCGCTCCGCCTTGATCGATAAGTTCGTCGAGCGTTTCAGTGGCAGGTCGCAGGTGCAAGTCGATTTTCCCTTGTAACTCCGCCCGTTCCCAGAAAGCGCGGGCGATCGATGTCCATTCTTCCGAGACGTCACATGCGGTGATGCGACCGTCTTCGGGCAGGGCTTCTGCCACCACAAGCGCACTGTATCCGGTAAATGTGCCTACCTCGATAGTCTTTTTTGCACCGATTAGGCGTACCAAAAGCGCCATAAAGGCTCCCTGTTCTGGAGAGATCTGCATCCTGTGCCAGGGCGTGGACTCCTGCGTTTTCACACGGAGCTCGTGGGCGATAGACGATTCCTTAATACCTGTTTGAAGAAGGTAGTTATAAAGGGATTCGGTTAACTCAATGGTTCGACTAGACATACTTGGTTTCTGCTTTGGCTCGCGACGCGACAAACGCGCGTTGGTAAATCGATTCGGAGATCTCGAACTTCAACATACTCACGGCTTAATCTCGAGGATACAGGTCAAGAAAATTCGTGCGAAAGAAGCGGTCACGGTCGGCTGCGTTCAAAGATGCCGTGGTGCGATCAAATCGACCGAGCGGATCACGACCTCCTTCGGCATGAGGGTAGTCGGACGAAAATAGATACAACTCGGGGTACGACTCGTTAACGAGCTGTTCCACGTTTTCGAAGGGGTAGGGTGTAAAGCGGAGTTGTTCTCGAATCTGTTGCCCCGGTGTTCTGGACATGTCAGCCAAGTGGGGTTCAGAGCGAGACCATATGTCTGCTGCGTAATCGAGGCGACGAATCATATCCGGTACCCAGCCGGCACCGATTTCGATCACGCCACCCTTGAGCGATGGGAATTGTTCCAATACTCCGTCGAGCACGAGCGTAGAAATAAAGCGCTGAGCTGCATGATGAATCACCGTCAGGTCTTTCGAACCAATGACTTCTGCACCCCCTCGGGCCGTGGTCCGGTCCGGACGACCGTCATTCATCCATGGTTCCTCGATCGATAACGGTGCACTTCCGACGTGCAGAATAAACGGCACACGAGCCTCTTCGAGGGCAGCCCAAATACGATCGTGCAAAGGATGTCCGGGCGATCGACCCCCAGGAGGATCTGCGCTGATCCAAACCGCGCCAAGGCCTAAATGAAGCGCGACGTCGATTTCTTTGAGTGCGCTATCTGGATCCTGTAACGGCACCATGGCCACGCCGATCAACCGGGCATCGCCGTCGACGAACTCTGCCATGGCTCGATTATGAGCGGTTGCAGCGCCGTAACTCACGGCGTCGTCAGAGGCGCCAAAGATCAATCGTCCGCAAAATGACGAAAAGATCACTTGTCGTTGAAACCCTAAGAGGTCGAGGGCCTTTCCCCTTTCCTCGCCGTTGAATGCACCCAGTGCGTCGTGCCATTTCGGACCTCGAGTGATTTGATCGCCGAGCTCCAGCAGGCGCGCCACGGTTTCGGGCGAATGCCGTTTTAATCCAACGTGCTCACCCGGGTCGAATATTCCCGTTGTGGTTTGCCCAAGATTTGGAAGAGAGGAACGGACCGACGCATCTGCGTGCGCGGTCAGGAAATCGGGCATTTCCATCAGGTGGCTGTCGGCGTCGTGGATGATGCGGTCACCGGCATAACTCATCGAAGGAGTGTTTCCTTTGTTGGGTTTTTCATTGTTGATTCTCTGCGGTCCAGCGGGGTTTGCCAACCCGGCGCGCGTTTCCCCGTATGATAAACAGACGCTTGGCTCAGTAATGGGGTGGCGGAGGTTCGTCCTCCGGGTTGATGATATGTTCCGCCGTTCGAACTTGTTCCATAAGCATGCGGATCATGGCGTCGTGTTCGTCGACGCGCGTTTGGCACGTGACAATGACGTCGTTCAGTTTCTGGATCGTGTCCTCTTGGAAGGTTAATTTGGTTTCAAGATCTTCAATACGGGCCGCTGGGTCTTGTTCTGCCATGGTGCCTCATTCACGCCGTTGCACCGGCGATGGGAAAAATAGAACTCTATGAGTGATCGACGGGTAGGCGCAACGTTTACCGAGGGCAGTGTTGGGCGCCACCTCCTGCGGTTGGGGTCCTTCATTACGATGGGATCGTTGAGCATGAATTTTGCCCGTTTGGTTGAGGCCGTCTATCTCGGATGGATTGGTACCGAAGCATTAGCTGCGCTTGGTTTTGCTTTCCCGGTGACGATCACGTTGTTTGCGTTTGCCGGCGGGATTGGGACGGGGGCTTCTTCCGTGATCGCTCGTTCGGTCGGAAGCGGTGATGGTGAACGTGCTGCCGTGCTGGTGACCCACGCGCAGCTATTGGTGCTTGTCGTCGGTAGCGTCATAGGATTGCTCGGTTTCTGGTATGCCGAAATCGTGATTACTGCGCTTGGAGCGACGGGCGAAGTTCGTGAGATGGCGGTCGATTATCTGACGGTATACATGTTGGGGTTCCCGCTATTTATGCTCTCGATGGTCGGGTCGACGTTGCTGAGAGCAACGGGTCGCGCTGCAAGCCCAGGCATCGTCATGACGACGGGTTCGGTCCTGCAGATGGCCTTCGGACCGGTGTTGATCTTCGGGTGGTTTGGACTACCGGCGTTAGGAATCGCGGGCGCTGCATGGGCGTACGTGTTGTCCCGCGTGTTTAGCGTCAGCATCTATCTGGCGTTGTTGGTCAGGGCACGCATGATCCGCCGTTCGATGAAGGGGTTTTGGCAGTCGTTCGCGGCGATTGTTCACGTGGGTGGACCCGCCACGGCGAGCGGCCTAATCCAGCCCGTGTCCATGCTCATTATTACCCGTCTCCTCGCGGCGCACGGCCATGAAGTGGTGGCGGGCTACAACGTTGCCATGCGCGTAGAAACCATGGTGCACATGGTTCTCTGGGGTGCTTCCTCGTCCATTGGCCCGTTCGTGGGCCAAAACTGGGGCGCAGGCCAGTTTGAACGAGCGCGACAGGCGCTTTCGTTGAGCAACCGATTTTGTCTTGCCTGGGGGCTGGTGACGTTTGTCGTGTTATTTCTGGGGGGTGACTATTTTGTCCGTCTCATCGATGACAACGAGACCGTGGGGGCAGTGGCCCGAATGTTTTTTCTGATCGTGCCGCTTTCGATCGGGTTCATGGGCGTGATGCAGGTCGCCAGCACCTGCTTCAACGCGCTGGGCCGGCCCGCACCACCACTGATCATCGCTTTGTTAAGGACCTTCGTTATGTACGTTCCAATCGCCATTTTGGCGAATTGGGTGTGGGGGTACCCGGGGATATTTGCTGCCACGGCTCTCACCAACGTGGTGATGGGGACGATCGCGTGGGATTGGAATCGACGAACCGTGCGTATGGGGTCGTCTTTGTCTACACGAGAGCGAGCACAGATTTCTGGATAGGAATTGGGCTTAGGCCGCGTCAAGTTGACGTCAAGGGAATTCGGTCGTTTTCTCGTGGATCGTTTCTATCCCGTCGCTGGTGATCTGGCTGATCGTGGCGGTCGCGCGCCGTCCCTCAATTTCAAGGAAACCGATGGTACCGTGCCGCAGATCTTGGTTCCTCGGGAGCGTTGGCGAACCAGGGTTCACGCACATTAGTTGGTCGACGAGATGAATTTCGTCGTAGTGCGTGTGCCCGTATACGATGACGTTTGGTAGAGGCGCTCGAAATAGCCTATTTCTGCGGCGCATTAGATAATCGGCGGCCCGCCTTCGAGCGGTCGGAAATTCGTGAACTAGACCAACCGTTACATTGTCGAATTGGAGCTGCCAGGTCTCCTTCAAGCGCTTGTCGGTGAGTTCAAGGTCGCCGTTTCCTGTGGCAACATGCGTTGGCGCGAGCTGCGCAAGTTCGTCGATTACATCAACCGTCCACAGATCTCCCGCGTGGAGGATCCCGTCAACTTCGCTAAACGCGTGGACGATTTGGGGCCACAGCGTTTTGGTGGTGCCTGGAATATGGGTATCGGCTATCAGGCCTAATTTCACGTTCTCGGAGTCCTAACCTGGCGAGCGGGTTACGTTTTGGGTTGATTGACGGCGAATTCGTCTGTTGTCAGAAGATTATGCACCATACGATGACCCAACTTTGAGAGCCTTGACTCACACGCAGAAACCTTTCAGTTTTGCTTTTCGGTGCGGACAATATTTTTTCAACAGTTCCGGGGGAAGCATGAATAAATTTTTCTTAACGGCGCTAATCGGTTGTTGGGGGATTGGTTGCGTCGCTGACGACGAAGCTTTGACTCTTGACGAACTGATGCCCATGTTTGGATGGGATTTTGAAGCTACTGAAATACGGAGCGAAAAAGTCGGCGATGGTCTATTCGTTCTATTCGGTGTTGGTGGAAATATCGCGGTCTCCGTTGGCAGCGACGGTGTCATGATCGTCGATGATCAGTTCCCAGAGATGATGGATAAGATTTATGACGCGGTTGCGACCCTTGGGGGAACACGGCACGCCAGCCGCGAGAGTCCGCAGATTGACTACGCGATAAACTCTCATTGGCACTTTGATCATGCCCAGGGAAACCTGGCACTAGGCCCCGCAGGAACACAAATCGTCGCGCAGTCGAATGCGCGAGTTGATATGGCGAGCGGCGGCGTGATTAATTTAGTTCTCGCTCGGTACGGACAATCTCCGTATCCAGCTGACGCGTTACCCAGTATTACCTTTGATGACGGGATGCAATTCCATTACAACGGCGAGCGAATCGATCTGATGCATTTCGGGCCGGCGCATACGACGGGCGACGTGGCGGTATTTTTTCGCGACCACAACGCGGTACATCTCGGCGACGTATTTAACAACGCTGGTTATCCGTTTATTGACGCTGATAGCGGTGGCGACATCGACGGCATGATTGCCTTTTGCCAACAGACGTTGGATCAACTTGAACCGGGGGCGGTCGTGATCCCAGGACATGGCGAAATAACCGATACCGACGCGCTTGCCGACTATATCGCGATGTTGACCACGGTGCGTGACCGGGTGAAAAAGCTGATGGATGCGGGCAAATCGCTCCAAGACATAATGGCGAGCAACCCGACCGCGGACTATACCGATCGGTACGGTGAGGAATCCGCGTCACTCGGCTTCGTTGACAGGATCTATACGAGCCTCGCAAAAAAACGCTAATTTGCGCGGACTTTCGTTTACGAGCCGGCTGCCTGATTAACCGGTCGGTGTCAGAGAGTACCGCTGCATCGGTGTTCCCAGTTGGTGCATCCCAGCCGCTGGTGTTTCTTGCGCGACCGCGTTATTTACCGAGTTAATAAATCAACGCCAACAGGAGTTTTTATGTCCCGACTTGAAGTCCTTGCACTCGACCAGTTAACGGAAGACCAGCGAACAGTCTTGGATGCGATTAACAGCGGGCCGCGTGGCGGCGGAACTCCGATTGGTTTGGTGGGTCCTTTTGGAGTCTGGGTCAGGGCCCCACGCATTGGAATGGCGGTACAAGCGTTGGGCGGAGTCGCTCGGTTTGAGACTTCGATCGCGGAGGACGTCAAAGAAGTTGCGATTTGCGTTGTCGGCGCGCACCACCAGGCAAAGTTTGAGTTCGCCGCACACGCGCGCCTTGCCCAAGCCGCCGGTGTGGACGCGGCCGCGATTGAAAACATACGCCTGGGTCGCGATCCAGTCTTGAAAGGCACCCAATCCTTAGCCTGGTCCGTTGCCACAGAGCTTATGGATGCTCATCGCATCTCAGATGCAACGTACGCACGGGCGATTTCCAGTTGGAGTGAGGAAGGTTTGATTGAACTCGTCAGCGTCGTGGGGTACTACTGCCTTGTTTCGCTGACCCTTAACGCGTTCGACGTGCCCTTGCCGGACAATATGGACGATCCTTTTCCCGACGTGTCCTGAGTCTCAGTCCAGCTTCACCAGCGCCTTGCCGATATTTTCACCGGTAAAGAGTCCAATGAGCGCGTCGGCCGCTTGTTCGATGCCCTCGAACACGGTTTCGCGATACTTCATTTGGCCGTCTGCGACCCAACCGCGCATGTCGTCAAGGAATTTTTCGCGTTTCTCCTCAAAATCAGTGACGACGAAACCGCGCATGGTGATGCGCTGGTAGACCATATTCGAAAGCGTCGTGACTCCCGTTGAACGTGCACCGAAGTTGTTGTACGCCGAGATCATTCCACACACGGGTATCCGCCCTCCGACGTTCATCCGTGGTAGCGCTGCGTCCAAGTGTTCGCCACCCACATTTTCGAAATACACGTCGATACCTTGTGTGGCCGCGGCTTTTAGATTCTTACGGAGCACGCCTTCCTTGTAATTGATAGCGACGTCGATGCTGAGCTCGTTCTCGAGCCATTCGCACTTTTCGCTGCTGCCGGCGCTCCCGATGACGTAACAGCCCTTGATCCGCGCAATTTGTGCGGCGACTGAACCAACTGCGCCGGCTGCAGCCGAAACGAAGACATTTTCGCCATCCTTGAGTTCGCCAGTAATGAGCATTCCTCCCCATGCGGTAAATCCAGTCGGTCCCAACACGTGCATATAAAGCGTTGGCGGGAACCCAGCGGCGTCGAGACGGCTGACTCCGCGACCGTCTGATACGACGTATTCGCGAAAACCCAACCCGTGCTGTACGACGTCGCCTTCGGCGAAGGCGGAATGCCGACTCGCTGTCACAACTCCAATGGTACCGGCCCCCAAAGGCTTGTGAAGCGGCTGCTGCCCGTTGGAAAGTCTTGGTCGCATGGCAGGATCGACGGACATGTATTGGTTTCGGATCAAGAATTCACCTTCGGCTGGATCGTCGATCGTCGTTTCGACGATCTGGAACTGCGTTGCGACCGGTAGTCCTTCCGGACGTTCGATGAGGTGTACTTCGCGAGAGGCGACGGCCATTGTTCAATACCTCACGGTGTGGGCGAGACACGGTAGTTTGTTTCCTATTGTGAGGGAAGCTTTCAACGCTTATCTTTTCAGTAGTCTGATGTTGCCAAAGTGATGTTCGGATGGTGGGAATGAATGCTGCGGAAGCGGTACGAGCAAAGACAGAAAACCTAAGGAAACGAATCGACGGGTTGCAACTCGAAGGCAACGTGTCCGATTTATCGATTGATGGCTATACCGTGATCCGGGATGCGGCCCCTTTATCGTTCTTCGACGAGCTGCGCGAGAGCGTTTTACACATCAACCAGCGTATGAAGGGCTTCCGTCGATTTCCAACGAACCTGCTCAATGAGGGGATCGTTTTCGAACAGGCGGTCCAACTCGAGAAGTTGAATACGTTGTACGAGCTTTTACTGGGCCCTAACTTTATCGTGAGTCAAGTGTCCGCATCGGTTAAGCGGACTACGCCCAAACCCTTCGCCATCCATGCCGATATGAACGGATACGAACAACCGTTTCCTGGACATAGTGTCATTGCCACATCGATATTTTGTTGCGACGAATTTACGGAAGACGCAGGTGCAACAAGGTTCGTACCGGGTTCGCATCACTTGCGGCGGCATCCGGTAAGTGGCGAAGGCGAATCGGAAGCGGTTGCGGTTGCCGCACCCGCGGGGTCGATCATATTGTGGGACGGTGCCATGTGGCATGGCAATTGTCCTCGTACCCGTCCGGGTGAACGGGTCGTGTTGCACCTAACTTGCAATCGTCAAAATGTGCGACCGATCGAAAGTTATACTGGCATCGACCCCGAAGTATTGCGCCGGAACCCGCCTGAATTTGCCGCGCTCCTGGGACTTACCGATCGTTGGGAACGACGCGAGATGGTGCGTGACCGCTGATCCAGTCGACCGAATTACTGCGTCAACTTGTACGTTACGACCGCCATCGCGACCTCATCACCGACCTCGTTGGTGACCGAGACATCGCCGGTACAGAGTGTCCCTCCGCGGCGGCGCACCGTTGCGGTCGCGGTTAAGTCCGAGTTGACCGCAAGCTTCAGGAAATTCACGGTGAAGCCGACCGTTGCACCCATGGCGGTTTCTTTGAGGTTGGGGTCAGACCAAAACGAGGCCGTGGCGGCAACGTCAATTAACGCGCTGATGGCTCCTCCATGAATCCGACCGACGCCGAGCGCAGTCCGATAGGGCATGCGAACGACGACGTGGTCGGGCCGGTTGCTCACCAACTCTATGCCGAGGAGATCGGCAAAACTCTCGTTGGCGATGCGTGCCACGCGTTGATTGTGTATCCCAGCCATGGGTCTAGATTAACGCAACCCGATAACGACCAGAACTGCCGGATCCATCACCGTAGAAAGCTGGATCGAAACTTGATTCCCCAGTGGTTCTCGTCAAGCGTCGCGATCCACAACGTATCGAACGTGTTGTAGACCAGTTCGTTTTCATGACATCGTTCAACCGTCATCGCAAGATGGACCTTGTCGACGCCGACGTGAACCGGTTCGATCTTTGCGATGACGCTGTGGTGCCAGCCTTCGTCGGCGAGACGCGGTTCGGCCGCAGTACTCGCTGCAACAGACTCTTGAGCACTATCGAAGGTCCGAAAGCGTCCCAACGCCAAGCGGGTATGGGGATAATTCAACGTTCCAGCGAGTCGCTCGTGGTCCTGGGAATTAAAGGCGTCAATGAACGCCTGAGCGGTGGCAATCGCGCGGGATTCAGGGCTCAATGTTGAAAACCTTGGGCGGGTAGTTGGCGTCATCATAGACACAGCGCGTTCCGATGCACACCTAAGTGGTTGGGGCTTAAGACGCTCTGCGAGCGCTCTAGGGTGCTTTATGGTGGCCGTTTTATTGATCCCAAGTGGTGGATGTGCAAAGGAGAATAAGCCCGTGACAGACCCCCTGCTCGAGCGATGGACGGAGCAAGGCCCGGTCAGAGGCAAGTTATCGGAACCCGGTGCGATCGCGTGGTTGGGGGTGCCGTTTGCCGACGTTACCGAACGTTGGACGTTACCTAAGCTGCCCCGTCCGAGGACTGAGCCGTTGGCGGCAACCAACTTTCGTGAGCCTCCGCTTCAACTCGCTGGTGATTCTCTATCTAAAGCCGTGGTGGGGTCGGAAGACTGTCAGTACGTCGACATTTACGCTCCCGTTGGAGCCGGTCCCGATGAAAGCCTGCCCGTGATGTTTTGGATATATGGAGGGGGCCAAACGAGCGGATCGTCCCGAGCCTACGATGGGTCAAGACTGGCTGCGGAAAATGGAGTGGTCGTCATCGTGACCAATTACCGAGTCGGCCCGTTCGGATGGTTTCACCATCCTTCCATCATTCCTGAAGGCGCGAGCGGACATTTTGCCCTTTACGATCTCATGGCGGCGCTCGAGTGGGTGCGTAGAAATGCCGCTAACTTTGGTGGGGATCCGCTGAATATCACGATTTTTGGCGAGTCGGCAGGCGCACAAAATGTACTGGCGCTATACATGGCGCCCGCTGCCGAAGATTTGTTCGACAAGGCGATCGTTCAAAGTGGCGGATTCTGGAATATGAATCCCGGGCAGGCCACGAATACCGTGTCCGGCGATCCGCCAGGAACACCCGCGAGCGCAACCGAAATCGTGATTGATCTCCTGCTGGGTGAGGGGCGTGTGCAAACTCGGGAAGCGGGCGCAGAGCTAGCCGGCCACGACGAAGGAATCGGCGACTGGCTGCGTCAATTGCCTAACGAAACGATCCTAGGAGTGTATCGAGACAAAAGTAATTTGATGTACAACATCCCGAGCGTTGTCTATGACGGACTATTGATGCCAACGACTCCAAGATCTGCAGCGGCGAAACCGTTGCTTGTAGGTGCGAATCGAGACGAGCAGAAGTTATTTCAGATCTACGATCCGTCTCTGGTTCGATGGACCGGAACGAAAGCGCAAATAATCGATGCTCAGCGGTATGAAGCATTTAATCGTTATTACTCCCACTGGTTGAACTTCGATGGGGTCGATCAGGTGGCGAATATGGCGACGGGGGCGGTATACGCCTATCGGTTCGACTGGGATGACCTGGGTGCGACTCCGGATCGGGATTGGCCACAAATCATGGGCGCAGCCCACGGATTGGAAATCCCCTTCGTCTTTGGCAACTTTCGTACGGGCTTCTTTGCGGATGAGCTTTTCGATGAGTCCAATAACGAGGGAAGGATTGAACTTTCAGCTTCGATTCGATCTTATTGGACTCAGTTTGCGCGCACTGGTAATCCCGGTCGTGGGCGAAACGGTACCCTACCCAGATGGGAGCTCTGGAATGGTGAACAAAAACTGGTGTTCGATGCGAAACCGGAAGCGGGCATTCGCATGGAATCGGCTGCGATTGATATTCGCACGGTTCACCTCAATCTCTGGGCAGATCAGTATCTGACTGACGACGAAAAATGCGGAATCTACAAAGACATGACGATGTATCCGGCGTATCCAGTCGACGATCTCAAGGCGCGGGGTTGTTGGTGATGTTTACTGCTCGCGATCTGCATCTAAAGCTGTATTGGCGGGAGATGGGATCAACTATGCGTAGCGACTCAGCGGGGTCTTGCGGCCTGCGATTGGCCAGGGGGCTGGCGTTGGCATGAGTTTTGTCTCGAATGATGGCATTGATATTCACTACGACGTGTATCGAGGAGACGATGAAAATAGTCGGCCGTGGTTGACGTTTGCGCACGGCGCTGGTGGCAACGCGGCAAGCTGGTGGCAACAGGTTCCTTCTTTCTTCGATGATTACGACATCGTGACCTTTGACCATCGAGCTTTTGGACGGTCGCGTTGCCGCGACGAGGATTTTGATCCCGATCTATTCGTGGCTGATTTGAGGTCCGTTCTCGACGCGGAGGGGATTGGTCGGACAGCGCTTTGTTGCCAATCGATGGGGGGTCGCACGGGACTCGATTTCACCCTATCCGAACCAGATCGAGTGTCAGCACTTGTGATGAGCCATACGGTGGGCGGACTAAGTAGCGAGGCCATCGATGACATTCGCCGCGAACACGTGCGGCCGCAACCGACCCAACCCTTTGGCAGTTGGGCCGTCGCGTTGGATCTGCCTGAGAAGAATCGGCCGCTTTCGCACCTTTATAATTGCATTGGTGCGATGAACCTCGACTTCTCTCGTGTCGGTCTGGGCGGGTTGCGTAATCGCGGTCAACAAATCGATTTAGCCGAAATGGAGGCCTTCAAAACGCCCACGTTGTTCATCACGGCGGATAAGGATGTCGTCGTACCACCTAGGGTCGTTGAAATTGGAGCAGCGATGGTTCCCGGCGCGACGTTGGTCAATCTCGGTGACGCAGGCCACTCGTCATATTTTGAGATACCCGACAAATTCAATCGTGTGGTGAGAGAATTTCTCCAACCGCACCAATAAAGGAGCGATGCAATGACACAGCCATATCCGATACACCCCCAGTTGCAAGGCAATTTTGCGCCGATTCGCATGGAGGCCGATATCGATGACCTGGTTATCGAGGGAGAGCTACCGCAATCGCTTGAAGTTGCGTATTACCGCAATGGGCCGGACCCTCAATTTCCACCGCGGGGAGAACATCATTGGTTTACTGGGGATGGCATGTTGCACCAGTTCGTCATTGCCGAAGGCAAGGTGCGATACCGCAATCGTTGGTTACGAACCGTCAAGTGGCATAAAGAGCGTGACGCTGGACGTTCACTTTTCGGTGCTTTTAATCCAATGGATGCCGATCCCTCGGTAGCTGGTATTGAGACCGATGGCCTAGCTAACACCAATGTGATTTGGCACGGTGGACGTCTTCTCGCCTTGGAAGAAGGGCACGCGCCTTTTGAAGTCGACTCGCAAACGCTCGAATCGATCGGACCTTGGCGCTTTGACGACACGTTTGAGGGTCCGATGACCGCGCATCCCAAAATAGATCCGGTAACCGGCGAAATGATTTTTTTCGGTTACATGGTCGATGGCGTGCTAGGCAAGGGCCTCTCATACCAAGTTGTCAACGCCGATGGCGTGCTGACTCGATCGGAACGATTTGAAGCACCGATTAGCAGTATGGTCCACGATTTCATCGTGACGTCAGAGCACGTTATTTTTCCGATTCTGCCGCTTACGGGCAGCGTCGAAAGAGCGATGCGGGGTGAACCGGCCTTTGCCTGGGAGCCCGAGAAAGGCAGCCATATTGGCGTAATGCCGCGGGACGGTTCCGTGAAGGACATCCGTTGGTATGAAACCGATCCTTGTTACGTCTTTCATCCGATGAATGCGATGACGTCTGGGAATACGATCCGCGCACACGTAATGCAGTTTGAAGAGGCGCCGCTATTCCCGCACGCGGATGGCAGCCCGGCCGATCCAAAAAAGGCGAATGCACGTTTGTGCGAATGGGAAATTGATCTCGCTGATAATGCGCGCGGAGTCAAAAGGACTTATCTGGACGATATTACCGGCGAATTCCCGCGGCTTGATGAGCGCCGCGCCGGGCTCGAATATCGACACGGATACTACGCTGCATCGACGGGTCGTGAGGGCAGCATGGGTTTTGACGCGCTGGTGCATCACGATTTTGCAAAAGACGTCGCCACCCGTTATGAGCTCGACGCCGGGGATTATTTAGGTGAACCGGTATTTGTTCCGGAGGCCGAAGGTGCGGAAGAAGGCACGGGATTCTTGCTGACGCTTATTTATCGGGGTGCCGAAAACCGGAGCGATCTTGCTGTGTTTGATGCGCGAGACGTCGCTCTGGGCCCAGTGGCCGTCGGACAACTTCCGCATAGGGTCCCCTACGGTTTTCATGGTAACTGGCATTATCTAAATGGCAGCTAGGAAGGAACAGCGAAGCTTTTGGACCTGGGGCTATCAATCGGATGAACCGTCGGAGAACGAGCGCCGAGCCGCAGCCGAACGGATTTCTAAACGCGCGGGGCGCGCGATTGAACCCCCGCCTATTCCGGATGTTGATGCGATAAAGCTGCGGTTACCTCGCGTTCAGATTCCTGGGAAACTGGAAGAATTCGTATCGGCGTCGCAGGTGGAACGAATTACCCACACCCACGGCGGCCACTCACTGGAACTGCTTGCGGCGTTGCGAGGTATTTTTGACAACCCGCCGGATGCAGTCGCACACCCACGAAACGAGGACGAACTAGAAGCCGTGCTCGAATGGTGTGATAACTCAGAACACGCGGTAATCCCATACGGTGGAGGCACCAGCGTCGTTTGGGGTGTCAACGCTCCGCTCGATCGAGATACTGCGGTGACCGTTGACCTGGACGAAATGAATACTGTGTTAGAGCTTGACGAAACGTCGCGTGCGGGACGATTTCAGGCCGGCATGCTGGGACCCGATATTGAAGCCACGCTTAAGCCGCATGGATTGACACTGCGGCATTTTCCTCAGAGTTTTCCGTGGTCGACCGTTGGCGGGTGGGTGGCGACACGGTCGGGGGGCCACTACGCTACCAACCAGACCCACATTGACGATTTTGTCGAGTCGACGCGAATGCTAACCCCCAAAGGGTGGTTTGAATCGCGGCGTCTGCCGGGTAGTGGCGCCGGCCCAAGTCCTGATCGACTTGTGATCGGATCGGAGGGCACGCTTGGGCTGATTAGCGATTGTTGGTTGCGACTACAGAAGCGCCCCGTGTATCGAGCCACCGCTGGGGTTGCGTTCGCGTCTTGGGAGGCGGGTGGCGAGGCCGTTCGTCATATTGTGCAGACGAAACTTTGGCCCGCCAATTTGCGCATTCTCGATCCGTTGGAAGCAGCCAACGCTGCGGGCATGGATGGTGAAACTGCTCTCCTCATCGTGGGCTTTGAATCCGGCGATGTACCGCAAGGAGAAAATATATGGGCCGCCATCAACATTGCCCGTGAATTTGGTGGGGTCGTGGACGATGACGATGTCCACATCGACGACGGTGGTGGGAGTGCCACGGGTCGACGAGGGGCTGTCGGTGCCTGGCGCGACGCATTTATTGGCGTAAACGCTGGCCTCACCGCGGGCTTGGGATTGCTCTCGGATACGTTTGAAACGGCAATTACTTGGGATCAATGGCCCGCTTTTGATGGCGCAGTTCGAGAGCGTGTGGGCCGGGCACTGCGGGAGACGCTTGGTGAAGAAGCCCAACTTTCTTGTCGTTTCACCCACGTATATGCCGATGGACCTGCCCCCTACTATTCATTTAGTGGACCCGTCGAAATAGGTAGCGAAATCGAGCGTTGGCAAGTCATAAAAAACGCTGCCGTGGATGCAGTCATTGATGCAGGCGGTACAGTCACCCACCACCACGCGGTGGGCCGGATGCACCGAGATGGCTGGGAACGGCAGCGACCAGAGCTTTTCGGCGAGGTTCTTCGTGCGGCTAAACATTCACTGGATCCTCACGGGATACTGAATCCAGGTGTTCTTTTCGATTCCTAATACGCTACTGGACTTTCATTCGAGACGCGACCCATGAGCTTTGCCCGCCTTGTCGTCGATCTGGATTCGGTCTCGGCGAATTATCGTCGATTTGTGGAAGCTTCAGCGGGGCTGGCTGGCGCTGTAGTGAAAGCGGACGCCTATGGGCTGGGTATGGAAGCGGTTGCCCGACGGTTAAAAACGGAAGGTTGCGAACATTTTTTTGTAGCGACACCAGACGAGGGTTTTGCGCTGAGGTCGGTTATCAACGAAGGCGCTGTTTACGTGTTTTCGGGGCCCCCGGATGCGGATACCGCGATGGCTTTCACGTTGGCGAACATTGTCCCCGTGCTTAATTCACGCGAACAAATCGGATTATGGAAGCGACAAAACGGAGCGCCGGCGGCGCTGCAGGTGGATACCGGAATGCAAAGACTTGGCTTTGACCCGAAAGAGCTTGCGCCGACGCTGCTCGAGGGCATCGAATTGGTGCTTCTGATGAGCCACCTCGCGTGCGCGGACGAGCCTCAACATCCACAAAATGAAAAGCAGGTAGATGTATTCAGCCGCGTTTGCGAAGACTTTCCAGGGATAGAAACAAGCTTCGGCAATTCCGCTGGGACGCTAAATGGTACTCAATATCAAGGCGGGATAACGCGGCCTGGTATCGGGTTGTACGGTGGTAATCCATACCTCGATAAAGCCAACGATTTTCGTAATGCTGCCGTGTTTGAAGCGCAGGTCGTTCAACGGCGTCGCGTCAATGCGGGGGAATCCGTAGGGTATGGGGCAACGTATGTAGCACCACAAAATATCGAAATTGCCATTGTTGGCGTCGGCTATGCCGATGGTGTGTCACGGGTTCTCTCAGGGAAAGGGCAGCTTGCCCACAACGGCGCGCGTTTGTCTGTCTTAGGTCAAATAGGTATGGATTTGATCCACGTTGACGTGACCGATGATCCCAGTATTGCCGTTGGCGATTGGCTCGAAGTAATCGGTGCCACGGTCACGCTGGACGAGGTGGCTGAGATGACGGGGACGTCGGGCTACGAAATTCTTTCCCGCATAGGGTCACGCGTTTCGCGTGTATACGTGTAGTCTTAAAGATCGTGTTTCGGAAAAGTTATTTACCTGGGGGATGAGATGACATCGATCAACAAAAATGGTGTGCTCGCTGGAAAAGTTGCGGTGGTTACGGGTGCTAGTCGGGGTATAGGAGAGGCGATCGCGGTGAGGTTTGCGATGGAAGGTGCTCGAGTGGTCGTTTCAGCTCGCACGGTGGAAGAAGCGGACCATTTTTTGCCCGGCACGATTAAAGCAACGGTGAAAAAGATTACCGATGCTGGCGGTGAGGCCGTTGCCATCAAATCCGATTTGGCGGTTGCCGAGGATAGAGAGAATCTCATAGCGGAAACGCAGGAGCGGTTCGGACCCGTTGATATCCTTGTTAACAACGCCGCGGTGACCTGGTTCGTTCCGGTCCACGATTTTTCGGAGAAGCGGTTTCGCACAATGATGGATGTTCAAGTGTGGGCGCCATTCGAGCTCGCTCAGGCGTGTTTACCTTCGATGCTGGAGCGGGGCGACGGCTGGATCTTGAATATTTCCTCGCACGCCGCAATTCACCCGGAAGCACTGGCCCCCGGCGGACATGGCGGCACCGTGTATGGTATGTGCAAAGCCGCGCTTGAGCGGTTTACCACTGGGCTTGCGCAAGAAGTCTACGGTACCGGCGTTGGCGTAAATGTGATTTCTCCTGGGCTTGTCGCAACCCCTGGCGTGGTGCACCACAAACTGATCAACGAAAACAATAAGGACCGAGTAACGCCCGTGGAGCATATGGCGGAAGCATGTTTACGGTTGTGTTACGGAGACGCCAAGAGCTTGACCGGACGCATCGATTATGCAGATCAAGTCATCAAAGAATTCTCGCTTGAACCCGCGGATCTGATCTGAACGGAACAGTTCGATCGATAAGGGGTGCGCTCCTGGTGCCAACGACAAGGCGTTGGGCAACTAGGTTGTTGGACGACATCAACTCGTTGTTCCGTCTTGTAGGAAAATGTCAGCGCGTTTTCACGCGCATTACAATGGATTTCAAAAAGGGAGAATGAAAAACGTGAGCGAACCCCTTCATAACGAATTGGCGCCAGATTCAATTGAGGCCCGCGATCTTCGGCACTTGTTGCATCCAAACACGAACTTAGGCGAGCTGCAGCGTCAAGGCCCCACGGTGCATTCCGAAGCTAAAGGCGTTTACCTTTGGGACAACCACGGTAAGCAGTACTTGGAGGGAATGGCTGGCCTCTGGTGCACGGCACTGGGGTATGGAGTTGAGGAACTAGCCGACGCCGCGAATGAACAACTTAAAAAGTTATCCTATTCGCAGCTTTTCGGTGGTAAGACCAACGAGCCGAGCGTGCTGCTCGCTGAAAAGTTGATGGAGATTGTTCCTATTGAAGGGGGGCGCGTTTTTTTTGGGCTTACAGGCTCTGACGCGAACGACACTCAAATCAAGCTCATGTGGTACTACCACAATCTCATGGGTCGACCCGAAAAGAAGAAAATCATCTCGCGCTGGAGTGGGTATCACGGGGTGACGGTGGCGAGCGGAAGCCTCACTGGCTTAGCGCCTTTTCACAAAGCCTTTGATCTGCCGATTCAAGGCATTCTCCACACAGAATCGCCTCACTACTATCGGGAAGCTCACGAAGGAGAGACCGAGGACCAATTTACCACTCGATTAGCCAACAGCCTGTCGGATTTGATCGAGGAAGAAGGACCCGAAACCATCGCGGCGTTTATCGCCGAACCGGTATTGGGGGCCGGTGGCGTGATTGTGCCCCCGGATGGATATTACGAAAAGATACAAGCAGTTCTCGAGCGTCATGGCGTACTTTTTATCGATGATGAAGTCATTTGTGGATTCGGTCGAACCGGCAACCCCTTTGGTTGTCAAACCATGGGCATAAAGCCTACGACCATGAGTGTGGCTAAAGCGCTTTCGTCAGCCTATCTACCTATCAGCGCCGTCATCGTTCCGGATTCGATGTACCAACCATTTGTAGAGGCCAGTTCGAAACTAGGTAATTTTGCCCACGGATTCACATATTCAGGTCACCCTGTCTGTGCGGCGGTTGCGTTGCGCAATTTGGAACTCATTGAAGAACGGCAGGTGTTTGCTCACGCCGCAAAGATGGGCGAAATATTCCAATCGCGGCTCAACCAATACGGTGACCATCCTTTGGTGGGAAATACTCGAGGCGCGGGCTTGATCGGCGCGGTTGAATTAGTGGCGGATAAGGAGACGGGTCAGAAGTTTGATGGGTCGCATGCAGTCGGTGCCTTCTGTATGGATCGCTGTTTGGAGCATGGGCTCATTGTGCGTTCCCTCGGCGACACGATTGCTTTTTGCCCGCCGCTCGTTATTGACGATATGCAGATTGACGAGCTGTTCGGCAAATTCGAGCAAGCGCTCGCTGACACCTTGGCCTATGCAAACACGCTAGATTGAAGAAATTTAAGCGAGGTTCTAACTGAGAATAGTTAGCTCGTCGGATCCTTTGATATGGACCGGGCGGGCGCAAAATTCTTCGACGAGCATCGCATTCATGATGTCGGGATCTTGAGTGTTCACCCACGTTCTGGCGTCGTCAGCGGTTCGGCAAGCCAGATGCGCGATGGTGGGGTCATCTCCATTGAACATAACGGTATACGATTCTATGGTCGCATCGCCCACGAACTCCGCTAAGCATTGACGAGACGGAAGTGCGTCAATGTCCGCTTGAACGTTTTCTACAGCGAAGTCGTGGCTTGGAGCTTCACTGCTGTAAATACCGTGTGCGTGTTTGTAAAGATTTCCGCCGTTGGCTGTGATGAGCGCGCGAGCTCCTTGTTTTTCACGTAATAGCTCGACCGTCCTAGCAACGCTATGCATGACGTAGTTATTCAAGGGTCCGCCGCCGAAAGTCAAACCGCCGGTAACCGTCAGATCCCGTTCTTCATCTAAACCGTATTCCTTCGCTGCAATCTGCACAGCCGATGGAAAACAACTGTAGAGATCGACGAAATCAAGTTTGTCGACCGTCGTATCGGTGAGTTCAAGAAGACGGCGGCCGATCAGTCGGATTCCCGGTGACGAATAAAAGTTGTCTCGTACCGAAGCAGAAAAGTGGTCGTAGCCGATGACTCCAGCACAAGGATAAATCCAACGGTCTTTCGCGATACCCAGAGAGTTTGCCTTGGACGCTGAACACATAATTAGCGCGGCACCCATATCGACGGACATGTTGGCATTCATAAACTTGGTGTATGGAAAACTAATACGTCGATTGGTTTTCGAAGGAGTGCGAATTTCCTCCGCCGTCATATTGTGCTGGACCCAAGCATTGGGATTGCGTTGGGCGACATCGTTAAATCGGGACCACAATTCGGAAACCCGTTCGGCATGCTGATTAATGGATTCCCCGCGCGCTTGCCTAATTGCATTGTCGTACATTGGATATATTTGGATCGCACGCATGATCCCGCGAGCCCGCTCAAATTCATGGTGTTCGGGCTGCTGTGTTGCGCCAATCACGCGATCGTATTTACCCGGAGCGGGCGTTTCCGTGAGGGTGACGCCTGCTTTTCGGGCTTTACCCGCGCTGTTGCCGTTTTCTGCGCCCGTGATAACGGCTAGATCTAGGCCCTCGTGGAGAATTGCCGAGGCGGTTTCGTTGATGACGACTTGGTTTTGATTGCCGCCAATTAAGGTGCCGATGGATTCAGCCCCAACGGCGCCAATACGTTCAGCAATGAGTTTTGCGGGGTTCTCGTAGCCCCACATCCCGCGAACTACCCGGACCGACTGCGTTTGAGCAAGTAGGTTACCGACGCCCGTATCTTCTTCGGCCATAACGATAGCGGTCATCATCATTTCTAGAGGTTCTTTGGCGTCCTCTAGTTTTTCAATTCGATTAAGGACCTGGCCCGCGCCGACGAGTACGGGTGTTCTCGGGTTGATCACCCGTTAGTCCGGTAAGCCCAAAATGCGCTTTGCGATGATGTTGCGCTGGACTTCAGAACTGCCACCTTCAATGGAATTGGCTTTAGAGCGCAGCCAGCCCCGAGTATTCGCTCGCTCGCTCGGTTTGAACCCATCACCTGACCAGCCCAACCCCTTGGACCCCATGATGGAAACGACAAGGTCACTTCGGCGCATATTTTGCTCGGTCCCATATAGCTTGAAGAACGAAGATAGAAAAGTTGGTGCTTGGTTATTAGCAGCTTCGTCGGCCGCGCGATGCATGGTTAGTTGGTAAGCACGCTGATCCATGTTGTAAGCGAGCACGTTGGTACGTACGGTCGAATCGCCAATTCGTCCACTTATACGGCCGGCGTAGGACGCCGCGACTTCATCGAGGGTAGCAACCTTTTGGCGTGCTCCGCCGACACCCCCGATGGAGCTTCGCTCGTATTGAAGTAATCGTTTTCCAACGGTCCAACCCTGTCCTGGCTCACCAATAAGAAAGCGCTTCGGTACGCGGACGTCGTCAAAAAAGGTCTGACAAAACTCCGATGATCCGCTGATTAGTTCAATCGGAGTAATGGAAACGCCGGGGGTTTCCATATCGAAGACAATGAAAGAAATACCTTCTTGCTTGGATGCATTTGGATTCGTACGAACGAGACAAAAAATCCAGTCTGCTTGGTCGGCACCGGAAGTCCATATTTTCGAACCGTTGATGAGGTAGTCGTCGCCATCCTCGACAGCTTTCGTTTGCAGACTCGCAAGATCTGACCCGGCACCGGGTTCACTGTAGCCTTGGCACCACTTGATTTCACCGCTGACGATACGCGGCAAATGCTCGAAACACTGTTCGGGGGTGCCAAATTCAAGAATGGCAGGTCCGATCATGGTCAATCCGTGACCACCCAAGGGTGAGCGTGCGTTGATGCGACGCATCTCGTCCATGAGGATTTGACTTTCCTCTTGGGTCAGACCTCCCCCTCCATACTCGGTCGGCCAAGTTGGCGCGGTCCAACCTTGCTCTGCCATTCGATCCAGCCAGAGTCTCGACTCGGGATTGATGTATTTGGCGCGTCGGCCACCGCTAATGTATTCACCCCCGGGTGTTGGGGTCCGCATACTTTCGGGACAGTTGATCTTTAGCCAGTCACGTGTCGCTTCGCGAAATCCCATAATCTCGACGTTCCCTGTGAAACATCGAACATTGTAACGCCGAAACAATAGCTGTCAGGGGGCTGTTTGCCAGCTTGGGTTGCAGTTGCGACACTCAAAGCATGTCAGAGAAACGGTGCCCCAGATGCTGACGGATTTCGACTTTGGTCTTGGAGAAACAATCGACATGCTGCGGCGTTTGGTCCGCGATTTTTGTGAGCGAGAAATTGTTCCCATTGCTGATCGTGTTGATCAATCGAACGAATTTCCTCGCCCACTATGGCCGCTCCTCGGCGAACTTGGGGTGCTCGGTATCACGGCTGAAGAAAAATACGGTGGCGCGGGTCTCGGTTATCTGGCGCACTGTGTGGTGATGGAGGAAATCAGCCGAGCATCTGGGGCGGTAGGTCTTTCGTACGGCGCGCATTCGAATTTATGCGTCAATCAACTGTGTCGATTTGGGACAGACGAGCAAAAGCAGAAGTTCCTGCCGGATCTCATTTCCGGAGCCTCGCTGGGGGCACTCGCGATGAGCGAGTCGGGGGCGGGCTCGGATGTCGTAAACATGCGTCTTAAAGCGGAGGATCGTGGTGATTATTATGTGCTCAACGGTAGCAAGATGTGGATTACCAACGGTCCGGACGCCGACGTTGTGATCGTATACGCCACCTTGGATCCAGCGGCGGGAGCCAAGGGCATTACGTCGTTTATCGTCGAGAAAGGCACGCCCGGCTATGAACCACAACCTAAACTCGACAAGCTAGGGATGCGTGGTTCGGATACCTCTGAACTTCTCTTTAAAGACGTGCACGTTCCCAAGTCGCTTGTGCTTGGAGTCGCTGGCGGCGGCGTTGGCGTTCTTATGAGCGGATTGGACTACGAACGCGTCGTTCTTGCGGCGGGCCCGGTCGGCATCATGCAAGCATGCTTGGATGTGGTGCTTCCGTATATCCATGAACGCCGACAATTTGGTCAACCGATTGGAACGTTTCAGTTGATGCAGGGGAAAATTGCGGACATGTACACTACCCTGAATGCCAGCCGGGCATACGTCTACGCGGTAGCGAATGCATGTGATAGCGGCCGGACGACTCGATTCGATGCCGCGGGTTGCATTCTGTATGCCGCGGAAAAAGCAACTCAAGTTGCGCTGGATGCGATCCAAGCCCTTGGAGGCAATGGGTACACGAATGAATATTCGGCGGGCCGATTGTTGCGGGATGCGAAGTTGTATGAGATTGGTGCTGGAACCAGCGAGATACGTAGGATGTTGATTGGTCGGGAGCTATTCGACGCATCAAACTAAGTGAGGCTAGCATTGAGTCGGGATCGCGTTGGCCGGCGCTTGCTTGGAAACTTGACGGTGAGTTTTTTGCATGACCGATCGGCGTGACGATGGTTAGAATCTGTTCCGGAACGAATGGGGCCAGCCTTTGATGCGATACATTTCCACACGCGGTGGTATGGATCCCGTAAGGTTTCGGGAAGCCGTGATCATTGGTCAGGCGCCGGATGGTGGACTACTTTTACCCGAGTTTTTACCGGACGTCTCGTCGGATTTGGAGGGTTGGCGAGGACTCGCGTTTGAAGACTTGGCATTCGAAGTGGTGCGTCTTTTTGCGGACGATATCGATGATGCGGTTCTCAAAAAAATACTCAAAGACGCCTTCGAGACATTTGCGTGTGAGGACAGAGTTCCCCTTGTCCAACTCGACGGTCTTAACGTACTGGAGTTATTTCATGGGCCTACGCTTGCATTCAAAGACGTGGCGCTTCAGGTCCTTGGCGGATTGTTCGAGCATATATTGGGCGGACAAACGGGCAGGTTGAATATTTTAGGGGCGACGAGTGGGGATACGGGGAGTGCTGCAATAGCGGCTGTTCGTGGTCGACCCAATATCGACATTTTTGTACTTTTTCCTGAAGGTCGAACGAGTTTGATGCAAGAACTGCAAATGACGACCGTATTGGATGACAACGTTCATTGCCTTGGAATCGACGGCACCTTCGACGACTGCCAAGAGCTGATGAAGAGTATTTTCAACGATTTAGCGTTCAAGGAAAAATACAGGCTAGGTGCCGTGAATTCAGTGAATTGGGCGCGCGTTGTGGTTCAAGTTGTGTATTACATCTACGCGGCACTGAAGTTCAAAGAGCCGGTATCTTTCAGCGTGCCCACGGGTAATTTCGGTAACGTATTTGCCGGTTATCTTGCTCGGTCGATGGGTGTTCCCATCGACCGACTGGTGCTTGCAACCAACAAAAACGACATCCTTGCACGTTTTTTTGAAACAGGTATATACGCGCGTGGGACGGTCCAACATACCCTGAGTCCATCGATGGATATTCAGGTTGCAAGTAACTTCGAGCGATTCTTGTACTTGTATTTCAATGGAGATTCGGAGCGTTTAGTCGAGTTCCTGGAGACGTTCCATGAGCGAGGCTCGGCCAACGTTGACCATGTCGACTCGGTGGAGCCGCTTTTTTTGGCTACCAGCGTTGGCGAAGAAGAAACCGTGGAAACGATCAAATCAACGTACGCGGCACACGGTTATGTACTTGATCCGCACAGTGCTGTTGGCGTTGCTGCTGCGTCGCGATTCAAATTGACAAGTCCATTGATTTCACTTGCAACTGCTCATCCAGCGAAGTTTCCGGATGCCGTGAACGAAGCCATCGGTCAGGAAGTTGCTACCCACGCCGAACTTGAGAGATTAGTCTCGCAGGCTACCCGAAAGACGGTATTGGCTGCTGATGAGCATGCTGTGAAAAACTATTTGACCGAGAACGCCCGATAAGAGAGCAGCAGATCGCTCACGCTACGAGCCCTCGATCGTGACGATTGCCCCTACGAGTGAAGGCAAATCGGTAACCGTTGCATGGGCTGGTACACGGTCCGTTTTGCCGTCGAAATTAACCCAAATGGAATGCATACCCACACGATTGGCACCTTCGATATCGTCAATTGGGTGGTCGCCAACGTGGACTGCGTGGTCGGGTAAAACTTCGGCACGATGCATCGCTTCCAAGAACATTTCGGGGCTCGGCTTGCTGGAGCCAACGTCGGCTGCAGATATCGCGAAGGAAAAATAGGAGTCCAAGCCAACCTTTCGAACGTCCGCATTCCCGTTGGAGAGAGCGGCGAGTTGATAACGGTGCGAGAGGGTATTGAGTGTGGCTAGGGCACCATCGTAAAACGTAATGGTATTGCGCCAACGTATAAACACGGCAAACGCCTCACGCGCCTTGGCATCCGCTTCCGTACGAGGTAAACCGCACTGTTCGAACGCGCGACGCATCATCTGAATGCGCAACGCCGAAACGTCGTGCCGTATATCCGGATTCTCTTCCATAACTCGAGCGCGAAGAGATGCAACGTTTTCCGAGGTCATGTAACTGCCGTACTCTGGAACCCGGGGTTGTATCCAATTACGCGTTTCCTTTTCCGCCCGGTGAATGACGGTGTCTACGTCCCAAAGGGTGTTATCCAAATCAAAGGTCACCAACCGGATTGTCATTTGCCGCCTTCCTTTTTCCCCCTTGCTCGTGGATGAGAAACGTCATAAACCTTAGCGAGATGTTGGAAGTCCAGATGCGTATAGATTTGCGTTGTCGAAATGTCTGAATGGCCTAAAAGCTCCTGGACTGCGCGCAAGTCTCCACTTGATTCTAACAAGTGGCTGGCAAAGCTGTGTCGCAATAGGTGCGGGTGGATCGAATCAACTCCCAGGGCTTTCATCCCTGCACGTTTGACGCGGAGCTGAACGGTGCGAGGACTGATACGTTGGCCGCCGCGTCCGACGAAAACAGGGTCCTCAGGTTGCTGATCGGATCGGGTGGATATCCATGCTTGAAGTGCCGTAACGGTGTGAGAGCCGAGCGGCACGATTCGAGTCTTGCGCCCCTTTCCTAAAACCCGAGCGTTGCCGTTCGCGAGATCCAGATCCTGAATATCGAGTCCAACTAGCTCGGCGAGGCGAATACCGCTGCCATAAAATAGTTCGAGCAGGGCCCGGTCCCTCTTCTCGATCGGGGTCGTAACACTTCCAACAAGTAGTTGGGCTGCTTGATCGGTATCAAGGGCTCGTGGAAGTTTTTGCGCGATTCTCGGCGCCCTGACACCGGTGGCCGGATTGTTGGCTAAGAGATCTTTTCGTACTAAGTAAACGAAGAAAGAATTTAGGCACGAGAGGGCCCGCTTTATCGACCGCGGAGAAAGCCCCCGTTGATTTAATCGAGCAATGTGGTGCTTGATATCAGCGGATGTAATCTCGTCGACGGATAGCGTTGGAGAGACCAGAAAAAAATTTTTGAGATCGCGGGAATAAGCTTTTAGCGTATGGGAGGAAAGACGGCGTTCGACTGCAAGGTGCCTGAAATAATCTTCCAATAGCAGACTATTTTCCGATGTCATGCCAACCTCTATTGCATCACTCGATTCAAGGTGCGACTTAGAACGTCGCTGATGTATTCGAGAAATAACGTCCCTTTCTCTGGTACGAAGCGTCGTGAATCGTTAGAACCAATCGCGAGAATTGCTTCAAGGTCCGATAGCCGCATGGGGACGAGCGCCACCGAACCTGGTTCAGTTAACTGAGAGTTCGGGAACAGGGCTCCGTATTCTTTCGGACGATAAATTCCACAAACCGGTTCAGGTTGGCTGAACAGGCGAGGAATGGGAGGCTCGTCGTTCGCAGGGACGCCGACGATGTGCTGGTAGTCGGTTGGTGCTTGCCAATCGAGCACGTAACAGAGCCCGTGATTCGCGTCGAAGCCTTCGATCAATCTTGTTGCCAGAACCTGGTCGAGGCTCTGGAGATCATCGGTGTCCATCAGTGCCAATGTCAGCGTGCGGGTCTTAAGGAAAACGTCGTCGTTAACGCCTGCATTATCGACGAGTTCGTTTAAACGTTTCCTCAAGTCAATGTTGCGCTCTCTCAACAGCGATACTTGACGCTCAACAAGCGATGTTGCTGATCCAGATTCGTGAGGTAGTTCGAGCTTGGAGATCACTTCGGGGTGGCGCTTAAAAAACTCGCGCTCACTTTCCAAGTATGCGACCACCGCATCGTCGTCGATAATGGGGCCGTTGGAGTTCGTCGTCATATACGGAGTTCGCCGTCGTATACCCAAGTAGCTGGGCCGATCATTTCAACGATCGAACTTTCACCCTGCCATGCGACGCGTAATTTACCTCCTGGTAAAGACACTTTGACCCTATCGTCCAATTTTCCAAGTAAACGTCCTGCGACAACTCCAGCACAAGCTCCCGTACCACAAGCGAGTGTTTCACCGACACCGCGTTCAACTACCCGAAGACGTACAAACTGGCGGTCGACGATTTGCATAAACCCAACATTGACGCCCTCGGGAAATCGGTTGTTGGTTTGTAGCGTCCTTGCCCACTCCGTGATGGGTGCATCGTTGATATCGTCGACAATAACCACCGCATGGGGGTTTCCCATCGATAACGGAACAAACTCGATTTCATGGGATCCAATGTCGACCGTGTACGTAACGGCTGGCTCGTCCGTAAGAAATGGAATCACTGATGGTTTGGTGCAGGGGACGCCCATGTCCACACGAACAATACTGGTGTTTGGGCTGTCTACCGCAATCTCGAGGATCGATGTATTAACGATTCCACTAGGTGCGTCCATTCGCAGCGAGTTCTTGATCGTTAGTCCCACGTGTGTCACATATTTAGCAATACAACGAGCACCGTTTCCGCATTGCTGTGCTTCCGTGCCATCAACATTAAAGATTTGGTAGCGGAAATCTGTCTCGGGATTTGAGGGTGGACGGACGATTAAAAGTTGATCGAAACCGATCCCGGTCCTTCGATCTCCCCACGTCCGGATAAGTTCTGGCGTGAGATCAAAGTTTTGGGTTACGAGTTCGAGGACCAGGAAGTCGTTTCCTAATCCATGCATTTTCGTAAACTTAAGTTGCATGATCCAATCCCAATCCGATCACAAGATCCGTTCGAGACGCAGAAGATCGCTGATGGATTCTCTATCGCGGACAAGCTGCATATCATTACTGCGGATCATTACTTCGGCCGATCGCGCTCTGGTATTGTAGTTTGAGGACTGGACGAAACCGTATGCGCCCGTCGAAAGTATTGCCAACAAGGAACCTTCGGACAAGTCGAGATCGCGCTGCAACGCGAGGAAGTCGCCGGACTCGCAAATTGGGCCAACGATGTCCCATCGACAGCTGTCTATCGTATCAGCGCCTACTGAAAGGACTCGGTGATACGCCTGATAAAGAGCGGGTCGAATGAGGTCATTCATTGCTGCGTCCACGACGGCGTAATTTGGTTGATCAGCCGCACGCGAAGGTTTGAGGTACTCGACTCGGGTCAATAGCAGGCCAGCTTCAGCGACTAGATAACGACCCGGTTCAATCAATAATTCGACATTGAGGCCTTCTAGCTTTTCGGATACAGCTGCTGCGTAGCTCGCTACATCAAGTTCCTCTTCGTCGGCGTAGCGAATTCCAAGTCCGCCGCCTAAATCCAGGTGAGCTAGTTCAATTCCTTCATCAGACAATTGATGGGAGAGTCTGATTAGGTGATCCAGGGCCTCGATGAAAGGTGCAGTCTGGTTGATTTGGGAACCGATGTGGCAGCCTAGCCCGAAGATTTTCAAGTTCTGTGATTTGTGTGCATAGCGACACATTTCGATCGCCTCGGTCTCCGCCACACCAAACTTATTTTTCCTCAAGCCGGTCGAAATATAAGGATGTGTATTGGCATCGACGTCGGGATTGAGTCGGACGGACACAGGCGCTATTTTGCCTAGGAGACTGGAGCGCGCTTCAATCCTTTCCAGTTCTGCGGTGCTTTCCATATTGATGCAGCCGATCCCTGCTTTTAGGGCGAAGTCGATTTCTGCCACGCTTTTGCCGACACCGGAAAAGATTGCCTGCGACGGAGAAATACCGACCACCATGAGGCGCTCCAATTCCCCTCCTGACACGATGTCAAAATTTGCGCCTAGTTCGCTCAATTGATTGAGTATCGCGAGGTTGCTATTCGCTTTCACGGAATAACAGATTCGGTGCCTGGTGTCGGCAAGGGCTCCCGCAAGATCTTGGTATCTAGCTTCTATATTATTCCAACTATAGACATAGGTTGGGGTGCCAAAGCGGTCCGCAACCTCGTCTAGCCGTACGCCGTCTAAACAAAGAATTCCATCCGTTCGGTCAAGGGACATAGCTATCCTGTGATAACCGTCTCGTCGGGTAGGGTCAGCGGACCTTTTTGGCCACAGGTCGCGACCAGGAAGCAGACCGCGGCGATTAGAAAAAAGCGCATTTCAAACGTCCAGTGAAAAAAAGGCGCCGAAGTATAGGCACAGCGGCGCTGTGTGGCGAATTCGGCCGAGCGTGGTCACAGTCTTTTTTTAGCGTTTTTGATGGCCGCCATTACGGCTTCTGGCGCTGTACCGCCGAGGTGGTTGCGCACGGCAATCGATCCTTCCAAAGTCAGGGAATCGAAAACGTCTGCGTCGATGGCCTTAGAAAACTGCTGGAGATGAGAAAGCTCGATTTCATGAATGGCGAGTCCCTTCTCCGACGCGTGGGCAACTACGTGCCCGACGATAGCATGAGCATCTCTAAAGGGGACGTCCTTTCGGACCAGGTAATCCGCTAAGTCCGTCGCCGTGGCGAAACCTTTTTCCGCGAACGCGCGCATATTGTCTACCCTAGGTGACATTGCGGCGATGATCTCGCCCATTGCGAAAAGGCAATCTCGAAGGGTATCGGCCGTATCAAATAGGGCTTCTTTGTCTTCTTGGTTATCCCTGTTATACGCCAAAGGCTGGCTTTTCATTAACACCATTAAGCTGGAAAGATTACCGATGACTCTGCCGGTTTTACCACGTACGAGTTCAGGGATGTCCGGGTTCTTTTTCTGCGGCATGATGCTCGAACCCGTACAAAAACTGTCGGGTAACTCAATGAAATCAAACGCGGGCGAATTCCACGCGACGAGTTCTTCACACCAACGCGATAGGTGCAGCAACGTCATGCTCGCAATCGCTGCAAACTCGATGGCGAAATCACGGTCACTCACTGCGTCAAGCGAGTTCTGTGCGAGGCCCTCAAATCCCAGCTTCTTGGCGGTAAATTCGCGGTCAATCGGGAATCCGGTTCCTGCTAAAGCAGCACTACCAAGGGGCGAGACGTTTACTCGGTGACGACACTCTGAGAAGCGCTCTCGATCCCGATGCAACATTTCGAACCAAGCCAATAGGTGGTGGCCGAAGGTGATTGGCTGGGCAACCTGCAGGTGCGTAAACCCAGGCATTATAGTGCTCGCGTGACGTTCAGCCGTACCCAACAGATGTCCAAGAATGACAGTTTGTTCGGCGATGATCTGATCGATTTGATCACGGGTCCAAAGGCGCATATCCGTCGCGATTTGGTCGTTTCGCGAACGGCCGGTATGGAGCTTTTTCCCGGGCTCACCGACGAGTTCGACCAGGCGTGCTTCGATGTTCATGTGCACATCTTCGAGGACGATCGACCATTCGAAATTCCCGGCCTCAATTTCCTCACGAATTTTTTGCAATCCGTCGGTAATGACGTGGCATTCTGCATCAGTTAGAACGCCGATCTTCGAGAGCATCTCTGCATGAGCGGTCGAACCTAGAATGTCGTAGGCGTATAACCGATGGTCGAAATTGACCGACGCAGAAAAACGTTCTACGAATTTATTGGTGGGCTCTGAAAAACGTCCACCCCATGGTTTGGTAGGGATTTTGGCCATTGCGTAAAGCGGGGCTGAGAAGAAGTGAGATTATACCAACGTCGGGTTAGCTAAGGTTTTTTCTCTTCGTTGACGAATTTACGTGGTTGGGCGAAGTCAAACGCGCGGTACGATTTTTTCGGTCGCCGCGTTCGGAAGCGCTTCGCAACAACGCGTGGTCGCTGTATCGTCGAGCAATCGAGCGAACTGTTCTGATGGCGACTTCCTTTGGATGGGTGCAGTGAGTGATCAATAAATGAGGCCGAACGGATACCTCCACGCGCGATGAAGACGATTCGTATCGCAACGAGAAAGAGCGAGCTTGCGTTATGGCAGGCGAAGCACGTGGGTTCACTAATATCCCAAAGCGATAGTGAGCTAGACGTCGAAATCGTTGGTTATACCACCGAGGGCGATATTCGCCGGCATGAGCGTCTTCAAGACCTGGGTGGGAAAGGTCTTTTCACTCAAGAACTAGAGCGCGGTTTGCTTGAGCAACAGGTTGATTTTGCCGTCCACAGCATGAAGGATGTTCCAGTAAATCTCGACGAATTGTTTGGTGTAGTGGCGGCGGGTGAGAGGGCGGACGTACGTGATGCGTTGGTTGGTGCCGATAGCATCCTAGCGTTACCTAAGGGTAGCCGAGTCGGGTCATCGAGTGGACGGCGGTCCGCGCAACTGGTCAGACAAAATCGGGATTTGGACATTGTTCCTGTTCGAGGAAATGTTGGGACTCGGCTGGAAAAGCTTCGACGCGGTGAATTCGACGCTCTACTCCTAGCGTGCGCGGGACTCGACCGTCTCGGTCTCAGCTCGGAAGTAGGACAGCGATTGGATATCGACTTCTGCGTTCCTGCCGCTGGGCAAGGTGCATTGGCTGTTGAGTTTTTAAGGGAACGCAAAGATATTGCGGCAATCGCTGCTTCATTATGCATCGATAGTGTCGCGATGGCGGTCGAATCGGAAAGGCTGGTGGTTAAGCGACTTGGCGCAGATTGCACCACGCCACTTGGTGTTTATTGCCGACCACTCGACCCTGGTTACCACGTTACAGCGGTGCTTCTGACCGAGGCTGGTGATCGATGTTTGCGCGTCGAGAAAACAGGTGACGATGGAGGTGCTTTAGCCGAAGATGCCGCGGAAACATTGCTAGCTATGGGTGCGCGCGAGTTAATTGGCGTCGGATGACGTGCGTTTGGATCACCCGCTCCGAGCCCGGCGCAACCCGCTTGGAGCGAGCGTTAACCGAGGCGGGGATTGAATCGATAAACGCCCCCGTCTTGACCACCGAGATCGTGAAAGAAATGGCGCCGTCCGAAGAGTTCGATGTCACCGTGTTTGTATCGGAGCATGCCGTGAAACACGCGACAGAACGAAAATGGAGTTCGATTGGTCCAGTGGTGGCCGTTGGTCAAACGACTGCTGAGGCTCTTCGATCGATAGGGCTTGAGCCAGTTCAGGCCGCACAAGCCTCTTCCGAGGGGATTTTGGAACTATTAGAGCAACAATACCCTGATGCAGGAAGTGTGCTCATAGTGGCGGGTGCGGATGGACGTAGGGACTTGGACAAGTGGCTAACAGACAAAGGCGTTCACGTGTGTACATGGATCACGTACCGTCGCATTTTGCTCGAACCGGTCGTGGACGTCGGCGCATGCGATGTCATCGTCGCCTCAAGTGCCGAAGCGCTCTCGAGAATCGCTGAGTTATGTTTCGCGCACGCGAATTTTAACGGGGGTCAATTGTCAGTTTTAGTACCTTCGAGTCGCGTCGCTGAAGTTGCGGCTTCTTTTGGTTTTAAGAATATTGTCAATAGCAATGGTGCCGACCCTCGGACAGTCGTCACGACGCTTAAAGATCGTCTACTTTGACCGGGGTTCTATCGACCACCCTTCATCAACGAAAAGAATTCTTCGTTGGTCTTTGTGTCCTTCAGCTTATCGGTCATGAATTCGATTGCGGCGATATCGTCCATATCGTGCAGTAGCTTTCTTAGGATCCATACGCGTTGGAGCTCTTCTTCGCTCATGAGAAGTTCTTCTCGGCGTGTTCCCGAACGTCGAATGTTAATGGCGGGATAAACGCGTTTTTCCGCGATCTTCCGTTCGAGGTGCAGTTCCATGTTGCCAGTGCCTTTGAATTCTTCGTAGATGACCTCGTCCATCTTTGACCCTGTTTCCACAATCGCCGTTGCGACAATGGTTAGACTTCCACCTTCTTCGATATTCCGTGCGGCACCGTAAAATCTCTTCGGCCTTTCGAGTGCGTGCGCGTCAACACCTCCCGTAAGGACTTTGCCCGAAGAAGGCACAATCGTGTTGTAAGCACGTGCAAGTCGGGTAATCGAATCAAGCAGGATTACAACGTTTTTCTTGTGTTCGACTAGTCGCTTTGCTTTTTCGATGACCATTTCAGCGACTTGGACATGGCGAGATGGTGGCTCGTCGAAGGTGCTGGCGACGACCTCACCCTGTACTAATCGCTGCATTTCTGTCACTTCTTCCGGACGTTCGTCGATCAAAAGGACAATCATGATGGCATCTGGGTCGTTGGACGTAATCGACTGCGCGATCGCCTGAAGCATCAGAGTCTTACCTGCTTTTGGCGGAGAAACGATAAGCGCTCGTTGTCCTTTGCCAATGGGTGCGATCAGATCGACGATTCGACCAGACAGATCCTCAGTGCTGCCATTGCCGCGTTCAAGGTTATAACGCTCGTCAGGAAAGAGCGGCGTCAAATTCTCAAAAAGGATCTGATGCTTCTTGGCATTGGGCTCGCTAAGGTTAATTTCGTCAACTTTGAGGAGAGCGAAGTATCGTTCGCCGTCTTTAGGTGGCCGTATCTTTCCCGAAATACTATCGCCAGTACGCAAATTAAAACGCCGAATTTGGCTGTGAGAAACGTAGATATCATCGGGACCCGCCAAATAGCTTGTATCGTGGGAGCGGAGAAAACCGAAGCCATCGGATAGTATTTCGAGGGTCCCGTTGCCATAAATGTCGACGCCACTTTGCGCTTGTTTGCGCAATATCGCGGCGATCACTTCCTGTTTTCGTGACCGGGCTAGATTTTCAAGTCCCATTTCATGAGCCATTTCGACAAGCTCGGCGACGGGTTTTCTTTTCAAGTCTGTTAAGTTCATTTCACGTTATTCATCGGTGGTGTGGTGTGTCGCGTATTCAGTGGTACGCATGCCTTCTCTTCCGGTCGGTTGCAAACGTTCGCAGATACCAGTGGCGCCGGAGAAAAAGGGAAAGAATCGACAGCTGAACTAGCCGTCAGCTCTCGAATGTACCACCGCGTTGACGCCCGCGTCTAGCAGTTTGAATGGGCTAGTCTGATCCAATAACGCCGGGACAAGAACCTATTCCTGCCCTCGAAAGGCGTCTGAGATTGAGTCCTAATAGACTCCGGTTGCGATCGACTTATTAGATGTTGCTGTCAAGAAACGCTGCAAGTTGCGATTTCGATAGCGCGCCAACTTTGGTTGCTTCGACCTGGCCATCGCGGAAAAGCATCAAGGTCGGAATTCCGCGTATGCCGTATTTAGGAGGTGTCCCTTCGTTGGAATCTATATCAATCTTGCAGACTTTGATCTTTTCAGAGTATTCACCGGCTATCTCTTCAAGGATCGGAGCTATCATTTTGCAGGGTCCGCACCACTCGGCCCAATAGTCAACTAGCACAGGACCATCTGCCTCGAGCACGTCCGTGTCCCAGCTCGCGTCGGTGACGTGGTGTATGTTGTTGCTCATTCAATCCTCCGTGTTCTCTGACATTCAATATAGCATTTGTGATCATGTTAAAGAATGCGATAACAAACAGAAGCGGCGGACAGGGGCTGTTTATTTATTTACTCGGATACGGACGAATATCGATCCGCACCAAAGAAGCCTCAGGACCTCGCCTAATAAAGCGCTGAAATACAACGACGCTGCTGAGACAATGCAGCGAGTCGAATGACAAAGTGAGTAGTCTGATGACAGCGCGTTATCCGAAAACCCGTATGCGCCGAAATCGCTCAAGTGATTTTATTCGGCGTTTGGTACGCGAGAATGAGCTGTCGACTAATGACCTCATTTATCCGATGTTCGTTGTTGAGGGGACCGGAATACGTGAACCCGTTGAATCGATGCCCGGCATTGAGCGACTAAGTCTGGACGGGCTGGTTGCGCAAGCGAAACTACTGGTCGAGTACGGCGTACCTGCGATCGCGTTATTTCCAAAAATCGAACCTCGTCTCAAGGATCCGGGCGGTAGCGAAGCCACAAATCCCGAGGGTCTTATCCCGAGGGCAGTCACCGCTGTAAAAGAATCATGTCCCGATTTAGGGATAATCACAGATGCGGCGTTGGATCCCTATACGTCTCACGGCCAGGATGGATTGTTGGATGACGCGGGCTATGTTGTTAACGACCCGACGATTGACGTGCTGGTCGAACAAGCAACGATCTGTGCGGCAGCGGGTGCGGACGTTATCGCGCCCTCAGATATGATGGATGGCCGAATCGGCGCGATTCGGGAAAGACTCGAAGCCGATGCCTTCTTAAATACCAAGATTATGGCGTATTCCGCGAAGTATGCGTCGGCCTATTACGGCCCGTTTCGTGATGCTGTTGGATCCGCCTCAAGCCTCGGACATAGCGATAAGATGAACTACCAAATGGACCCTGCCAATAGCGACGAAGCGCTACGAGAAATCGCGCTCGATCTGGATGAAGGGGCCGACATGGTGATGGTGAAACCGGGGATGCCCTACCTCGATGTAGTCCAGCGAGTAAAAGAGCGATTCGAGGTACCAACTTTTGTATATCAGGTAAGTGGTGAATATGCGATGCATATGGCCGCTATCGAAAATGGGTGGTTGGAAGAGAACGTGATTCTGGAGTCTCTAGTTGCTTGTAAACGGGCCGGTGCGGATGGAATCCTGACGTACTTTGGAAAGCATGTAGCAGAGATGCTGGCATCGGTATAACTCCTCTGAGGCCTTCGCGAATTCGGTCTCAGCGTGAGCGTTTTATTTGTTGGTTCAAGCGTTTTCTATCTCATTGAATATGTCGCGATGAAAAAGTCGGTTCTCGCCGCCCTCTTGCTGGTACTTATTTTTTCCATCGTGGTCTTCGACGTAACGGAATACCTGACGCTTTCGTATTTTCGAACTGTAAGGACGGATTTGGTCTTAGCGGTTGAAGCAGCCCCGTGGACTTTTCGGGCGGGGTTTTTTGTGGTCTACGTTGTCGTCACGGCGCTTTCGATACCGGGTGCGACGGTCATGACGATCGCCGCAGGAGCGCTATTTGGATTTAAATGGGGGTTATTTCTGGTTTCCTTCGCGAGCTCAGTCGGAGCAACGTTTGCCTTTGTGATCGCCCGATTTTTCTTGGGCGATTGGATCCAAAAACGATTTGCGGACCAACTGATTCGTGTGAATGAAGGGGTTGAACGAGAGGGTAACTATTATTTGTTTGGTTTGCGCATGGTACCTCTGGTTCCCTTTTTCGCCGTAAATAGCGTTATGGGGCTAACCAGGATGCGACTAATACCTTTCTACGTTGTCAGTCAGATGGGTATGTTGGCTGGCACAGGTGTGTATGTGTTTGCGGGATCCAGTATCGGAAATCTGAACTCGGTCGCAGACATACTCAACCCCGGCCTCATCACGGCGTTCGCGTTGGTTGGACTATTTCCTTTTGGAGCCCGAAAATTCCTAGATTGGCTCGGCACTAAGAGGATGTCACGGTGAGTCGCTATGACCACAATTTAGTTGTGATCGGGGCGGGTTCCGCCGGACTCGTGGCAGCTCTAGTGGCGTCTACGGCGCGTGCTCGAGTAGTCCTTGTCGAGCGTAACAAGATGGGTGGCGATTGCCTCCATACTGGCTGTGTACCTTCGAAAACTTTGATTGCGTCGGCTAAGGCCGTGCATCAACTAAACGACGCGACAAACTACGGGTTGCGTAATGTGCAGGGTGATGTTGATTTCAAAGCCGTGATGGCTAGGGTGCACCATGTTATCGCCTCTATCGCACCGAAGGACTCTATCGCGCGTTATGAGTCGCTGGGAGTCACCTGCGTTCACGGCCACGCGGAAATTCACGATCCGCATTGCGTTTTTGTAGACGGCGTCGGGTACAAAACCAAAAACATCGTTATAGCCAGCGGCGCTGAACCGGCAGCCCTTCCGATACCAGGGCTCGACGAAGACGATTGTTTCACTTCAATGAATCTTTGGTCGATACAAGAACTGCCTGAGCGGTTGGTTGTCGTAGGTGGTGGACCTATCGGGTGTGAGCTTGCTCAGGCCTTCAATCGTCTAGGTAGCGACGTAACTCTAGTTGAAACCGAGGAACGGCTGCTTCCGCGTGAGGATAAAGAAGTCGGAACAATAATGGCGGATATCTTTCGGCGTGAGGGCGTTCGGGTCCTGACCGGTTATAGACCCGACAGATGTGTCGGAAAACGCCTTACGGTCACGGGATCTATTTCGGTAGAGGAGCTGAATTTCGATCGCATTCTAATAGCCGCAGGTCGGCGGCCGCGAACGACGGGAATGGGTATCGAAAAACTGGGAATAAAAACCAAACCTAATGGCACTTTGGTCGTCGATCGATACTTACGTACCACGGTCGACTCCATATACGCGGCAGGTGATGTGGTGGGGCCATATCAGTTCACACATATGGCGGGACATCAGGCATGGATCGCCGCAGCCAATGCTTTGGCGAGGCCCTTTTGGCGGTATGCGCTAGACGAATCGGTGGTGCCCTGGGCAACGTACACGGATCCAGAGGTCGCGCGTGTGGGACTGTCCGAAGAGCAAGCGCGAGCCCTGGGGCGCGATGTCGTTGTGACTCACTATCAATTGGACGACGTGGATCGAGCCCAGACCGAAGGACAAACGGAAGGTTTCGTGAAGCTTATCACCGCGCGTGGTAGTGATCGTTTACTTGGAGCGCTCGTAGTCGCTCCCGAGGCGGGTGAAATTATCAGTGAATATGTGACAGCTATGACCCATGGACTGGGGTTAAGAAAAATCTTTTCGACGATACACGTCTATCCGACGCGGATGGACGCTGCGCGATTGGCGGCGGGTACTTGGCGTCGCAAGAATGTTTCGGGCAGGTTATTGGGTCTTTCGCAGCGTGTGAACGATTACATGCGGCTATGAGAATTCAATTTTATCAACGAGACCGATATTCGTCCTGCAACGTTCGAGAGCAAGGTCAAAGATCTCAAAAGTACCCAACAGACGACCAACAACCAAAGAGCCGTATAGCGTTTCGAGAGTCTCAAGAGCCAGCGTGTCGGCGCGTATTGGGCTGTGTCCGAATTCAACGAACGTGGTACTCAGGCGCGTGATCCACGCACTGAATTGAGCCCCTATTCTGGATTTGAAATTTTCGGCAACGGAACTTTGTGCAATCACAGCGAGTAGGCAGCTTCGCCGCCCTCCATTCGTATATGTCTCGAATCCTCCGAGTACTTGAGCGATGCGTTCAGCGGCGTCGTCGTTGGTGTCGAGAAAGCGAAATACCCGGCGTTCTAATTCAACGATCGTCGCGAGCACTGCGGTTTCCAGCATTTCGTTCTTGCCACCTGGAAAGTGATGGTAAAGGCTAGACTTTTGCAGACCGGTGGCCTGCGATAGCACAGCCATGGTTGTTCCTTCATAACCATGAGACCTGAATACGTCGCAAAGGTGCCCAACGATTTCTTTCCTGACCAGGGTTGAGCGTGGCACCGAAATCCTCAGATGGAACGAACGTTCGGTAGTTTATCGAGTAATAACTAACCGTCCAACTAGGAAGCAATTTAGGTCTAGAGCTTGAATTTGTTCGGTCGATCAGATTGACTAGATCGACGAACTAGGAAATATGGTCCGCCTACTATGAAATTCGGTATTTTTTATGAGCATCAGTTGCCTCGGCCTTGGAAGGAAGGAGATGAGCAGAAACTTTTTAACGATGCGTTAGAACAGGTCGAAGTAGCCGATCGGTTGGGCATCGACTACGCCTGGGAGGTGGAACATCACTTTCTGGAAGAATATTCGCATTCGTCTGCCCCCGAAGTATTCTTGGCAGCTTGTTCCCAGCGAACCAAGAACATTCGTTTAGGTCAGGGAATTCGCCAAGTAATCCCTCAATACAATCATCCAGCTCGTACGGCAGAAGTCGTGGCCACTCTCGATTTGGTGTCGAACGGTCGTATCGATTTTGGTACGGGCGAGTCGTCGGCAGAGCTGGAACTGGGGGGATTCAAGATTCCGGTTGCCGAGAAGCGCAAGATCTATCTTGAGTCGCTGGAACAGGTTTGCAACATGCTCGCGATGGATCCCTTTCCTGGATATCAAGGTCAGTATTTCGACATGCCTTGCCGCAATGTGGTCCCGAAACCCGTTCAACGACCGCACCCACCACTTTGGGTGGCTTGTTCTCAACGTGAAACGATACGGATGGCGGCACGACTTGGTATCGGTGCGCTGACATTTGCATTCGTTGACCCGATGGAGGCTCAAGAATGGGTCGATGAGTACTACGCTATTTTAAAGTCGGATGAATGCATTCCAATCGGCCATGCTGTAAATCCGAATATTTGCATGGTCTCCAGCTTTTCTTGCCATCACGATCGTGAAACGGCGATTCAACGTGGTTTGGATGGTTTTGAATTCTTCGGTTTTGCGCTGGGTAGCCTGTATGCGTTTGGCGAACACAAACCGGGCAGAACTGACCTCTGGAAGCAATTTGAGGAAGTGAAGAAAGCGCGGGGGGATATGGCCGAAATGGATATAACCCAGGCTCTCGCGGGCAGCCGAGGCGGCATAGGAACCCCCGACGACCTTCGCGAACACTTGCTGAAATTTGAGAAATGCGGCGTTGACCAAGTGACGTTCATTCAACAAGCAGGACGCAATCAGCACGAACATATCTGCGAAGCTCTAGAGATCTTTGCCACAGAAGTGATGCCTGAATTCAAGGAACGCGAACCCGCGCGTGAACAAGCAAAACTCGAGGAGTTGGCGCCTTATATTGAAGCCGCGATGGCTCGAAAGAAGGGCTTGCAAGAGCTTGCGGATGAGGAAATCCCAACCTATATGTCATTGGGACGCAAAGTTTCGGAAGAAGCCAAGAACGAGAAATCGATATACGAACGCCCAGCTGCAGGATAGCGGCCAGCCGTTCGATCCAATGCGGAGTTAGGGCTCTCTACTTTGTTCTAGGCACTCTTCAATATCGAGCCAGGATTGCTCCAGCGTCGCGACTTTTTTCTTTAGTTGCCCGTGTTCTTCCGATAATGCTCTGATGTTGGCCGTGGTTTCGGACGTGTAGATCGTTGGATTAGCTAGCTGTTCGGTTAGTTGATCTAGTCGAGATTGGAGCAGCGCCATGTCCGCATCCAATTGATCTCTGCGTTGACGCAATGATCGGGTGCGGATTCGTGCATCTGCTTTCGACCGACGCCTTTCTTGCGCATGGTTTGGTACTGTAGGGCCCCGTTTTGCAGACTTGCGCTTCACTAATTCGGCGTAGGCGTCCAGATCGTCGTCAAAATGTGTCACCGCGCCCCCGGCGACCAGCCAAAACGTGTCGACAGTGTGCCGCAACAGATGGCGATCGTGGGACACCAGCAGTAATGCGCCTTCGTACTCCTGGAGCGCGAGCGTGAGCGCTTGGCGCATTTCAACGTCTAGATGATTGGTGGGTTCATCGAGAAGAAGGATTGCTGGCTTTTGCGTCGCAATGAGCGCCAATGCTAAGCGGGCCTTTTCGCCACCGCTGAAGGTTTTGACCGGTCGATGGATGTCATCGCCTGAAAATCCCCAGCCGCCGAGGTAATTTCGAGCGTTTTGATCCTGCATCGGTTCAATTTCACTGAGTTTTGCCATTGGCGTTGCGTCGGGTTCAAGACGTTCAAGCTGTTGCTGCGTGAAATATCCGATAGATGCATGCTTGCCGCGTACGATTTGCCCGTTCATAGGACTTAATTCCCCTGCCAAGCCGCGCAACAGGGTCGTTTTACCCGCGCCGTTGATGCCCAGAATTCCGATACGATCTTTAGGGTAAAGACGAAGCGTGAGACTCCTCAGAATCGGCGTTTGACCGTAACCGATCGTTGAATCGTCCGCGACAACTAGGGGATTCGAGGTCTTTTCAGGGTTCGTGAACGAAAATTGGTAAGGCGATTCGCTGTGCAACAAGGCAATTGATGGCATTCGGTCGAGCGCGCGCAGTCGACTTTGTACCTGTTTAGCTTTGCTAGCTTTTGCTCGGAAGCGATCGACGAAACGCTGTATTCGTGCACGTTCGACTTCTTGTTTTCGATGTGAACTTGCTTGCTGTGCGAGCTCGGCGTTTCGTTGAAGTTCGAATGACGCATAGTTCCCAGCGTAGGTTGTAGCGGAGGTATCGTGCAGATGGACTATTTCGTTGACGGTTCCATCAAGAAAGTCGCGGTCGTGGGCGATGGTTAATAATGTTCCATCATACCGTTGGAGCCATCTTTCTAACCACACGGTTGCGTCGAGGTCGAGGTGGTTCGTGGGCTCATCTAGTAGAAGAAGTTCCGAGGGGCTCATTAATGTTTGGGCGAGGTTAAGACGAATCTGCCAGCCTCCGGAAAACGCTCGATGCGGTTTGTGGAAATCTGGAGCTACGAATCCTAGGCCGTGCAGAATTTCTCCAGCCCTTGCACTGGCATGGTAACCGCCAGCATCGTCATATTCGACGTGAAGGTTCGCGAGTTGGTCGTTGTCGCCAGACGTTTCAGCAACACGAATTTCGCGTTCAATTTGGCGCAGTTTATGATCGCCATCGATTACGTATTCGATTGCACTTCGCGCTGACGGTAGAGTCGATTGTTTTAGCCAGGCGAGACGCCAATCTTTAGGAATCGAGATGTCCCCTTCTTCGGGATTAAGTCGTCCCTCGATCAATTCGAATAAGGTGGTCTTGCCGGCGCCGTTGCGACCCACCACCCCAACACGATGTCCGGGGTGTACCGTGATGTTGATGGAGTCGAAGAGTATTCGGTCGCCGCGCCTTAATAAGACATTACGAATTTGGAGCATAGACGAGGAGTGGGAGCTAATCCGGATTTAGTATTAGTTTCGCCATTGCATTATTGCCCCGGCGCCTAACATCACGAACGCCACTAAAGCTGCTATCGGGATAACGGAAGGTTCGGCACAATCGCCAGTACCCGTGGTGAGGGCTTTCAAAATAGCAGCAAAGGGAGATTGATTGGACACTAGGTAATCCAGCCCGGGTCCACATGAAGATGCTGCGGATGGCGTAATCTGCAAGTAAATCTGTCGCAACGCAAATCCGACGCCGACAACACTCGATATCAGCGACAGAAACGGATAGATGCCGAGTCGAGGGTTATGAGCCAGACCTCCCGCCGCGAGAAGCGTCGCTAGGATCATCCACATCCTTTGATTGAGGCAGAGCGCACAGGGTAATTGGTTGAAGACGTATTCGAGTGTTAACGCTACGAATAGGAACGTAGCCCCTGCCGCAACGGTCAGAATGCTCCAATCTTCACTATCGATTGCACGCAAATAGTTGGTCATCGTTCGATGGTCACTGCTGGAGCACTTTTGGTCAATGCTCTTCTGCCATAAATGCTTCTGCAACTTCGCCTAACAATGGAAAGTATTCGTGGAAGTCGTGACAAAAGTCGTCAAATTTTATATTGAGAATTTCATGAAGCTGTTGCTCGAAACGGTC
>Ga0209753_1000033_pt1 | contig 46783 bp, 43 predicted proteins | sample METZYME_3_550m_FD_187550 | JGI IMG/M metagenome (GOLD analysis project Ga0209753, IMG submission 187550) | Marine microbial communities from oxygen minimum zone in mesopelagic equatorial Pacific - METZYME_3_550m (SPAdes) (version 2) | ecosystem: Environmental > Aquatic > Marine > Oceanic... | reverse complement strand
ATCGTCGGCGCTGTGTTAACGGGTTCCGGCGTGGCTGGGCCACCACCACCACCGCCGCCGCACGCTGTCAATAAAAGTGCGATAGGCAACACGGCAAACGACGTAGTGCGGAAACTCATAAAATCGCCCTTCCTCTTATTCTCGTACTACTCACGAAATTGGACGTCTTGGGATCAAACCGGAGCCGGATTCATGCCATCTCAAACGTGGCTTCAGCTCGCAAAATACGGCCCAACTTCGAATACGCAAATATATACAGTTTCTTGTTTCGATACAGTTACATATGTTGCACATGGGTGCAATATTTCCGAATAACGCCAAATGTGGCTAATTCGTCCTTTTGTAGACCCGAGCTATGCCTCGCCCGGTCGCGCATCATAAGCTTTTAAATCGGTGATTGCCTGCGATTTTCTTACGTTTTTTGGATCCTGCTCGGCGTCGATAAGCATTCTCTTACGCGCTATCAACCGGTTAAAATCATGCTTTGCCGAATGTGACGGTGTCGAATCGCTGCGAAAGACGTAATTTTATTATGAAACTTAGTCTCTTAATTCAAGGGGGCCCACTGTCGACGAGCGCTCCGTCGACAGCCCTTCATTTCGCGCGAGAAGCCGTATCCCTGGGACACACGCTGTATCGTGTTTTCCTTTATAAGGATGCAGTTTACTTAGCTAATCGCTTCAACTCAGCGCCCGCCGACGAAACGGACCTGCAATCCGAGTGGCAAACATTCGCAACGGACTCAGGGGCTGAACTCACCGTGTGTATTGCAGCCGGTCAACGACGCGGGATCGTTGAAGATGACATCGCCGAGGGCTTTTCGATCGTCGGGCTCGGTCAAATGATTGAAGCCATGTTCGAATCTGATCGAACCGTAACTTTCTAGTCATGCGCAGCGTTCTGTATCTCGTTCGACAGTTCCCCGGCGAATTAGCCAATGAAACCATTGATCTCATGCTCGTTAGTGGGGTCTTCGAACTGCCCACTTCGGTGGTCTTCATAGGTAATGGTGTTTGGCAGCTTGTTGGCGACGGATCCAAGATTGAGCGCAAAGACACCGCCCGGGCGCTCAATGCACTGCCGATGTACGACGTTGAGTCCCTTTACGTTGATGAAACGAGCCTTGCCGTGCGAGGGATTGCGTTTGAGGACATTGATCTCCCAGTGCAAGCGATTTCCCCTAGCGAAGTCACCCAACTACTCCATGATCATGACGTCGTGATAGGCGATTAGATGCTACACATTATCTCCAACCCAAACGCTATCAGCGATTGTACTGTCCATCTGGTAGACGACGATGCCGTTATCTTAATTGGCGACGGTGTATATGGTCTGAAAGATCCCAGTCTCGGTTCACGAGTTCCGGTTTTTGCGCTGGAGTCCGATCTTGTAGCACGAGGAATCTTGGCTACGTCAAACGTGACACCAACGAAAATGTCTCAATTCGTTGCACTTGTGGTCGAACACGCGAACTCCGTTACGTGGACATAACTCTAAAGCCCCACCACATCGAAACTCGTTTTGACGAATGGAGCCCTGCTTTCACCGAAAAGATCGCTAAAGACAATTCTATTGAGCTTACCGACGACCACTGGCACGTTCTTGCCATCGCTCGAGAATTCTACGAAGAAACCGGGATCAGCCCCGACATGCGGCCACTCGTCAAACTGTTGAGGACTCGAGGAAATCCGGATTTAGCATCGAGCCTCGAACTGATGCGACTTTTTGGAGGTCGTCCGGCCCGAGCAGTAGCCGCTCTCGCAGGGTTGCCGAAACCCGTCAGTTGTCTTTAGAGGCCACGCTACCCATCCCGACGACTTCACCCAAAATAATCGTGGTGGGACCGGTAACCGCTTCCGATTTCACCCTCTCGTCTATGTCACTGAGAATTCCTATCACCAACGTCTGATCGGGATAGCTAGCCCTAGAAATGACCGCAATCGGCATCGCTTCGTCCATCCCATGTTCAACAAGTTTTCGCGTTAAGGTAGGTAGCTCCGCAAGACCCATGTAGACCACGAGAGTTTGTTTTTCCCGCGCGAGTTCCGCCCAATCGATATCACTATTCTCGTTACTCAACTGCGCCGTGATAAATCGGACCGATTGGGCCGTATCGCGATGGGTTAGCGGAATGCCTGCGAACGCCGCGCTTCCGAGCGCGGCCGTTACACCCGGAACCACTTCGACATGGATACCAGTAGATTTGAGGGCTTCCAGCTCTTCGCCCCCGCGACCAAATACCAGTGGATCGCCACCTTTGAGACGGACGACCCTTAGACCATCTTGCGCATCATTAATCAGCATGTCATTGATCAAACTTTGCGCCATCCCTTCGAGACCGCGTCGCTTACCGACATACACCCGCCGGGCATCCCGGCGAATCCGATCAAGCACTTCGTCCGAAATGAGGTTGTCGTAATAAACGACGTCAGCGCGCTGCAAACATTCGAGCGCTTTCAGCGTGAGTAGATCTGGATTCCCTGGACCGGCACCGACCAGCGAGACCAAACCCCTTCGTTCCGAGACCTGAGCCCCGCGCATGGATATCTCGAACGCTTCGTCGGCCTCATCTAGGCGACCAGCCCCCACAAGATCTGGAATCGATCCATCAAGAACGCTGTCCCAAAAAACCCGTCGCGACGTCGGATCCGCAAGTTGTCTTTTCACCGTCGCCCTACGTTCGCCCATATACACCGCTAACCGGCCAACGCTAGACGAAAGAATCGTTTCGATTCGGGCACGGAGTCGCCGAGCCAATGTTGGCGAATACCCAGCCGTTGAGATCGCAACAGTCACCGGATCCCTGTTGACGATGCTGGGAAAAATCGCGGTGCTGTGATCCATATCGTCCACTGCATTGATCCAGACCCCGCCTTCGATAGCGAGACGATGAATTTCACGGTTCACCTCCTCATCGTCTGTGGCGGCAATCACTAAATTCACTTGGTCTAGATCGCTTGCTTCAAAAGGCCGACTTTCGTAGACCAACGAATGGTCATCAACAAGTTGAGCCAATTCTTTATGCAGCACGGGTGCTATCACGCGACATTCGACGCCAGCATCGAGAAGCGTTGTCAGTTTTCTTGTGGCGACTTCACCGCCGCCTATAATCACACAGCGGACACTCGCAGGGTCGAGGAAGAGAGGTAGGCTATGCAAGGCTTACGCCAGTTGCTCTAGGGTTTCGACACCATCCATATACTGGATCAACGCGTCCGGAATGGTTATCCGGCCTTCAACGTCCTGGTAGTTCTCAAGGATAGCGACGAGGGTTCGACCGACCGCAAGGCCAGAGCCGTTCAATGTGTGCACAAGTTCCGGCTTATCTTTTTCTCCACGTCGATATCTGGCTTTGGCGCGGCGGGCCTGGAAATCCAGACAGTTGCTGCACGAAGAAATCTCGCGATACGCCGATTGGCTAGGCAGCCATACTTCGAGGTCGTAGGTTTTCGCGGACGCGAAACCAAGGTCCCCGCTACAAAGGGATACCACACGGTAAGGCAGCTCGAGTTTTTGAAGTATCGTTTCGGCGTGAGACGTCAGCTCTTCCAAAGCATTCCACGATGTTTCGGGCTCTACCACTTGAACCAATTCGACCTTTTCAAATTGGTGCTGTCGGATGATTCCACGGGTATCGCGACCATAGCTTCCCGCTTCGCGACGAAAACACGGGCTGTGGCAAACCATCTTTAAGGGCAGGTCTTCGCTATCAAGAATTTGATCTCTGACCATATTCGTGACCGGCACCTCGGCAGTGGGGATGAGGAAATAGTCGGCGTCGGCACCGACCGAAAAGAGGTCTTCCTCAAATTTAGGTAATTGCCCCGTGTGCTCAAGGGACTCTCGATTGACCATGTAGGGCACGTAGATTTCGTCGTATCCGTGCTCTTTGGTGTGGGTATCCAGCATGAATTGGATAAGCGCGCGCTGAAGCCGTGCCAACGGACCTTTCAACACGGCAAATCGACTGCCCGTCATCCGTGCAGCTGCAGCAAGATCAAGCCATGAACCACCCAACTCTACGTGATCTGCGGGGTCGAAATTAAACGAAGGTTTTGCACCCCATGCCCGTATCTCAACGTTCTCGGCTTCGCCCGAACCCATCGGAACACTGGAATCCGGAACGTTAGGAATTTGTAGAAGAAAATCGCGTTCCCTTTCTTGAACCTGATCAAAGTCCTTCTTCGCAGCTTCCAAACGCTCTCCGAGGTCGCCGACTTCCGCAACTAGCGTCGAGACGTCGTCACCACCAGCCTTCGCTTTTCCAATCGTCTTGGACACCGTATTTCGCTGGTTTTGGAGCGTCTCGGTTTCCGATTGCAGGCGTTTTCGCTCTTCCTCAAGCGTCTGAAACAACTTTAAGTCAAAGATGAACCCACGCCGTTTGAGCACTTCCGCCACTTCTTCCGGACCTTGCCGAAGCATTCTTAAATCAAGCATCTAACCACCCGCCACGTGCATACCAGCCTTCGCAGCCAACAAACAACCAGCAACCGTTGTCACAATATACGTCAGCGCGGTAAGACTCCGGCCCGCGTCGTATAAATGGACCGCATCGAGCGAAAAGGCAGAAAACGTCGTGAACGCGCCAAGAACGCCGACCACGAGAAATGGTCTCCCGAACGACTCGAACCAGGATGTATCGCTCGCGCTTGCGACGATGGCACCGATGGCGAACGACCCAACCAGATTCACTAGTACCGTTCCCCAAACGTGACCACCCCACCACGCAACCAAAGACACGACTGCATAGCGAAAAACCGCCCCGCAGGCGCCGCCAAACGCAATCGCTATCAGCGTTCTAGTCACTGTCCTTGTCTCGAGCGTGTTCGTCACGGGCGCGGAGTGTAATCATTCTTTCCCGAATTTTCTGTTCTAAGCCCCGATCTGTGGGGAAATAAAATTGTTCTTCTTGCATCTCGTCAGGGAAGTACTTCTCGCCCGCGGCGTACGCGTGTTCCTCAGCGTGATCATAGCGATAGCCCTTGCCATACCCAAGATCATCCATCAAACGCGTGGGCGCGTTCCGAAATCGTAATGGAACCTCATACGATGGATGCTCATTGACGTATTTTCGTGCCGCACTGTGTGCCGCGTAGACCGCGTTACTCTTAGGGACACTCGCTAAATAGACCACGGCTTGGGCGAGCGCGAGTTCCCCTTCAGGTGGCCCCAACCGGTGAAACGCTTCCCACGCGTCGAGACAAAGGGACAACGCGCGTGGATCCGCGTTGCCGATATCTTCGGATGCCATTCGGACCATGCGTCGCGCAACGTAAAGAGGATCACAACCCCCATCAAGCATACGAGCAAACCAATATAACGCGGCGTCAGGCGAACTCCCGCGAACGGCTTTGTGAAGTGCGGAAATCTGGTCGTAGAACACTTCGCCGCCTTTATCAAACCGCCGGTAACTCTGACCCGTCGCCTCCGTGACGTCTTCGATCCCGATTGCGTCCCGCGCAAGTTGCAAGGAGATTTCAAGCGTATTGAGTGCTCGGCGAGCATCGCCATCCGCGTATCGACACAGAAATTCAACCGCGTCATCGCTAATCTCGATTCCGTCCAATACATCCGAACACGCGCGCCGAACGATGTTCCGAATATCGTCGAACTCTAGGGGTTTGAGCACGTACACGCGTGTTCGCGAAAGCAACGCCCCGTTCACTTCAAACGATGGATTCTCCGTCGTCGCCCCGATTAACGTAATTACCCCTTTCTCAACATGCGGTAGGAATGCATCCTGCTGTGCCTTATTAAAACGATGCACTTCGTCCACAAAAAGAACCGTCTGTCGACTCGCGTGGAGTCCCGCGTCATCTATCGCTCGTCGTACATCCTTAACGCCGGCAAGCACTGCGGATATCGAAATCCACCGAGCACCCGCAGCTTCTACCAACAGCTTTGCCAAGGTTGTTTTCCCGGTTCCCGGCGGCCCCCAGAGAATCATTGAGTGAACGATCCCCGCATCCGCTAACCCGGCAAGGGGTCGCCCAGCGCCCAGAAGGTGCCGTTGGCCCTCAAAATCTTTCAGATCAGACGGACGCATCCTTGCCGCCAATGGCATCGCCTGGTTTGTCGTTACGTCACCCAGAGGGATCTCGGTCTGTGACATCGCCTATCACGTCGGTGCCTTCGGGCACCACGATATCGAATTCGCTCAATTCTACCACTTGGTTCGCCTTTGGATTACGGAACAACACCTCGGTTTGATGCCCAAAGTGATCCGCCACATCAATTCGAATCATCACGCCGTCGAAAAAGTAAATCTGTAATCTCTGAAAGACCGATGCTTTGCCGTTTGGCTCCAAAATATAGCCAATGCCTCGTGTTGTATCAGTGCTTGTCACATGCTGAACGCTGAACCCTGCAAGACTTTCCTCCGAGGCGTTCATCAGCAGCAGGGTAAATGCCGAGTCCGGGAGATCACCCAGATTCCTCACGGTCAGCTGTTCCAGATCCAAGTCGAGAACGTAGAGCGCATTACGTTTGGCGACCATCACCAGCGCAAAGGGTGCATCAATCTGCCACCGAAGCCCAAGGGTTCTCGAAAAGACGACCCGACCGACCTGTGTTTCGATCAATTCGCCTCGGGCGTCTCGGGTCATCTGTTCAAATTCGGCACTATAGGTCGGGACGCCGGCGAGCAGATCAATTAATTCTTTCGACGCTGTGTTCTGCTCTTGTGAGAGCCCAGTCGATCCCAGCAAGAATAGCGCCAACGCAACACTTAATTTCAAACGATTAGGCGTCTCGGTCTGGGACGAGAACTTCGCGACTGCCATTGCTGTTCATCGCTGATACCACCCCCGCGTCCTCCATGGCTTCAATCAATCGAGCGGCTCGGTTGTAACCAATTCGCAGTTTTCGCTGAACAGAAGAAATCGAAGCACGTCTGGACTCGAGCACGAAGGCGACCGCCTCGTCATAAAGCGGCTCATCGGATTCCGTGTCGCCCAGCAAACTAATCTCACCCGCCACGGACCTGCTGCTCGTCGAAAGAACGTCGTCTAAGTAGTCGGGGTCTCCTCGTTCTTTCCAATCCGAAACAACACCATGGACTTCATCGTCCGAGACGAACGCGCCATGCACGCGTATCGGTACCCCTGCGCCAGGCGGCAGGAATAACATATCGCCGTGGCCCAACAGTTGCTCTGCCCCTCCCTGGTCCAAGATGGTGCGTGAATCGACTTTGCTCGACACCTGAAAGCTGATCCGTGTAGGTATGTTGGCCTTGATCAGGCCCGTTATCACATCAACGCTTGGGCGTTGAGTAGCCAGTATAAGGTGAATACCCGCGGCCCTCGCTTTCTGCGCGATTCGGGCAATCAGCTGTTCTACTTTCTTGCCCACCAGCATGATCATGTCAGCGAATTCGTCAATGACCACCACGATCAAAGGCAACTTCTCCAGAGGATTGGCTGGTTCCAACGCGTCCTCGGACCAGAAGGGATCCAGGATCGGACGATTCAGTTTCTGTGCTTCCAGGATCCGTCGGTTAAAACCAGCAAGATTCCGCACCCCTAAGGCGGCCATAAGTTGATAACGCCGATCCATTTCACGAATACACCAGTTGAGCGATTGAGACGCTTCCTTCATATCCGTGACCACGGGGGTCAAGAGATGTGGAATACCTTCGTAAACGGCCAGCTCTAGCATTTTGGGATCGACCAAAATGAGACGTACCTCTTCGGGCGAAGCTTTGTAGAGCATGCTGAGTAACATCGCGTTGATGCCCACCGACTTACCGGAGCCTGTAGTTCCCGCAACCAACAGGTGCGGCATTTTCCCTAAATCTGCGAGCACGGCGTCACCTGCAATATCCTTACCCAGCGCGAGGGTTAAAACGGACGACGCGTCTTGATAGCTTTTCGATCCCAGGACGTCCTTGAGTCGGACGACTTCCCTGATTTCATTCGGAATCTCAATGCCCACTACCGACTTTCCTGGTATCACTTCGACAATTCGAACACTGATGACGGCCAGTGACCGCGCGAGATCCTTAGCCAACGCGCTAATCTTGCTAACTTTGACGCCTGCGGCGGGTTGGACTTCGAAGCGCGTGATTACGGGGCCAGGAAGAATCGAGACCACTTCTGCTTCAACACCAAAATCCAGAAGCTTCAATTCCAGCTGTTTTCCCATCGCATCCAAAGCTTCGCTCGAATAACCGCCGCGCGATTCGGTCTCCTGATCTTCAAGCAGATCGAGATCCGGCATTTCGTTTGAGGTTTTTAGATCGAATAATCGCCGTTGCGACACGGCTTTCGGTTTGGGAACCGGTTCAATTTTGGTCACCGACTTCTTAGAAGCGATCTTGGCCTTAGCAGCACTTTTTGTTCGCACACGAGCGACCGGGGCAGACCGATGTCTCGAAAATCTAGCGAGTTTCAATCGCTTTAAATAGTTAAATCCGAGGCCAAAGATGTGACCGGATTCTTTTGCAATCCTCACGCAAACGCGAATCCAACGAAGAATCAACCGCCCTGTTTTCTCAACCAAATTTTTCCACGTAAACCCTAGCGTCAATTGCGTTCCGACAAGTACCCAGGCGAAAGCGATCAGCGTGAGTCCCACACCCTTGAACGCATCTATCCCCAGTCGAAAAAGAGAATCGCCTACTGCACCACCTGCACCTGCAGGAAGTTCGGGTGGAGAACCCGCATGCAGTCTGAATAACAAACATGCAGAAGCAACTAGAGCGAAAAACCCGAGAAACCTTATGCCCACGACAGTCCACGACCAAGGCAACCCGCGTGTCATCAAGAGTCGTCCGCCGGCAATGACGAGGCCGGCGACCAATAGATATGCGACCCAACCGAAGGCTAACAGCGCGAATTCAGCGATCCATGCCCCGCTGATCCCAACAAGGTTGCTTACCCGAAGATCAGTGCCGGCATGACCCCAGCTAGGATCCAGCGGCGAATAAGAGGCTATAGCCAAGAGGGCATAGACAGCAATCGCAGCGAGAAGTACGAATCCAATCTCGCGAAATGGCAGTGTGGGCGATGAGACCTCGGACAAGGGTTATACCCCCTATGCACTAACCAACTTCAGTACCTAGGAAGCACATCTTACCCCTTTGAACCACATTGAACAATTTACCTTTCAAATTCAGTCTCTTAGTGGCGATACCTAGACCGCCTGTCCGGTCTCGTCCAGTCCACTGAATGCTGTATTATTGAGGCCACGGTCAAACTGTTGTCTACGTATGCGACCCGACAAGCAAAAGGTCATTGATGAGGTCTGGGACGACGCTCGCGTGCGAAGTTTTTTGAGCAAAGCAACCCCGAGCCAATTCGGAGAGGCCCTTCCCGGCGAAGCCGATTTCCATCTGCTACTCAACGCGTACTACGCGATGCGAGTCGACGACTTTAAGCGGTTCATCGTCTACTACACGCGCGAAGGTCACAAGGTCAACGCGAAGAACGAAAATGGCTTAACGCTCATCGATTATTTGCGGTCCCACAAAAAAGCCACACCCTTTATTAACGCATTGAAACAAGCAGCTCCTTGATGCAAAAAGCGAGTATCGAGCGCCTCATTGTTCTCGGCTCCGGGCCAGCCGGCTATACCGCAGCTCTTTATGCAGCGCGGGCAAATCTCAATCCCCTGTTAATAACCGGGGTTGAAGTGGGGGGGCAACTGACGACGACAACCGACGTTGACAATTGGCCCGGTGATTTCGAAGGTCTTCAAGGTCCAGAATTAATGATACGCATGCAAGAACATGTGGAATCGCTCGGGACGCGCCTCATCAATGATCAAATTCAGTCCGCCGAGCTAACCGAAAAGCCGTTAAAACTTATCGGCGATGACCGTGCGTACGCCTGCGAGGCGCTGATCATAGCAACCGGTGCATCCGCTCAATACCTAGGTCTTGAGAGTGAGGAGAATTTCAAAGGCCGGGGCGTGAGCGCATGTGCGACCTGCGACGGGTTTTTCTACCGCAATCAAGAGGTCGCTGTGATTGGGGGTGGCAACACGGCGGTTGAAGAAGCCCTCTACCTTTCCAACATCGCTTCAAAAGTTTATTTGGTCCACCGACGCGACAGATTACGAGCGGAAAAAAAATTACAGGAGCGGTTGTTTGGACGGATCGATGAAGGTGCGGTCGAGCCCATCTGGAGTCATACGTTACATGAAGTTATCGGGGACGATTCAGGTGTAACGGGTATACGTGTTGCATCAGTAGCCAACGCAGACATCCGCGACCTCAAACTACACGGCGTCTTCATCGCGATTGGGCACATCCCCAATACGGCCTTGTTCGATGGGCAGCTAACCATGAACAGCAACGGCTACATCCAAGTGTCAAGCGGCCTCAGCGGAAATGCGACCGCGACCAGCGTGCCAGGTGTATTCGCTGCTGGAGATGTTGCAGACCATGTCTATCGCCAAGCGATCACTTCAGCTGGATTCGGTTGTATGGCAGCTCTCGATGCCGAAAAGTACTTAGATGCTCAAAACTGATGCGTTAAATCCTTTGCGCGTATGACCTTCTCTGCCGCTGTTACCGTGTTGACGTCTCCGAATACCCGACTGCCTGACCCTTGGAATAGTCCAGCAGATGGCCCCGTCGCAGTGGGCGGCGATCTAAGCTCCAATCGGTTAATCGAGGCTTATGAAAAAGGAATCTTTCCATGGTTTTCGGATGACGATGGCCCTGTGTTGTGGTGGTCACCCGACCCGCGAGCGATTCTGCCATTGGAGGACTTCAAACCGTCCAAAAGTCTCAGGAAGGTGATTCGAAAAGGGCACTTCCACTTAACCTTCGATCAAGCGTTTAGCGAGGTAGTCTCCGCTTGCGCGGAACCGCGACCAAATTCGACAGAGACGTGGATTACTCCGAATATGCAGCGGGCATACATAGCACTTCACGAATTGGAGTTAGCACATTCTATCGAGTGCTGGCGTGGAGAAGAGCTTGTTGGAGGACTTTACGGGATTTCTCTCGGCTCAATGTTTTTCGGTGAGTCCATGTTTTCGAAGGTCTCGAACGCCTCCAAAGTTGCGTTGGCAGGATTAGTTGACCACCTCAGTCGATGGAGCTTCACTCTCCTAGATTGTCAAATCATGAACCAGCACCTACGCTCCTTAGGTGCCATCGACATGCCGAGAAATCAATTTCTTTCGCTGTTATTGGAAAACCGACGCCACACAACCCGAATGGGTCAGTGGGAGCATGATGTCGAACACAATTAAGGCGTTCGCAAACTTAACAACAGTCACGAAAGAAATTCTTGGCAGATCGACGTTGGTTATCGCTGGAGTGCTCTAACAGGGCATGCTTAAATCTCGCCACGTTTACGAGGGGACTAGATGGCAAAAGAAGAACAGATCGAAATGGACGGAACGGTCATCGATACGCTCCCGAACACGATGTTCAAGGTGGAGCTCGAAAACGGACACGTTGTTACCGCCCACATTTCCGGCAAAATGCGTAAAAACTACATACGGATTCTTACCGGCGACGTCGTCAAAGTCGAACTAACTCCGTATGACCTTTCGAAGGGTCGAATAACGTTTCGAGAACGTTAACGGCATTCGGGTCACGGAAGCTTACGGACCGTCGGAAGGTTCACGACTGAGTCGCAACAGTCCTCGATTCGATCTCAATAGCAATGTCTCCGTCTTCCACTGAGACATAGACGGTACCACCCGAATCGGCCAGCTCTCCAAACAGAATATCCTCTGCCAGTCGACTCTTTATTTTCTCATCGATAAGCCGTTGCATCGGTCGAGCACCCATCTTCTCGTCGTAACCCTCGCGCGCGATCCAATCCCGCGCGGCATCGTCCACCTCTAGTTCAACTTTCTTGCGGTCTAGCTGTGCTTGAAGCTCGGTCAGGAATTTGTCAACGACGCTCTTGATCACCTCCATCGGAAGTCCATTGAACTGGATGATTCCATCCAACCGATTACGAAACTCCGGCGTGAACATTTTCTTGACGACTTCTAATGCATCGGTAGCGTGGTCTTGATGAGTGAACCCGATGGACGCGCGACTTGCTTCCTGTGCACCCGCATTGGTTGTCATTACCAGAACGACATTCCGAAAGTCCGCATTTCGACCGTTGTTATCGGTCAATGTTCCGTGATCCATGACTTGAAGCAAGAGATTAAAAACTTCTGGGTGTGCCTTCTCGACTTCGTCCAGCAGCACCACACTGTGGGGATGTTTTGTTACCGCTTCCGTTAACAAACCTCCCTGGTCAAAACCTACGTATCCCGGCGGAGCTCCGATGAGACGCGATACGGTGTGGCGCTCCATGTACTCGGACATGTCAAATCGCAACAGCTCAACGCCCATGACACGCGCTAATTGACGAGCGACTTCCGTTTTACCAACACCGGTCGGACCAGAGAAAAGAAACGATCCAATCGGTTTTTCGTCTGCCTTGAGCCCGGCGCGCGATAACTTGATCGCGTTAGCCAATGTCTCGATGGCACTGTCCTGTCCGAAAACTGCCATCTTCAATTTACTATCCAAATCTTTCAATGCTGCTTTATCGGACGTTGTCACCTGACTTGACGGTATCCGTGCAATTTTCGCGACAACTTGCTCAACGTCCGGCGCTCCAATGGTCTTTTTGCGTCGGCTAACTGTCACCAGCTGCTGTGCGGCTCCAGCTTCATCAATGACGTCGATCGCTTTGTCCGGCATGAAACGGTCCGTTATGTATCGATCCGCGAGTTCAGCGGCCACCCTTAGCGCGCGATCTGTATATCGCAACTGGTAATGATCCTCGAAACGCGATTTGAGTCCTTTCAGTATCTTGTACGTGTCATCAACACCAGGCTCGGTTATATCGATTTTTTGAAAACGCCTCGACAGCGCTCTATCTTTGTCAAAAATCCCTCGATATTCCTGATAGGTGGTCGAGCCCATGCACCTCACCTCGCCCGATGCAAGCAGCGGTTTCAAAAGGTTAGACGCGTCCATCACACCACCAGAAGCGGCTCCAGCTCCAATGATCATGTGTATTTCATCAATAAATAGGATGGCGCCCTCTTCATCCTTCAGTTCCACCAAGAGTTGCTTGAAGCGCTTTTCAAAATCACCTCGATATTTAGTACCTGCTAGCAACGCGCCCAGATCTAATCCGTAGACGTTGCTCTCCCCCACGACTTCGGGCACCTGGTGATCAACGATTCTCTTCGCCAAACCTTCAGCGATCGCAGTCTTGCCAACGCCAGACTCTCCCACCAACAAAGGGTTGTTCTTGCGACGGCGACAAAGAATCTGGATAACTCTTTCGACCTCGCTATCTCTACCCACTAGCGGATCGATATGGCCACGTCGCGCCATCTCGTTTAAGTTTGTTGCGAACGCTTGCAGAGCAGTTTCGGCAGGCTCCTCTTCGCTGGAATCTCCGCCTACACCTTCTGGCTCTGTATCGCCTCCGCTGTCACCCGCAACTTTAGATATGCCGTGAGCAACATAATTAACGATGTCAATGCGCGCGATTTGTTGTTGTTTTAGAAAGAATACCGACTGCGACTCCTGTTCGTTAAAAATCGCTATGAGTACATTCGCCCCCGTCACTTCTGCTTGGCCGCTTGATTGAACATGGAACAGTGCACGCTGAAGCACTCGCGTAAAACCTAGCGTCGGTTCCGTTTCGCGTTGAGTATCTCCAGCTGGAATCAAAGGTGTAGTCGTTTCGATAAATTCTTGCAAATCCAACTTGAGAGCATCCAAGTCCGCACCCACGTTCGTTAAAACTTCAATGGCTTTCGCATTGTCAAGAAGGGCGAAAAGAAGGTGCTCGACCGTCATGAACTCATGGCGTTTCGCGCGGGCATCCTTAAAGGCCTCGTTGAGCGTGACTTCTAGATCTTTGCTCAGCATGCGTCAGTCCGTCATTTCTATGGTCGACAACAAAGGATGCTGGTTTTCCTGGGCGTAATGATTAACTTGCTCTGACTTTGATTCAGCAACATCTCGCGGGAATATCCCACACACCGCGCTCCCACTCGTATGCACCACCAGCATTATCTGCGTCGCTTTATCTCGGTTCATCGCGAAAAACACTTCGAGTACATGTACCACAAACTCCATAGGCGTGAAGTCATCGTTAAGAAGAATCACCTTGTACATGGGCGGGCGCTCTAGTTTAGGTTTCTCAGGAGCGGTCGCCAAGTCGCCTTGTCGATCTTGCTCCAAGTCGCCGTCTTCATTACTCATGAAGCTTCCAGGTCACGGCAAACAACGCCATTAAATCCATCACTTGCAACGTATCGATCATAGTCCGATAGGCATACATCGCGCGCCGCTCAGTGTACAGCATTGGCCAAATCTTAAGAAGCGCTTGACACGCCGCACGGCCTGTAACAATGTTGAGCGATAGCCCGAAAAGGGACTTTTGTTTTGGCCGTCGCGACGTCCAACGCGTACAGGTCGGAGCCGAAGTTATTCCCAGATTTAGGGGGAACGGGAATGGCTCTGGGTAAAGTTAAGTGGTTTAACAACGCCAAAGGCTACGGCTTCATCCTGCCGGAAAATGGAGGCGAAGACCTGTTTGCGCATTACTCCTCGGTAGAAATGGATGGCTATAAAACACTCCGGGCGGGCGATGACGTTGAATTTGAAATCGAGGAAGGTCCGAAAGGAACGCATGCGGTTCACATACGTTCAGCTGGTGAGTCCGCCGATGCGCATTCGGAGGACTTAACCGACGAAGCTAATATTCAAGAGGACCCAGAGAACTAAGCACGTTACAGTCAACGAATTCTAGATGATTACGGTTGCAACGAAGCGATGGCCCGATTAAACGTCGACGAGGGTCGCATCGCTTTATCTGCGAGGCCTGTATCCGGGAAGTAGTATCCGCCCAAATCCACCGGGCTTCCTTGCGCTTCCATCAGTTCTCCATTAATTAAGCCTTCATTATCGTTGAGTGCTCTTTCCAACAATCGAAATTCATTCTTCAAACTTGGGTCATGGTCTTGTGAAGCAATCGCTTCGGCCCAAAACTTCGCAAAATAATAATGGCTACCCCGGTTATCGATTTCGTTAACGATACGAGATGGCGATTTATTGCTTTCAAGAAATTTAGCGATCGCTTCGTTCAATGTAATTGCCAGCACACGTGCGCGGGCGTTTTCGAACTTTTCGGCCAAATGCTCCAACGACGCCCCTAAAGCTAAAAACTCTCCCAGCGAGTCCCAACGCAGATGCCCCTCAGCTTCAAATTGTTGGACGTGTTTCGGGGCAGAGCCACCGGCACCTGTCTCAAATAGCCCACCACCATTGATGAGAGGCACAATCGATAACATTTTTGCGCTCGTGCCCAGTTCGAGAATTGGAAATAGATCCGTGAGGTAGTCCCTCAACACGTTTCCGGTCACAGAAATCGTATCCTTCCCAGCTCTCATTCGCTCAAGAGAGAATATTGTCGCGTCTCGGGGCGACATGATGTGATAGGCAACATCGCTAAGGTCATAGTCATTTAGGTACCGATTCACTTTTTCAATAAGCCGAGCATCGTGTGCGCGGTCTTCGTCTAACCAAAACACGATAGGAGCACCTGTTCGACGCCCTCTTTCGATCGCGAGCCCAACCCAATCTTGAATAGGCCCATCCTTGACGCGACACAAACGCCAAATGTCGCCCGTTTCGACTCCGTGCTCGTGAAGGATCTCGCCGTTAGAACTTTTAACCCGAATCGAACCTTTACCCTGAGCTTCGAACGTCGTCCCATGTGAACCATATTCCTCGGCCTTTTGCGCCATTAATCCAACGTTCGGGATAGACCCCATCGTAGTTGGATCAAACGCTCCGTGGGCAATGCAATGCTTGATCGTTTCGGAATAAACCGCGGCATAGGAGCGATCCGGAATAACAGCTTTCATATCATGAAGTTCGCCATCAGGCCCCCACATTTTCCCAGATTCTCTAATTGCCGCTGGCATGGACGCGTCAATGATGACGTCGCTCGGAACATGAAGATTCGTAATACCCAAGTCTGAGTTAACCATCGCCAATTGAGGGCCGTTCGTATGGCAGCTATTTAAATCGGCTTCAATGGCATTCGTTTGATCGTTGGGAAGCAGCTTTATTTTTTCGTATATGTCGCCAATTCCATTGTTCGGATCAGCACCCAGGTCCCTAAAGACAGCTTCGTGCTTTTCAAAAGCCGCCGCGTAATACGTCCTCACCACATGACCAAAGATGATTGGATCGGACACCTGCATCATCGTCGCCTTCAGGTGCAAGGAAAATAAAACCCCTTGTTCCGTGTTCGACATCTCTTGCGCAAGGAATTTACAAAGCGCGTGCTTGCTCATCATGGTCGCGTCCACGACTTCGCCTTCCTCAACAGCAACCGCGTCAGCCAACACCGTCGTTCCCTTTTTATCAACAAATTCGATAATCAAGGTATCGTCGCTTGGCATGACCACCGAGCGTTCGCTTCCGTAAAAATCACCCGAAGTCATGTGGGCAACGTGCGATTTGGAATCCGATGACCAAACCCCCATTGTATGCGGGTGCTTTTTCGCATAGCGCTTAACAGCGTCAGCTGCCCTACGATCAGAATTGCCTTCCCGCAATACCGGATTGACGGCACTTCCCTTTACCAGGTCGTAGCGCATTTTTATCTTCTCTTCTTCAGCATCACGGGGTTCTTCCGGATAGACCGGTATGCCGAAACCTTTTCCCTGAAGCTCAGCGATCGCTTCGTGCATTTGGGGGAGCGACGCGCTGATATTTGGAAGTTTGATGATATTAGCGTCGGAACGTAGGGCTAATTGTCCTAACTCAGCCAAATCATCGTTAAATCGTTGTTCGGGAACGAGGAGCTCTGGAAACACCGAAAGAATCCGGCCCGCTAACGAAATGTCTCGCGTTTCAACAACGACGCCAGCCGCATCAGTAAAAGCTTTGACGATCGGTAGCAAAGAAAACGTCGCCAGGCGCGGCGCCTCATCGGTTTGGGTGTATATGATCTTAGGTACTTCGCTCAAAACAACTTCCTACTGTTTTAAATGCTACGAAGATGAAGCCGTCAACCCTGGTCCAGTGAACGGTCGGAACGAGGTCGTTATCGATTCACGCGAGCACAAAGGCTACCACACGAACATTGTTCCTCTAGACTACGGGGCCTATTTAAGATTCCCAGCTCGTTCTGCGTTCGCGATCGTTTTGAGTGGATTCAACCCACCTCGATTGTTCTGGTCCCTGTTCTTTCTTCCAAAAAACAGCCTCCGTTTTAAGGAAATCCATGATGCATTCGCACGCCGCAAACGCATCTGGACGGTGCCCCGAACCAACCATCACCAAAACGATTTGGTCGCTTGGTTTCAATAATCCGACGCGATGGATAATTAGCACATCGAGCAAGCTCCATTTCTTGACCGCGTATTCCGCGATTTTTTTCATACTTGCCTCGGTCATTCCTGGATAGTGTTCTAGCTGTAGCCCTTGAATTTCGTGATCTTCAAATCGATCTCGAACGAGACCTGCGAATGCGACTATCGCACCGCCGTCGCCGGCCATGCGCATCCGACATTTCGACCATTCCGCGTCGATCGAAAAATCAACTTCCTGAACTCGAACTTCTATCAATTTACCCGCCCGTGATTGGTGGTAAGAATGCCACCTCATCTCCCTCGTTCAAATTCTGTTCAGTTCGCAGGATCACTTGATTAACGGCGACTTTAACTTGGTCTCCCTCAATCGCCGCAAGCGCATCGGGATTTAAATCGTCCCTAAGCGCGCGCATAACGTCGCCTGATCCAGAACCGTGCGGTAAATCAATTTCAATCCTATCGATGTCGGCTATTTCTCGGAGCGACGCAAAAAACCGGACAGTTATCCTCAAGATCGAATCCAAGTCCCGGACTTTCCACCAGACTTTGACAGAAGCATGAGATTCTCAATGCGAATTTCCCGCTCAACCGCCTTACACATGTCATAAATTGTCAAAGCTGCAACGCTAACGGCCGTCAGCGCCTCCATCTCGACACCCGTTTGGCCTATTACTTTGCAAAGAGACAGAATCTGCAGTTTTTCGGAACTCACGCGTTCAAAATCAATTGAGACTTTCGTAATTGAGAGCGGATGGCATAACGGTATCAATTCGCTCGTTTTCTTAGCTCCTAGAATACCGGCGACTCGGGCGACCGAAAGCACGTCACCTTTGGGGAGCCCGCCGGCAAATAAAAGATCCAGCGTATCCGGATTCATACATACCAGAGCTTCCGCGGTAGCCGTGCGTTCTGATTCAGGTTTATTGGAGACGTCGACCATTGTCGCGCCTCCCTCCATATCGATGTGCGTCAGTTTAGCCATCGTGGCCCGGATTAAAGCCAACCCACTCGTTATAAGCAACTGAACAAGTACAATGCGCTCCTGTCATTATTGGAACAAATGACTTGACCAATCCGACGTCCAACTCGACGGTTGTTGTCGGTCTATCCGGAGGGGTCGACTCGGCAGTAGCGGCCAAACTCTTGTACGACCAAGGCTATATGGTCAAAGGCGTCTTTATGAAGAATTGGGATGAAGACGACGGCACGGAACTTTGCACTGCACCCAAGGACTTCGAAGATGCAAAGCAGGTTGCCGACACGATCGGCATTGAACTCCTACCGGCCAACTTTGCCGCCGAATATTGGGAGTGTGTTTTTGAAGAATTTCTTGCCGAATATCAAAACGCTCGGACACCCAACCCAGACATCCTCTGCAACCGAGAAATTAAGTTTGACCTTCTTATTCGCTACGCCCTTCAAATCGGTGCGGAGAAAGTGGCAACCGGCCACTACGCCCGTGTGACGCAGTGCGAGGGCTCTTACGCACTTCATAAGGCAAAGGATCTCAACAAAGACCAAACCTATTTCTTGCAGGGCATTCATAAGGATTGTCTCGCAAAGGTGTTGTTTCCTTTATCCCATCTGTACAAGAAAGACGTCCGCAACATAGCGAAAACCGCCGGGCTTAGTGTCCACGAAAAGAAAGACAGCACCGGTATTTGTTTCATCGGCGAACGGCGTTTTAAGGAGTTCCTAGGCCGTTACCTCAAATGCGAGCCCGGACCAATCGTTGACAGCCTTGGAAACGAAATCGGCCAACACGATGGACTGGCTTTTTTCACCCTTGGCCAACGTCAGGGACTCGGTATTGGTGGACGCCGAGGCGCAGACCCTGGTCCTTGGTACGTTATGGAAAAACTCCCCGTGAACAACACCCTCGTTGTCACACAATTGGAAGCGGATCTCATGACCAATGGTCTTATCGCGACTAACGCCAACTGGCTCGTCGATTCGCCAGAAACCAACGCCAACTGCACAGCAAAAACACGTTACGGGCAGGCCGACCAAAGTTGCCGATTCCGCATCATTGGAACGCACGTCGAAGTCGCGTTCGACTTGCCACAACGCGCCGTCACTCCCGGTCAGTACATCGCGTTTTACAACGGGACTCAGTGTTTGGGAGGCGCGCAAATCGAGTCGACTATGGCAGGTACTAGCGCAGATGACTAAGATTCCCGCCAGTTTGTTTTGTATAAAATACAAAATTACGGGACCAAGGTCGCGATGACACTCGAGTCACTGACGGCAATTTCGCCTCTCGATGGCCGCTACCGCGCGCGTACTGGCGATCTTTCGGACTTGGTCAGCGAGTTCGGACTGATCCGTTTACGGGTCGAAGTCATGATCGGGTGGTTCATTCATCTTGCAAACGAGCCATCTATCGAAAACACGACCAAACTCGATCCAGCAATCGAGGATCAATGTCGCGACATATGGCGCCACTTCAATATCGATGATGCACGGACCGTTCAAGCCATCGAGTTAGAGATCAATCACGATGTCAAAGCGGTGGAATACTTTGTCAAGAACAAGTTGCAAGATCTGGGGTTAGAGGAATGTATCGAATTTGTGCACTTCGCTTGCACTTCCGAAGACGTCAACAATCTGGCATACGGTCTATTGCTGAGACGCAGTCGCCAAACGTGTTTGCTGCCCGCTATCGAAGGTGTGCTGCAAGCGATTGCTACCCTGGCCCAAGAATACGCCGAAATACCGATGCTTTCTCGAACACACGGCCAACCTGCATCACCGACAACGGTCGGCAAAGAATTGGCAAACTTTGTTGCTCGCATGGAAGTTTGCCTTAACGATTTTGAGAACTGCCCCATTTACGGCAAAATGAACGGCGCTGTAGGTAACTACAACGCCCACTTCATCGCGTACCCACACGTCAATTGGACCAGCTTGAGCGAGGATTTCGTCTCGTCGCTGGGACTCGCGTTTAACCCCATGACCACCCAAATCGAGCCCCACGATTACATGGCAAAGCTATTCCAAGAACTTCAAGCCATCAATCAGGTATTGCTGGATTTCAATCGGGACGTGTGGGGCTATATATCGATTGGTTACTTTAAGCAGCGCCTCATCGAAAACGAAGTAGGCAGTTCGACCATGCCCCACAAGGTGAATCCAATTGATTTCGAAAATGCAGAAGGTCAAATAGGGCTAGCAGGAGCGCTTCTCAACCATCTCGCTGCAAAATTGACCGTGTCTCGGTGGCAGCGTGACTTGTCTGATTCAACTGCCTTACGCAGCGTGGGAACAGCCTTCGCGCACTGCATGGTGGCTTATTCCAGTACCCTCCGCGGTATTCATAAACTCGATCTGAACAACAACGTCATCGCAAAAGACCTAGAAGTCTCTTGGGAAGTTCTTACTGAGGCTATACAAACAACGATGCGTAAACACGGAATTAAAGAGCCCTACGAGCGGCTAAAACAATGGACCCGAGGTCGCCATTTCGACGAGACCGTCTATCGGGATATTTTGAGCCGACTCGAATTGCCTGCCGAAGCATTGAAGGAGCTCGAAGCACTTACGCCAACAACATACATCGGCCTCGCATCAAGCCTCGCGCACCAGACCGCGTCGAGGATCATTAGTAGAAAATCTTCTAAGCCGGATGAAGATTGAACGTACGCGTCCACGAAGTCAGCTGGGAAAGCCATCAAACTGAGTTACGAGCCGTAAGGAACGCTGTATTCATCGAGGAACAGAATGTCCCGCGGGAACTCGAATGGGATGGCATGGACGAAACCAGCATCCACTTCATCGCACAAACGAGTGACGGCGACGCGATCGGAGCGGCTCGGCTTATGCCTTCGGGGCAGATCGGACGTATGGCGATCTTGATCCCCTACCGTGGTAATGGGATTGGACGGCGAATGCTGGATATGGCAATCCGCAGCGCAAGTCGATCCGGCATGAAAGAAGTATTCTTGCATGCACAGTCTTATGCACTGGAGTTCTACCTAAAAGCAGGCTTTAGAATAGATGGGCTAGAGTTCGAAGAAGCGGGCATTCCACACCGCTCAATGACACGTTCTATCGAAGACCGTTAAAGGTCTATCAGATAACGTCCTTGGTCACATTCACATGACATCTGACTATTTCAATTAATCGGTGCCTTCCGAGAGCCTCGCCATTATTGGGCTTCTGGCGATGCGGGCAATTCCGTATATCTCTAGCTCGGAACAACAAGGAGGCCCATAAATTCATCGACCGGCGTCGACTCCAGCGCGTCCTGATCCATACAGAGCGTCTCAATTTCGTTCGCGTGTGGCGCTGGAAAACGCGCGCTTAGGTTGCGCCGAAATTTATCCTCGAGCAATGGGATACCTTCCTTGCGACGGCGTCGATGACCTAGAGGGTATTCAACAGTCACTTTCTCGGTAGCAGTGCCGTCGCGAAAAAAAACTTGCACGGCGTTCGCGATCGAACGTTTCTCCGGTTGGTGGTATTCCTCACTAAACCGAACGTCCTCCTCTACCACCATCGACTCCCGTATCCGATCGAGTCGAGAATCTGACGCGACACTATCTTCATAATCCGCTGCCACCAAATCGCCTTTCAGAAGACCAACTGCCACCATGTACTGCAAACAATGATCCCGATCAGCTGGATTGTTCAGTGCCCCAGTTTTACTAATGATCCGGATGGCAGATTCGTGGGTTGTAAGCACAACCTTGTCGACTTCTTGAAGTCGTGGCAATACCTCTGGATGCAAAGCCACAGCAGCCTCCACCGCCGTCTGCGCGTGAAATTCTGCCGGGTAGGAGATCTTAAATAAGACATTCTCCATCACGTACGTGCCATAGGGTCGCTGAAATTGAAACGGCTTGCCCTGAAATGAAACGTCGTAAAAGCCCCACGTCGGAGCACTGAGCGCGCTCGGGTAACCAATCTCGCCTTTGAGGACCAGCATCGCCAACCGCACCGCCCGACTGGTTGCGTCCCCCGCAGCCCACGACTTACGAGGCCCTGCGTTGGGAGCATGTCGATAGGTCCGTAGGCTAGAGCCATCAATAAATGCGTGAGAAAGTGCGTCGACAACTTGATCACGGGTCCCACCAAGCATCGCTGCGACCACCGCCGTCGACGCGACACGGACCAGGAGGACGTGGTCGAGACCAACACGGTTGAAACTATTTTCAAGAGCCAAGCAACCCTGAATCTCGTGAGCTTTTATCATTGAATCGATGACGTCTTTCATCAGCAACGGCGCTCCACCTGACGCCAACGAATTTCGACTCACATAATCTGCAACCGACAAGATTGCACCGAGATTGTCCGACGGGTGTCCCCATTCCGCGGCTAACCAGGTGTCATTGAAGTCCAGCCAGCGAACCATGCACCCTATATCCCAAGCGGCTTTCACTGGATCGAGCTCAAACGAAGTTCCGGGAACGCGCACGCCGTTACGAACTTCCGTACCCGGGACCAATGGACCTAGATGTTTTAGACAATCTGGGAATGTCTGTGCAAGGAACCCGCATCCAAGGGTATCCATCAAACAGTTCCGCGCTGTTTCGCGAGCTTCGACGCTATCGATCACGTAATCCATTACGTAATCTGCAATATCAATCAACTCTCCATCGGGGTCGGGTCGGACGTTGACTTCAGAATTTACGCTCATACGACCAGTTACAACCTTCAACGATTACTTATCGGCTCAAGCGTCCTTGGCTCGGGGCCAATGTAATCAGCACTGGGTCGAATGATTCGATTATTTGAACGTTGTTCCATGACATGAGCAGCCCACCCCGAGAGTCTCGAACAGACGAAAATTGGCGTAAATAATTTTGTCGGGATGCCCATGAAGTGGTACGCGGCCGCGTGAAAAAAATCGGCATTGGCGAATAGCTCTTTCTCATCCCACATCACTTTTTCCACAGCGCAGGAAACAGGGTAATAACGCTGGTCCCCAACGATGTCCGCGAGTTTCTCCGCCCAACCCTTAATCACTGTGTTTCTTGGATCAGACGTTCGATAAATCGCATGCCCAAAACCCATGATTACTTCTTTACGTTCGAGCATTTCTCGGACGCCCCGTTCAGCTTGTTCTGGCGTCTCGTATTGGTCAATCAGGGCCATCGCTGCTTCGTTCGCACCACCGTGGAGTGGGCCCCGCAGCGAACCGATAGCTCCAGTAATGCACGAGAACATATCCGATAACGTGGACGCACACACTCGGCCCGTGAACGTCGACGCATTAAATTCGTGCTCGGCGTACAGAATCAACGACACATCCATGACACGACAAAACGTTTCATTCGACGCATCCCCTAATAAGGTTTCGAGAAAATGCTCCGCAATCGAATCTGCATCCGTTTGCTCCTCAATTCGCACGCCATCGTGGCTAAAGCGATACCAATAATTAATGATCGACGGCAGAGCGCCCAATAGCCGATCTGCGACTTCCTGTTGTTGATCAAAGTCCGTTTCGGGTTCGAGATTGCCTAGCATCGAACATCCCGTACGCATCACGTCCATGGGATGAGTGGTTGAGGGAATCCGTTCAAGAACTTCCTTTAGAGCCTCGGGTAATCCACGAAGCGCCTTCAATTTTTTCCGGTAGGCTTCAAGGGTCGTTTGATTCGGCAATTCGCCGTATAGAATCAAATAGGCGACCTCTTCGAACGTCGCATACTCGGCGAGTTCTGAGATATCGTAACCCCGGTAGGTCAAACCGGACCCTGTCTTTCCGACAGTACAGAGCGCCGTATCACCGGCTGACTGACCTCGCAAGCCGGCACCGCTAAGTTTCTTATCCACCATCGTCCGAGTCCTCCCTAAATAATTCGTCGAGCTTCTGCTCGAATGCGTGATAGCCCAGGAATTCGTATAGCTGATCCCGCGTCTGCATGGCTGCAACGACACCCCGTTGCGTCCCCTTGGTCCTTATTTCCTTATAAACGTTCAATGCCGCCAGGTTCATCGCACGAAACGCCGACAGCGGGTACAACACCATGTGCACTCCAACCCGACGAAGCTCGTCGACACTATATAGCGGTGTCGCGCCAAATTCTGTGAGGTTTGCGAGTATAGGAACGTCCACACTATCCACGATTTCCCCATACATCGAAATGTCCGTCATCGCCTCCGCGAAGATCGCATCGGCACCTGCTTCGACATACGCTTGCGTACGATCCAACACCGCGTTGAAACCGTCGACGGCAAGCGCGTCGGTACGCGCCATCAAAATAAACGACGGATCAGTTCTCGCATCAACGGCTGCCTTGATTCGGTCACACATTTCTTCCGCCGAAACGATCGCCTTATTGGGTCTGTGACCACAACGTTTCTGCGAAACCTGATCTTCAATGTGAACAGCTCCCACCGCCGCCTTTTCCATTTCCCGTATTGTCCGGGCGATACTGAAAGCGCCTCCCCAACCCGTGTCAATGTCGACGAGCAAAGGGGTGTCGGTTGCACCCGTTATGCGCAGCGCATCCGTGATCACGTCCTGCATCGAGGTGATCCCTAAATCGGGTAAAGCGTACGATGCAGCTGCAACACCTCCACCAGAAAGGTATAGGCAGCGAAAACCAACCTGCTCCGCCATCAAGGCCGCATAAGCATTGATTGCACCAACGATCTGCAATGGCTGTTCCTGGACCAGTGCCTCCCGAAATCTTTCGCCTGCAGTCGACACAGCCATGTTCTCCTCAGTCACTGAATTCGCTAAGCCTCTCTTTAAAACCAGCATAAGTCGACACAGTCTCAATCGTTGGAAAACGATCCGATATCGAAGCCGGTGCATTAAAGAAAAAACCTTTATTTGCCTGTTTCAGCATACCAACGTCGTTAAAGGAATCACCCGCAGCCATTACACGCAAATTCAGGGACTGCAACGAACGAACTGCTTGCGTTTTGGGGTCATCTTGACGCAATTGGTAACCAACAACACGATCTTCAACGACCTTCATTCGATGACACAGTAGAAAGGGGTTCCCTAATTTCGCCATCAAGGGCAACGCAAACTCATAAAAAGTATCGGAAAGAATCGCCAACTGGAAACAACTACGCATGTCGTCGAGGAAAGCAGCAGCATCTTCAAACGGCTCGATCCCCTCAATAGCCTGGCAGATGGAGCTGTAACTAACGTCGTGACGTTCCAACACTGTCAATCGATGGGTCATCAATTCATCGTAATCGACGACGTCTCGTGTAGTGAGCCGTAACTCTTCGACACCGACTACATCGGCAATCACTTCCCAGATCTCCGGTACGAGAACACCTTCTAAGTCCAGACAAAGTACGTTCATTGGGCTCTCTCCGAGGGGCGCGTATGTTACGGGAGCACCCGCCTCAAGCCTAGTGGGCGAGTGTACATGCATGCGGAAACGGGCCAATGCGTTGTAAGCATATGACGAAGAATTATTTTTTCGGCTAACGGGTCGCTGCTACAGTCGCGTCTTCTCAATGTCGACTCGTTCACGCCTACCGAAACTCGATGGTATCGATCAACACTCAATTCAGAAAAGTCGATTCGGACGTTTCGCCCTTGGATGTACTTGCCGACGCATTTAATCGCTTCGAGCAAAGCAAGATCTCGATTTCCTTTAGTGGCGCCGAAGACGTTGTCCTCATTGAAATGGCGTATCAATTACTTGGAAATAAAGTGCCAGTTTTTAGCCTTGACACCGGAAGACTGCATCCCGAAACCTATCGTTACATCGACCAAGTTCGGAAACATTACGGTATTTCGATCGATATGTTGTCTCCAGACCCAACCAACCTAGAGCAACTCGTGAGGGAAAAAGGCCTCTTTAGTTTTTATCAAGACGGGCATCAAGAGTGTTGCGCCATTCGAAAAATACACCCATTAAAGAAAAAATTAAGCCACCTGGACGCATGGGTCACCGGACAGCGCCGCGATCAAAACGTCACAAGAACTGAACTTCCGCAGGAACAACAGGACCGTGCCTTCTCAACGCCGGATCACCCCATCGCAAAATTCAACCCGATAGCGTCGTGGTCGTCGGCCGATGTCTGGCGTTACATCCAAACGAACGGCGTTCCCTACAATCCACTGCACGATCAAGGGTTTGCGTCAATCGGTTGCGAACCGTGTACACGCTCCATCTCAAGGTTTCAGCCCGAACGAGCCGGGCGTTGGTGGTGGGAAGACGAGAAAGACAAAGAGTGCGGTCTGCACGCACAAAACGTTGATGCTCAACCTGTACGAGTCATCGAAAAACACACAAAGGCTTGACGTCGAGTTCAACCCGACGCCAGCGATTAAGAATTCCTACAGAACGTACTTGGGAAAGCAATCAACAAAGAACCCCGACAAGAAGCAGAAGAAATCTTGGGTGCCAATCCGGATCTCTATCCAATCTGATCTGACTACAAATCACTTCACAGGAAGTGAAATGTGGCTGAACAGCTCCTCCCGCTCACTCCTGCTGCCGGTCGCAAAGGCCTCGTGCACCAGATCCGTCGTCAAATGAGGAGCAAACCGTTCGATAAAATCGAGCATAAACTTGCGCAAAAAAGTGCCTTTGCGGCATCCGATATGCGTGACGCTATTTGAAAACAGGTGACTTGCGTCCCGCGCCACCAGATCCGTATCGGTGACCGGGTCAAACGCCATCGACGCAATAATTCCAATACCAAATCCAAGGCGGACGTACGTTTTTATCACGTCGGTATCTGTCGCCGTAAAAACCACGTTGGGTACATGACCACCCGCTTCAAAGGCATCGTCGAGCCTGGATCTACCGGTAAAGCCAAAGACATAGGTTACTAATGGCTGCGTCGCGACATCCTCTAGCGTCAACTCTTCTTTCTCAGCCAAAGGATGTCCCTTTGGGAGCACAATTGAGCGGTTCCATTTGTAGCACGGCATCATCACAAGATCCTTGAAATGCTCCATACCTTCAGTGGCAATGGCAAAATCGACCTCGCCGTTCGCGGCTAATTCCGCGATCTGGTCGGGGGTGCCTTGGTTCATTTGTAGAACAACGTCCGGATACTCTGCTCTAAACGACTGTATGACTTCCGGCAGCGCGTAGCGCGCCTGGGTGTGGGTAGTCGCGATCGAAAGGCTTCCTTGACGTTCGTCGCTAAACTCTTGCGCCACGCGCTTTACACTTTCGACGCGTTGAAGAATTTCTCCGGCCACCGAGACGATTTTTTGTCCCGCCGGCGTAATTCGGGTTAAGTGCTTACCGCTACGTTCGAAGACCTCGACACCCAATTCATCTTCGAGAAGGCGAATCTGCTTGCTGATCCCAGGCTGCGACGTATATAGACTTTGCGCAGTCGCAGACACATTGAGATTATGGTGCGCAACTTCCCAGATGTACCGGAATTGCTGGAGTTTCATCACCACCACCCTTATAACCAGAATGAACAGATACAATCATCTTTATTTCATATTGAAATATCAAGTGGTTTCGTTAGTTACCCCATGCGGTACATGACCCGAGGCCACAGCAGTACTCGCAAGTTCACAATTGCCTGCCTGGTCATCAAAAAACACATCGGCACCAAATGCCCGAAGAAACTCAGTTTTTTCGCGTCCGCCGAGAAATAAGCTTTCATCCAAACGAACGTCCCATGCGCGCAAGGTTTTGATGACGCGCTCGTGAGCGGGGGCTGCGCGGGCGGTGACAAGCGCGGTTCGAATTGGACAAGCGGTCTCATCAAACTCGCACTGAAGCCGGTGGAGCCCTTTAAGGAACGGCTTAAAGGGACCGCCGTTAAGAGGTTCATCGGCAGCCAACGCTTCGCTATCCGAAAACGCATCGAGTCCACCATCCCTATAAATGCGCTCGGCCTCATCTGAAAACAACACGGCGTCCCCATCAAATGCTATCCGGAGATCCTCGTGGCTGGCGCTCGGCGAAACACCCCCCACGAGCGTCGCGGCCGCAAGGTGGTTATCAATCGCATCTCGAACGTCCTGCGGATGCGTCGAAAGGAACAGGTCGCAATTGAATGCTCGTACATATCGGTATGGGCTGAAGCCGCCGCTAAAAGCGGCACGAGTGATCTCTAACTCGTGGGACCGAATCGAATTGAATATACGGAGTCCCGTATCCGCCGAATTTCGAGAAAGAAGGATCACCTCGACACGGGGATATTCGGTTAAGTCATTAATATTTAATAGTTTTTTTACAAATTGATAGGCGTCGCCCGGATCCAGAACTCGATCCTCACGTTCGATTTGATAACGCCGATACGCTTCCAGGCCATGTTCTTCGAACACCAAGTTACTTTCATCTAGGTCGAAAAGCGCCCGGGAAGATATGGCAACGGTTAGAAACGATTCAGGCATCTAAGTCAGGAATTAAACCGCTTTCGAGACGATCGATCATATCTTTCAACTTTAGTTTTCGCTTCTTCAGCCGTTGAATCCTCATGGTGTTCGGATGATGAGTATCGATCAAGTAGTGGATTACGTCGTCGAGATCGCGATGCTCTGACTTAAGCTCTTCTAGCCAACGATTAGTCTCTTCCTCGTCCACTTGTAGCTATACGACTACGACCCGTTATGCGTTACGTGTCATCATAGACGAGTAACAGAAATCACTCGACACTTGTATTGCCCGGTATGGAAATCAATGCCAAAACCGCCATCAATCAAGACTTCCGTGAACACCTTTCTTCGCAGGGCCCAAGATCAGGCCATGACAAACACGACGTCGGCCCGTTTGGTCTTCGCCATGGATGCCACGGCGAGTCGCGAGCCGACGTGGGACTTAGCCACCAGTTTACATGCCGAACTTTTCAACATTGCGAGTGCAACTCGTCTTGACGTTCAGTTGGTTTATTACCGTGGTCTGGACGATTTTTATGTGTCCGGTTGGAACAAAGAACCGCGCACCCTCCTACACGAAATGCAGAACGTTCGTTGTCGGGGCGGTCGTACGCAAATCCTCAGGGTTCTCCAACATGCCCGTCGACAAATCTCCAATGAAAAAACAGAGGCCATTGTATTTGTGGGCGACTGCTGCGAGGAGTCACCCACTGAACTTTATGCCTGTGCGGGCGAGCTTGGTCTTTTCCGATTGCCTGTATTCGTCTTTCAAGAAGGACACGATCCTTACGCGAAACAGGTATTTCAACAGATCGCGAAACGCTCTCGCGGTGCATACGCTCGCTTTGCGCCCGGATCTGCAAAGGAACTGGCTGCCTTATTAGGGGCCGCGGTCGCATACGCGACCAAAGGAAAAGATGCGGTTTCCCAGCTCGCTACGGCAGAAGCCCGCCGTCTGCTTAAACAATTGCCCCCATGACTCTATTAGTAATTGCGGCCCTTCTCGCAACGATCGCATTCGTGTTTCTGATGCAGTCGTTATGGGCCGGTAAACAACCTAAAAACCTGTCGACTAAGATTCTAGCGTCCGCCGTCACCCTCTTAATTGCCCTAGCTATCCTCGCCGCTAGCGGTAGGATGCACTGGATCGCAGCGGTCGGCGCCGCGGTCCTTCCGTTTCTTCGTCGTGGTTTCTCTCTCCTCCGCTACCTGCCTTATCTTGCGCGTCTCATGTCCATGTGGCCGACCGCACACGCCAACCCCAATACATCTGGTTCGCAACAAACCGAAACAAGCACCCAGGAGCTTCGGATGCGTTTGGACCACGAATCTGGCGACATATACGGGGAGGTACTCGTAGGACGCCACGAGGGACGTGCGCTCTCAGACCTATCTCCGATCGAAATCAAAGAGCTCTACCTCGCTCTTAAGGAAACCGAGTCACGACGACTCATGGAAGCTTATGCCGATCGGTACCATCCAAAAATATTGGGCCCCAAGCCCGAGGATTCTAGCGCTGTCTCGCCGGAGATGACGCACGGGCGAGCGCTCAAAGTTCTTGGACTGTCCACTGGCGCGACCAAGGACGAGATTGTGGTAGCCCATCGACGCCTGATCCAACGCATGCACCCCGATCGTGGAGGTTCCAGTTTTCTTGCCGCCGAACTCAACGCCGCAAAGAAATTCTTGATGGAGGAATAATGTCGACGTCGCGTGGTATGCGCGCAACGTACGTTCAGCGACACCCATCGTTTTTAACGGCCGTCCGGACAGATGTCCGTGTAGAATTCTTCTTGTGCGCGATCCACTGATTCCTCTTGACCCGGAACTTCTTTCTGCCCTGAGCGAAGATCAAGTCGTTACCGCCAACGAGCGCCAAGTCCGCGAACTAAAGTACGCGTTCGACCATCACCAGAAGCAACTCGGGCTAGTGACCTGGCCGACGGCTAACGTCGTCTCCATAGACCATTGGCTTCAAAAAAACTACGCCTCGCTATATCGAGAAGATGAGTCCGATAGTGCGCTGACGGTCGTGTCGCCACAAAGCCTATTGCTAGCAGCAAAGCTGACCGCACCCGACAGCGACTTCGAAACCCACACATCGCTTTTTCTTGACGCATGGCACCACTATTGGCTTTGGCAAATCCAACCCACCGACCTGGACACCACGGACAACGGTAGACTGTTCCACCGTTGGATCAACAATCTATCCGAATTCCTGAAGCGTCGACACACCATCTCAGAGATCCAGTTGTACCCCTTGCTGGAAGACGCTGCGCAGGCGGGGAATTTTGTACCGACGACCGTACATTCATTCGGACTGGATGACAGAGCGCCGGCGCAGGAAACACTGTTCAATGCCCTGTCCACGTCCGGATGCCGCGTGCAACACCACGCCAGCCGAGAAAATACGGAAGCTCAACCAGCGCTAATTAGTTTTGAAACATCGAACCAAGAACGTGCCGCGTATGCCGTATGGTCAAGGGAAATTCTATCGGCTCAACCCAACGCTCGGATCGCCATCATCGTCGCAAACTTGACGCGCGAATACGCCGTCATCCGCCGGCAGTTCGAAGCCGTATTCCCAGATGTCGGTGAGCTGGTCCAAATCGTAAACATTGGAAGCGGCTTGCGATTAAGCGACGAACCGGTGTGTCGCGACGCTCTCGATTTGCTCCGATGGACTATTCAACCCTTGAGCTTCCTCCTCATAGAACAACTCCGACGCTCGGCGTACTTGCCATCAATCAACGCCACCGAAGGACTCGCCTCTTGGCTCCCCCACCGGCTCGATCTCCCGGACTTTGCGCACCGCGTAAAACTTCCCTGGAGCGAACGCATGCACGCTTTGCTCAAGACGCCTGCGTGGAGTTCACCAAGGACGTGGGCTGAGAAGGCACGAACTATCCTCGACATTGCGGGATGGCCCGGCGATGAACCCGACTCGAACGATTTTCAAGCCGCGCAAACACTGTCAGAGATCCTCGACACGTTGACATCGAGCACGCAGTTTGGCGAACTGTCCTGGTCGGAAGCTGTCCGATCTATTTGTTTCCTGTCAGATCATCAACGCTTTGCGGCGCAGTCGCCACCCGCTCATATCCAGGTGTTAAGCCAAGGAGAAGCTGACGGACTTAGATTCGATGCGCTATGGGTCGCCAACGCCAGCGATACGAACTGGCCGGGACCGTTCCGCCCCAACCCTTTTATCCCAATATCGACACAACGGGCCGCTGGGATACCCTCGGCATCGCATACTCAACAGCTTCGCAAAGCCCAAGAACGGACTCATTCGTGGCTATCGTCCGCGCCTCAAGTCGTATTTAGCTACGCGCGGGCCGATGGTGATTCCGTCTGTGCTCCTAGTGGGTTGCTCCCACTTCTAACTGAATCCGCGTTAAGTCAGATCCTACGAACACCGACCCTCGCCGCCCACGGACACATCTGGGCCCAACCGCAATCGTGCCACGCCGTCGAAGTGCTACAAGACGAAGCAGGATCCACCGTTCCATCCGATCGACTAACCTACGGTGGTAGTGCTGTACTGCGTGACCAATCTCTATGTCCTTTTAAAGGTTGGGCCCGGCATCGACTCGAGCTGTCCGACCCACGCGTTCCACATCGATTTCCAGACGCTTTAGACCGCGGCTCCTTAATACACGACGTTTTACATGCAGCTCTCGACTCCTGCAAAGACCAAGAAGATGTCATCGAAATCGATCCAACAAGGCTTCACGAAATCATTGAAAGTGCGCTGACGAAATTTAGGCCAAATCTTTCGCAGGCGGTACTCGAACACGAACATCGACGGGTCCGCGAAATTCTTACGCACTGGTTAGATTTTGAGAAATCGAGATCGCCCTACCAAGTCGTCGCCGTTGAGACCGACAAAAGTGTTCGGATCGGCCAGTTACAACTTGATCTTCGTCTAGATCGCATCGACCAAATGGAAGACGGTAGTCAACTCGTTATCGACTACAAAAGTGGCACCGCAACCACCGCAGGTTGGCGTCTACCACGTCTTTCGGACCCACAACTCCCTCTATACGCGTCAACCGTTGATAATGCCTCGGGCATCGCGCTGATGAAGATATCGGAAGAACGCTCCACCTTAATAGGTGTCGGAGAGCACGAAATCCACGGTTTATCGAATAGTCAGGATTTTGGTTTTGAAACCTTCAAAGACCTGGCCAACGCATGGAATAGTTACCTTAAAGATACCGCAACATCGTTCGTCAATGGCTATGCCGCCGTCGATCCCATCGACAAAACGATTTGCCGCCGTTGTCATCTCCAAGGTCTGTGTCGGGTATTTGATGGCGACAATTAGTCACAATAACGATGACGCCGCGCGCGCGCGCGCTATCGATCCCGAGCGTTCGGTCATCGTCCAAGCCCCAGCCGGCTCAGGTAAAACGACCCTTCTAGTACATCGTTACTTAAAACTGCTCGGACGAGTTGAAGAACCGGAACACGTTCTCGCAATCACTTTCACGCGTAAAGCCGCAGCCGAAATGCGGCAACGAGTGATTGAACAACTACGAAGTAAAACAGCCGCCGCCAACCCCGCACGCGTGCGTGCCCGTGAACGTGACTGGCATCTCCTTGATAACCCCCAACGCTTACGGATCCAGACGATTGATAGCTTTGCCCTGGGCATTCTTCAACAGCAGCCCTTTTCCGCCCGGTTCGGACATGGTTATGGGTTTGCTGAAGATGCACGTTGGCTTTACCGGGAAGCGGCCGATCGGTTACTCGAGAAAACAAACGATAAAGACCCTTTAAACGCGGACATTAGTCGCTTCGTTGCCCTGGTCGGGAATGACTTCGACCTTGCACGAAATCTAATCGCAGACATGCTAGGTCGACGAGATCAGTGGCTCGATCCCGTATCTAACGTGGCTCGAGAAACAATCACCAACGATCCGGGTCAATTCATTCACCTAATCGAGTCGGCAATCAAAAGCGTCGTAGATAGAACCACCAATATGCTTACCGCTTCCATTCCACAATCATTGTTCGACGAGATCAAAGAGCTGTGCGCTTTTTCCGCGTACAACCTCCAGCATCCTTTTTCTCACCTGTCAGATTTCCGCGACTGGCGTTTTTTTTCCCGTATAGCGACCACGAGGAACCGGTCGTTTCGTCAGCGCATCACGGTACGTGAAGGTTTTCCAGCCAAAGCACGATCCGAAAAAGCGCGGTTCACCGATGCAATGCGATCGTTGGCAAGCCTCGGGCTCACCAAAACGATCGCGAACCTTCAACACATCCCGGTCGAAAAAATACCCGTAGAAGAACGTGAGAAACTCATCACTTTCTCAATCGTTCTTACCCTGGGTGCGGTCGAACTCATCGAAGTCTTCCGGCTTCACCAACTGGTCGACTTCTCTGAAATAACTATTTCCGCCCGGAACGCGCTATCCCGCGGCGAGACCCCAACCGATCTAGCGCTGATGCTCGACTACCGGACATCACACATCCTCGTCGACGAATTCCAAGATACCTCCCTAGCACAATACAAATTGCTTACGAGTCTGGTACAAAGCTGGCAACCGGGTGATGGCAATACGTTTTTCGCCGTCGGAGATCCGATGCAATCGATCTATCGTTTCCGTGACGCCGACGTAGATCTTTATCAGACGACGTTTAGCGAGGGTTTGCCCTCAATCCCCTTAGACGCCGTCAAACTTACAAGCAACTTTCGTTCCGCTGCCTCGCTTGTCGCCTGGTCAAACGGCATATTCGGTACGCTTTTTGCGTCCCCCAACGACGCACTTACCGGTGCCGTAACATTTAACCCCGCGATTGCCGCACGAAAAGAATCGGGGCTCATCCAAGCATTTGCGGCCGACGATCCCGAGAAGGAAGCCAAAAGCATCGCAGACCGCGTTGACGCGATCCGTTCGAATCACCCAAACGATACCATCGCCATCCTAGTACGCAGCCGCAACGTCCTCCCGTCAATTATCAACGCGCTGCAAGAATCTAAACTTCGTTGGCGCGGTATCGATCTCGAGCCATTAGCAAATGTACCCGTCGTCAGAGACCTCTATGCCATCACACTGGCATTAATGGACGAGCGTAATCGACTCGCCTGGTTATCGATTTTTCGATCGCCTTTGGTCGGAATCAGATTGCACGATCTAGAGGTCGTCGCACGCCACCAGTCCGTGGACAACATGATCGCGGACACAAAGCCAAGCCTCGACGCGCGCGCGCGATTGGACCTAGTTGCACAAGCGCGGGAAATCGCGACACTTGGTCATTCGATTCGATCCAGGGTCGAACGATTTTGGCTCGCCATGGGTGGCGCTGACGCCTACGCCGACGCAGACGGAGCAGCGGCGTCCTTCGATTCCGCCGATCGCTATCTAGAAGCCCTGGAAAATCAACCGACCAATCGTATTTTTGCGGACCAATTGCTCGAGCAAACTCAACGATTATTTGCCTCGACATCGATTGATCCAGTGGACGTCGAGATCATGACCATTCATCGGGCCAAAGGTCTGGAGTTTAATCACATCATTATTCCAGGACTTGATAGAGGGACGCAGTCGAACATAAGGCCCATGCTGCTTTGGCGGCCCGAAGCTAATTCTTTGCTGATGGCGACGCGCGATGATTCGAAGACGAACTCCCTATACAACTGGCTGCGATACGAGGAAGCGGAAAAGGATTCACAAGAACTGAAACGCCTTTTGTACGTTGCAGCGACACGGGCAAAGGATTCGTTATCGCTATACGGCTGTCTAACCAAAGATTCCAATCCACCGCGCGGTTCCTTTTTGGCGTTATTAGAGCCCTTGATTTCTCTTCAACCCCTTGACCGAGCCACCCCAAGATCAACAGAAGCTACGCCCCCGTCTCGACCGCCGTTGAAACGGCTAAAATCCTGTTACACCTGGCAAGAACCCTTTGCACCTCCATTAACCCCTTCCTCTTTCCGTACGTCACCCTCGATAAACGTGTCTACCCCCATCGCCGATCGAAAAGAGGTCGCGCTCGGCAATGTTGTACACAACGAACTTCGGTTACTCGCCGGGTCGAGCCAGGCCACCCCTGGCAATCTAGATCCCTGGCACGAAAGACTGATTCATCTGGGGCTATACAAATCTGAAGTGGATTGGGTCATAGAACACGCGCACAAACAAATTAGTTCAGTTCTAGCAGACGACACAGGTATATGGATCTTGAATCCCAACCATATGGAGAGCCATGTCGAGTGGATGTTGACCACGTATCAAGACGCTCAATTTACGAATGTTGCGATTGATCGATCGTTCATCGACTTGAGTGGCAATCGGTGGCTAATCGACTACAAAACTGCTGTCCCCGACGTACCAATCGTTGTCTTCATCGAAAATCAAGTCGCCCGATACGCTAATCAGTTGCGCAGATACGCTCGTATAGTCGAATCCATGGATCAGCGAATCATTCGAAAGGCGCTTTACTTAACCGCTATACCACAACTGGTTGAAATCTCGGATGACGGCGATTAATTGGTCTATTGGTAGTACGCGTTGTCGGTCACCGTGTGATCAGTCACATCGCGAACAGCGGCTAAGTCTGGTATCTGCTCCAGTAACGTCGTTTCCACGCCTTGTTTCAGTGTGATGTCGACCGCGGCGCATCCCTGGCATCCGCCACCGAATTCGAGAACGGCGGTATTATCTTCCACGATCTCCACGAGCGAGACGACGCCGCCATGGGCCGCCAATCCAGGATTGATCTCGTTGTACAGAACGTAATTAATCCGGTCTTCCAACGGCGAATCGGGACCCACGTTCGGAACCCTGGCGTTAGGCGCTTTGATGGTTAATTGCCCGCCCATGCGGTCTTCCTGAAAATCCACCGTAGCGTCCACAAGATACGGCTTACTTTTCTCTTCGAACCATGCCGTGAATCCTTCATATTCAATCGGCATATCATCCTCTTGTTCTTCACCAACGCGGCAATAAGCGATGCAGGTTTCTGCGTTCGACGACCCAGGCTGAGCGACGAAAACACGGATGCCGCAACTTTCGTCCTGCTTCGATAGCAGCTCGCCAAGGTATTTCTGTGCTGCCGAAGAAATTTCCACCATGCCGCTCAATCCCGACCAAAATACTCGGGTATAATAATCCAATCGGCCACCACACTCTATATGACATCGGCTCACGCGTTCCGACCCAATATCTCAACCTAGGTCCAAAACATTTGTTCTAGTATTGCAACGCTAAATTTAGCCTGCTCGTTATGTCGAATATCCTTCAATCTTCACTCCAAGAACGCGTTCTCCTGTTGGACGGTGCAACCGGAACCATGCAACAGCGATTAAATCTTTCCGAAGACGATTTCCGCGGCAAGGAATTCAACGATCACTCCATCGACCTACAGGGCAACGGCGATATCCTCTCGCTCACGCAACCTGCGATTGTGCGGCAAATTCACAATGCCTACCTACAGGCGGGCGCCGACATAATCGAAACCAACACCTTCACCGCGAACCGAATCTCGCAGGGGGACTATGGTCTAGAAGAAAAAGTCCGGGAGATGAACGTTCAAGCCGCAACGATCGCAAGACAAGCCGCAGATCAGTACACAACCTCAACGAAACCACGTTTCGTCGCCGGCATCCTCGGGCCCACAACACGTGCCGCAAGTATTTCTCCAGACGTCGAGAACCCCGCATCACGAAGTATCCGATTTCCAGAACTTGTCGAAAATTATGCTGAATCCGCCTCCGGACTGTTGGAAGGCGGTGTCGATCTGCTAATGATCGAGACCGTCTTCGATACGCTCAATGCGAAGGCGGCGATATTTGCCATCCGACAGGCATTTAGCTCTGGATGCCGACGTGTGCCCATCATAATCTCGGGCACCATCACCGACGCCAGCGGCCGAACCCTATCCGGACAAACCTGCGAGGCATTCTGGTACTCAGTCGCTCATGCCGAGCCATTGGTGGTTGGCTTGAACTGCGCCCTCGGAGCTGAAGCATTACGGCCCCACGTTGAAGCGATGGCGTCGACCGCGTGGACGTATACGAGCGTCCATCCCAATGCAGGACTACCCAATGAGTTCGGCGAGTACGACGAAAGTCCAGATCAAATGGCTGGCACGATCAAGGATTTCGTCGATCGCGGGCTCGTCAACCTAGTCGGCGGATGTTGTGGGACAACGCCCGAACATATCGAAGCATTTGCGGATTGTTTAGCCGGCGCCGCCCCCCGAAAGCCGATAGAGAGACCTTCTTGCCTCACGCTGTCAGGTCTGGAGGCCACAACCGTCGATAACGATTCGCTGTTCGTTAACGTTGGTGAACGAACCAACGTTACTGGCTCAGCGCGTTTTCGCAAACTAATCAAATCGTCCGCGTTTGGTGACGCGCTGGAGGTTGCGATTCAGCAGGTCACCAACGGCGCGCAAATTATTGACGTCAATATGGACGAGGGGATGCTCGACGGTGTCGCAACAATGCAGCGCTTTCTCGATTTAGTAATGACAGAACCCGATATCGCTCGGGTCCCGATCATGATCGATTCAAGCGACTGGGAAGTGATTGAAACCGGTTTGCGCAGCGTACAAGGCAAGAGCATCGTCAATTCAATCAGCCTCAAAGACGGTGAAGATTTATTTCTTGAGCGCGCGCGCAAATGTCGCGATTACGGCGCCGCCGTGATCGTCATGGCGTTCGATGAGAATGGACAGGCCGATACACTGGATCGCCGCAAAAGCATTGTTCAGCGCTGCTACCACCTCTTAATCAACGATGTCGGTTTTCCTCCAGACGACATCATCTTCGATCCAAACGTCTTCGCGCTCGCGACGGGTATCGACGAACACAGCAATTACGGAGTCGATTTTATTGAGGCATGTTCCTGGATCAATTCAGAATTCCCTCGTTGTCACACTTCGGGTGGAATCAGCAATGTTTCGTTTTCTTTCCGAGGAAATGATCAGGTTCGAGAAGCTATCCATACTGTATTCCTTTACCACGCCATTAACGCTGGACTCAGTATGGGGATCGTGAATGCCGGCCAGCTAGGTATCTACCAAGATCTCCCCGCCGACCTCCGAGATGCAGTCGAAGATGCCGTCCTGAATCGAAACGAAGACGCTACGGAAAACCTAGTCGAAATCGCCAGTCAATTTGCCGGGCACAGTCCTTCAGACGTAGAAGAGGAGCTTGCCTGGCGGGACGAACCGGTCTCGGAACGGCTATCGCACGCACTAGTACACGGTATTTCACGATTCATCGTGGAAGACACCGAAGAAGCTCGATTACTGAGCACGAGACCGATTGAGGTCATCGAAGGCCCCCTAATGCAAGGGATGGACATCGTCGGCGATCTTTTTGGCGCCGGAAAAATGTTTCTACCGCAAGTCGTCAAGAGCGCACGCGTCATGAAGCAGGCCGTGGCGCACCTTGTACCGTTCATTGAAGCGCAGCAAACCGATGACGACGTTCCAGCAAGCAAAGGGCGTATTGTCATGGCGACCGTGAAAGGCGACGTCCACGACATTGGTAAAAACATTGTTGGCGTTGTTCTGCAGTGCAATGGATACGACATCGAAGATCTTGGGGTTATGGTGCCGGCCGAAAAGATATTGGACACTGCAGAAGCCTTGGATGCCGATCTTATTGGGCTTTCGGGATTGATCACGCCATCGCTCAACGAAATGGTTCGCGTCGCGGAAGAAATGGAGCGACGCGGGTATACACAGCCTTTGCTAATCGGTGGCGCAACGACCTCCAAAGCCCATACAGCGGTCAAAATCGAGCCCGCGTACAGCGGTTCCACCATTTACGTTACCGATGCATCGCGCAGCGTTGGCATCGTCTCGACGTTGCTTTCCCCTGAAACGCGTGACTCGTTCGTTGAAGAAATCAGTGCTGACTACGCCAACGTTCGAGCACGTAGAGAAGCCGTCCAGGGAAACCGAGAGAAACAGCCCCTCGCGCTCGCGCGCGAGCGTAGATTGGACTGGAATTGGGAGAGTTACACGGCGCCCCAACCAAACGCCTTACGTATTCAACCGCTTGAAAGCTATGCATTAGATAAACTCGTCGAGTACATCGACTGGACGCCCTTCTTCCGAACCTGGGACCTAGCAGGGAAATATCCTGACATCCTTGACGATCCTATAGTCGGAACGGCCGCTGCCGATCTCTTTCGTGATGCCACGGACATGCTAGACAAGATTATCGACGGCTCTTGGTTAACGGCAAATGGTGTGATCGGCTTTTGGCACGCCAACCGACGTGGCGACGACATCCAATTGTGGCACGACGGTTCGCGAAACGAACCTTTGGTCGTGCTGCATCATCTCCGACAACAAAATGCGGCGCTGGATACGTGTCTCTGCCTATCGGATTACGTAGCGCCCGCGACTCGCGAGGACTACGTCGGCGGCTTCGTCGTTACCGTCGGTCCAGAAATCGAGGATGCACTTAAGCGTTTCCAAGGAGACGACTACAACGAAATTCTGGTGAAGGCTCTCGCCGACAGATTGGTGGAAGCTTTTGCTGAGCATCTCCACGAACGCGTTCGCAAAGAATTCTGGGGCTACGCCGCGGACGAAGCATTGACCAATGCGCAGCGAATCGGCGAAGCCTACCGAGGTATCCGTCCAGCTCCAGGCTATCCATCGTGTCCAGACCATTCAGAAAAAGAAGTCCTGTTTGAGCTCCTGGGAGCGTCCGAGGTGACGGGTGCCTCGCTTACTGAAAATTATGCAATGTGGCCAGCAGCCACGATTGCCGGCTGGTATTTTTCCCATCCTCAATCGAGATATTTTGGCATCGGGAAAATCGGTGACGACCAATTGCATGATTACGCGTTGCGCAAAGGACTAGAACGCGATGAAGCATCAAAATGGTTGAGTTTTGCGGTCGAAATATAGACTGCACTTTAAAACATACCGATATATCTATAGATGCACTGGATAGTTTCTTGATTCAGTCGCGGCTGATAAGGTCCCCGACCGCCGTATAAGGTTACTGCATGTACCGATACAACCAATTCGATCAGCAGTTTATTCAAGAGCGCGTGGATCAGTATCGAGACCAAACGGCCCGGTACTTAGCCGGAGAAATCAGCGACGATGCTTTTCAGCAATTGCGCCTCAGAAACGGTCTTTACATCCAGCGACTTGCACCCATGCTCCGTATCGCGGTTCCTTACGGCACGATATCTTCACGCCAGCTTAAAGTAATCGCAGAAATTTCAAGAAATTACGATAAAGGCTACGGGCATTTAAGTACCAGACAAAATATCCAACTCAATTGGCCTGAGCTTGAAGAGGTACCCGATATCCTCGCTGATCTTGCCGAGGTAGGGATGCATGCAATTCAGACCAGCGGCAGCTGTGTTCGCAACGTTACGACAGATCACTTTGCAGGAGTATCCGCAGACGAGGAAGTGGACGCGCGGCCCTATTGCGAACTTTTGCGCCAGTGGTCCACGTACCACCCTGAGTTTGATTGGCTGCCACGAAAATTCAAAATAGCCCTTAACGGGTCTAGCAGCGATCGCGCGGCGACTGCAGTTCACGACATCGGCATCGAAGCGCGGAAAATACCTTCGGGCGACGTGGTCCTCGATGTCTACGTCGGCGGAGGACTCGGTCGAACACCCGTGATCGGAAGTTTGATACGTACTGGACTGGCGGAGCGGGATCTTCTGACCTACGTAGAAGCAATACTTCGCGTTTATAACCGCTACGGACGACGAGACAATAAATACAAAGCCAGGATCAAAATTCTTGTCAGGGCAATGACGCCCAATATCTTTCGGGAAAAGGTGGACGCCGAGTGGGAGCACCTACACGATGGACCAGGAGCATTAACGGACGAAGAAATTCTCCGTGTCAAAAACAGCTTCGTGCCACCAACGTATGCCGACCTCAATAACGAAGAATCGCTGTTAGGACTGCAACGCCTCAAAAATCGTCACTTCGATGCCTGGGTCGAGAACAATGTCGATGCCCATAAACGAACAGGATACGCAATCGTCACCCTGTCAACCAAAATACCGGGGATTCCACCAGGAGACGTCACCGATATACAAATGGATGCGGTAGCGGATTGGTCAGACAAATACGGATACGGAGAAATTCGGATCAGTCACGAGCAAAATTTTGTTCTTCCAGACGTGCGTCAGTCCGATCTCCTCGAACTATTTGTTACTGCAGAAAAGCACGCATTAGGCGCGGCAAACGTCGGTCTCTTGACAGACGTCATTTGCTGTCCTGGCGGTGATTATTGTTCTCTCGCCAATGCCAAATCGATTCCGGTCGCTGAAGAAATTCAACGGCAATTCGACGATTACGACTACCTTCATGATCTGGGACCCCTCGATCTAAATATTTCCGGATGCATGAACGCGTGCGGGCACCATCACGTGGGACATATCGGCATTCTTGGAGTTGATAAGAAGGGGGCCGAGTTCTACCAAATTTCATTGGGCGGTCATGCAGGCAAAAACGCGTCGTTAGGAGAAATAATCGGTCCTTCGTTTTCACGAGCTGATGTAACAGGTTCGATAGTTAAAATTCTTGACGTGTATATCCAATCAAGAGTGCAAGACGAAACATTTCTCGATTGCTATCGACGTATCGGCATGCAGCGATTCAAGGAAAGGGTCTATGCCAACGCTGGTTAGAAACGGCAAAATCACTGAGGATGCTTGGACATACGATGTTGCCAACGCAAGTAGCCCGGAAGCCGGCTCGATCCTGGATATGGAAGACTTCACGAAACAGCATGCCGGCGAGCTACACGGGGTACGCTTAGATGGCTCAGTCGAGATCGAAGACGTTATCGATCAAGTCAAGCGTGCTGCGCTCATCGCTATATCCTTCGCGGGGTTCGCTGATGGTAGAGGACTGTCGCTCGCGGTCCTGTTGCGATCACGATACGACTACCGAGGCGAGTTGAGGGCCGTCGGAGATGTACTACCGGACTGGACGCCATACATGTTGAGATCTGGATTCGATACTTTCGAATTACCAGATTCGAGGGCAGCTGAGACCGCTATCGCTTGTATGCAACGGATGACCGATCACTACCAAGGATCCGTGATTCAACCACGCCCAAGATTTCGACGATCGAGCGATTAGGAATAACGTTAACGAATCGTAGATCGGGCGATCGAACCCACATTTGAGATCGTCGACTCACAGACTAAGGTCAACCACGCCACGTCCAACCATCTCCCCATCCAATATCGTCTCGATAGCTTCCGACAACGTATCCAAACTTAAAGTTGATTTCTTGAGTTCGGTCAATCCGGTGAGTTTCCATACACCGGCTAATTTGTCCCAAATCTCAATTTTCTCGGTAAGCGGCAACTCGACCGAATCGATCCCGAGTAAATTCACGTGTCGAAGTATGAAAGGCAGCACCGTCGCAGGAATATTCGGCGAACTAACCAATCCACACGCTGCCGCACTTTGCCCGTACCGCAATCCTTTAATCGCGTTAAACAACATACCCCCACCAACAGTATCCACAACCCCACCCCACCGTTCCTTTAGCAGCGGCCGATCGCCTCCGGCTTCAAGATCTTCGCGCGACAAGATTTCGCGCGCGCCAATCGATTTCAGAAATTCGTGTTGGTCCTCTTTCCCCGTCACAGCGTGCGGTTCGTACCCCAATTGATCAAGGAGCTTAATCGCGACACTGCCCACACCACCCGTCGCTCCACTAACGAGTATGGGTCCCCCTTCGGGACTCATACCTGTCCGCTCAAGTTTGTGGATTGACAGAGCGGCGGTGAATCCCGCCGTCCCTAGAATCATGGCTTCCTCAAGGCTCAAACCCTGAGGTAAGGGAACCGCCCAAGCCGCCGGCACACGAACTCGCTCACCAAAGCCACCCGACGTATTCATACCAAGATCAAAACCGATCACCACGACCTCGTCGCCAGCGGTAAAGTTCGCGACCGTAGATTCGAGAATCGTTCCAGCAGCATCGATCCCTGGGGTATGGGGGTAACTCCTCGTCACGCCGGGGTTACCGGTCGCGGAGAGGGCGTCCTTATAATTCAGCGACGAGAACTTCACATCGATCAACAACTCTCCCGCAGGCAGATCGTCAAGTTCTCGGTCAACGACAGATCGAGTGAACGTCCCTTCCTCATTTTTTTCGACCAAAAAAGCTCGAAACGTTGTCATCTTTGTCTCCTCACGATTCGATCGAAGGTCGATTCTGTGAATTCGGCGAGATTGCGTAACAACCGTTCCACAGGCTTTTGGGGAATGACCCATTGCACCGCATATACATCGGCTCGATCACACGCGCTCACCACGTATTCGTCGCTGGTCGACAACACATCTACCAGGTTTCTCTTTTGGGCCCTTTCTCCATACCAAGCTTCACCAGTCGCAACAGCTTCCACGTCGAGACCTTGACGATACGTCGCCACAAACTCACGGAATAGTGCATGGGCGTCTTCTAACTCTTCAATAAACTTAGCTCGATTTTCCTCAGTGTTCTCTCCGAACATGGTCAACGTGCGCTTGCTCTTGCCCGCGGTGATCACGTCGTAATCGACGTCATATTTTTTAAGTAACCGATGAACATTGGGGACTTCTGCAACAACTCCGATGGACCCAACAAGCGCAAATGGCGCCGCAACAATCTGATCGGCAACAACAGCCATCATATAGCCGCCGCTTGCTGCTAATCGGTCAACGGCAACCGTAAGCCGAATTCCCGCCTGCCGCACTCGAACCAGCTGCGAAGCAGCAAGTCCGTACGCATGAACCAGGCCTCCAGGACTCTCGATTTTGATAACGACCTCGTCGTCATTCCCGGCTCGCAAAAGTACCGCCGTCACCTCGTTCCGAAGCTTTTCAACGTTAGAAGCGTTCACGTCGCCTTTAAAATCAAGCACGAAAACGCGGGGCTTCGGTTCAGGCTTTTTCGCTAATTTCTTGCGTTCTTTGCGACTTTGCTTCGTGGACTTCTTGAACTGCGCAGCGGGCATCACGCTCTGATCCATCGCGTCGCGCAATTCTTGCAATCGGTCATTCACCCGATGAACCTCAAGGTATCCTCGCGAGGGTGCTTGTCGACCACGACCCATGGCGCCGAGGGTCATCAACACAATGACCGCTGCGATCACAATCGTCACGGTATTCGCTAAAAAACCTAGGTATTCGAACAAAAAGTCCATCAAAAAGTACTTCAGAGGGAAGTACGAGAGATTACCTGTTCCTTCACGGAAGCGTCCACCGGCAACGCCCCGTCACTATTTCATCGCACAAGCGACAACTAATCGATATTCTTCGCCGTTTCTCGCGTGAACAAGAAAAGGGAGCGCCAGTGACAAGGGACGAATGTCGCGAAGAGCTTCGGAAAAATTTTTTCGCGGCAGCCGCTACAGAATACGATGTCTTCATTGGTCTTACGGTCCAAGACCAACAACTTTGTTGCCACGTTTCAGGAGAGGGAATCGATTTCGTCACAAACCCTCCCGACGTAAACTTCTCATTTAAGAGCTGGGAAGCGGTTTGGGGATTGCTTCTGGGTGACATGGACCCTATCGCGGCTTTTATGGCTGGACAATTCCGATCCGACGGCTATTTGACTCTGTTGTTCCTCGTTTTAGCGATATTTAGGTCCCCAAACCGTCCGCAGATCCCGGATTGAACGCTGCCTGCATTTCATCGACGAACGCGCGAATCAACCATCCTGAAATAGCTGTACCACCGGGCACGTTGGGTGATTGGTCGTACCTAAACCAGTTGGCCTCTGCAATTTCCCCATCGCGACAAACAATGTCACCCGAAACGTAGTCCGCGTGAAACCCAAGCATTAGCGAATTTGGGAACGGCCACGACTGACTACCTAAATACCGAAGATTTTCGATCTTGATGCCAACTTCCTCATATACCTCCCTATGCACGGTCTGTTCAATCGACTCTCCCGGCTCCACAAAACCGGCCAAGGTACTGAACATACCAGTCGGCCACGTGGCGTTTCGAGCAAGTAGCATATCTTGATCACGTCGAACCAACACGATAATACTTGGACTCAGACGCGGATAACTGATCAATTGGCAGGACGGACATACCCGAGCTCGGTCCGCAGCATGATCTTCCGTTTCCGTACCACACCGCCCGCAAAAGACGTGGTCCCGATGCCACTCAACGATCTGTTTTGCTCGTCCCGCGAGATAAAACATCGCGGACTCGACCCGACCCAGCCAAGACCGAAGTCCAGTCAAAGCGTAACCTTCAGGCGCACGACCCTTTGCTTCCAACGCGTAACAAGACGTTCCACGCCATTCACCCACGTAAAGTCGCGCAATAACTTCGAGATCTACCCAACGAAACTCATCTGCCGTCACCGGCCGGGGAACGCCGTGTTCACTGAGAGAAAGCACTTCCCCGCCGACAAAAACGAAATAAAGCGACTCGTCAGTGTGCGCCCCTTGCGGTTCCTTACTGATTGATTCGAATCCATCGGGTTCAAACGGCCACATACCTTTCCCGCCTCGCGTACAACGCGAACGATGATACCAATGAACCAAGATATCAGTATGCATAGGCTTAAGAGTGGCGGTGCCGTATTGAGCGAGCCGTGCCGCGCCTGTATCTTCCAACGTTAACTGAACACTGGAGTGTCGCAGTGGCTGAGACGACTTCAAGCAGGCGTGGACGAATTAGTTTTGATTCATTCTGGGACAACTTCCTCGGAAACGCGCCCGAATGGTACAAGCGCGCCATTGTTGGGTTCCTTATCCTAAATCCACTGCTCTTACTCTTACCCCAAGGGCATTACATCGCGGGATGGGCAGTCGTCTTAGAATTTATTTTCACGCTGGCAATGGCACTTAAATGTTATCCACTTCAACCTGGTGGCTTGCTTGCGTTTGAAGCCATCGCCTTGCAATTGTCCAGTCCAGGCACAGTGCTGCACGAACTGGAAAGTGCCTTTCCAGTCATTCTGCTACTCATCTTTATGGTGGCTGGAATTTACTTCATGAAGGATCTGTTGTTATTCATATTCACAAAGATCCTGCTGCGCGTTCGTTCTAAAGCTTTGTTGTCGTTCCTTTTCTGCTTCGTCGCCGCGTTCCTGTCTGCGTTCCTTGACGCGCTTACCGTTACCGCCGTCGTTATCAGTGTCGCTGTCGGTTTCTATTCTGTTTATCACCGCTTTGCCTCCGAAAGCGGAGATCATGACGAAGATGTCCCCGA
>Ga0209753_1000031_pt1 | contig 48550 bp, 48 predicted proteins | sample METZYME_3_550m_FD_187550 | JGI IMG/M metagenome (GOLD analysis project Ga0209753, IMG submission 187550) | Marine microbial communities from oxygen minimum zone in mesopelagic equatorial Pacific - METZYME_3_550m (SPAdes) (version 2) | ecosystem: Environmental > Aquatic > Marine > Oceanic... | reverse complement strand
TCGAGCGCTCTGCTAAGTAGCAAAGCGGCGCAAACGACTTCGAAGCTTCGGTCTTGTGCGTCTGTTTGATCGAAGGCGAGGGCGACGCCAGTTCCTGCCAGTAGAGTCGCTCTGGCAGCGTAGAGGTTTGCAACGCGGTTGGAGCGAGCTGTGGCGATGGACATAGCCCTGGTTCTCGCTTCGGCGGGGAGACTGATTTGGTTAAACACGTTGACCACTAGTATGAAGGCACTCGCTTGGGAGGAACTTCCTTCTTTGATCGACGGGCCAGATGCCGACAGGTTGGCGCGGAACGCCAGTCCGATCACGATCCCAATAACGGTGAGCAACCCAGTTGCGCACATCCACAAAGACTGCAGAACCTTGTCGGAAAGTGACGTCTGAAACGCATCAGGATTAATCAAAATTTGTACGTAACCAGCGATAGTGTCTTGTACCGTAATTTCTTGGCTATACGCAGGAAGGGTGGTATGCGGCGCGAAATTACCAGCAACAGCGAGTAGTTGACCGTCGACACTGTAAATACTTATACCTGCGATTTCATTGAACATGGCCATGTCATTTGTAAGGGCACTGAGTGCTAGATTGTCGTTGCTTAAAAGTGGGTTCACTGCCAGCTCCGAAAGTCGATGTGCGGACGTATTCCCGAAGGCGACAAGCCGAGAGTGGCCCTGCTCCAACGCGGTGTAATGCCAAATGGATAACACTAAACAGACGGCAAAGAGATACGTCGCGGCGACCCCGCCTAGAAGCCTTTTCGACTGCGAAATCGCATCCGTTAGGTGGATCGTCAACACCACCCATACCTAATTAGTCGTGGCTCGATAACAACGACGTCATTTATCTGAGCGCGCTGTTCGCCTCTTGATGATGCTGATGGTGAATTTGGCTGAGTTGTTCGCTTCATTTGATTACACGAGAGTATCGATTCGCGTAGATGCTGGTGGTAAAGAATCCGAAGTAATCAATTCTTTGGCAGGTCGCCCCGGCGTTTCTTGGACCAACTTGGGCACGAGATATCCTGGTAACTTGCTTTGAATTGCGCGGTGTAAACGGACCGCAGTATCAATACCGACATGGAAATGGGAGGTACCTGTTACCCGGTCGGGCAGGTGCAGGTAATAGGGAAGAATACCAATCTCGAAAAGTGCCTCAGACAGATCGCATAGCGTTACATCGTTGTCATTTACGCCCGCGAGTAAAACGCTTTGATTTAGCAGTGTTATACCGGCCTGACGTAATGCAGCAAAGGCCACGGAGACATTCTCGTCAATTTCGTTTGCATGATTGAAATGTGCGACGACCACGGTGGTTAAGCGAGTATTTGCGAGTATTTTAATCAATGGTTCGGAAATCCGCTGAGGTATAACCACGGGAAGGCGAGTATGAATTCGCAACCGGTTCACGTGTGGAATGTCCTCGATATTCGCCACAAGGATACTCAAGCGCTCGTCAGGCATGATAAGGGGGTCTCCGCCGGACAAAATTACTTCGCGGATTGAAGGATCGTCCCTGACGTGGTTCAACATCGGGAATGTACTGTCGTGGCGGTGATGCGCGTAAGGGAAGTTGCGCCGGAAACAATAGCGGCAATTTACCGCACAATTCTCAGCCGCGATAACTAATACCCGGCCCCGGTATTTCTGCATGAGACCCGGGGCCAGGGTTGCTGATGCTTCCTGCAAGGGATCGGGCTCGAAACCTAGGACGCTGACCTTTTCAGCCAGTTCGGGGACAACTTGACGCAGCAGTGGATCGCTTCGATCACCTCGACGCATACGGGATATATATGGCAAAGGCACCCGCATAGGAAATGCCGGGTTCGGATCCCAGTCGCCGCCATCTAGCGAAAGTTCGAGCATGTCGGCCAGATCCTTGACATGGGTGACGGCGCCTGAAAGCTGTGTTTGCCATGTTTTGGGCTGCCAAGGAAGTGGAATCGACGTTATCATTTTGGGTTTACGGTTTGGGCGAGAGCACGTGGCGGCCTATTCTACTAACGAATTCCGTTCAGGATTGAAGGTTCTCCTAGAAGGCGAACCTTGTTCGATTCTCCAAAATGAATTCGTAAAACCTGGTAAAGGCCAGGCCTTCAACCGAGTTAGATTCCGAAATCTAAAGTCGGGTCGTGTATGGGAACGGACGTTTAAAAGTGGCGAGTCCATTGAAGCGGCGGACGTAATGGACCTGGATATGCAGTATCTGTATAGCGACGGCGAGTTCTGGCACTTCATGCGTACTGATGGGAGTTATGAACAAGTTGCTGCCAATCAAGCTGCAGTTGGTATCGCAAAAGACTGGTTAAAAGAAGAAGACGTCCTGAGTGTCACGCTATGGAACGATGAGCCGATATCGATCACCCCGCCGAATTTTGTTGAACTTGAAGTCACCCAAACCGATCCTGGGATTCGGGGCGACACTGCGCAAGGAGGGAGTAAACCTGCCGAACTGTCGACAGGGGCGATTATTAAAGTCCCCCTCTTTGTTGAAATTGGCGATATTTTGCGCGTTGATACCCGTAATGGTGAATATGTAGGGCGCACCAAGGATTGATTCGATGGCCGCCATCTTGTTCGCTCGACAGCTTGGTTGAGCGGGCGCGCGTTCTTGGTGTGATTCGTGATTTCTTCCGCGAGAAAAATGTGCTCGAGGTCCAAACGTCGGTGCTTGCTCGATACGGCGTGACTGAACCGACCATAGCAAGCTTCAGGACGGACTCGGGACATCACCTGCAAACGTCACCCGAGTTCCAAATGAAGCGTCTTTTAGCTGCGGGCGCGCCATCCATCTATCAAATATGTCCTGCTTTTCGGCAGGGCGAGGAAGGTCGAAACCACAATCCCGAGTTTGTCATCCTCGAATGGTATCGACTCGGCTTTAATTCGCGTCAATTAATCCTCGAGGTTGCCGAATTAGTGGATTTGATTCTAGGCGGGGGCGATTACCATTATCGTACCGCGGGTCAGTTGTTGCATTCGGAGTTCGGCCTCGATGTTCACGATGATTCGGACCTGACGGTTGCAGAGTTGGCTCGGGACCAGGGACTCGACAACGTTGTCGGTCGATCGGATGGCGTCGACTTCTTGATGGCATGCGCGCTTCAACGGCTCCCGTTCGAACGAGTGTTTATTACGGAATTTCCCGTTGACCAGGCCGCCTTGGCGAAAACAAAGCACGTAGGGAAAGACCTTGTGGCGGATCGATTCGAATTGGTCATCCGGGGAATTGAAGTTGCCAATGGTTATCACGAGCTCACGGACGCTGACGAACTTGAGCGTCGGATGGACGTTGATAATCGCGAACGCCGTGAATTGGGATTACCCACGTTGGCCCGAGATCCATTCCTTTTAGCTTCCATGCGTCAGGGATTGCCAGCTTGTGCCGGCGTCGCCGTGGGATTGGATCGGCTACTTGCGCTAGCAGGCGACCATGAATCGTTGAGCTCTGTTATGGCCTTTCCGTTCGATCGTGTTTGAAACCTATGTGCTCACCCATTTTGATGGGGGAATCGGGTTCAAAACTATCCAATACCCCGAACGACGGGGGGATTAGTACGATCGCGGTAGAGCCGAGCGTAAAGCGAGCCATTTCCTCGGCGCGACTAAATTGCACGTCGTGCGGCAAGCGCTCGACCCGTCGTCGATAGGGGGAGCGCGGTCCAGGCCAACTGGTGGTAATACTTGCCACGATCAGGGCTCCGACCATTACAAGTCGGACCACGCCTGTGTCCGTTTGTAAGCTGCAAACCAGCCTCTCGTTTCGACAGAACAGGTTGGGGATGCCATGGACGCTTTGCCCATTGACCGAAAATAATTTCCCGGGGATTTCGATCGTCTTCGATAGGATGGCGTCTATCGGTGCGTGTACTCGGTGATACATGCTTGGATCTAGATAGAGCGTCAAGAAAGAGCCACCGTCGAGATCAGTACAATTCTGTCCGATCAGTTCGGCAACGCTATAAGTATGGCCTTTGGCTTGGAGTAACTTGCCGCGTTGGATGATTCCGGATTGCGAGACAACGCCATCGACTGGGGAAGTTATTGTCTTAGAGTCGGAAGGAATGGGCCGTAGGTCTGGTTTTAACTCGCGAGAAAAAAAATCGGCAAAGGTTTCGAATTCCTCTGGCGTTTTGCGTTTGGAGGTCGACATATCGACCGCGTAACTGCGAATAAACGACCGAATAAGGATATTTTTTAGTAGCGGCCAGCGAACCACGGCAAATACGCCAATGAAGCGCGACAGGAGTCGTTTCGGCAAAATATGCTGCACTAGGGCAAACATCAGGATCGTTTTGGCGGTCCCGTTTCGATAGGGGTGTCGGGTCGGTTGCCCCATTCGGACCATGACCCATGGTAGGCGCGAATGCGTGGAAAGCCGAGTAGGCGCGCCGTCATGTAGGTGAGCCCAGATCGATGGTGCGTTTGACAGTGCGTAACAATGTCTTTCGAACGCACGATGCCGTGTTCGCCAAGCAATGCCTCGGCGTTTTTAATCAGAGTGTGGTGGTGCTCTGCGTCCATGAGGTCAACCCAATCGAGATGCCTCGCTCCCGGTATGTGCCCTGCCCTCGAAGCTGTACGCCGTGTTCCGTCGTATTCATCAATCGATCGACAATCCCAGATGACGAGGTCGTCGTCTGATAAACGAGGTGCAATATCTTTGATTTCGGCGATTGGCGCAGAACTGATGGAGAGGTTGACTTGGTGCGGGCTAACGGGCGTCGGGGTTGTAACCAAAGGTAAGCCGCTGGCCACCCAAGCACGTAAACCGCCATCTAAATAGGACCATTGTTCGTGACCGATAACGTCGAGCGTCCATGCCAGTCGTCCAGCCCAGCCGCCGCCCTCGTCATCGCAAACCACGATGTTTGTATCAGGTACGTAACCAATGTTTCCAAAAACTCGGTTAAGCTTTTCGATGGTCGGCAGACGGCCTGGCGCCGGAGGAATGCCGCAGATTAGATCGTCCGGAACAACAAGAACGGCCCCGGGGATGTGGGCTTTTCGATAAACTTCTAATGTGGTTACTTGAATCACTTGAACTCGCTGCGCATGCAAGAGCTGCGAGAGTTTGTCGGTAGATACTAATGTTGGATGAGTAGCCATAAAGCCCGCGAGATAATAGCGTAGGCTTTGTTTTTTAGCTCACCAAGCGAGGGATGAGTGTGTCTGGAAACTTGATTTGGATGGACCTTGAGATGACGGGACTGAATCCCGAAATAAACGTCATTATCGAGATCGCAACAGTAGTGACAACGCCAGATCTCGACATTGTTGCCGAGGGCCCGTCCCTGGCAATAGCCCAGCCAAAAGACTGTCTGGACTTGATGGATGACTGGAACCAAGAACATCATTCGGCGTCGGGGCTTTTGGATCGAATAGCATCTCATGGCGTTTCGGCGACCGAAGCAGAAGCAGTGACCCTCGACTTCGTGAGTTCCCATGTGGGTCCAGGGGAAGCACCTCTTTGCGGTAATTCAATTTGGCAGGACCGACGCTTCTTGGCTCGTCATATGTCGAGCCTTGAGAGTTATCTCCACTATCGAATTGTTGACGTCAGCACCATTAAGGAGTTGGCTGAGCGTTGGGCGCCCGCGGTCCTCGACGATGTGATTAAGAAAGGCAATCATCGAGCGCTTGATGACGTTCTAGAGTCGATCGCCGAACTTCGTCACTATCGAACCCATCTGTTTAATGTGGATTAAGTTTTTGAACCGCCCATTCGAGGTGTTCGCTAGATAGTGTGTCGCCTTTTCGACGTGACTCCGCGAGCTTCTCTTCGGCGGCCCGAATAAGGTCGGGGGTTGGTTGGGCATTCCCTGCTGCAATGGCTAGATTTCGGACCCATTGGGAATAGTTTATTCGGCGCAATGCCATCCCCTCCGTGTGCTTAAGAAAATCCTCTTCATTCCATGCCAGTAGTCCGATAAGCGTCGGATCATCTAGACCGTGGCGTGGGACGAAATCCAACTCGTTGCTTGCTTGGGCGAAACGGTTCCAGGGGCAAACCAACTGACAATCATCGCAACCAAATATTCGGTTACCGATGGACTCACGCAGTTCTTCGTCAATGACACCTTTATGTTCGATGGTCAGATATGAGATACAACGTCGTGGATCAAGTTGCTTGGGCCCAACAATTGCACCAGTTGGACAGACGTTTATACAAGCTTTACAGGTGCCACACTTATCCTCTTGAAGCTCGACATTTATCGGTAAGGGGATATTGGTAAATATCTCACCGAGAAAAAACCACGAACCGGCCCTTTGATTCAGAATGAGTGTGTTTTTACCGACCCATCCGATCCCCGCTTTGGCCGCCAAAGGTTTTTCTAGAATTGGTGCAGAATCTGTGAACGCTCGGTATTGTCCGCCCGCATGGATTTCAATTTGTTTCGCGAGGGCTCGGAGTCGCCCGCGAACGGTTTTGTGATAATCCCTACCGAGCGCGTAATGTGAGATGTAGCCTTTATCGGGGCTGTTCAAAACGTTACTGCGGGCAACGGGCAAATAATCCATGCGGGCCGATATCACCCTAATCGTCCCAGGCATGAGCTTGGACGGGTCAGTGCGTTTGTCCACATTGCGCGCCATGTAGCCCATGTCGCCCTGGAACTGCTGTTCCAACCATGCGCTGTAATCGGGCGCGTAATCGCTGAGGTCGGTGTCGGCCACTCCGATCTGTTGGAAACCGAGATCCATAGCCCATGAATCAAGGTGGCCGGCGAGTTCGTCGATGTGCATCCCGCTATAATCTCTCATATGCGGGCTATTTCACGAGTTTACACGGGCGGTCAAGTACGTGCTTTAGATCGGATACTGATCGAAGAATTTGACGTTCCTGGGATTTCATTGATGAAACGAGCAGGATTGTTTGCGTTCGATCGTCTGTGTGAACTTTGGCAGGGCGTGCGATCTATATCGGTCGTCTGTGGAAGTGGCAATAACGCCGGCGACGGATACATTGTTGCTGGTTTGGCACATAACCGCGGCATACGCGTGCAGTTGATTCAAATCGGCAATGCCAAGGGTCTCAAAGGAAATGCGGGAACAGCATACCAGTGGGCGTTGGAACAAGGCGTTGTCTCGCGGACCCCGACGACTCTCGACGGTGAGGTCGTTGTTGACGCGATGTTGGGCACGGGCAGTGTTGGATCGATCCGTGATAGTTACGTTGCAGGTATCAATCTGATAAACGAACACGGAGCGCCAGTCGTTGCGCTGGATATCCCGACTGGGATTAGCGCTGATACTGGCGCACAGGTCACCGAGACGCCGGTGAAAGCGGACCTAACGACTACCTTTATCGGCGCTAAACTAGGTCTTTTCACCGGCCCGGGAGTCGACTTCGCGGGGCGAATTGAGCTGAGTGAACTCGATGCGCCGCAGGCCGTATTTGAACAAGTCCAAGGACTCTCGGTTATTCCGAGGAAAGATAGTGAACGGGCTGTTTCGAAGCGGCCTACCGGAGCACATAAGAACGACTTTGGCCACGTGTTGATCGCAGGAGGCGATCACGGCATGTGTGGTGCGGTTCTGCTCGCGGCAGAGTCGGCGTTACGCACGGGTGCAGGTCTTGTCAGCGTGATTACTCGACCAGAGCACCGGTCCGCTGTCGTGGCTCGGCGTCCGGAGGTCATGGTCTATGACGTCGATGAACAGCAAGATATTGCACCTCTTCTCAACCGGGCGAATGTTGTCGCGGTAGGACCGGGTCTGGGTCAGGGAGGGTGGGGTCGAGGGATTCTTCAGCAGATGTTGAATAGCGGCAAGGAGTGCGTATTGGACGCTGACGCCTTGAATTTAATGGCGGATGAATCGTGGACATTACCGGCTGAATCAATCCTCACACCACACCCGGGAGAAGCTTCTCGTTTGCTAGGAATTGCTACCGCCTCAATTCAGGCTGACCGCCCGACAGCTGCGAGAACGATCTCATCAAAATATAGAGCGGTGGCCATTCTCAAAGGCGCAGGGACATTAGTTGCCGATGGCGGAGAATTGCTTGGTATATGTATCGCCGGAAATTCGGGTATGGCGACTGCGGGAAGCGGCGACGTATTGACCGGCATTGTCGCTGCAGCGAAAGCCTCGGGGATAGATTCATCGACGGCGGCTGCACTTGGTGTATGGCTTCATGCATCTGCGGGCGACCGTGCTCTAGCAGGTGTTCGTGGGCGCGCAATCATTGCGTCAGACATTATTGAATCGCTAAGACCTTACGGAGAATCGACCGGTACAGAGGGTATCGGTGGACGTTAAGGAACTGCTGCTTCCAGACGAAAACGCGACGTTAGAAGCTGGCGCTCAATTGGCGGATGAACTTTCCCGAGAGCTTGTTTTTCTCCACGGAGATTTGGGTGCAGGGAAAACAACGTTGGTACGTGGATTACTGCGGTCTTGGGGTCATCGAGGGACCGTCAAGAGTCCCACGTATACTTTGGTTGAGCCATATGAGGTTGCGGGCAGGACCATTTACCATTTTGATTTCTATCGAATCGAGGATCCAGCGGAACTACGCTACATCGGTATCGATGATCTCCTGAGCAGCGACGCTCTCAAGTTAATCGAATGGCCGTCAAGAGGCGCTTCGATGCTCCCCAAACCGGAATTGGAGATTGAGTTAAGTATTATTGACGGGGGCCGGGTACTCAATATCACGGATCACCGTGCCTGAGAGTATGGGGCGCATGTTTTCGTTAGCTAAACTAACGTTGGTTGGACTGTTGGGCCAGTTTTGCTTGGCCCAGATGAATAGCTTAGAAGGCGTCCGAGTTCACGACGCTCCTACTTACACGCGCGTCGTGTTCGACACACGCTCCAAGGTGAATTACCAGGTCTTTACGTTGGATAACCCCAAGCGCGTCGTGATCGATTTCGACGATACTTCAAAAAGCCAAAAGCTTGCGACGGGGCAAGTCGATAGTCGGGTGGTTGCAGGTATTCGTCGAGCCGAGCGTCAAGATGGTATCTACCGAGTCGTCCTTGATCTAAGGCGGCCGGTCAAAGCCCCTGAACCATTTGTGTTAAATCCCGTTCGGCCATACGGCCATCGGTTGGTCCTTGATCTTTATTGGGATTCCTCGGAACAAAAAACCGCGGTACAAGCAGCACCGGTTGAGCAACGGGATGTTGTTGTCGCCATTGATGCAGGCCACGGCGGCGAAGATCCAGGGGCCATTGGTATCAACAAAGTTCTTGAAAAGCATGTGGTCCTTTCGATTGCACGAGGGGTCAAGCGTCATTTGGACACGGCAACGGGTTTCAAGGCCCTGCTCGTGCGCGATGGCGATTACTACATCGCATTACGCAAGCGACCGCAGTGGGCGCGTGAGAAACGGGCAGATTTTTTCCTATCGATTCACGCCGATGCGTTTAAGAGTTCCTCAGTCAGCGGTGCTTCGGTCTACGCTCTGTCACAGAAACGCGCGACGAGTGAAACGGCGCGGTGGCTTGTCGAAAACGAGAACCGGTCGGATCTCCTCGGCGGGGTTGGCGAAAAAGTTGTACTGACCGATTACGACGATAGCGTCGCTGAAATACTTCTCGATATGTCGATGGACGCCAATTTGGGTCATTCAATTGATGCGGGCGAGGCAGTTTTGGCAGCGCTGTCCAGGGTGGCCCGATTACATAAGGGACAGCTAGAACAGGCAGGTTTCGTCGTGTTGAAGTCCCCTGATGTACCTTCAATTCTTGTTGAGACGGGTTACATTTCAAACCCGAGTGAAGCGCGGTTGCTAGCGACCTCCAAGTACCAACAACGAATCGCGCGGGCAATCGCCGACGGCGTGCAAGAGTACATGCGTCGAAATCCGCCGCCCGGTACCCTGATTGCAGCAATTGGCGACTCCAAGACTATCCGTCACTTGGTTAAGCGGGGAGACACTCTGTCTGAGATCGCACTTCGCTATGATGTGAGTGCCGCTGCGATACGCCATGTCAACCGGATGCGTGGCAACGTCATTAAAACCGGTGAAGTGCTGATTATCCCGAGGTTGGGACAGGAGAGTTAGGAAGCAATGCGAATTGAGAAACTCGATGCTGCTGTCGCCAACCAAATTGCTGCGGGTGAAGTCGTTGAGCGACCTGCCTCCATCGTTAAGGAACTGATTGAGAATAGCCTGGACGCTGGAGCTACTTCCGTAACGGTTGAGATTGAAGGCGCTGGTACAGGGCTCATTCGGGTTCTTGATAACGGAGTTGGGATCCATCCCGAGGACATGCGGTTGGCGCTGGAACGTCACGCGACGAGCAAAATCACGACCACGGACGATCTTTTGTCCATTACTAGCATGGGGTTTAGAGGAGAGGCACTTGCGAGTGTCGCGTCTGTTGCTAGAACGACACTGACGTCAAGAGCGGAGGGAAGTGATCGCGCTTGGGCCCTAACCGTTGACGGCGGCGAAGAAAAACGTCATGCACCGGCCGCGCACCCCCAGGGAACTGCCGTCGAGATTCGAGATCTCTTTTTCAATACTCCCGCCCGTCGTAAGTTCATGAAGACCGAACGAACCGAAGTTGCGCATATCTCGGAGACCGTCAGGCGACTCGCGCTCGCAAACCCAGGCGTAAGCTTTGAACTCAAGCATGGCACGCGAACGGTCGAGCGGCTGGCCGCAACGAAAGTTTTGGTCGATCGAATCGAAAAATTATTAGGCCGAGATTTCCTGGCCGAGGCAGTCGAGGTCGATGAATACCAAGAAGAGCTTCGGCTACACGGGTGGATCGGATCGCCGACCTATACGAGACGAACGGCGGATCAACAACATCTGTTTGTGAACGCTCGTTATGTTCGAGACAAAGTGGTTAGTCACGCGATTCGGCAGGCTTATCGTGACGTCATATTCCATGGGCGCCAACCGGTGTTTGTCGTGTATCTTGAAATCCCCCCCGAAGCGGTCGACGTTAATGTCCACCCTACGAAGCACGAAGTCCGCTTTCGTGATTCGCGACAGGTACACGATTTTATCTACGGAAGGCTGAATAGGGCGCTGCGCGATGTGCGACCTGGCAGTTCGAACGACTCGATAAAAAATGCCGGTGTTGACATGAACCCCGTTGAACCGAAGCCTCCTACGTGGGTACAGGCATCGTTTCCGCGTCAACTTAGTGTTCAAGTTGAAGGGGGTGCCAGCACGTTCGTGACGGAAGAGAGAGATACCGTATACGCAGAGGACCGCGTGTTTCCGCCCCTTGGATATGCTCTTGCTCAGCTTGGCGGGGCTTATATTCTCGCGGAAAACGAAGATGGTTTGGTTATCGTGGATATGCATGCGGCCCATGAGCGGATCACGTACGAGAAGATGAAGTCGGCATCGTCCGAGCAGACTTTGGTCAAGCAGCGGCTGCTTGTGCCGCTGAGTCTGGAAGTGACACGTCGGGAAGCGGACTTAGTCGAGGCTCTAACGGAAGAATTTGGTCGTCTAGGTATCGGTCTGGAACGCTTGGGCCCTTCGACGATACGCGTTCAGGAGGTGCCCTCGCTTATTGGTACAGCCGATGCGGCGGAATTAGTGAGAGATGTTCTGGGCGAACTGGTGGAGTACGGCCACTCGGATTCGCTTGCTGAACACAGAGATAGCTTGCTAGCCACAATGGCATGTCATGGATCCATCAGAGCGAATCGGCGCCTCGCCATAGAGGAGATGAATGCCTTGCTCCGAGAAATGGAACGCACCGAAAACGCTGGCCAATGCAATCATGGCCGTCCGACATTCCACGTGCAGAATCTCGCCGATCTTGATCGTCTGTTTTTGCGAGGCCAGTGAAGCACCAAAATCTAAGGCCGTTAGTGGTGACGCTAATGGGAGCCACGGCAAGTGGTAAAACGGATTTGGCACTTGAAATCGCAGCACGTGTGCCCACCGACATCATCAGCGTAGATTCGGCGATGGTGTACCGTGGTATGGATATTGGTACTGCCAAGCCTTCCAAAGAGGCCCTCCGCAACAATCCACACGCTTTGGTTGACGTAAGGGACCCGCCGGATACTTATTCTGCTCAAGACTTTATCGAAGATGCAGATCGAGCCGTACGCTTGGCATGGACACGAGGGCGCGTGCCGATGCTTGTGGGCGGTACGATGATGTATTTCAACGCGTTTAAGGATGGTTTGGCAAAACTTCCCTCGGCGGACGCAACCGTTCGTCAAAATATCGAACATCGCGGCCAGCAAGTCGGCTGGCCAGAATTACACCGCGAACTAAGTCAAGTGGATCCGGTTGCTGGCGCGTCGATTGATCCGGGAAATCACCAGCGGATTCAACGGGCACTAGAGGTTTATCAGATCACAGGAATTCCGATATCTGAGTTGTGGCGGAACGCCCAGGCCGAACCTGTGTCAGAGCGTCTTAACTGCAATTTAGTTGAGTTTGCGCTGACGACGCTGTCCCGTGAGGAACTTCACACTCGTATAGAACGTCGTCTCGACGATATGTTGAACTCGGGATTCGTGGATGAAGTCAAGCGATTACGCGAACGTTGGGTAATCGGTACAAGTACTCCATCGATGCGCGCTGTGGGATATCGTCAAGTTGGGCAGTTCCTCGACGCTTCCGAAAGTAACGATGAACCGATCGATTTACGACACAGTATCCTCGTGGCGACACGCCAACTTGCAAAGAAACAATCCACTTGGCTTCGAGGCTGGCGATGTTTAAACGGTCGAGTTCTCTTATCTGCCGATCTCGAAACCATGTTGCAAAAACTAACGCCTCTGCCATAGTGGATTTGTTGGGTAGAAGGAAAAACTCGAACAGAGTGCTTGTCTCACTGGGAAGTGCTCGGGAGAACGACAGTGGTAAAAGGGCAGTCTCTACAAGACCCTTACCTAAACACGTTACGAAAGGAACAGATCCCTGTCTCGATCTATCTAGTGAATGGAATAAAGCTGCAAGGACAAATCGAAGCGTTCGATCAATACGTCGTCTTGCTCCGCAACACGGTTAGCCAAATGATTTTTAAACACGCGATTTCGACAGTGCAGCCTTCCAGAAACGTCGACATCGAAACGAGTGAAAGCGGCGACTAACGTATTGAAAGCGCACTATTCGTGACTCGATCGAAATGACTAACTTGAAATGACGACGTGTTATGTTCTTTGAGCGACCTCCTCCTGGACAACAAGCGTTGCTTCTGCACGTGCATGCACCAGGCATTAGCTGGGACTATGAGACTACTGAACTGCGGGAATTGGTAGTTTCCGCAGACCTTGAACCCAGATCCACCGTTGTTGTGACCCGGGTACGACCGCATCCACGCTGGTTTGTTGGGCAAGGCAAGGCGGAGGAAATTCGTCGAGCCATGAACTCGAACAACGACGATTTACTGATCGTGAACCACGATCTCACCCCTGCCCAACAACGCAATATGGAAGACCTACTCCAAGCACGAGTGATGACCCGAACCGAATTGATCCTTCACATTTTTGCTGACCGGGCACGAACCCATGAAGGTAAACTTCAGGTCGAACTCGCCCAATTCCAACATGGTCGAAGCCGGCTAGTGCGGGGATGGACCCACCTTGATCGACAGAAGGGTGGACTCTATATGCGCGGGGTTGGGGAAAGTCAGTTGGAACTGGACCAGCGCATGATTGACAGCCGTATCAGAAAGCTTAAAGAGCGGCTGGAACGGGTACAGCGACAACGCGCACAAAGTCGACGACGGCGAGGCCGGGCAAAGGTTCCAACGATTGTGCTGGTCGGGTATACGAATGCCGGTAAATCGTCGCTTTTCAATGCGCTGACTGATGCCTCGATCGCTGTGCAAGATCGCTTATTTGCGACTCTCGATCCGACAATGCGCCATTTGAGTCTGGATGGTTACGGAACCGTTGTGATAGCAGATACTGTAGGCTTCATCCGCGACTTGCCGATCGATCTTGTCGAAGCATTCAAGGCGACGTTAGAGGAGGTGTCAGCGGCCGACCTACTACTGCACGTAATCGATAGTGCAGCGCCGGAACAAGAGTCGATGTGTGCCGAAGTCGATCGAGTGCTGGAGGAAATAGGCGCGGGAATGGTGCCGAAGATCGAAGTGTTAAACAAAATCGATAGGAGTGCATTGCGGGCGGGTGTCTTGGGTAGTCGAGTCCACGTCAGTGCGCGCCTAAAACAAGGATTAGAGGCGTTGAAGGAAGTGATTGCGCAACGCTTGGGGGTCATCAACGAGCCCATCGAAGTCTGCCTTGCGCCAAGCAATGGCAAGGTTCGTGCGTGGTTGTACGAGTTAGGGGCCGTGGTGGGTGAGACCCTGCAGGAGGATGGCGCCAGTACCCTTTCGGTGCGGCTCGACGCCGAACAAATTAATAGGCTCGTCGCGTACGAAGGTGTTTCCTTGCAGGAGGCGCTACCGGACCCTAAACTTTTGGCTTTGACTTGATGAGGACGCGTAATGGCATGGAATGATGGTGGGAACGGAAAAAATAACGATCCGTGGGGCAGTGGAGGTGATCAAGGGCCGCCAGACCTAGACGAGGCGTTTCGTAAGTTCCAATCCCAACTGTCTGGGTTGTTTGGGCGCCGTGGCGGTGGGGCGTCTTCTTCGGGCGGAGGTGGCGCGAGCAGACGCTATTTCTCAATCCTCGGTTTGGTCATCTTGATTGGCTATGTGGCGACAGGTATTTATCAAGTTGATCAGCAGGAACGTGGCGTTAAATTCACGTTGGGGAAGGTATCGAGTGCGCCGGTCATGCCGGGGCTAAATTTCTATTTCCCGTTTATTCAAAACGTGGAAATCGTCAACACCACCAAACTGAATACCAATCACCACGAATCGTTGATGTTGACCGAGGATGAAAATATCGTCGACGTCAGTCTTGATGTGCAGTGGCTCGTGCGTGATCCAATCAAGCATGTCGTCGATATAAGAGATCCAGAAGATAGTTTGATACAGGCCACCGAAAGTGCGTTGCGGCATGTGGTGGGGAGTTCCACACTCGATTCGGTCGTAACTGAAGGCAGGGCGGAGATGGGAGCAGCGGTGCAGGCGCGGTTACAAGAACGGTTGGATCGCTATGAAACGGGCATTATGGTTAGTAAGGTCAACATCGACCGATCTGGGCCGCCGCCACAGGTCAAAGACGCGTTCGATGATGTGCAGCGAGCGAAAGAAGATGAATCGCGCTACATCAACCAGGCCCGAGCGTATTCGGAGGAGATTCTTCCCGAAGCGCGTGGTAACGCCGAGCGCGTGGTCGCCGAAGCAAACGCGTATCGAGATCAGGTGGTAGCGCGTTCGGAAGGGGAGGCTCAGCGGTTCACTAAACTGCTTGGCGAATACCAGTTGGCAAAACGTGTCACCAGAGATCGACTGTACATTGAATCGATGCAGTCAGTGCTTTCAAAAAGTGCGAAGGTTATGGTCGACGTTAAAGGAGGTAACAACATGCTATATCTCCCGTTGGATCAGCTGCGGCGCCAAGGGGGTACCGAGGAAAACTCCGCTAATCAGGGCTCGGTCGACCAGGCCGCGGACGAAATAATGCGGGCGATAGAACGTAACACAGGCACGTCGCGGGTGCGGCGAGACGGTCGGTAGGAGGTAGGGTCATGGGTCGGAATTTCATCCTTGTTCTCATAGTCTTGGCGGTGCTTATGGTAATCACCGATGCCCTCAATGTACGGCCGTTTTTTGTCGTCAAAGAGACTGAACGTGCCTTGTTGCTTCGATTTGGAGAGGTCGTGAGAGCAGATATCCCCCCGGGGATTCATTTCAAAATCCCAATAGCAAACAACGTACGTAAATTCGATGCACGTATCCTGACTCTCGATTCGGCCCCCGAGCGTTATTTCACGATCGGGAAAAAACCCCTCGACGTGGATTCCTTTGCCAAATGGCGGGTTGTTGATGTGGAAGGGTATTACACGGCGTCTGGCGGAGGCGACGAAGCCATTGCGAGGGGCATCCTTCAGAATCGAATCAACGAAGGTCTACGCAACGAGATTGGTAAACGCGACATGCACGAAGTCATCTCGGGACAACGTGACGAGCTGATGCAAGTGCTGACCGAGTCTCTCGACGCGATTGTGCAGGACGACCTAGGGGTTGAGATCATTGATATAAGGGTCAAGAAAATCGAGCTTCCTGCGGAAGTCTCTTCAACGGTCTATCAACGAATGAACTCTGAGCGGGAGATTGAGGCGAAGCAGTATCGCGCGACGGGCAACGAACAGTCACTGGTAATTCGGGCGGACGCAGACCGCCAGGTGGTAGTCATCGAGGCCAACGCATATCGCGATTCTGAAACTATTCGTGGTGACGGTGATGCAACCTCGGCACGCATATACGCTGATGCGTTTGGTCAAGATCCCGAGTTTTACGAGTTTTACCGCAGCATTAATGCGTACAAGGAAGTATTTCAGGGGAAAAATGACATGTTGATCATTGATCCATCGAGTGAGTTCTTCAAGTACCTCAAGAGCAACCAGGGTTAGCTTTCAAACACCGTTGAGATCGATAGCTTGGCCATTATGTGGGAACAGATTGGGGCAGCGTTGTGCCTTGTGCTCGTGATTGAAGGGCTGCTGCCGTTCCTTTTCCCGGCTCGCTGGCGAACTTTGGCGGAGTCGTTGCGAACCGTCGATGACAAAACGATCCGCTTGGTCGGGTTCGCTAGCATGATGTTGGGCGCAAGCCTCTTATACCTAGTCAAATCCTCATGAGCGACGAAGTGCGTTGATGCGAGGCCGAAATATTGTCGTCGTTGGTGCCCAATGGGGTGACGAAGGCAAAGGAAAAGTCGTCGATCTTCTTACAAAAAACGTGGCAGCTGTCGTTCGATTTCAGGGGGGACACAATGCTGGTCACACTCTCGTGATTGGCAATGAAAAAACGGTACTCCACTTAATTCCATCGGGAATCCTGCATGAAAACGTGGACTGCCTCATCGGAAACGGTGTGGTCCTATCACCGAATGCAGTTTTGGATGAAATCGCCCAATTGGAATCCAAGGGAGTTGAAGTTCGAGAACGAATTACGCTCTCACCGGCGTGCCCACTGGTGTTGCCCTATCACGTTGCAACGGATATTGCCCGCGAAAAGGCACGCGGTTCGGAAAAAATCGGTACCACGGGGCGGGGTATTGGGCCAGCGTATGAGGATAAGGTGGCCAGACGTGGGGTGCGACTGGGCGACCTCTATTACGGCCAAGGATTTGCGACTAAGTTGGCTGATGTCATGGACTACCACAACTTCATGCTGGAAAAGTATTACAACGCGAGCACTGTTGATTTTCAGAAGACCCTTGACGAAACATCTCGACTCGCAGAGGAAATTGAACCCATGATCGGCGATGTGCCGCAAATCCTGCACGATCTTAATTCGCGTGGGAAAAACCTTCTTTTTGAAGGTGCGCAAGGCGCATTGCTCGACGTTGACCTCGGGACCTATCCGTTCGTGACCTCGTCGCATACGGTAGCGGGTGCGGCGTCAGTGGGTAGCGGCTTTGACCCCAGCCGACTCGACTATGTTTTGGGTATTGTCAAAGCATATTCCACCAGGGTCGGTTCTGGGCCGTTCCCGACCGAATTGTTTGACGGGGTCGGTAAATATTTGGCGGATAAGGGTCAAGAATTCGGTTCCACCACTGGCCGCCCACGTCGGTGCGGTTGGTTTGATGCTGCTGCCGTAAAACAAGTCGTGAAGATGACGGGCTTATCTGGGCTTTGTATGACCAAACTCGATGTTCTCGATGGACTAGAGACCGTTCGTGTTTGTACTAAATACGAGCGATCCGATGAGGAGAACGTGCCCACCCGCTTTGGTAGTGAATACTATTCTGAAGTGTCCCCTGTGTATGAAGACTTGCCGGGTTGGGAGGAATCCACAGCGGGTGCGCGGGACTTTAACGATCTTCCCGAGAATGCTCAGTCATACATTCGCCGAATAGAAGACTTGGTGGGAGCACCTGTTGCAATGATTTCCACGGGTCCTGATAGGCTCGACACGATTGTCCTGAAGGACGTTTTCTAGGATAGGGATAGACTCTTTTCAAACGAAAAATGTGAGTAATGGCACGTAGGTATTATGGTTGATCCCAAGTTGTTAGAGATATTGGTATGTCCCATCACGAAAACGGCGTTGGTGTATCGGCGCGAAATGGAGGAACTGTGGTCCAAAGCCAGTGGGCTGGCATTCCCCGTTCGGGACGGCATTCCAATCATGTTGGAGGATCAAGCTCGGGCGTTGACGCCTGAAGAACAGGAATCGTTGAATTGACGCTTAGACGTTCGTTGGTTGGTGCAGGATGAATTCGCTATTATACGGAGCTCTTTGGCCTGAGTTTGCGGCGCGAAAGTCTGTTAGCTGCTGGTGGTAGGGAAGGAACCAGGAAAATGAATAAACCAGAACTCGTCTCAGAGACCGACATGCCCGATGTCGCTATGCGGGAGCTGCAAAACCCCCAGGGTGCGCTGGATTGGGTGGGTATGAGTGATGTACACCAGCCATTGAAGATTCGTGATGGGCACGAGGAGCGGGAGGTGCAGGCAAGAGTACAGATTTATGTGAACCTCGATGACATGCAGGCGAAAGGGATTCACATGTCGCGTCTTTACGTAATTCTGGATGAGCATTCGAGTACTCGTCCACTTACGGTTGCGGGTCTTAAATTACTCTTGAGTTCCCTTTTGGAATCGCACCGAGGTCTCTCGACCAACGCGTTTATACAGTTTGATTTCGACTATTACGTGCGACGATCTGCGTTGGTGTCTGAAAATGCTGGTTGGAACAGTTATCCCGTATCGCTAAAAGGGACGTATCTGAATGGTGAAGTGAATGTCGAGCTTTCTGTAGGCGTACTTTATTCCAGCACATGCCCGTGTTCTGCGGCGTTGGCAAGGCAGCTAATTCAACAACAATTTGAAGAAGATTTCGGCCGCCAGGGTGACGTCAAGATGTCTGAAGTAAAGGCTTGGCTGGGAACCGAGGATGGCATAATGGCTACGCCTCACAGTCAACGAAGCCTAGCCCGCGTGTTGGTCAAACTTGATGACACGATGGAATCTTTCCCGGTCACCGATCTGATTGACGGGATAGAGGACGTTCTTAGAACTCCAGTCCAGACAGCTGTGAAGCGTGAAGATGAGCGAGAGTTTGCTCGACTCAACGGCCAAAATCTTATGTTTTGTGAAGACGCTGGACGTAAGCTTAAATCCAGTCTCGGGAGCGACGGCCGAGTCAAAGACTTTTGGGTGCGCGTTGAGCACCATGAGAGCCTTCACGCGCACGACGCAGTCAGTGTTTTTACCAAAGGGGTCCAGGACGGCTACTTGCCCATTCCTTAGTTGTCCCGAGGGGCACGGGCGCCTAATTTAACTACCCAACCCCACCTTTTTTGTGTCTGGCTAGGGACAACAATGGTTGTCTTGATGATGTACTATCCGCGGCGTCCCCAGTCCTTCCTTTTTTTGTATCCCCACAGATCCTATAAAATTATTGGATTGCGAAGTTAGCCCCCCGAGGCTTGTTTGGACATTTGTTTGGACATTTAAGATTTATTCAAAGGAAAGGCCGTCGTAGGGCCTAATAATCATGCTGTCTAGAAGCATAGAAATCACGGGTTGGTGCCGAGGAGAGGACTTGAACCTCCACGGGGTTACCCCCACTAGCTCCTGAAGCTAGCGTGTCTACCAATTTCACCACCTCGGCATGAGGGTCGCGGACTTTACTACAGGGGTTCTGCATTGAACAAATTAGCGACGACCGTCGCGGAGAGTTTTCCTTCCCATGAATGAGACAAGAGGACCCCAGGCCACCCAACTACGTAGAGCTCTGGACGAGATCGGACCGGCTTCTTGGAGCGAGTTAGTCAGCCACCTCGGCATTGGAAGAGGCAAGGGTGGCAATAGACTAAGGCGGTTAATAACTAGAATGCTGGAAAGTGGAGAAATTGTTCGAGAGGGACGGAATCGATACCGCCTCAGTAGCGCAAAGGACGAAAGTGGCGTCGTCGAACGGAGTGGATCCCAACTCTTCGTATCAATGCAGTCCGGCGTTTCCACGGCGCTTGAGTCTGCCAACGGTATTCGTGACGGAGACAACATTCGCGTCCGGGTGAGTGATGGAATTGCTCGCTTTGTGGAATTGATCAAGCCATCCGCGATCCCGGTGGTTGGCATCTATCGACGTGATCGAACTCATGCTCACGTTGAATCGCTTGAGCCTGGATACAACGAACGCGTGGAATTAGTCGCGCCCTATCCCGGTTGCCGTGAGGGAGATGTTGTCGAGGTTCAAATTCTTGAGGTAGAACGTAGCCGCATACAGGGGAGAGTAAAAGCCGTTATAGAGCACAAGAACGAAGTCGAACGTGCTTGTACGGCAATCGTTCGGGCACATCGGATACCCAACCAATGGCCCTCGGCGATTGCGCACAAGCGAGTTCGAAAATCGGTACTCGAGGCTGACAGGAAAGGCCGGATCGACTTACGTGATACGGCGTTTGTAACCATTGATGGAGAAGATGCTCGCGATTTTGATGACGCGATTTATGCGGAACCAAGATCCCGGGGTGGCTGGCGACTGTTAGTGGCGATCGCTGATGTCGCCCACTATGTGCGCCCCGGATCCGCACTCGATCAAGAAGCGCTCGCGAGAGGCAACTCCGTGTATTTCCCGGATCGGGTGATACCGATGTTGCCCGAAAGCTTATCGAATCATCTTTGTTCGCTCCGGCCCAACGAGGATCGATTGGCGATGATTTGCGAGTTAACGCTTACCCGCAGCGCGAACGTGACCGGCCTTTCATTTTACGAAGCCGTGATCCGTTCGCATGGTCGCCTTACCTATACCGAAGTTGACCAATACCTAAAAAGCCCGGGTGCGAATTGGCCCGCTGCGATCTGCACCAGTCTTCAGCATTTGTACGCTCTATACGAAGGGCTACGTGCGCGGCGGTCTGATAGAGGCGCGCTTGATTTTGAGTCGCGGGAAGGACGCGTCGAGATCCGTCGGGGCAATCCTGTGAGCGTTGTGCCCGTTGAGCGGACCGAAGCCCATTCGATAGTGGAAGAGGCCATGATTGCAGCCAACGTAGCTGCTGCCAATTATCTCCAACGTCAAGAATCCATGGTCATGTACCGGATACATGAGCCTCCTGAGCGGGAAAAGATCGAACAACTCCGCAAGGTTTTCCGGTCAATGGGACAACGGTTTCCTGGGGCCATTAGGTATCCAGGTGATCTACAACGCCTTCTTGAGGCTACGCACAAGACCCGCCTAGAGCCGTGGATTTGGGAGATGCTGATTCTGCGAACATTGCAACAGGCGCGCTATTTCCCGGGGGACAAAGGTCACTTTGGTCTTGCTTTATCGAGCTACGCGCACTTCACCTCACCGATTCGTCGTTACGCTGATCTAGTCAATCATCGGTTAATTAAGGCGCGACTTCGAAAGCCACGACGGGGCTCTACCGAATATGAAGAGCTCGAGAGTATTGGAGCGCATATATCGATAACTGAACGTCGTGCCGAAAATGCCACGCGCGCGGTCGATGCCTGGTTGAAATGCTCGCTCCTCGAGGAACGTGTAGGGGAGGCCTTTGGTGGAACGATCGTGACCGTGACTGAATTCGGTGTTTTCGTTGAACTTGATGACCTTCGCATTCAAGGGCTTTTGCATGTGTCACGTTTGGGGTCCGACTACTATAAATGGGTGCCAAACACGATGAGTTTGGTGGCAGAGCGCTCGGGACATCGCTTCTCTCTCGGGCAGAGACTTCGAGTGGTTGTCGAGGACGTGTCGGTCGAGTTGGGACGTGTCAATCTCCGGATCGAGGCGCCAGAAAGAAAACGGAAGGTTAAGCGTCGAAGAAGAAAGAGAACGCTGTGACCGCGACTGAAGAAAATGTGGTCTGCGGATTTCACGCGGTTGATGCCGTCCTCACCAAAGAACCAAGGGCGATTCGTCGGATTCTGGTCATTTCGGAGCGCCGAGACCAGCGCATGCAGAGCCTCGTGCAGCGTGCTCGCGAACTGGGCGTACGAGTCGATAGTACGGATCGGCGGGTTGTTACCCGGATAGCGGGAGATAAAGCCCATCAAGGCATCGTTGCCGAATGCCACGCGGTATTACCTTCGACAGAGTTGGACTTTGAAGCTCGTTGGTCGACGTTCACTCAGCCCCTAATCTTGGTGGTCGATGGGGTAACGGATCCTCGTAATTTAGGGGCGTGTATGCGTTCGGCAGGTGCCGCGGACGTGGACGCCGTGTTGATCCCAAAACGATCAAATGCCCCGTTGTCTAATGTCGTGCGTAAGACCGCGAGTGGGGCGCTTGAAGACCTCCTGATCGTTCAGGTGTCAAATCTAGCCCGTCGGCTCGATTGGTTGCGAGAAAGGGGTGTTTGGATTGTTGGGACCGATGTCGAATCAATTCACGCATATACGGACGTGGACTATCGTGATCCAGTCGCTATTGTGGTTGGCGGTGAACAACGTGGTTTGCGCCGTCTGACACGCGAGAAATGCGATCATCTAGTAACAATCCCTATGCGCGGGCGGGTTTCGAGTCTTAATGTCTCAGTCGCTACGGGAATACTCTTGTTTGAGTGTTTGAGGCAGCGCGGGACGTAATCGTCGGAGGTTCGTTGCGTCGGGGATTGTAAATCTCTAGAATCTCGCCGCTACGCAAATGCGCGTGTCCAGATAAAATTTCTCCTTGCTTCACGTCCTCGTAGGCGGAGGCGATAAACCGAAGGGAGTTTCTATGCGTCACTACGAAGTTGTGTTTCTCGTGCACCCGGACCAGTCAGAACAGGTCCCGGGAATGGTTGAGCGCTACAAAGCGATGATTGAAGGAAATGGCTCTATCATTCACCGTTCTGAAGATTGGGGTCGGCGCCAGTTGGCCTATCCGATCAAAGATATCCATAAAGCTCATTACGTCTTGTTTAACATCGAAGCGGATCAGAAGACTCTTGATGAATTAGAAAGCGCGTTTCGATTCAACGACGCCGTGTTGCGCCATATGATTATGTCGAAGAAAGAGCCCGAGACGGGGATATCCAAGTTGTATGCGGAGGAACTGAGAGAGCAGGAAAAAGACCGTGAGAGGGACCGTCAGCGAGAAGAAGAACAAACGCGAGCGGTAAAGTCTGACGATGAGTCGAGAGAAGATCGCAGTGTCACGGATGAAACAGAGTTAGTCTCCGACCAGGAGGAAGCTGGAAGTGACACGGAAACCACCGAATCAGAGTCCTTGATGAAAGAAACTGATGCCCAAGATGTTGAGAACGAAGACGAAAGTGCTGAGGCGGAAGAAATACTAGAAGAGGAAGACTGATTATGGCTAGACGTTTCGGACGCAAACGCTACTGCCGTTTCACGGCGGAAGGGATAAAGGAAATTGATTACAAGGATCTTGATCTCCTTAAAGATTACATTACCGAGACGGGCAAGATCGTACCGAGTCGGATAACTGGCACGAGTGCGCGGTATCAACGACAACTGGCCCGAGCTGTGAAGCGTGCGCGGTATTTAGCGCTGTTGCCTTATACCGATCAGCACGATAACTAATAGGATTTCCATGAACGTTATTTTGATGGAAAGAGTGACCAATCTCGGTGATTTAGGTGAGGAAGTCATTGTACGAAACGGTTATGCGAGGAATTTCTTACTCCCTCAAGGCAAAGCCGTGCGGGCCACTGAAGAAAATCGGGAAGTATTCGAAGCAAAGAGATCAGAACTAGAGGCATCCGCGGTCGAGCGCTTGTCCGAGGCGGAGCAGCGCGCTCATCGACTCGAAGATTGTTCCGTAAACATCGTCGCGCGGACGGGCGAAGAAGGAAAATTATACGGCTCAGTAGGCACGGTAGAGATTGTGCAGGCGCTTGGTGATATGGGCATTGAGGTGATGAAGAGTGAAGTTATTATGTCCGAAGGCGCTATCCGGATTACCGGAGAGTATAAAGTTGACATCCACCTTCATGCTGACGTGACTCGGACTATTAATGTTGCGGTTGTCGCGGAGTAGCGTCGTCCAAAAGATTTCGTCCACCGCCTAGTCACAAAACATCCACAACTTGTTCAACCGCGTTCGTACGTATCGACAAGCATTCGGGACAAATTTCACCTATACGCTTGACGCCAGGACCTCGTAGGTCGACAGTGGACTGTACATTAGTACAGTAATTGTGGACCGGCCCATGCCAGAATCTGTCCCCGAAATCCGGGAAGATCCGACCTCACGTCTCAAAGTACCGCCTCATAGTGTCGAGGCGGAACAGTCGGTTTTAGGCGCACTAATGTTGAACAACGAGGCATGGTTTAACGTTGCTGATAAAATCGAAGCAAGAGATTTTTACAGAGCCGCACACCAAATCATTTTTGAGGTGATGGCTGAGTTAGCTAACGATAATCAACCTCTAGATGCGGTGACTCTCTCGGAAGCGCTTCAGTCTCGGGGCCTTATCGACAAGGCGGGTGGTAACGTTTACTTAGCTGAGTTGGTGGAAAGTGTCCCGGGCGCTAGCAATATAGTCGCGTACGCAGACATAGTTCGCGAACGTTCAACGCTTCGCCAACTCATTCAAACCGCCGCCAATATTTCGGACTCGGCCTTTTTGCCAGAAGGGCGAAAGGCTGCCGATGTCCTCGATGCTGCGGAGCAAGCCGTTTTTCAGATTGCTGAAGGCCGCTTAAAAGAAGGCGGACCGCAGCCTGTCGTATCGCTACTTACTGACGCGGTGAACCGAATCGAAACCCTTTTTCGCACGCAAGATCCGATTACCGGACTTGCCACCGGTTATCACGATCTCGATCGCATGACTGCGGGATTGCAGAAGTCCGATCTCATTATTGTTGCGTCACGGCCTGCGATGGGGAAAACGTCTTTGGCGTTAAATTTTGCTGAGCACGCGATTATGCAAGAGGGGGAAGGAGCCGTTTTATTTTTTTCTCTTGAGCAACCTGCCGAGCAGCTCATCTTTAGAATGCTGTCCTCGTTAGGGCACATTGATCAAACGCGGATGCGGACTGGTCAGCTAAGTGATGACGATTGGCCACGGTTTACCAGTGCGGTGAGCCAGTTGAAGGATCGAGCTCTGTATATTGATGACACTGCCGCTCTTTCGCCGAACGATATTCGTACGCGTGCACGCAGAGTGTCTCGTGAGACGGGCGGATTAAAGATGATCGTCGTCGACTATATGCAGCTGATGATATCTTCGGAAAAACACGAGAATCGGGCGTCCGAGATAACAGAGATTTCACGCACTCTGAAGGCCATAGCAAAAGAGATGCGTTGTCCACTGGTTGCGCTTTCACAACTCAATCGGAGCCTTGAAAACCGCCCCGACAAGCGTCCGCACATGTCGGATTTGCGTGAATCCGGCGCCATCGAACAAGATGCAGACGTCATCTTTTTCATCTACAGAGATGAGGTCTATAACGAAGATTCACCGGATAAAGGTCTTGCCGAGATCATTATCAGCAAGCAACGTAACGGACCGATTGGAATGGTTCGGTTGACCTTTATCGGAAATTTAACGAAGTTCGAAAACTACACAGCGACAGATTCCCACGACGCATTTGCCCAATAATGGCAAAAGCTAAAATCGCGTACGTCTGTGAGGATTGCGGTGCCGATCACAGCAAATGGCAGGGCCAATGTTCGGCATGTGCCAGCTGGAACACGTTGAAACAGATCACCGTGTCGAAACATACGTCCGTCGTCGAAGGTGTCGTAACTGGATTCAGCGGGGCTGCAACCAGCGTCCAAAAACTCGCGGACATTCGACTAGAAGGTAGTACGCGAATTCAAACGGGACTAAGTGAGCTTGATCGCGTTCTTGGCGGGGGCCTTGTTCCGGGCTCCGTAGTCTTGATCGGTGGTGAGCCAGGCGCGGGTAAGTCGACGCTATTGCTACAAGTAGTGACGGAGCTGGCAAAAAAAATCCCGTGTTTGTACGTGAGCGGTGAAGAATCGCATCAACAAATCGCGGAACGAGCCCGGCGACTCGGGTTGCCTGATGCGAATGTCCAGATTGCGTTCTTAACGTTTGCTGAGCATGTGGCGGAACTCGTCACAAAGGAGCGCCCAGGCGTCGTCATCATCGATTCCATTCAGGTGATGCAAATGAGCGGCGTCGAAAGCGCCCCCGGAAGCGTGACGCAGGTACGAGAGTCGGCCGCTTTCCTCACTCGTTTAGCCAAGCAAACGGGCACGGCGATAGTCTTGGTGGGCCACATTACTAAGGAAGGGAATCTCGCTGGACCAAAGATTCTCGAACACATTATTGACTGTTTTTTGATGTTGGATTCGGCCGCGGGGAGCCGCTTTCGAACGCTTCGTGGGATCAAGAACCGATTTGGAGCAGTGAATGAATTGGGTGTGTTTGCGATGACTGATCGGGGATTGCGCGAGGTAAAAAATCCTTCAGCGATCTTTCTGGAACGTCCTCAAGAAATGACGCCGGGTAGCGTGGTGACTGTGACCTGGGAAGGCACCCGTCCAATATTGGTTGAAATCCAGGCATTGGTGGATCAAGTTCAAGGTGGTTATCCAAAGCGCGTTGCGGTCGGTCTAGATGGGCAACGATTAGAGATGCATCTGGCGGTGATGCATCGCCACTGTGGCGTGTCGCTTGCTGACCAAGACGTTTTTGCGAATGTTGCAGGCGGGGCTCGAGTTGCGGAGACCGCTGCCGATCTTGCCCTTCTGGTCGCCGTTTTCTCTAGTTTTCGAAACAAAGCGCTACCCAAAGACCTCGTCGTCTTTGGTGAACTCGGGTTGACAGGCGAAATTCGACCAGTACCCAACGGGCAAGAGCGGCTTCGTGAAGCACAAAAACACGGATTCACTCAAGCGCTGGTTCCTCGCGCAAACCGCCCGCGAGCACCCATTGCTGGAATCGAGGTGCAAACGATGGCCTCACTGTCGGATGTGCTTGACGCAGTCTCCACCATGATTCTGTGAGCGTTTCTTCGGTTTAATTCGCGCAGGTGTTTCAGCGTGCTAGAGGTTTGTATTGAATACGAGTTGGTCTAATCCCTTCGCCGAGCTGTGCACGTCTCTTTTGGAAGTCTTTTTCGTAATCGGAGTAATTTCCGTCGAAAAACGTAATTGAGCTATTTCCCTCAAACGCCAGGATATGAGTTGCAATGCGGTCAAGAAACCAACGATCGTGTGAAATAACTAATGCGCTACCCGGAAAATTTAACAGGGCCTCCTCGAGAGCTCTTAGTGTTTCGACGTCGAGATCGTTGGTCGGTTCGTCGAGGAGCATGACGTTTCCTCCGCGTCGAAGTACTTTGGCGAGATGGACTCGATTGCGTTCGCCACCGGAAAGCTGACCGACGCGCTTCTGCTGATCTGAGCCACGAAAGTTGAAACGACCCGCATAAGCCCGAGAGTTAAGTTCGTAGTTACCGACGCGGATAATGTCCTGGCCTGCTGAAATTTCTTCCCAAACGGTTTTGTCGTTCGAGAGCGAGTCGCGGGATTGATCAACGTAGGCGAGTTCGACGCTTGAGCCGAACGAGAATTGACCTTCGTCGGCTTTGGCTTCACCCGTCAACAGGTTAAAAAGCGTTGTTTTGCCGGTTCCGTTTCCACCGATGATGCCGACGATTGAGCCTGGTGCGATTTCAAGACTGAGCTTGTCGATTAAAAGATGTTTGTCATAACTCTTGGACAAAGACGATATCGAAAGCACGTGGTCGCCGAGGCGAGGGCCGGGGGGAATATACAGCTCAGCGGTTTCGTTACGCTTCTGCACTTCGACAGACATAAGTTCGTCGAAGCGTTGGAGACGCGCTTTGCTTTTGGATTGCCGCCCTCGGGGATTTGCCCGAACCCAATCAAGTTCTGCTTTGATTGCGCGTTGGCGGGAATGTTCGGAGCGAGCTTCCAGTTCCAGACGACGGTCTTTTGCCTCGAGCCAGGCGGTATAATTCCCCTCGAAAGGAATTCCTTTGCCTCGGTCGAGTTCTAATATCCAGCCGGCGACGTTGTCGAGAAAATAACGGTCATGGGTCACGGCAACGACTGTCCCGGGATAGTCCTGAAGAAATCGTTCGAGCCAAGCGACACTTTCGGCATCCAGATGGTTGGTTGGCTCGTCGAGTAGCAACATGTCGGGTTTAGCTAAAAGCAAGGAGCAGAGGGCAACGCGACGGCGCTCTCCACCCGAAAGCGTCTCTATCTGAGCGTCCCAGGGGGGTAGTCGGAGTGCATCAGCGGCGATTTCAAGAGATCGTTCGAGTCCCCAACCATCCAAAGCCTCAATTCGTTCAGTCAATTCGCCTTGCTTTTCGATGAGACGGTTCGTTTCGTCATCGTCGAGAGCTTCAGCAAAACGGTTCGATACGGTTTCAAATTCTTCAAGCAAACGCATCGTGTCTTCGAGTCCAAATTCGACGTTACCTCGTACGTCGGTCGTTGGATCAAGTGTGGGTTCCTGAGGTAAGAGCCCAACTTTTAGATCCTTCTGAGGTCGTGCTTCGCCCTCAAACTCTCGGTCTACGCCTGCCAGGATGCGCAGAAGCGACGATTTACCCGAGCCATTTAATCCCAACACCCCGATTTTCGCTCCGGGAAAAAACGACAGCGAGATATTGTCGAGAATTCGACGACCTGGGGGGACGGTTTTGGAAACCCCCTGCATGGTAAAGACGTACTGTGGCACGCAGAAACCCCGGCTTTAGCACTAAAGGGGGCATTTTGAAGGATGGTGGCACCGAAGCAAGGCGGTGGTGAGAAGGACTCGGTTTTGGGCGCAGGGCCTGGTGTAAGATGCGCGCTGTCACGAGATTTGAGGGCATGGGGATGTTCGATAGGGACGCCACCATCGAAGGGTTCGACGACGAAATCTGGCAAGCGATTCAGGATGAAAACGTGCGCCAAGAGGAGCATGTTGAACTCATCGCGTCGGAAAACTATGCGAGCCCGAGAATATTGGCTGCTCAGGGTAGTGTACTGACCAATAAATATGCCGAAGGTTATCCCCGGAAACGTTATTACGGTGGTTGCGAAAATGTCGATCGAGTGGAAGAGATCGCGATCGAGCGCGCGAAGGTATTGTTTGGGGCCGATTACGCTAACGTCCAACCGCACTCGGGTTCGCAGGCCAACGCCGCGGTTTATCTAGCGCTATTGGAACCCGGCGACACGGTTTTGGGGATGAGCCTTGCCGATGGCGGACATCTCACGCATGGGGCGCCCGTAAATTTTTCCGGAAAGTTATACAACGCCGTTCAGTACGGACTTGATGCTGTGACGGGAGAGGTCGATTACGCAAGAGTCGAAGAATTAGCAGTGCAACATCGTCCAAGACTCCTAATGGCAGGATTTTCCGCTTACAGCAGGACCATGAATTGGCAACGGTTTCGAGAGATTGCTGATTCGGTCGGCGCGTATCTCGTGGTCGATATGGCGCATGTGGCTGGATTGGTGGCTGCCGAACTTTATCCTAATCCCGTATCGATTGCCGATGTCACGACATCGACCACCCACAAAACTTTAGGGGGGCCAAGGGGCGGGATCATCTTGGCTCGTGCCGACGCAGACATAGAAAAGAAACTCAACTCGGCACTTTTCCCTGGTTCCCAGGGTGGACCACTCATGCATGTCATTGCGGCAAAGGCTGTTTGTTTCAAGGAAGCGATGACGGACGAGTTTCGGTCGTACCAACAGTGTGTTCTGAACAATGCCCGGATGATGGCGGGATCGTTCCAGGATCGGGGTTATAAAGTGGTTTCTAACGGCACCGACAATCACTTATTTTTGCTCGATCTCGTAGATAAAGGTATTACTGGAAAAGCGGCCGACGCCGCCCTTGGGCGCGCCAACATCACGGTCAATAAAAATGCTGTGCCCAATGATCCGCGATCGCCCTTTGTCACGAGCGGTCTTCGGATAGGCTCTCCTGCAGTTACCAGACGTGGCTTCGGAGAGGAGGAGTGTCGAACGCTGACGGGTTGGATGTGTGACATCCTGGATGACATAGGTAACGACAATATGATCGGAACCGTCCAACGGCGAGTTATTGAGCTCTGTAAAGGGTTCCCCGTGTACGGGAGCTAACGATCTCTCATGCATTGTCCATTCTGTAGCGATCAAGATACGAAGGTTATTGACTCCCGTCTCGTGGCCGATGGTGATCAGGTCCGCCGGCGTCGCGAATGTCTGATCTGTAAAGAGCGATTCACCACATTTGAAACCGCCGAGTTGGTGATGCCTCGGGTTATCAAAAGTGATGGCGCACGCGAGCCTTTCGACGAGGCCAAATTGCGGTCGGGACTGTTACGAGCTCTGGAGAAACGTCCCGTCGACACAGAGGTGGTCGAGACGAGCATCAACCGAATTCTCCATGAACTACGCTCCTCGGGTGAGCGCGAAGTCCCTTCTCGCTTGGTGGGCGAAACGGTAATGAAAGAGCTCAAAAGGGTCGATGTCGTTGCTTATGTTCGGTTTGCGTCGGTATATAGGGACTTTCAGGATGTAAGCGAGTTCCAGGACGAGATAAGTAAGCTCAAGCTGGAACTGGAATGACGGTCCCGGCGGTGGACCGGTTATACCTCCGCTCGGCGATAAGGTTGGCGGAAAAGGGACTCTTTTCGGTTACCACGAATAACCCGCGAGTGGGCTGCCTGTTAGTAAAAAGCGGCCATATTATTGGTCAGGGATGGCATCGGGAGGATGGTGGTCCGCACGCTGAGATCGATGCGTTAAGTAATACTGTTGAGGATCCACGCGGTAGTACCGCCTATATTTCGCTCGAACCGTGTTGTTGGGAGGGGCGAACCCCTCCTTGTACAACTGCGCTTATCAAGGCCGGGATCGCTCGGACGGTGATTGCAGCCAGAGATCCTCATCCGCGGGTCGCTGGCGGTGGTGTGCGGGCGTTGTTGGATGCAGGAATAGAAGTGACGGAAGAAAACTTACCGGAAGAAACCGACGCGCTAAATCCTGGCCCACTGATGCGCGGCGAAAACAATCGGCCGTTTGTACGTCTCAAAACCGCGATTTCTATCGATGGACGTACGGCGATGGCAGATGGACAGAGTCGTTGGATAACGGGCGAGGAGGCGCGTGCGGACGCGCAATATTGGCGAGCTCGCAGCGCGGCTATTATCACGGGCGTAGGCACGGTGATTGCGGATGACCCTAGGTTAAACGTCCGCGATCAACGCTTCGGCAATGCGAAGCCCCTTCGGGTCGTAGTTGATACGCGGGGACGCACACCTCGTGATGCCGCTTTGTTTGGGGAGAAGGGTCGGATCGCGATCGTATGTGCGAAGGGAGTGGAATCTATTAACCGTGCGGAGATGTGGGAACAGCAAGTTGGTCCAGCTATCGATTTGGCGAAGCTATTGGAAACGTTGTCGGACCAGGGCTGCAACGAAGTGCTTGTTGAAGCCGGGGCAACACTAAACGCTAGTTTTTTAGGACAAGGGCTTTGGGACGAAATGATCGTGTATATAGCGCCGCGTCTTATGGGTGACACAGCGAGACCGTTGGCAGCGCTTGGTTTTACCGGTATGGATGAGGCGATTTCCACTACCGTGAAGTCGATCGACACACTGGGCCCCGACCTTCGAATCGTTCTTACACCGTGACGTCTTCCAAAGTGGATCCGCGCGCGCGTAGGCGTGCCCGTCGAGCCCTACTGCAAGCCCTATACCAGTCGCAGCTCTCGGGTGCTGACGCGGAGTCGATGTGTGGTCAGTTTCGTCAAAGTGGTGCGCTCGATGGGGCCGATACGACGTTTTTTGACGAATGTTTGCATCAGATTCTGCGCACGAGCGCTAAGCTTGATGAGGCGTACCAACCTTTTTTGGATCGATCAGCCGACAAGCTTGGATATGTCGAGCGGGGCGTACTTAGAGCCGGGACATTCGAACTCGAAGAATGCATCGAAATCCCCGTTGGGGTGGTCATCAACGAATGGGTTGAGTTGGCTAAACTCTTTGGTGCGGAGCAGAGTTTCAAATTCGTTAACGGTGTCCTCGACGCCGTCGCGCGGGACGTACGAGACTCGGAGCAATGAACGAATTTGAACTCATCGACAAAATTGTATCCCTCTTGGGAGACACGACCCATGGTGGAGGTATCAACGTGGGTCCGGGTGATGATGCAGCGGTACTATCGACGGGTGCGGACGAGCAACTGGTGGTAACCACTGACGTTCTCATCGAAGGAACGCATTTTCCGCCGCGATCTAGAAGCGATCTGATTGGTTACCGAGCCATAGCGGTCAATCTATCCGATATCGCGGCAATGGGCGCCGATCCGCGTTTCTTGACGGTTGCGTTAACGCTCGATCGAGTTGAAGAGGAGTGGGTGGAGGGCTTCGCGAAGGGAATTGCTTTTTGTGCGTCGAAGTATGGAGTCAAGATTGTTGGGGGTAACGTTGCGCGCGGGGCTCTTTCCGTAGCGGTCACGGCAATTGGCGTTGTCCCAGACGGTCAGTGTTTACTGCGTTCGACTGCGTGTGCTGGCGATGACATTTACGTGACGGGAGCCATAGGTGCTGCCTCTGCTGCCGTAAGGGATGGCGTGAAAATTCCATTACTTGAGCTCAACGAATTGTGGTTACGACGTGTTGACGACATCTCTTGTCGCTATTTTATGCCGGTGCCACAACTGCAAATGGGAATCGCATTGAGAGGCGTAGCCTCGGCGGCGATCGATATCAGCGACGGATTGGTGGCCGACCTCGGTCACATAATACGTTCAAGTGGTGTTGGAGCGGAGATAGACCTAGGCCGCGTGCCAGTCTGGAAAACGTTGGATGCAGAAACCGCCATTGAGGCAAGCGACGATTACGAACTCCTTTTTACAGCGCCCCCGCAAGAGTATGAACGTGTCGTAGACCTGGCCGCAGGCGTCAGTACTGAAATTACCCGCATCGGGAAAGTTACGGCCGGTGAAGCCGTGTCGGTAAGCGGCGAAGTTGGATTTGCCGATTTACCTAAGGGTTATAGCCATTTCTAACGGCTTCACAGCCAAATTACTGAAGGATCCTTGGGTATTGCTATGTACAGGATTTGGTGTGGGGTTTCTGCCCAGGGTACCGGGGACCTGGGGCTCTCTCCTTGGTATCGGTCTATGGTGGGTTGTTTTTCACGAGCTGGGGCCGGCGGAATCGATTCTTGTGGTTGGTCTCGCGATTGGCTTTGCGTGGCTCGTTATCCGGCAAACGTGCCGCGCGTACAACATCGACGACGAACCCGCGATTGTCATTGATGAGATTGTTGGTCAGTGGATTGCGTTGTTATGGGTTCCGAGATCGTTATGGGTTGTCTGCTTGGCTTTTCTGTTATTTCGATTACTTGACATTACCAAGCCGTGGCCTGTGTCGTGGGCAGATCGGTCCGTCCGTGGACCGCTCGGAATACTGCTCGATGACGTAATAGCAGGAATAGCAACCTGTATCGTGGTCCATGCTGTTGTTCGTGTTTTGCCTAGTTAGTGTGGAACTTTCGCGAAACGAAAAAACGTAGCGCAATGTCGATCAATGTGATCGACCGATAATTTTTTCTACCAACGATGCTAGTGAGGACTCGGTGAGCTCAAGGTGGCTCAACGTGTCCGTCGATTCTTCGTAGAGGCGGTATGCGGCTCGACGCGATTCATCGAGGCCAATGAGCGCCGGGTACGTGGTCTTTTTTTGTCGGGCATCTGAACCCGCTGGCTTTCCCAACGAATCGGTTGTTCCAACGACGTCGAGAATGTCGTCGGTGATTTGGTAAGCGAGTCCGATGGCATCCCCGAAACGACTGAGCGAGACAAAACTATCGTCGTCCCGATGACCTGCCGCAATACAGCCGAATTGAACCGATGTTCGGAATAGGGCCCCGGTCTTCGCGGCATGCAGGCCATTTAATGTTTCGATATCCAGGTCCTGCTTGCCAGTCTCTTTGATATCCAAGGCCTGTCCGGCGACCATATTTCGCCAACCTGCCGCATCGGCTAGCAAGGCTGTCATCTGCAATCGAGACGCTTCGTCAAGTTGTGGGGCCGACGCAATGAGTTCGAATGCAAGAGCCTGAAACGCATCGCCCACAAGGATCGCGGTTGCCTCATCGAAGGCGAGGTGGCAAGTAGGACGACCGCGGCGGAGTGCATCGTCATCCATGGCCGGGAGGTCGTCATGGACCAGAGAATACGAATGCAGAAACTCAACGGCTGTGGCGGGTGCGAGGGCAATATCACGATCTGCGCCGAGGCTGGTTGCCGTCGCGACCACTAGTGCTGGGCGGAGTCGTTTACCTCCACCGCCGACTACATAACGCATCGCCTCGAGCAAATGAGGTGCAATTGAGGGCTCGTACGGAAGCGCCTGTTGAAGAAAATCCTCTAATGCATTGATGTCATCGCTGAGTGCTGGGATCACTCGTCTGTGTCCGTATCGACGTCGTCGATCGGCACTTCGCTACCATCGGGCATCAGAGCACGTATCCGGAGCTCCGCGTGTTCCAGAGCGTTCCGGCACTGGCGCGTAAGTTCAACGCCGCGCTCAAACGCGACGAGGGATTCCTCAAGCGTAAATTCACCAGTTTCCATATTAGCCACGAGAGCTTCGAGCTCGGCCAGTGCGGATTCGAAATCAGGATCTTCGTCGGACACTTTTTTTCCGTTCAAGACGAGCGGGCACTGCCATTTGCTTGCATGGTGGCCTCGTCAAAATCTACACCGTCAACAAGTTGCCATATGCCAGTGGCTGCGTCGATCTTTAACAACCCGAGATTCTCTAGTCGAGAAAACTGACCACGAACTTCCCAGGAATCTAGAGGTCTGCCTTCATCGCGCAGATACCCGACGATGTCTCCAGGACGAAGAGAATCGTTTCCATCAGCCACAACGCGGCAAATGGCACCATAGATGGCCTTTGTTAAACGAAGGGTTTCGCTCACTGCGAGTTTTGGAATCCCTAACGAGAAGCGAGGGCGTTTTTACCAGAAAACACGGTGCTAGCCTAGCGCCAGTTTCGCTTTCGTCCGAGGCCATACCCGTACATTCGTCCTACGCATTCGTGCCCGGGATGTTTAATGGTCGGTTCCCGTACGAAATGGGGTTGAATTCCGCTCTACCGTGCTCATTTAAGACCTTAAGCAAACAACTCAGCGTCAGAGGTGCTTCAGCAACTGCGCTCAGCTTCCCGTGCTGGTAAGATTGCGCCCCTTTTTTTGGAGGTGCTTTAGAAACCGCGCATTGGGGGCGACTTGGCTTCGACGGCGGTAACGAAATCAAAGGTGCATGTCGAGAGGGTAGTGACTCTCGTAAATCAATCGCTGCAACTTTTATAGTTGCTAACGAAGATAACTACGCACTAGCAGCCTAAAATACCTGCTAACCCTGGTCACTTGGTGCCTGTAACGGGCGACCGGGGGCACGTTTTACGGGATCGCGACGACCGTCGCCTCGACGGTTGTTGCTAAAACTATAGAGGATCGCTTGTCGACGCCCTGTTCGTTGGGCCGTCAGTGAGCTAAATCAATAAACGTAACTAAACATGTAGAGCTAATGACGGAGTGCCGACGGACGCGGGTTCGATTCCCGCCGCCTCCACCAATTTGAGATCGATGGGGATTCATGAACGCGCATAACCCTGGGGCACGCCGAATTTCGTCTGGGTATTGTCGCCGAGCCCCCGTGATTAGCTTCGTCTTATTGCTGGCGGGCTGCGCTGGCACCAAAGTTCTTGACGAGCCGACGCTGCCGCCCGATAGGAATCCCTTGGCTGTGGCACGAGATCGAGCGACGACGGCCACCCTTGATTGGGTCATTGTCCGTGATGGCCCCGGAACATGGGCCAAGAATGCCGATTGGGACCAATACCTATTGCGTCTCGAGAATCGCTCGACGACCGATCTCCGCATTACGGAGGTGTATGTAGAGGATTCGATGGGAACAAAGGTATTTCCAGGTCGCGATCGCAAGGGATTGATCGCAGGCAGCAAACAAGCCTTGGATCGATACCAGGACGCTGACATCAAAGTTAAAGCAGGGACTGGAACAGCGGTGATGGCCGCGACGGTGATGGGAACAACGCTTGTTGGCGGATCCGTTGTCGGGGTGGGGTTGGCCTACACTTCTTTTGCTTCTTTGTTGGGGATCTCGACGAGTTTTGGCGCGGCAGTCACCGCGGCGGGTGCAGGATTAGTCTTGGTCGGGCCAGCCATGGTGATTAGAAACCGTCGCAACCAACGCAAGGTCGATGCAAGAATCCAAGACATTCGGTCACGTCTACCGTTTCCGGTTGAAGCCGGCATGGTCAAGCGGGCCGCACTCTTTTTTCCGATTTCTCCCTCACCACGTCATATTGTTATCAGCTATAGGCAAGGAGAATCGACTCAAACGCTGAGACTTGAGACCAGAGAATCATTGGCTGGGCTTCATTTGGGTCGGGCGTCAGGACAATAATGTTCCCAAATGAGCCGCCGTCAATATAACTGCCTGGGCTAATGCGCGATCACGAATCAGTGAAAGATCGATTAAGTTGTATGGATGCACATAACTTCCCCGATCACCGAGATCATTCGCGAGTCGGTCCAGCAAGACGATGAACGGTGACGAGGCAAGAAAATATTTTCTATCCCGACCCGAAGCAATCGAAGATTTTCCCTTTCGGTTCGATATACACGTGTTCAAAATCGGTAGAAAGATGTTTGGGACACTGAGTTACCGGGAGCATACGGCGTACATCAATCTAAAGTGTGACCCCGAAGAGGCGATGGTGCTTCGCGACGTCTTCGCTGCAGTCCGACCTGGTTACCACATGAATAAAGCGCATTGGAATACTGTGACGCTCGATGGCTCTATACCGTCGGGAGAAATTGAGCGCATGATTGATCGGTCGTATGGACTTGTTGTGCGTAAGTTAAAGAAAACCCAGCGTATCGCTCTTGAGATCAAACACGGGTTGGAGGAGGTGTATCGTTAATTGACGGTCGTCAGTGTTCGTCGGTGGTTGGTTGCATTGGCCGAGGTCCCGTGGGAATAAACTCGGTATTTTTTAGATTGAGGTGGTTTTGACGATCGAAGTCCGACGTTACCAGCGGGGCCATCAGCGTCTTCACGACTTGCAAGATGAGCTGTATCGGGTCGCGCGCGAGAGCTTTCCCGGTATCCCCGAGCGCGAGATTAACGAGCGCTTTGAGGAATACCCCGAAATAGTCGTTGCCGCAGACGGCGACACGGTCGCGGGGTTTCTTTTTCTCACCCACCACCAGTTTGAAGAGAATCAATTTCTAGGTATTCGTTTTATCGCCACCGCAGCTACCAGTCGAGGCAAGGGAATCGCAACGATGCTAGTGATGAACCCGGTGCGAACGGCGTATATGAAGCACGTTACAGAGAAACTTTTGCCCGGGCCGCACCGACGACTTTACGTGGTCGCCCGAATCAGTAGCCCACGCGCGTACTTTACGTTGACGCGTGGAAACGTTGGAGTTAGCCCAGATCTCAACCAAGCGGACCCCAGCGCGAGCGTTTTATCGTGCCGTTCTCTTTACCAGTGGCTCGGGGATGAGCTGAAGCTCGTCGATTTCGACCAGCGCACTGGGATAATCCATGGCGGAGCTTCTAACGTAGGAATTTTTCCACAGGCAATGACGGTTCCAATGGCGGATCAACTGAGCTGGAATGCTTATGTACCGGCCGGCTCGGAAGCTTTAACCCTGCTGCCGATCGATCACGTCAATATCATGCGTAATGCTTGGCGTCTTACCCGGTCTTTCGCGACAAAATATTCAGTCGTCTAAGCTACCTGTGATTCCCGCGTCCACGAGCGACCGGTATTCCACATCGCTGAGTCCTAACTCTCCGGTGAGTACCTCGTAGCTGTGCTGGCCAACGCAGGGGGCAGGTCGAATAGGGCAAGATTTCGCTGCAGAAAAACGCCAAGGTCTACCGGGTAACCACGTCTTGCCCGCCTCTGGATGCTCGATGCCGCGGATAAATCCTGACGCTTCGAAGTGGGGGTCCGGGCGGCTGTAAAGTTCATATAAAGGAGAAACGCGCGCCGCGGCAACCCCGATCTTGCCGAGCAGCTCCTCCGCCTCATAGACATTCTGGCGTATACACCACGAGGCGATAATTTCGTCCAGTCGCACTTCGTTGGCTTTCCGCAACCCCAACGTCGCAAATTTTTTGTCGCTGATACCGATCAAGTTTGCGAACCGCTCCCACGAATCTTCGGTTTCAGCGGCTAGAGCGAGCCACTCGCCGTCCGCGGCCTCGTAGTTGTTGTGCGGTGCTATACGAGGGTGGTGGTTACCCCCCGGACCCGGTAGCGAGCCGGTAGCGTCGTATTCTAGTAATGCGTCCCCACAAACGGCGGTGACTGCTTCCATCATTGAGAGATCCACGCGTTGTGCTTCGCCGGTCCGATCACGATGCGCCAATGCCGCCATAATGGTAGCGACGACAAAATATCCGCCAATAGGATCCGGGTAGAGTCCTCCGGTATTCATGCCGCGATCGCCTTCGTATCCGTGGATAGACGATAGACCTGCCATCGGCTCGGTGGTTGCCCCATTAGCAGGGTAATCCCAGTACGGGCCGGTTTCGCCATATCCCGACACTGAAGCCCAAATCATCCCTGGCCTTATTTCGTGCAGTTTTTCGAGTGAGATGCCCCAAGACGGCATTACGGTTGGTCGGAAGTTATCGGCAAGAATGTCGAACTTAGGCAACAGCTGCCAAAGCAGTTCCAGGCCTCGCTCGTGACGAAGATCAAGCGTGACTTCACGCTTGTGTAAGTTGACGGAATTATAATGACCTTGGGTGTTCAAGGGATGTTGTGGACGATTCGCGTCAACAATGCCTTTAGGTACTTGCTGGCTGATTCGTCGGAAGACGTCGGGTCGGTGTAGCGATCCGATCTGTACAACGTCGGCTCCGAGAAGTGCGAGAAGTTCGGTACCGAAAGTGCCCGACCAAGCCTGGCCAAAACTCAAAACCCGAACACCGTTTAAAGGGCCTTCGCTCAGGTTGTTCGGGGTTGGCGTTGATGGTCGCGATGGCGCGGCGCGGGGTTTTACGACGGCTACACGATCCTCGTCAAGCCTGGGGGCCGGGTTGTACAGTTGCCAGGGCGATGGTGACAACTTCGCAGGAGCACCGGCAGCGCGGACCGATTGGCCATCAAGGGTGGTTTCGACAAGAAAATCTCGCTCAGCGACTTGTGGGTTGCTGCCGATATCATCGAAATCTTGCACGACTCCGATAACGCAGCGTAGCTTCGCGAGTTGGTGAAAAATATCCCAACGCTCCAATTTGGGAAGCGTTTCGGCCATGCTGATGACTACTTCGCGCATGTTTTGGGAGTGTCGACCAATATCGGGAATCAGTTCTTGGCGGCGACCAAGCTCGGGTAAGTTGAGTGCGTCCATCGCCTCAGTCCAATTGTGAAAGTCGGCGAGACCAAAGTTCATGCGGCCATCTGCAAGGTCCCAGAGTGGACCCGGATCACCTCGGCGACGGCCTCCGCTCGGCCCTGGCGTACCGCCTGTGTCGTGATACACCGCGGCCACACCCCAAGGGTGAACGGTAAGTGCGAAGGCTTCGAGTTCGCTGACATCAATATGCTCGCTGGGTCCTTGGTCCCGACGCCGCAGTGCCGCCGCCGCAGTAATAAAACCGGTCACACCGCCGACTACGCCGCCCTGGTGTCGCGGCATAGACAGTGGCGGTTCGTCCCGGTACCCGTTGATGTAAGACCAACCGACGCGCGCGCTATGGGTCAGCGTATTGCCTGGACGACCAGTGAGCGAATCCTCTAAGCCATGTGCCGTAATGCAGACGTGGACGGCGTCGTCCCGGAGTTGTTGTAACGCGGGTCGAGGTGGGCCATCAGAGGTCGTGATCACGACGTCGGCTGAACCTATAAGTCCCTCGAGTTCGTTCTCATGTTTGATCACGATTGAGCGCTTGTTCCAGTTCGCGTAGGCGTGCACTACGCTGCGTTCTTCGCCAGCGACTCCGTCCAGAAATGGGGGCTCGCGTCGAAGTGCATGGCCGTCGGGCGGTTCCGCGAGGATGACTTCGGCACCGAAATCGCCGAACAGGCGAGCGGCAAATGCTCCCGAGAAACGGTCAGATAAGTCGACAACACGAAGTCCAAGAAACGGTGCGTTCATGACGGAAATAACTGTGCGCCGCCGTCGACTCGTAAGATTTGTCCAGTGATGTAGGACGAATCGTTCGTCACAAAAAATTCGACGGTCTTCGCGATTTCGTCTGGCCATCCGTATCGAGTCAAGGCACCGTCGTGGACTTTGCGGTCGTCATTGGTGGGACGGCTAGCGACAAAGCGTGCAGTAATAATTTCTCCCGGCGCGATTGCGTTGACATAGACGTTATCGGGTCGCAGTTGAGCCGCTAGGCAACGCGTGTACTCGTGCACGGCCGCTTTGGAGACGCCGTACACAACTTCACGCGCATGACCGGACAACCCGGCGATGCTGCCGATGTTGACGATCCAACCTTGCTTACGATCGACCATTTCGGGTGCTATTTCGCGACACGGCAAGATGCACGTCATCAGGTTTCTGTCGAGAACGGTACGAATATCCTCAAGTGACACGTTAATCGCGTCATTGGCAACTGGTTTGCCGGCTTTCTCGCCTGTCACGCCTTGTACACCGATATCGCCACCGGCATTGTTGACAAGAATATCAATGTGGCCAAAGCGGTCTCTGATTGCGTCGACGTGATTTTTGACGATGGCGGGATCGGTAAGGTCACCGTGTACGGCAAACACGTTGGCACTGGTTTCGTTGGCGATCTGTTCCGCGACCGCGTCCAGTGATTCAGCTTCATTGAACGCGCGCGTCGACGTTGGCGTTGTACCGTGAATTGCCACGTCTGCACCTAGATCGGCGAGATGGGCGGCGACTGCGCGACCGATCCCGCGCGACGACCCGGTGACCCAGGCGACCTTGTCCGCAAGTCGTTTACTCATAGTTGTGCCTGTATTTTTTCACAAGGCTAACGCGTCTAGCGAAAATTGTTCCAGAGACTTCGGTATGGTTGGATTGTTGGGGTTGAGCAGATGCGAGTTCGAAGTACGAATCAATCTAGCGAGTCGAGCGGGCTAAATGACTCCAGGGAAGCTACGTCGACAATGACCAGTAAGCGTCGCTCACGGGTAGGGAAGGAGCCTATCGAATGGTGCCACCAGCCGATAAAAGGCGGGTCCTCACCAGGGTCTTCAATTGTCTCGTACGTCAGGATTTAGCGTAATCGACCGTGAGCCATCGTTCGGGGGTCATCCGGACGACGACGCCGCCCCCGCCTGTATTCGTTTCAGCGTACTGCTTGCCTGCCTCGGACCCGAGGTAACGGACGGCCATCGGCAATAACTCGCTTTTGGTGCTTAGTTCTATCGCACTAATAGGCCCTTCTACGCTGGCGTATTTGTACGGCGGGTTCTCAGTTTGTGCAACGAGACTCACTCGAACCCCAACATCAAGCAGCTTGCCTTTACGCGAATCGGGACCGGTAAGGAACCAAAGCTCACCGCCAGGTTGGTAGTCATACCAAATGGGAATTGTTAGGGGACCGTGACCGGAATCGTTTATCGCCAACACGCCAACGTGCAGGTCGGCGAGAAAGGCTTCTCTCTCGTCTTGCGACATGGCCGTCATGGACTTTTCCTTAACCAATTTTGTAACCAAGACTCTACAAGGCACAGGAGTAGAGTTCCAACGACGACCGATTTTTGCCTACGGTAAAGGGGTGGCGTAAAACCGTCTTCTGCTCATCCGTTGGTATTGCGCTTCACTTTTGCACGAGCAGACCGTTGAACGTTGCCTTCGCATGCCCTTTTCCCTTTGTGGTTTGTTTGGTCGCAGTTGGGGAGCAAGATGCTGCTGCTACTGACATGCTGCCGATTCGTTTCGACGACCTCTTTAGATTATCGTTGGACCAATCTTTTTCTGGGTTCTTTGGGGCAGGGTGACGATGGCGAACGAAAAACAACGTGAATTTTGGTCGGGTAAAGGCGGGGATAACTGGGTCGAACACCAAGTCTCTATGGATCATATGTTAGGCCCCCTAGGCGAGCGCGCGCTGAATAAACTAGATCCTATCGCGGGCGAAAATATTCTCGACATTGGTTGTGGAACCGGGGCGACCTCACTCGCTATCGCCGACCGCGTGGGGACAGCCGGATCGGTGTCGGGTGCTGATATTTCCCAACCGATGCTGACATTGGCCCAACAAAGAGCAAAGGACGCAGGGCTCGCGAATGTCACGTTCCAGAATGTCGATATACAGGACCACGCGTTCGAAACGGAGCGTTTTGATGCCGCGTTTTCACGCTTCGGGGTAATGTTTTTTGATAAACCCGTTGACGCGTTCACCAACGTTTTTAAGTCACTCGTATCGGGTGGGCGTTTGGCGTTTGTTTGTTGGCAGTCACCGACTAAGAATCCGTGGCAGTCGCTAGCGGCGCATACATTGAGTTCGCTCGTTGAGATGCCCCCGCCCGCGCCGGAGGGTGGCCCCGGTCCATTCGCGTTCCAGGAATCTGATTACGTTTGCGACATTCTTTCCAGCGCCGGTTTCGCTGCCGTCGAGTTGAGCAACCATGAGCAGATGCTCGAGATGTATCCCGGCATGGCGTTGCCGGAAACGATCGAGGCCTACATGTCAATTAACCCTGCGCTACGAGCCATGATTGCCGAGATGCCCGAGGGGAAACGCACCAACATTGTGGACGCCTTGGTGGACGCATTCCGGCCATACCATTCAGACCGTGGTCTGGTCCTAGACAGTGCAACCAGCGTGGTTATCGCTCGAAAATCGCCCGACTAATTGCACGTGAAACGATCGAATAAAGGCGGTGTTTATTTAGAAGAACCCATGTAGAATCAAGACGAATTAGAAACCCAGCCTCGTACTTCTCGCAGAGTTCCAACCTCAGTTAGCAGTTAGCAATCGCTTCTAGTCGTGTTACAGCATTCTATGTTTTATGCCGTAGCTTTGAAGGTGTGTGGTCAGATTTAAGGGCAGGTAACCACGCAATGAATTTGAATTATTTTTTTATGAGAGTTGATTAATGAAACTGTATGTAGGGAATTTACCCTGGTCGACCGGGGAAGCAGAGCTTGAAGAACTGTTTGCGGGAATTGGCGAAGTGCGTTCCGCTAACGTAATCACGGACCGAGACACGGGACGATCCCGTGGTTTTGGGTTCGTTGAAATGTCGGATGACGATGCTAAGCGGGCAATCGAAGAACTGAACGGCAACGAAGTTGATGGGCGCAACATCCGGGTGAACGAAGCCGAAGAAAAACGGCGCGATTCACGTGGTGGTGGTGGCGGCGGTGGTGGCGACCGCGGCAATCGTCGCTGGTAAGTATTTGCCCAATCCGGGTAGGTAATTTGTAGTCGCCGCGACAAGGCGGCGACTACTACTGATGCGATGGGGGTCGAACTTCTCGACTTGGTGTCGCCGAAATACAAAAGAAAGCGGCTGCTAAGTCTGCGGTCTTCATTTGTCGTCGCTCGGATATCGTGATCGGGGGATGTGAGTAGGGCACATGGCCATCGTTGAATTCTCCGGTGACGAAAAAAAAATCATTGTCGGTCGAATCCAGACGTATTTTCGAGAAGAGCTCAACCAGGAGCTGGGCGGTTTTGATGCCGAGTTCCTTCTCGATTTCTTTGCGGAGGAAATGGGCGCGTATTTTTATAATCGCGCGTTGTATGACGCCCAAGCGATTCTTGAACGACGCCTAGAGGATTTTGGTGAAGCGGTATTCGAGCTCGAAAAACCGACTGATTTCAGCCGGTAATCGTGCGAAAGCCCACGTCGCCGATGCTATTCAGCGCTCGAATTGGGAATAAACCCCGCCTGGGAAAGTACGCACCGGCACGCTTTCTAAGCTAGGCGTTGAAATCCCCCTTGTAGATCCCGAATATCACGATTAAAGCGAGTGACGAGCACGCCTTTCGATTTGTTACATTCTTGTGACAATCGTAGTAAGTTTAAGGCGAGGACATGACTTCCTGACGTTAGATGATCGTTTTTCGACCTAACGGAGTTAAACGGACGGTGTGGATTGGAGGTCAGTAAACAAAAGTAATACGGGGAGAGGGGCGAATGAAGACTACCCAAACGGACCTTGATCGTAGGAAGTTCCTTAAGCTTTCGACGCGTTATGCAACCTATGCGGCGGCTTCGCCAATCATTATCGCTTGTAGTGGCGGTGGCGGTGGCCCTAGTAAACCGGACGCAGATCCTATCGGTTCTTCGGACTGGACTTTGGTGCCGACGGCAGCGTCCGATGCGGCTGCTGCGGCAGAGGCTGAGGGCAATCCACTGCCTCGCACCTACCTTACGAATCTCGGTGCGCTTCAAGGGGCTGATGACAACGGGCTGCAGTTGCCTGAAGGTTTTACGTCACGCGTCATTGCGCAGACGACACAAAATGTTGCGGGTACCGACTTTCCTTGGGTTCGGGCGCCGGATGGAGGTGCCGTATTTGATACCGATGACGGCGGTTGGATTTACGTATCGAATGCCGAGAGTGGCAGCCAAGGTGGTGTTGGGGCCATCCGGTTTGACTCGAGTGGAAACATCACGGACGCCTACTCCATTTGTACGAATACCCGACGTAATTGCGCAGGAGGCACTACTCCGTGGGGGACCTGGCTCACGTGCGAAGAAATGGCAGATGGCTATACCTATGAATGCGATGTCACGGGTGCGACAGAGGCGACCAAGCGCGAAGCGTTGGGGGAGTTTAATCACGAAGCCGCGGCAGTCGACCCAGACACGGGCATCGTGTACGAAACCGAAGACCGATCAGATGGAAATTTTTATCGGTTTACCCCGACGACCGTTCGGGTGGCCGGTAGCCAAGATCTCGTGGCGCAGGAGGCGACCTGGAGCTATCTCGACGACAACACCGATCAAGGGTCGGCCTGGCGGCAGGTTGGATTTGATGACTCGGGCTGGTCTTCCGGAGCCGGTGAACTCGGTTTTAACGAGGGCGACGAGAACACGCTGATCACTGATAGCAACGCCAATACCTACTATTTCCGCTCTGAATTTTCGACGGACTTGGCCGGGACCGATCTTTCGGCGCTGACGCTGTCACTCGAAGTCGATGATGGCGCCGTGGTGTACCTCAACGGCACCGAGGTGCATAGGACAGCGATGCCAACGGGCACCATCACGTATGCGTCACAATCGACGAGTGATGGAGCTGATCCGGCGGGTTACACCGCGACCTCAATCGCGATGGGATCGCTGATCTCGTCTGCGGATCCGTCCAGAGTGCTTGTTTCGAAAGGATCGACGTGGAGTTACTTGGATGACGCCACGGATCAAGGTACTGCATGGCAAGCGGCTAGCTTTGATGATTCAAGCTGGTCGACAGGACCTGCGGAACTTGGGTTCACCGAGGGGGATGAAGCCACACTCATCCAAAGTGGTGCGACGACGTACTATTTCCGTCATAGCTTCTCGGTCGCTGACCTTGGCGATATTTCTGCCTTAACAGTCAACCTCAAGCGCGACGACGGGGCCATCGTCTATTTGAACGGTACTGAGGTCGCCCGTGACGGGCTTGCCGCGGGAACGATTGGCGCGGGAGATTATGCAAGCAATGCGTCGGATGACGGCAATAACTTTCATCCGTTCACGGTCGATGCGAGCCTCTTGTTGGCCGGCGATGCGACGCCGACGACGGAGGCTTTGATTGCGAGAAAAGCGGATTGGAGCTATCTCGACGACGGCACCGACCAAGGCACGGCGTGGACCGCAAGCGATTTTGATGACTCCGGCTGGACGACGGGTGCTGCCGAGTTGGGCTTCACCGAGGGCGATGAGAACACGCTGATCACAAGCGGTCATGTCACCTACTACTTCCGGCATACATTCACGGTCGCGGATATATCCGACATCACCGCGCTTTGCATGAAAACCCAACGCGACGATGGTTGCGTTATACACCTCAACGGCACTGAAGTGGCACGTTCGCTCAATATGGGTGACGGCGTCATTACGTTCCAGACGACGTCGGGCGATGCCGGGAGTGAAAGTACGAGCTATATGTACGATGTCGCACTCGACGGTCTGGTCGCCGGCGAAAACGTGGTCGCGGTCGAAGTCCATCAAAGCAGCGCGGGTAGCTCGGACGTGAGTTTTGATCCCGAGTTCATCGCGTCGAGGACAACGACTGCCGAAAATGTACTGGCGGTTGAAGTGCATCAGGTGAGTGCGACGAGCTCAGATGTCAGCTTTGATGCGGAACTGGTTGCGACGACGTCTGGTACGAATGTGCTGGCGGTGGAAGTGCATCAGAATCAAACCGCGAGCTCGGATGTCAGCTTCGATGCTGGTCTAGCGGCCTCAACCATTGCGCGCTCGGATCTTAGCTCTGGAGCCTTAGAAGTCGCCGTGGTGGATGATGACAACAACGTCACGTGGGGCGCAATTGGCGACCCAACCGTGGCGAACGGTGTTGAAACACGCTACCAGTACGGGCCGGCCACATCGTTTAATGGCGGGGAAGGACTCGACTATCACGATCGGTCGATGTATTTCACGACCAAGAACGATAACCGCGTCTATCAGTACGACATTGATAACGACACGATGACGATCATCTACGATCAGGCGACGGATCTGAACGGCGGACTCGCGTCGGGTCTCGATAATCTCGAGATGAGCCCCGCGGGCGAGGTCATCATTGCGGAAGACGGTGGCAACATGGAGTTGGTTGCCATTGCCAATGATTACGTGGTGCCAATCGTTCGTGTTATCGGGCATGGCAGTTCGGAAATGACGGGCCCGGCGTTCACGTCGGACATGACGCGTCTCTATTTCAGCTCACAACGCGGGACGACGGGCGATTCCGCTGACGGTGTCACTTACGAGATCACCGGTCCGTTCGCCGAGTAGCGAGTTGATGCGACGGTAAGTGCCTGAGCCCCGACCGATGGAGGTCGGGGCTTTAAACTGCTTAGTGTCGATGAAGGATTAAACTCAGAGATTACGGACGCGTAAACTTCGTTGGGTCATTCTCTTTTCGCCAGCCAGCGGTCGAGGGCATTGGCAAATGTCTGCTGATCGACTTTACCGAACGCGTCCGGTCCGCCCGTGACAGCGCCAGTGGACCGCAATTCGTCCATGAAATTACGTCGAGCTAGGTGGGTGCCAATATTTTCCTCGTTATAGAGTGTTCCACGCGGATTGAGGGCGACTGCATTTTTCCCGACGACGAGGGCTGCTAGCGGAATATCCGCGGTAACCACCAAGTCCCCGGGCAAGACGTGCTCCACAATGTAGTTGTCAGCAACGTCAATGCCGGATGGAACCTGAATGGATCTGAGCAAAGGCGATTTAGGTACCGGAACGAACTGATTGGCAACCAGAAACAACTCGATACGAACGCGTTTCGCGGCACGAAATAAAATTTCTTTGACGTTTTTGGGACAAGCATCACCATCGACCCAGATTTTTCGTCTGCCGGATTGCATAACCGCGCAGTGTATTCCAAGCGGTGAATTCGTCGGTATTTATTCCAGCCCTATTGGACTGCCACTGAAAATACGACGTCCTCGCGCATCGGTTATCATTCGCGGACTCCTTGATTATTGGAGATTGCGAGAATGGACATCACCATTACTTATTGCGGCGCGTGATCGTATAAACCAAAAGCCGTCAGTTTGGCGGCTAAATTGAAAGACGCGTATAACGCCGATGCGTTTCTTATTGAAGGCGCCGGCGGAATTTTCGATGTGGTGGTCGACGGTGACCTGGTGTACTCCAAGCACGAAACCGGCGAATTCCCAGACGAGGATCAATTGGTCGACCGTTTGCGCTAAAAGTTACGCGTATAGAGGAATGATGGTGGAATACGGAGGCGAGTTACTTTCGCTCCACCTCACGGTTAACCAAAGCCCAACAATTGTTGCAGTTTCTGCATCGCGAGCGGCGCGTTTCGCATCATTTCGGCGATACGCTCGGCGTCGTCACCGTCGGGTTGATCGGCCCCATTGCTGGGCTGGTTGAACGGATCGAGGCGGGAAGCGCGTAGCCAGTCCATGAGCTTCGGGTCTTGGTTCCAACGAAAAGTGTTCACGTTGTCGGCAAACCGGTTACGCAACCAATCGATATCCGAATTTGGATGCGGGACCACGGCGCATAGTTCGTTTTTTTGTTGTTCGTCTTCGTAGCTGGCCTCGACGTGGCCGATGAATGCGGCACTGAAAACTTGTTGGCACGTACGGACGGACTGCAACGTAATGCTGTTTTCCTGGAAAACGGGCACCGCGGGTTGGCGTTTGAGACCATCGCCGGCGCAGTCGATAAATAGTGAATCGCTCTCAACCGCCACGGTGCCATGTTCGAGCTCAATCTTCCCACCGGTGAGTGCCGTGACGCGACCCATCCGGATGATATTGTGAATGCTCCGTAATGCCTCAAGTTCGGTTTCGGTCACCGTCGCGCACCGAAACATGGTGGGCCGAACGCTGGCATCGAGACGCATTAATTGACCGGTAGCTTCTAGCTCGTCAAAAAGTTGCTCGACTGACTCGGCCTTGGCAACCGCCGACATAGTTTCCGCAGCTCCCGACAA
>Ga0209753_1000028_pt1 | contig 50648 bp, 36 predicted proteins | sample METZYME_3_550m_FD_187550 | JGI IMG/M metagenome (GOLD analysis project Ga0209753, IMG submission 187550) | Marine microbial communities from oxygen minimum zone in mesopelagic equatorial Pacific - METZYME_3_550m (SPAdes) (version 2) | ecosystem: Environmental > Aquatic > Marine > Oceanic... | reverse complement strand
GCCCGGGCGTATTGGTGAGTCACCCGGTGCGACGGCGGCCGATGAAAAAGATGGCGCCCATGGCTCCGCGTCCAAATGATCCGCTTTTCCCGACCCAATGGCCGCTCGAAAACCGCGATCTCGAAACTGGGGCGATACTTGGACCGGAGTTGAACATTCGGGAGGCATGGGCGGAGTCAACCGGTGAGGGAGTGGTTATTGCTATAGTCGATGACGGTGTGGATTTGGCGCACACTGAGTTCATTGATCAAGGCGTCGACGATCTTCATTTTAATTTTACCAACAGAAAGGCAAATGGGAATCCGGTGGCACAAAACCAGACTCATGGGACGGTAGTTGCGGGGATTGCCGTAGCCAACGCCAACAACGGCAAAGGGATCGCCGGCGTGTCACCTGATGCCCGGTTCGCCAGCCTCGTGGTGTGGGATGCAGTCGATAATTTCGGGACTGAGGAAGAGATCGCGGACATGTTTCAATACCGCAATGATAGGATTGCCGTGCAGAATCATAGCTGGGGATCGACCACATCAGCGCAACTTGACGCGATGGTGCTTGAAAAACAGGCCATAAAACGAGCGATCGAGCAGGGTCGTGATGGCAAAGGTGTGGTAATGATCCGCGGGGCCGGCAACTACCGGGCTTGGGGTTGGAGTGCCGCGGACGACGGTTACTCCAACGACCCTCGAGTATTGACAGTAGGCGCGGTTGGGCCGACCGGTCGTGTGCAAAGCTTTAGTAACATGGGTGCCTGTGTGCTGTGTGCTGGGTTGATCGGCAGAGGAGTATATTCCACCGACCGAATGGGTGCCTCTGGCTTGAATCGTGACTCCAGCGACGACGATCCCGAGGTGGGTAGCTATCACTCACTTGAGTACCTTGGCAATTCGTATACCTTGCCGCAGATTACGGGTCTGGTTGCACTAATTCTCAGCGTGAATCCTGACCTGACTTATCGCGATGTGCAGCAGGTTTTTATCCACGCCTCGCGGCATTTCGACTTTGCCGATCCCTTTTTGCAGTCTAACGCTGCTGGTTATCTTTTCACCCACAACACTGGCTACGGCGTACCGGACGCGGGCGCAGCAGTACGTTTGGCCAAGCGCTGGACCAATGTCAGACCGTTGGTGGAGAAGTCGTACAAGCAAGCCTTCGTTACTCAGTTGCCGGACGACGGACTGCAACTCCAGGTTTTTGCCAACGGAAAGGAGAATAGCTTTGTTGCCAGTCCCAGCGATGGATTGGTGCCGGACGATCCCATCGAGGCTCTGCCTCTGGTGGATGTGGGCAGGGCAACTGGGCCACTGGAAGTTGATCTTACTGGGAAGGCGGCACTGATTGAACGTAGCGGTACCTTTTTTCCCTCTTACTCAGAGAAGACACGTCACGCGGCGGATGCCGGGGCGATATTTGCGATCATTTATAATGACCGGGGCGGCGATGAACGGCACATCATGGGAGGGATGGATTTTTCTCCGATTCCGGCCGTCTTCCTCTCCCAGAACGATGGGGCCTCTGTCAGGGAGTTGATGAAATTGGCGGATGATGATCCCCTCAAGGCTGGACTCTCGCTGGAATCAAGCGATGCGGTGGTCATCGTGCCGGACGAGTTGCTCTGCGAACAGATTGGCGTGCGTGTCAACATGACCCATCCGGTTCGTGGCGACATTCGCTTAACCGTCCAGTCGCCGGCCGGCACACGAAGTATCCTCCAGGCGAATGTCCTTGACGTCACCGCGTGGCGTTCCGACTGGACGTTTTGGTCGAACCAATTTTTCTACGAACAAGCCAGGGGCAAGTGGACTGTTGCCGTCAGCGATTTGGTCAAAAATTTTACGGGCGCTTTAAGTTCGGTCGAATTGACCGTGCGCGGAACAAGTATAACAGACGCCGACAGCGATGGGCTAGACGATAACTGGGAGTTGGAGTATTTTGAATCACTAGTCGAAGCAGCGCTGGGCGACCCGGATAAAGATGGCGAATCGAATGCCCGCGAACAGGCGCTACGGACCAATCCTGCCAAGTTTAACGGTTCCTTTGATTTACGCTACCACCGTCTGGCCAATGGCGACCTGCGACTTGTGTGGTCAAGTTGGCGCGGCTTTGTGTTTCGCATCCAGTCCGCGGACCACGTGCTTGGCCCGTGGAGCGGGCAGGCAGTGGTTGAGTCGGGGAAATTCCAAACCGAGTGGGATGCCAAGCCGGGGGCAGAAGAGGTTCGCTTTTACCGCGTGCAGGCCGAACTCAAGCCATGAGCCGTCAGCTCATAAGTTCCGGGGCCAAGTGGGAGACCGAGGTTGGCTACAGCAGGGCCGTGCGAACGGGGTCACAGATTTTCATCTCCGGAACAACTGCAGTGGACGCCAGGGGTAGAGTGGTCGGAGAGGGTGATATCCGAGCCCAAGCAAAGTGCATTTTCGGCATTATCGAGGAATCTTTGTACAAGGCTGGTGCGTGTCTTGAGGATGTTGTGCGCACACGGATGTTCGTCACCAACATTGCCGATGCCAAGGCTCTTGGCCAAGTGCATGGTGAGGTGTTCGGAAGAATCCGCCCGGCGACTACACTGGTTGAGGTCAGTAACCTGATCGATCCGCGTCTCCGGGTGGAGATCGAGGCCGAAGCCGTCGCGGGCAGCGGCGGAGCGGACGTAGTGATACTGGCCGGTGGCAATTCCAAGCGCATGGGCCGCAAAAAAAGCCGGATTAGACTGGGCTGCCGTACGCTGCTCGGGCACGCCCGTGCGGCGGTGGTGGACGCTGGTCTGAAGCCTCGGGTGATCGCCGTCGACTTGCAGCCCGGTTTGGGTCCGCTAGGTGGCATCCTCACGGCTCTCCAGTCGGCTAAGCATTCGCGGGTGCTCTTCGTTGGCTGCGACATGCCGTTTTTAAGTGGCGAGTTGATTGACGAATTTCTCGCAGATTCAACCGGCGGAGTTGGCCCGATGTTTACGCAGCATCAAAAGGGCGTCGGGTTTCCGTTCGTACTCTCCTGTGCGGATCTGGCTTTGGTTGAGAAACAAATAGAGCGTGGCGTGCTGTCGCTTCAACGCTTGGCCAAGCGGCTTAAAGCGCGGATGTGGCAACCTCCGGAAGAACGTGAGTGGGAACTGTTCAATATCAACACCCCTGCCGACCTTGCCGAGGCCAGGCGGCAGCAGAAAGGGAGGCGTATTGACTAATTTTCGTGCAGTGCAGCTCTTGTTCGTATTACTTATCGCGTTAACCGGCCAGGCGCAGCGTTACGAATTTTCGCGGCCGTTGATGGGGATGTCGTTTCGGATCGTGGTTTATGCGCAGGACAGCGCGAAAGCCAAGCAGGCGTCGAAGGCGGCGTTCGACCGGGTCGTTGTCCTCAACCGAATCATGAGTGACTACGAGCCCAACAGTGAGTTGAATAAGCTCTCTGACTTGGCTGGTAATGGCCAAGCGGTTCCGGTCAGTCCGGAGTTGTTCCGCGTGCTCGACCGCGCTCAGGCACTGTCAGTGCTGACAGGTGGTGCGTTCGATGTGACTGCAGGGGCTTCGATTCAGCTTTGGCGCCGAGCGCGTCAGCTCAAGCGGCTTCCACCGCAATACGCGCTCGATAAGGCCCTGAAGACAATCGGCTTTCGCACTCTCAAGCTGGACCCTGAAAAACGCACCGCCAAACTCACCCAAACGGGGACGCGCCTTGACCTTGGCGGTATCGCTAAGGGTTACGTTCTGGATGAGGCAATTGCTGTTTTGAAAAAACATGGGCTTTGTCGCGCCCTTGTCTCGGCGGGGGGCGACATCGTGGCCGGGGATGCGCCACCGGGAAAAGCGGGCTGGCGCGTGGCGCTGATCGGACTGGAGGAGGACGCAAAGCCGGAACTTCTCCGGCTCGCCAACGGCGCGGTGGCCACCTCCGGTGACCTCTACCAGTTCCTCGAGGTGGACGGCACACGTTATTCACACATCATCGATCCCCGTTCCGGCACCGCGCTCACCGAGCAGCGGTTGGTGCACGTGCTTGCCCTGGACGCCATGAGTGCTGACAGCTTGTCCACCGCGATCAGCGTGCTGGGGCCAAAAGGAGGATTGCGCTTGGTTGCTACCGATAAAAATTTCGGTACTCGTGTGGCATTTCGCGAGGCGTTAGGCCAGGTGCGGGTCATCGAGTCGCCGGTGTTCCGCGCTTGGTCAAGGGTGAAAAACTAAAACGGCCTCTTGCCAGGGGCAACAGGCCGGTAAAGTTTGATTGTAATGTGGCTTACACCTTATCTGCTTTGATTTGCAGATATTCGCGATCCTTGATGATACCCGGCTGTGGCACCGGGTATTTGCCGTCCGGGTTCATTTGCAGCGGGGCGGGGGAGTCCATCGTCAACTGATCCGCGTTCGGGCAGAGATCGTGGTCGTGGTTTAGTACCTGCTCGACAGTGACTTCCTGTCCAGTGTGGCTGGCAAAACGGCCGGCGGCGGTGACGACGCTGGCCATGACGCCGCGTTCCACTTCGTTGTACGGTTTATTTTCGCGAATGGCGCTCATCAGGTCGTTCCACTCGTCCTGATACGGATTGGTCTCGCGGCCCGGATAAGCCCATGCAACATCGTCTTTCATGCTTTGACCCTTGAAAATTTTACATGGTGCAGGTGCGTGTCCGTTTTCTGATATAATAGCTAATCCCTTGGGTCCGTGCGCATAACTGGCAAAGCCAGGATGGCAGCCGCCAATGGTACGACCGTGCATGTACAATTTAGCACCGTCTCTGAAGGTGTACTCGACGGTGTAAGAATCGAGGTTTTGATCGATGTAATTGTCCCTGTAATGGCGTCCTCCAGCGCCTTGAGCCTTGATTGGCCAGTCGTCTTTCATCCAGCAGCACTCGTCAATGTTGTGGATGAGAAAGTCGCTAAATGAACCGCCACTGGCCCAAATAAAACTGTGGAAGCGGCGGATTTGGTAAAGTAACTCGTTCTCGTTGTTTTTTGGTGGAAGAGAGCGGCAGGAGGCAACGGGGCCGTGGAGACGGTAGGCGCGCAACAGGTTGATGTCGCCGAGTTCACCATCCTTGATGCGATTGAAAAGTTCACCACGAGCCCGGCTATGGCGGCACATGAGTCCAACACCGACTTTTAGGTTCTTCTTTATTGCCTCATTGTTGAGAGCTAGCATTCGGCGAGCGGATGGGCCGTCAGGACAAAGGGGCTTCTCCATGAAAATATTTAGCCCCTTATCAATGGCTTTTCGGAAATGAACCCACCGGAACGCGCAGGGGGTTGTAAAAATAACTACATCACCCTTGTTTAGATTGTCCATTGCCTTGGCATAACCATCAAACCCGATGTAGCGGCGATCAGCGGGTACGTCCACGCTGTCTTTGTGCCTTCTTTTCAGAGCTTTGTAGCTGTTGTCCATTTTCGCTGTGGACACATCAGCCATCGCGACGAGTTTGTTGCGGGCAATGTCACTTGGGACTGATAGCGCGTTGTCGGCTGCGCCGGTTCCGCGGCCACCAGCACCAACAACGGCAATTTGAGTGGTGTCATCGACAGCAGAGTGCACACGCGGGATAGCGACACCGGCCAGTGCAGAGGCGGCTGTTATGGAACTGGTGGTCTTGATAAAGTCGCGACGATTACTTGAGGGCAATTCTGTTGGCTTGGTCATCGCGGCCTTTCTACACGCAGCTGACTCCTGGCGTCAAATGGTTTCATATTTTCGTCTAACGCTTGGTCCTTTGACCTTGCTCCTTACTGCGTCATCATTAACGATGCACCGGGATGAACTTACTCGCGCGAGCAACTTTGGCTGCCTTGACGTTTTCTCTTTTCGCAGTCCCCTTGGCCAAGGCTGATGGACTGACTCTCGCCCAGCGTCTCGGCTACAAGGCCACTGACAAATTGCTGATCATTAACGGTGACGACACCGGTATGTGCCACGCCGCCAACGTTGCCACTATCGATTCACTCGAGCACGGTCTTATGACCTCGGCTACCATTATGGTACCGTGCCCGTGGTTTACCGAGATCGCCCGCTATGCCAAGGCCAACCCAGGGAAGGACTTCGGCGTTCACCTCTGCCACACATCCGAGTGGCAGGTGTACCGCTGGGGGCCGGTTGCTCCACTTGGAAAGGTGCCGGGGCTGGTGGATAACGAGGGCTACCTGTGGCGGTCCGTGCCGGAGGTTTATCAGCACGCTACGCCGGCGGAGGCGCTGACCGAGGCCCGCGCGCAGGTGCGCAAGGCGCTCAACGCCGGGATCGACGTAACCCATCTTGACACACACATGGGAGCGCTGAACTTTGATCCGCGCTACGCTAAGGTTTATCTGCAGCTTGCGAAGGAATTTAAACTCCCGTTGCGGATGCCGTCTCAGGTTACGGCGGCAAGGTTTGGATTCACTGAGCTCAGGGAACAGTTTGCCTCCAAGGGAATTATTTTTCCTGACTACCTTGTTTATGACGAGCTTGATGAGGAAAAAGGGGGTGTGAAACAATTCTGGTTGAAGACCCTGCGAAACCTCAAGCCGGGCGTGACCGAGTTATTCATCCACGCTGCCAAGCCGACCGAGGAACTGAGGCATGTCACGAACAGTTGGAAGATCCGATCGGAGGAATATGAGGTGTTCACCAACGACGAGAGCATGCGGCAACTGGTCAAGGATCTTGGCATCATCCGAATCGGTTACCGGCCGCTGCGAGACCTGCAGCGCCTCAAGAACAAATGACCTTCTCGGCGGCCAACATGCTCGCCGAGATCGAGCGCATTGTCTCATTCGGCATCCGCCGCCCCGGCTATGATGAGGGTCTGAGAACAGAGCAACACCTACTCTATCGCTTCAATGAACTGGGCCTGAGCGACACTCGCCTGGAACCGGTACCGGTCAACTGCTGGCAGCCCGTGATGAGCCGGCTCTCTGTCGGGGATGCGGCGACGGACATTCCTTGTTTTGCCGTGCCGTACACCGGCTGGACGGCTGATGACGGAGGACAGGCCGGGGCGGTTTATGTTGGAAACGGGCCGGACGAGGCGTTCGACTCGGCGGATGTCACCGGTAGAATCGTCGTGGCTGACATGCAGTTCGGTGAACTTAACGCAGCGCACCTCAAGGCCGGCTCGATGTTCATCCATGATCCTGGCAACACGATTCCGGACGGACCGCTGCACGGCGCCAACTGGCTGATCCCCAACTTCCGAGTCTACTACGAATCGTGGAGGCGCGGCGCGAGCGGCTTCATCGGGCTATTGGGTGAAATGTCGATCGACGGCTGTGAACTGTACGTGCCGTATGATGGGTTCCTCAAAAAAACACCGGCCGCCTGGGTAGGCCGCGAACATGCCGAAGCCGTGCGTTCTGCCGCAGTCAGCGGCGAGCCGTTCTACTTCACAAGCACGGGCGAGGGACGCACAGTCGATTCACACAACGTTGTCGGCATCCTGCCGGGGCGCACTGACGAATTCATTTTGCTGACCTGCCACCACGACGCACCGTTTGCTTCCGCGGTGGAGGACGCTTCGGGTCTCTCGGTGCTACTGGCACTGGCGGAGGCGTTTGCGCGATCGAAGGAGCCGCTCGAGCGCGGCCTGGTTTTTCTGGCGTCGAGCGGACATTTCCACGGCGGCATCGGCTGCCGCAAGTTCGTTGATAAGCACCGAGGCGGGCTGCTCGAAAAAATTGTAGCGGCCATTGGTATCGAGCACATCGCCGAGGAGGCGCAAGGCGATGGCAACGGCAGCTATGCCAAGACCGGTCAGGCGGAAATCCGCGCCCTGTTCATGGACAAGACCCCTGAGTTGCTCCGAGTCGTCAAGGAGGAGGTGCAACGCGTCGATCTTAGCCGCACGCTGGCGGTGGACGCCTACCTGTTTGGTTCAGAACCGCCGTGCGACAGTGCCCCGTTTTTCACGGCCGGCATCCCGACGGTTTGCCACATCAGCGGGCCGCTTTACCTGTTCGATCCGCACGACACAATCGAGATGGTGCGCGAGGAGGACCTGCCCAAGGTCGCCGACTTGTTTCAAGGTGTCATCCGGCGAATCGACTCGATTCCGGCCGTCGCCTTGGCCAAGGGCATGACACGCCAGCGCAACGACCCACCGGTTGCACCGCCTCCATGGTTTCTCCCGCCGGAAACTTTCCTTGGCAACTAACCTTGGCCAAGCACCCGGGCCATGTCGGCCTTGATGCGGGCGTTATCGCCGTAAGGATCGTTGTGATGCTTTGTGTAGGCGGCTAGCTTGGAGGTGAGTCGTTTAATGATCCTTTGGGCCTTGGGCTGGGTAAACGCGTTATGTAACTCATCGGGGTCAGTTTTCAGGTCGAACAACCAGGGGTCACCCAACCCGGAGTAGACGATTTTGTAACGGTCGGTGATGGCAGCAATCCAAGGTATCCCGGTTGAGGTTGAGCGAATAAAAGCAATGTCTTCCCATTGGTTTTTGGTGCCGCGAAAGAGGGCGGATGCATCGCGCCCCTCGACGCCCATGGGCAACTTGTCGCCAGTGAGGGCGAAGAGCGTGGGCACGAAGTCCACGCAACTCAGCGCTTGGTTGACGATAGTGCCAGCCGGAATTTTACCCGGACAGTGGAAGAGAAACGGGATGCGCGCCGAGCCTTCGTAGGGAACGCCCTTATTGAGTCGGCCGTGTTCGCCGCAGAGGTCGCCATGATCGGAGGTGAAGACGATGATCGTGTTGTCGATCTGTCCATTTTTACGAAGCGTGTCAAGGATGCGGCCGATGTTGTCGTCCAGGCATTTGATCATCCCGTAATACTTCGGCATCAATAGGCGAACGGTATCGGCGGTGATCTTCGGGTCACCGGCGGCCCAGCGCGGGGTTTGCGAGCGCGGTTTGTTGACAGAAATCGGGATGGGTACATTGACGTTCTTGTACATCGTGTCATATGGCTTTCGGACGGTGTTCGGCCCGTGAGGGTCGGGGAAACTGACCATATAGCAGAACGGCTTGGCCTTGTTGGTGTTGATAAAGTCGATCGTGCGGTTGGCAAGCCAGTCGGTGGAGAACGACTCTTTATCGGCATTCTCAACGCCGTAATACGGTTTACCTCGCTTGATGGCTGCGACGCGTGGACCGTCACTGGTGATCTCGAATTTTTTCCAGTGCCCGCGGTTGAACATGTAGCGATTGTCGTCGAAGCCAAACTTACGGCTGGGCGCCCACTGCGGTTTACCTGAGCCGTCAAGGTGCCACTTGCCGGCGTAACCGGTTTTGTAGCCCTTTCGGCGCAGTACCTCGGCGAATGTCACAACGTGGTTCCCTAGAGAAATGTTATTGTTCGTGACCGGCGTATTTTGTGGATAGCGCCCGCTGATCAGCGCGCCTCGCGATGGGGAACAGACAGGAGTTGTCGCATAAAAGCTCGTGGCGATTGCTCCGTGCTTGGCGATCCAGTCGATGTTCGGCGTCTCGACGATTCTGCCGCCATAACAGCCTAGTGTTTTAAAGTGATGCTCATCGGTTTGGATAACCAGAACGTTGTAAGACTTGGCCAGTATGAGCGTCTGGCCAATGGCTGTGAAAAGGAGGGTGAGCAGCAGTCGCTTCATGGCGGAGAATCCTGATGCCTGGTCGAATGCTTGGCAATGCTCCACCGTCATCAGTCAGCAAAGCGAGAGAGGCCAAGGAAGCTGATAGGTCGCTGTGTCTTGCCATCTAGCGCCAGTTCGCTGAGCACCTTCCCCATCACACTGGCGAACTTGAAGCCATGTCCGCTGAAACCGCAGGCGAAGTGAACTCGGTCGCTCTCCGGGTGACGATCGACGATGAAGTGGCCGTCCGTCGAGTTGGTGTATTTGCAGACTTTGATTGTTTGCACCTGGCCAAGCGCGTCCGGTATGTAGCGGCGTAACGGCAACAGGATTTCCTCCTCATCGGCTGCAAAGGTTTCATCGGTAATTTTATCCGGTGGCATCGGTGTGCTGGGGTGGTGACGCGCCAGTTTGAGTCCATTGCCTTCGGCGGGATCGTTGCTCATCGGGAAGCCGTAGTAGATGCCGCTCATGCCGCTGTCGCCGTGTGGGTCGATATTCCAAACTGGAAAGTCGCCTCGCTGAAAAAGTTCCGGCCGGCTTGGCCGTACCCAGCCGAGAACCTGTCGCGTGACGATGAGCGGGACATCGGGCAGTCGTAATAATCCCCCAGACCAAGCGCCAGCGCAGAGGATCAGTTTAGCCGCAGAGTGTGAGCCGTTGTCTGTGCGGATGTTTACTCCCTGGGCGTTGCTCGACCAATCGATGACTGCTTCAGAGGTTAGAAGCGCAGCGCCGAGTCGTTGCGCGGCCTGGACATAAGTCTCAACGGCGAGCTCGGAAAGCAGATAGCCACCCTCTGGTTCGAGCGCCCCAACCATGCCTTCGGGTAATGTGAACTGCGGAAACTGCTTGGCTAACTCGCTATGTGTAAGTGTGGAACAGGGGAGATTGTGCGTCTCGGAGGCCAAGCGGACGCCACTGATCGCCTCGCCTTCAGGGAAACCTGCGTAGAGCACACCGGTTTTGTGGAACAGTTTGGTGCCCGCTTCCTGCTCGATCTCCTCCCAAAGTTGATAAGCATCGCGCAGGAGCGGCACGTAGTCGGGATGTTCCTGGTAAGTCAGCCGAATAACGCGGGTATTACCGTTGTACGATGAGTTCGTGTTGGGCACCTGCTGGCTGTCGATGCCGAGCACCTTGGCGCCGCGCTTGGCCAAGTAATAACAGGCCGCTGCTCCCATTGAGCCTACGCCGACAACGATGACGTCGTAGTGATTCGGCATGTACTTACTTTGCGGCGTTGTTGAGGAAGAACTCCACGATGGATTTTGGATCTTGCAGGCTGTGAGGGTGGTGACCAACCCCTGGTTTGTGGATTACGTGTATCTTACCTCCGAGTTTCTTATAACGTTTTTCGATGATGTCGCTGTTTTCCGCGATTGGCACTACTTTGTCAGCGTCGCCAACGACGTGAAGAATCGGGACGTCGGACTTGGCCAGGGGGGAGAGTCGGTCAATGGGGTTGCCATTGAACCCAAGTGCCTGGTGCTCGGTAAAGCCATAGGCTGAGAGACATTGTTTCCAACTGCCCGCGCTGCCTTTGCTATTCCCCTTGCCGCCGGGCCAGCTTTTGAAGTCGCAAACTGGCGCATCGCCGTAAATGGCGGAAACTTTGCCTGGGTTGTTCGCTGCCCAGTTGTAAATGATCAGGCCACCGCGGCTCATTCCCTCGAGAGCCGCTTTCTTTGAGAATTCATGTTGGGTGGTCAAGAATTCGTAAAAGCGATCCCAGCGTTTCATGGCCTTGGAGCTGCCGAACAAGCCGCCGACTTCGCAGTAGACAACATGCCAACCTTTGGCCAGCAGCGCTAGATCGGTTTGAGGTTCATGGCCCCAAAATCGTGCACGCCAAATCCAGGGTTTCCCTTTGGCTGTTTTGTGGGGCTTAACGACGCGGCAGTCAGCATCGCCGATTTTGAAGTCGTAACGGGCGTAATTGTGCCACGTGGACTTTTTGCCTGGGAAGTCGGCTGCTTGACCAAGCGCTCGGCCAAGTGCCAAGGCGACTAGAAATAGAAGGAGCTTTTTCCTCATGGGTTATTTTTCTCTTTCCCAAGGATTACCACCTCGGTTTTGCGCTTGGCCAAGTTGATCAACTGAAGGGGTGTGGTGAAGCGCGAAATATTCAAATAGTCGGGCTGTTCCTTGTCCGTCGACGGATAATCGCCGAGGTGGATCTTGTGTATGTCCCTCTCGAAGAGCGTCGCGAGGGTGATAAGGCTCGCCGAGTCGCCGGTCCCCCACAATTCCAGTGGCGCGCCAGCGCAGCGCTCGAGCGTGCGGAGAGCCCGGATGCAGCGCCGCACATCCCATACCTGCTGGCCGGCGAGCGTCTGGCCAAGTAGCATGAACCGGCGGCGTGTCTGCGTGATGTGCTTTTCGTTTTGTGTCAACTTGGTCAGGCCGATGCCACGCGGTGCGAGGGTGACGTAGACTCCCAGATGCCCGGCACCAAATTCGAGTTGTCCGGCGATGTCTTCTGCCTGGTTGGTGTTGAGTACTTGCATATGCACGGTCGCTCCCTTGGCAAGGCCAATCTTGTGGGTAACGTGCATTCGCAGTCTGATTCCGGCTTGGCTGTCGAAGTCATAGGCAGTCAGTCGTACGCCGTCGCGCTCGGTTTCTGAGACTTTTTGGAGATTCAACTCACCCTCTCGCCCGGGCCAGCCGCCAAAGGTTTTCCGGCGCAAGCGTGATATTATTTCCGGGCCATTAGCCTCAGACTCGTCAGTGGCGATGAGCGGAAAACTTTCGTGGATTTTGGTGGTGCGTTCGTTCTTCGGTGCGTCGTTGAATACTTTGAGTTGTTGGGGCTTAAACAATTTGATGGCCGGTTTGTCGATGAGAGTGCTTCCCCCCTTAAGATGCTTGTTGAACCAGTTGAACGCCGGCACACGCAACTCCTGCGAGTCACCATGGCCGCCAGGGGTGATAACGAGGCCAAGGCTGCTCTTTTTGCCGTGTAGTTCATAAATGCGGCGAACTTTAGTGAACAGGCGGTTGACACCATCGAGCGGGAAGATGCCGTCGTCGTCCGTGTTGAGGATAAGCAACGGGCGCGGCGCGACGAGGGCAGCGATTTGTGCAAAGTCCCAGCCGTAGGTGTTGACGTGATACATGCAGTCGCAGTGCCCCTCGACCACACCATCAACGACGTGATTTTTAAGATCGGTAATGCCGGCGACTGGCGCGGCGACCTTGATGCGTTCGTCGAGCGTGGCGATCCACCAACTGTACGCGCCGCCGCCACTGCGGCCGGTGACGCCGAGGCGGTCCTTGTCGACGAAGTCGAGCGACTCGAGATAGTCGAGCGCGCGGATGCAGTTCCACGCTTCAACCCCGGCCGGCGTGTAGCCGCGCGAGTTCCACCACCACATACCATGACGATAGGTGCCGTGGTGGATGCCGGAAAGTTCGCCAAGTTGGATCGTATCGATGGCGAGGCAAACGTAGCCGTTCCGGGCAAACCATGCTCCGTGATGCTGATAGTGGGTTTTGTTGCCGTAATCGATGCCATCAATCCTCACTCGGCCGTGGCCGCAAACGTAAAGGATCGTCGGAGCCGGCTTGTTGAGGTTCTTCGGCACATACAGGTTGCCAGTGACGTACAGGCCGGGGCTTGACTGAAAGTGCAGGTTTCGAACCTCAAACTCATCGTGTTTTACCGTGCCGGTAACGGTAGCCTTTAACGGCGTGCGCTCCGGCATGGGATCGAGGCCAAGCATCTCGTGGAGTTGCTTGCGGTAAACTTGCTTTTTGACGTTCCAGTCTTCGAGCACCTGAATTTCGGCGAGGCAATCGTCGGCCAAACGCTTGGTTTCGATCTTGAAATAATCGGCAAACATCCGGTCGCCGGGCGTTTTCAACTCAGCCGCTTGGCCAAGTGAAGCCTGTAAAACAAGAACAAAAAAGGGGAGGAGTTGTTTCATAATGAAAAGTTGCGCTTGGCCAAGCGTGGGCGATGTTGATAGATGGTGCAAGCCAAGTCGCAGGTAGCGCAGGGTAGTTTCCACTTGTTTTTTCGGTGCTGGGACTACAAGTTTCCCTGCATGAAATCCTTCCGCTGGATGGTGTTAGTGTGCCTTGTTTCGTTTACACAAGGGTCGAGTGCATCGGATTGGCCGACGTACCGGCATGATGGCAACCGTTCGGCAGTGAGTTCTGAGTCGATGCCGGGACAGTTGAATCCGCAATGGGTTTTTGAGTCGCGGCATCAGCCGATGAGCGCCTGGCCGATGCCGGGAGAGGAGACACCTCGCATGCACACGGATCGCGCCTATCACGTGGTGGTCGCCGGTCGTACGCTGTTTTTTGGGAACAACATTGACAATCACATTTATGCGCTGGACACCCGCACAGCGGAAGAGCGGTGGCGATTCGCAGCGGGTGGATCGATCCGATTCGCGCCGGTAGTACACGAGGGTAGCCTGTTTTTTGGCTCAGATGATGGGAATGTTTATTGCCTCAATACGGCGGATGGTTCGCTAGTCTGGAAATATCGACCCAGTCCAAGCGGCGAACGGGTGATCGGCAACGGTCGGATGATTTCCCTCTGGCCAGTTCGGACCGGTTTGCTGTTGGAAGGAGGGACAGTGTACATTGCTGCCGGGATTTTTCCGTACGAGGGGATATACGTGGCAGCCCTGGAGGCTCAAACCGGCAGGGAGATTTGGCTAAACGACACCGCAGGAGACCAGGCGTGGGGGCACCAATACGGGGGCATGGCGCCTCAGGGATATCTTGTGGCGTCGAGCGGTAATCTTTATGTGCCGACCGGGCGCGGTATGCCAGCGGCGTTCGATAAACTCACAGGCAAATTCAAAAAGTTCCTCAATGCGGGAAGCAAGGTGGGGGGTGCTTGGATGCAGATGGCTGGCAACGAGTTGTTCGCTGGTAACGACAACCAGGGTGCCGATACGAAAATCACCTTTGACGCCACGTCCGGCGCGAACCGGGGCGATCAGTTTGCAGGCTTTCCCTCCATCGACATGGTGATCACCGAGGCGGTTGCTTATCTTGTCACACAAAAGGGCCTCTATGCCATCGACCGTGCGGCCAACGCAAAGGCGGCCGCCGCGATGCCCAAGCTGAACACCGAGGAGGCTGACTTGGTCAAGTCGATCACGGAGATTCGCGAACGCCACAAAACCGCAGCCAAGGACGGCAACGCCGGCGACTTGGCCAAGGCCACGGCGGAACTTAATCAAGCGACAGGCCGCTTGACCGCCATCGCCAAGGAAAAGGAGGCGTTGAATGCAGTCCGAGCAAAGTGGTTTGTTTCTCGCGAGCAAATGGGGCCCCTGACGGTGGCGGGGCAACTGGGGCCGATAGCCCTGGCTGGGCAAACGCTGTTCGCCGGCGGCGAGGGGTACGTCGTTTCGCTGAAAGCGGACACCGGCCAACTGATCTCTGTGCACGGAGTGGAAGGCACGGCCATGAGCCTTGCGGTGGCGGATGAGCGGCTGTTCGTCAGCTCCGACTTGGGCGCGATTCATTGTCTTGGCGCGCAAGACTCGCCGAAGCCGATGGTCAAGCGCACCGAACCAGCCAAGCTGGTTGCGCCTGGACAGGCGGCGCGGGAGATTGCAAAGGAGATCGAGCGGCGCTCGGGCATGACCGTCGGCTGGTGTCTCGTGGCGGGAGCCCGGGATGGTCGCCTGGCCAAGGCCTTGGCCAGGGAGACTCAGATGAATATTGTCGTGATCGAGCACGAGCCGGACCGGCTCAAGGCCATCCGGCGGAGTTTGTATTCATCGGTGTTGTACGGCAACCGGGTAATTGCGGCCGACTGGGATTACGCCGAGCTGCCGGATTATTTCGCCAACCTCATCGTCTCCGAGCGCGCCTGGTTGGGGGACGATATGCATCTTCCAGTGGATGAGTTGGCCCGTGTGTTGCGACCCTCCGGCGGTGTGTTGCTGCTGGGATCGACCGCCGGCTGGCCGGAAGACAGGAGTGTCAGGGTCGTCGAGGGCTTGAAGGCCAACGCGAAAGCGGGCCACGAGGTCGACCACTCGGAAGGCTGGCTGAAATTCACCCGGGGTCTGCTCGACGGCGCGGGCAGTTGGACCGGTCTGTACGGCAACAACGCAAAGACGTCGTCCACTCCGGATCAACTCGTGAAGGGGCCGCTGGGAGTGCTGTGGTTCGGCGAGCCCGGCTCGAGGCACATGGTCGAGCGGCACGCCCGGACGGTGAGTCCGCTGGCCATCAACGGGCGGCTGTTCGTGCAGGGCATGGAGGTGGTGATGGCCTACGACGCCTACAACGGGACGTTCCTTTGGCAGCGAAAAATCCCCGGCGCGGTTCGTGTGCGAGTAGATGTTGACGGCTCGAACATCACCGCCAACGAAGATTCGGTTTTTGTCGCGGCACATGATCGGGTGCTGCAACTCGACGCCCAAACCGGGCGCACACGGCGCGAATTCCGTGTCCCCCGGGCGCCCGGCACCAAGGCGCTGCGGTGGGGCAACATTTCCGTCGATGGCGACACGTTGTTCGGCACTGGAGCAGCTCCGTTGGCAAACGAGTACGGCCATCTTTGGAACGCGCTGGTGAAAAACGGCGAGTGGGTCGACGAGGCTGACGCGCCCAAGGAGGCGCTCGCCCGGTTCAAAACCATCAAGGCCAGCTATCCACGTCCGGATGACCGGGCGTACGAGTATTTCAAGCGTGCTGGCTTGCACTGGCACAGCATCAACACCTTCCCGGGCTGGATGCCCGACTTCAAGCCGTCGCCGGTGACGGACACCATCATGCTCAGCGAGAAGGTTTTTGGCTATGATATCCCCACCGGCGAACTGCTATGGGAGCATGCTGGCAAATCGATCCCCAACATCTCGATGGTGATCGGCGGCGATCGCGTGTTTTTCCTTCAGGACGACCTTAACGAAACGGAACGCCAAGAGGCGCGTGAGGCGGTTCGTGCCAGTATCGAGGGTGGCAGCTACATCCCGGAGGGCGAGCAGCAACTCGCCGAGAAGGATCGCGACGTCCGGCGCGTGGTCTGTCTGAACGCAAAAACGGGTGAAGAACTATGGAACCGCCCGCAGGACCTGAGTGGCAGCGGTGGCACCAAGCTCGGCCTCGCCTATCAGGACGGCAAGCTGCTGTTCTTCGGGCACTACAGCAACCACGACGAGGGGCCGTTCAACAAGGGTGAACTGTCGTGGCGACGAATCACCGTGCTGCAGGGCGAGAGCGGCAGTCTGCTGTGGAGTAAGCCGCTCAACTACCGTCGCCGGCCGACAATCGTCGGCGACACGATTTACATCGAGCCGCGCCGCTGCGACCTGGCCACCGGCGAAATCCAGAAACGCACGCATCCTATCACCGGCGACACCGTGGACTGGGAATTCGTTCGCCCCGGGCACAGTTGCGGCATCGTGACCGCCACGCCGAACAATCTGTTCTTCCGTTCGTACAGCGGCGCGATCGTGAACACCGAGCAGGACAGCGGCCTGCAGTTGTTCGGCGGCATGCGGCCCGGTTGCTGGAACAGTATGATCCCCGCGAACGGCCTATTGAGCATGCAGGAGGCTAGCGCCGGCTGCACTTGCAACTACTCTCTCCGCACAACGGTCGTGCTCAAAAACAAGCCGCAAAAAGGGCACGCCGAGTGGGCGGTCTTCATCAGCCAGGCGGCGATCAAGCCGGTGAAGCATCTCGCGATCAACTTCGGCGCCCCCGGCGATATGCGCGCGAAAGATGGTACCGTATGGTTCTCGTATCCTCGTCCGAACACGAAAGAGGGACGGAACGCCTTCGTCAATTACGGCATCAAGTTCAAGCTTGACGAGAAGGGCAAGCCGGAAGTCGTGCAGAGTGATTGGGTGGGCAAAACCATCGCCGGCACCGACAAGCCCTGGCTCTACACGTCCGCGCTCAAGGGCGTGACCCGGCTCGCCGTGCCGTTGCTGGAAAAGGAGCAGACCGGTCGGTACACCGTGCGGCTGGGATTTGCGAAACTGCCGGGCGACACGGAGGGTAGCCGCGTGTTCGACGTCAAGCTGCAGGGCAAGACTGTCCTGAAATCGCTCGATGTTGCCCTGGCCAGTGGGGTGCTTGGCCAAGTGGTGCTACGCGAATTCGAGGGCGTTGAGGTTGTGGAAAACCTCACCGTTGAGTTGGTTCCGGTAAATGTAAAAAACGCCAAAGTGGCGCCGACTGTCATTCACACTCTCGAGGTGAACCGTGAGGATCTTCGTGCGGCGAAATAGTTTCAAGTGATCTCCTGCTCGAAGCGACTGTTTTTCCTGCTGGTTGTCTTGCAGCAGTTCGAGGCACTTGGCTGCCGATTCAATGTGCGCGACGTCGGCTTCGTGGATCTCGGCTCCGAGCCGTACCATCTTTACCTGTTTGTCGGCGATGCCATGCCTGTCGCCGAGCGCGAGTCGCTGCAATCGATCGCTGTTGCCACCTTTTACGACACAAATGTGAAGCCTGAGTTGGTTGCGCTTGGCCAAGCGCGTCAAACTGCGGCCAAGGGGTTCATCCCGTCTGGTTTCACGGGTCAAACACCAATGGCTGTGCTGGTTTCGCCCGGCCAAAAAAAGACACTGGCGGTGTCCTTGGCCAAGGAGGGCCTGCCCATCCTGCAGACGGCTTGGGACGCACTCGAGTTGCTGGTGGATTCGCCTCGTCGAAATGCTATCCTAAAGCAAGTGTTCGACCGTTACGGCGTCGTGCTTATCATCGAAGGAAGCAATGCCACGGAGAACCGGCGCGTTCGGTCTATGGCCGATGCAGTGATCTCCAGAATCACAGTCGGGATGCCTGACCTGGAAAAGGAGATCCAACGTCCGCCCGTGGTCGAGGTGATTTCGGCGGGGGACTCCGGCGCTGAACGAGCATTCCTGTGGAGCCTCGGCGTTCGGGAGGAATCATCGTTCCCGCAGGTGGTCATTCTTTACGGGCGCGGTCGGATGATCGGGCCAGTCCTCAGCGGCGAGCGGTTGAGCCAGTCAAGCGTCAGCGCCATCCTGAGCACCATCGGACTCAATTGCGAATGCGGTCTCGACCGCAAATGGATGCAGGGGGTGATGGTGCCTCTGAAATGGGATCGCGACAGGAAACAGGAAATTGCGAAACAGCTTGGCTTCAATCCGGAAAGCCCGGAGATCCGGATCGAGATGAGCCAAATCCTGGCCAAAGGTGGCCCGGGGCGGGGGGGCAACCGCTCGAAAATTGTCGGTGATACACTGGACGAACTGCTGACCGGTTATCGCACCGGGAACTTGCCCGAGAACAATCCCCCGGAACCAAGCACAAAGCCGCTCGGTCAAGCGTTCGAAACAGACAACTCCCAGGCGCCGGGATTTCCGATGTCGGGCTGGATCACCTTGGCCGGAATTTTAATACTCATCGTGGGTGGACTTATTGTGCTGGGTGCCCACAGAAGGGAATCTCAATAGAATCAAGGTTTGGATTATTAATTGAGCACTGCAGCGGGCACTTTTAGAGCGAATCGCCTTGATATAATTTGTGAACTCAATTTTTCAGGTTCCATGGTGGCTTGATGCTGCTCAAATTCGAACAATGGGTTAAGTCTGCCCACTTTCCCGTCTGGCCATTGAACGTTGTAATCCGAGTAGCCCTCCATTTTTTCCGGGAAATCAGTGCTGATGTATTGGGCTCCGCTTGAAAAAGCCAAATTCATTTGTCGATAATCGTTTGTACGTCCTTCTCTCAGGTCTGAATCGGCGCGAGTCCTGATTAGGTAACCCTCCTTAATCCGCTTTTGAATCTCTGCATGGTTTCCTTTCGGGTCATTGATTTTTAGAAAGGCAGATTCTGGTTGGCCGGGAGGTGAACTGACAAACAAAAGTGCTCCCTGTAGTCCCGGGTGAAGTTTGAGGTAGTTTACTCTCTCCGTCCCTTGGTTGTCCAAAGCAAGGATAAATTTACCACGACATTCCCCAAGGAATGGCCAGGCCCCTTTGCGGATCGCTTGGTTTAATGTTTTGTGTCCACCCTGAACCATGTTTGGGGTGATGATTTGCTCGGGCTTTAGTACTTCAATTATTTCCTTCTCAAGTTGTCTGAAATCGTCCATTTCAAAGATGCCTGATTTGTTCTCTTTTCTGGGTGCAACAGTGTTTTTTGTTTCAATCAAAATCATGATTGGTAGGTGAAGATTATTATTTCTGGACCATATGTTTAGTTCGCTTAATGCGGTCTTTAGGGTTGGTGTATTGGACCTGAAATCAAAATTCGGAAAGTGAATTATCTTCATTCCAGGCGACATCATGGATTCAGTGTCAAATTCAGGATGGAGTGATTTCCAGTTTTTGAGGCCTGCCATTGTCGCCCCAAGCGGAGTGGCAAAAGCACCTCCCTTAATGTCGTGAAACACATCCAGTTCAAGTTTTCGCATGCCGAGAATATCCAATTGCTCAGGTAGCGGGCGATGGGTGTATGAAATGTTTGCCGCCTCGTTGGGCATGACGGACTTAATTATTTTCATAATCCCGGGTTCCGGCGCAATGTGATAACTATTGTGTGTTCCGATGAGTTGAACCTGATTCATTTTCAACATCAAATCGGATTTTGGCATGAGTTGTGATTGGATTTCGAGTTCAACCAAGTTTGGTGATTCCCCATTGAGATGTATTACCAAATGCTCTCTGTCTTCTGAGAGAGAAGCCGATATCTTTTTGCTACCCGGTCGAATTTTGTGCCACCATATCCAGTTTTCTGGAGATACCATTGCAGGGAGCAAGTAGGTCAGGTGTTTGTTTCGTTTTTCTACAGTGAGCTCTCCCTGTATGAATTCCTTTTTGGATTTGTCGGTGGTGTTACCCTGACTGTTGGCATCAGGAAGTTTCAGGCAAAGAAAGGTAAAGCAGGCAACGGTGCCCCCTAGTATCGTGTTGGTTTTCATGGCGTGGTCAGTAACTTAGAGCTTTAATCCAAGTTTTGTCGCGCAAGTGTAAAGTGAAATGGTACCGATAAGGGTTTTTGGTCCTAGAGAGGTAACAATTCAAAATGAGTTTTGGAGCAAGCTTCATTCGGTTTCTCTGATAGGAATGAGTCCTGTCGGGTCATCCGCTGGCGCAAGGCAAGGTTAATTAACCGGTCGACTGCGACCATCGTCGATAATTTTCTGCAGGCGCTGCTTCATTTGATTCAACACTTTGGGATGCTGGTTGGCGAGGTCCTTTTCTTCCTGCTTGTCCATACTGAGGTCGAAAAGTGCAAATTTAGGAGTAGGGGTGTTAGCAAGTTTGTTAGTAACGATAGCATTGCGTTTACGCTTGGAATCGTGGCGTTGGAGTTTCCATTTGCCAGCGCGAAAACCGTAGTTCCCCCCTTGGCCGTTGTCCTGCTGAACGAGATGATTGCGCCCCTTGGCGTCTTTTTTACCGAGCAATGCGTCCATGACATCGAAACTGTCGGGGCAGGCATCCGCCGGCATCTTGACTCCGGTGAGCGCGGCAAAACTGGCGGCGAGGTCGATGGTGCAGACCATCTCGCTGGTAACGCCCCTTTCAATTATACCCGGCCAATAGGTGATAAATGGCGTGCGGGTCCCACCCTCGAGTACACTGTATTTGCCGCCGCTGAATGGGCCGTTCGGCCGGTGGTCGCCCATTTTTTCGAGAGCTCCATCCTTGTAACCATCGTCACCGACCGGACCGTTGTCCGAGCAGAAAACAATCATTGTATTTTTGGAGAGATTAAGGCGGTCGAGCGTTTTTACCAGCTCGCCAACGCACCAGTCCAGCTGCACCACGGCATCACCACGAAAGCCGAGGCCGGATGTGCCGTGAAACCGCTCGTGCGGAATCCGCGGCACGTGCAAGTCGTGCGACGAGAAAAACAGGAAGAACGGATTCTCCCTGTTGGCTTCGATCCATTTGTTGGATTGCTTCACCCATTCGTCAGCGAGGTCTTCGTCGCGGAAGCGCGCCGCATTCCCGCCGGTGTAAAATCCGATCCGGCTGATGCCGTTGTGGATGGTGGCATTGTGGCCGTGGCTCCAGTCCATCTTCAGCGAGCTGCGATGCGTGATGCCAGTCGGGTGGTTGGGGCTGGGTTTTTTTCGGCCGACCCACAGCGGATCTTTCGGGTCGAGATTCTTTACGCGATGATTCACCACATACACCTGCGGCACACGATCGTTGGTGGTGGGTAGGAGGTAGTTGTAGTCGAAACCGATCTCGAGAGGACCGGGATTCAACTCGCCGTTCCAATCCGGCCCACTTGGCCCGCCGAGGCCAAGGTGCCATTTGCCAATGACGGCGCTCTTGTAGCCTGCGCGCTTGAGCAGTGACGGGAGCGTCTCGACGCCGGGTTGAATGATGGCGGGGCCATTCGGCGGGGCGATGCCGGTGTTGTTTTGCCGGAATGCATATTTTCCGGTTAGGAACGAAAAGCGCGTCGGCGTGCAGGTGGAGGCGGAGCAGTAGCCACTGGTGAACTGTAGGCCGTTCGCGGCGAGTCGGTCGATATTTGGTGTCCTTAGATTCTTCGGCTTGGCCCCGTAGCAGCCAATGTCACCGTAGCCAAGGTCATCCGCCATGATGACGATGATATTTGGTTTTTTAACCTCGGCAGCTTGACCAACGATGAAGAACGCTACAGAACAGAGCAGAGCGAAACGAAATTGCATGCCGGTTGTGTAGCGGCGAAGCCCCGGTCGGTCAACCAAGCGCTTGGCCAAGCGCGGGTGGTCACTTCTTGTTTTGCTCCCGGATGTGCTTGAGGTAGAAATCGTTGAGTTCCTTTGGCCACTCGAAGATGGGGGTTTTAAGCGGATCGAAACCCTGCAGGTGGCCGGGCGACTTGCGTTGGGAGGGGCGTTTGTAGCGCCACTGGGTGTCACCAAAAATCTCCTCAACCAGCTTGGCCAGGGTGGGGTCGTACTCCTTGAGTTCCTCTCGGGTGTCGACGTGGTTGTGGTCGTGGTCCGGTGGGCGGTTGGTGTTGAACCAGCTTTGCACGCCCTCGGCCCAATACTCGGCCTTGTTGTTTGCGGCGTATTTGCTCTTCCACAATCCCTTGGCCATTGCGGCCTTGTAGGTTTCGGCTAGCCGTTTGTCGAACGTCGTGTCCACGTCGTAGATGCCATTGAGGTGGATGGCGTGGGCGAACTCGTGGATCATGATGTTCTCCGTGTTGTACGGGTCGCCGGGGTAGCAGAGCAGGTTTTCCTCAGCGCAACTGACGACCGGATCCGTGCGGGAGGACCCGAGGCCGCGCGCGCGGCGATCCCAAAACTTAGCGGGGGTCATTCCACTGTGCTCGGGCACCTGCGTGGTGAACTCATTGTGCGCCATGACGACCAAGCGACAGTTGCGTTTGATCATGTTGTCGATAATATCTTGGCGGTGCCCGATCATCTTGTCGATGAGATAGGCGGCCTCCTTGAGCGCGAAATCGGAAACCTTGTCCGACGAAACAAGCGGGAAGCCGTTCACATTCGTGCTCTTTTTGTAGAATGCAGGTAGATTAAGGTGCTCAGGCAGTTTGGCGGACACGGGATGCTTGTCTGCCTCGCCTTTCTCCGGCTTCGGACGGCTGCGATATTTTTTGTAGAGGCGGTTGTGTCGGTTATCGAGGCTGACCTTAACGCCGGCAATCCACATCTGTTTTACCTGCGTACGAATTTCGAGGATGTCACCGTTTGCCGTGAAGAAGGTTGCTTCCTTTCCGGCATCGATGGAGCCCAGGCGCTTGCCTACACCGAGGATCTCGGCCGTGTTTAACGTAATGCCCTTGAGCGCTTCAGCGCGGGGTAGGCCGTGTGCTGCCGATTGCGCGGCGGAATAGGGTAGATTGCGGGCGTTGGAGGCAGCGAACCGGGCCAGCCCCTCACTGAACACCACTTTCACGCCAGCTTTGTGCAGAATGCCGGCGGCACGAAATTGGGCGTCGTATCGGTCGAAGTCGCGCGTCGGAAGCGTGAACGTGTGCTCGAAAATCACCGGCACGTTGTGTTTGGCTAGGAGTTCGGCGATCTGCCATGCGTCTCGTGCGCCGGCGATAATCGGCTTCCAGCCGCGCTTGATTGCCCAGTTTACTGCCGACTCGATTTGAACTCGCGAATTGGCGTGGATGATCACCGGCTTTTCACTACCGACCCACGGTAGCATCGCATCCCAGGCGGGGACACCCTTGTGCTCTGGAGCAGATTGTGTCCTGGCGTAGGCGCGGGCTTCCTCGAAGAAGTCGTCGATCTCCTTCAGGCGCTTGTCGCGATTCTTGGCCTGCTTCTTGGCGTCATCCGCGCCGGGATTGATGTTCATCGGCGGCCAAAACAGATGCAGCGCGATGGGTGATCGGTGGATCATGTTCTCGTAACCCCAGCCGACGGTGCTCATCAGGCCGGACTGGCCGGTGACGGTTCCACCCTGCGGCGTTGGAAGGAAGTGGGTTATGCCGTTCGCGCGGGCGACCGGGATCAGTTCCGAGTCTGGATTGATAGCAAGCCACGACTTGATCTCCGGCGTGTAGGAGCCGACCTCGCTGGTGTCGACCGTGGCGCGCACGGCGGGGATTTCCATTAGGCCAAGCGCGGTGGTCGGCGCAATGAGCCCGGGGAACAGGTGCTGCCCCTTAAGGTTGATGACCTCCACTTGCGCGGCGGTGGGTTGCTCGTTGGTGGGCCCGACGGCCTTGATTGTATCGCCGTCGATAAGCACAAAACCGGGTGAGTGCGTCGGCCCGGAGACGGTGTGCACCACGGCGTTGGTGAACAGCGTGCCCTTGGCCAAGGCGCTTGGCCAAGCGGCCAACACCGCGGCGAATGTGACTGTGAAAACTGGGATGAGATGTTTCGTTCGTGTCATGGTTGCGTCCCCCATTGGTTATTCAGTTTCGATTTTGCAGTCCTGGCAATTGATCACGCCTAGACCGTGCGCCATCTCGAGTGCGTGCCTGAAAAAGGCGGCCCGGCCGTCCTCTGAAGCTTTGTCTTTGTCCTTTTTTTTGTCCTTCTTTGCTTTGCTCTTGACCTTGGCCAGGAGTTTTTCGCGTTCCTTCGAGCGGGCTTCGGCGCGGGCGATAGCTTCGCTCCGCTCGAAGTAGCGTTTGCCCTCGATCCAAGTTTCCAGACAGACCGTGCCGGTGCTCAGCGGGTGCTTTGACCAAATGACAAAATCGCCATCCTTGCCAACCTCGAGCGAGCCGACAAGGTGATCGACTCGCAGTTGCTTCGCTGGGTTGATCGTGACGAAGTTAAGCGCCTCGGCTTCCCTCGTGTTGCCGTACTTCACCGCCTTGGCAGCCTCGAGGTTAAGGCGCCGCGCGAGGTCGGATGAGTCGGAGTTAAATGACACCACCACGCCACGCTCGCGCATCAGGCTACCGGCGTACGGGATGGCGTCGATGACCTCGTACTTGTACGCCCACCAGTCCGCGAAGCAGGAACCGCCGGCACCGTGCGCGGCGATCTCGTCGGCCACTTTGTAGCCCTCGAGTACGTGCTGCAGTGTGCCGATCCGGACACCGAATTTCTCCATGGTGCGTATAAAGGCGAGGATTTCATCCTGTCGGTATGAGTGGCAGTGAATCCACCGCTTGGCCTGGATAATCTGGCCAAGCGTCTCGAGTTCGAGATCACGCCTCGGAGGGGCCCCGCCTTTTTCGCGGAAGCTACGCCACTGACGATTGTACTGCCAGGCGGCGGTGAAGCGGTTTTCATGAAACGCCGGCACACCCATTCGCGTTTGTGGGAAGCGGGTTGTTTTGTCGTCGCCCCAGTTGGACTGTTTCACGTTTTCACCAAGCGCAAACTTGATGCCCGGCGGCGCGGCCTTGAACTTCATCGCCTCTGGTCCTTGCCCAAGCCGCAGCTTGATGATTGCGTTTTGACCGCCGATCGGATTGGCCGAGCCGTGCAGCAGGTTGGCCACGGTCAGGCCGCCGGCAAGTTGTCGATGTGTTTCCGGCGACTCGGAGTTGACGACGTCGCCGATGGAGACCATCGCCGACGAGGGCAGAGTGCCTTCGTTCACAGAGCCGAGAATCATGCTGTGGTTATGTGCGTCGATGAGGCCGGCGGTGACATGTTTGCCCTCGGCGTCGATGACGTGGGCGTTTTCGGGTTGCTGAAGGTTGCGCCCGATTTTCTTGATTTTGCCATCGGCGATCAGAAGGTCTTGCTTTTTCAGTACACCACGCTTGCTACTGGTCCAGAGGGTGGCGTTGCGGACGAGCACCGCAGTCGGCTCGAGTACGGTGTTCTCCTCGATTGGTGAGCGGGCCAGCCGCTCGTCCGGTTTATCCTCTTTCGTGTCGTCTTCCTTTTTCTTCTCTTCGTCCTTCTCCTCGTCCTCTTCCTTCTTCTTGTCGATCCAGATGAGGTTCTCCGGCTCGAGTGTGTTCCAGCGGCCCTCGATCCAGACTCCCTTTATCTTGGCTTTTGGGTCGAAGTAGTCGCCCTCGACCACGACAAGGTTGGCCAGTTTGCCGGCTTCAACAGTACCGAGCTGGTCGGCTGCGCCGGTGAGCCTGGCTGGCGTGGTAGTCAGTGCGGCGAGCGCGTCGCGCTTGCTCAGTCCGCGCTCGATGACCTTGGCCAAGTTCTCTCGGAATGTCTTTTTATCCTTGATTCCATGCGTGGTGAGAGCGATCTCGAGACCGTTTTTCTGAAGCAAAACGGGGTTCTCCGGAGCCCAGTCCCAGGCTCGAAGTTGGTCGAGCGAGACGCGTTCCCAGTCGGCATCACTTGGCATCTTTGGTGCCTTGGGTAAATTGATCGGCACGATGAATCGGGAGGCATTGGCCTTCACAAGGTCAGGCCGTCGCCATTCGTGGCCGGTTGCGACGATGACCGGCTTGATGCCAAACTCATCGGAGAGACGCATCGCCTTGTCCACCATCAGCACACTGCCTGGCTCGATGATGACCGGTTGCCTGTTTTTCAACACGGCTTGAAGCGTGTCGAGAGACTTGTTGTAGGCCGGTCGCTTGAACGTGCCGGCGTTGGCTTGGTAGTACTCCCAAGTGTCGTTGTAGTGCTCAGCGTCGGAGAGGGTCTGGCGAATCGCGGAGATTACGCCCATGAGTGACTTGGGGTACTCGTTCGGTTTGGATGCCTTTGTGTCGAAAACGATGTGCTGAAAAAGTTGCGGCTTGATGACGAGCAGGTTGGGCGACCCTTGGCCAAGGGAGATCAGCGCGCTTTGGCCGCGAATGATGCCGTTGGCAGGGGTGAGCACGGCGGCGGTGAACCCCTGCGCGCGCAGTGTCTCGTAACTGTCCGGCTTCGGACTGAACGTCTCGGTGACGTCGTGCTCCGGTTTCATCGTGGACAGGCCGGAGCCGGGGCCGGTTGAGCCGGGGTCAAGTTCGTTGCCAGGTGCGCCGAGAAAGCCCGGTTTGCCGGCGGAGGTTGCACCGGTGCCGGTGATGCTCTGTGTCATCGTAGTCGAAATCGGCACGGCCTCGGTGACGTACGGATCAATGAAACCGGCGTAGAGCGTTAGTCCGGTCATGTCCCACTCACGGGCGGTCTCGGGTGTCTGGCCATTTTCGGTGACAGCTTGAATGCGGCCGTCGCGAATGATCACCGTGGCGCCGTTGATCGTGACTCCCGGCTTGACGACGACCTTGGCGTGAATCAGCGCGTGACGCCCGGGCGGCAGGGGGCGATTGCCCGGCGGAAGAATTTCGGCGTTGGTCGGGCTGGTGAGCGACAGAAAAACCGCTATTGTGATGACTTGGCTTAGTTTCGACATGGGCGGGATTGAACCAGAAGCTACCCCGCCTGACCAAGCAAAACTCGGTACTTGCCCTGGAGGCCGCCTTTGGTTAAAAACCCGGTGTTCTTTGACTTGGGCATTTGCCCATAGACAATCATGACGCTGGAAGGAACCCCGTGAAATTCGGGGACGGTTGCGCCACTGTGACGAGCTGCCCGGCAGCTCGAAGTCAGGTCAATTCTGTCGTTCATGCTCGTCGGGCCGCCTTGCGCGGCCAACTTCTCCGCATCCGAGAAGGATGAGGCCAGCACGATGGTGCAGCTTTAATCCCAAGACCCTCCCACGCGGAAGGTCTTTTTTTATGCCTGCCATCTGTTGGTCTCAGCACATAAAGAGATCAACAAATGAAAGGTACTGTTTTCATCGCATTGGGATTCGTCGTCTTGTCGGCGGTCAGTGAAGCACACGCCACGCAATTTGCTGCTGAGGTCGTGTCGTACGAACCTGGAACTGGATTTGCCACCGAGTGGAACAGTGGCGTCGGCTTTACAGACAAGGATGCCATCATCGGCGCACCGGCCCGGGAGACACCGGGCGAATGGGGTGGGCCGATCACACCTTTCAGTCCGCCTTATCTGCCTGAGCAAATCCTCTCCGTCGGCCAGGGCGGTGAAGTGACGTTGAAATTCGCCGAGCCAATTCGCAATGAGCGGCTTAATCCGTTCGGGCTCGACTTCATCGTGTTTGGCAGCGCGGGGTTCACGATTACCAACGGCGATTTCAGCGGCGGCGCAATTACAGACGGGACACTCTTTGGCCAAGCCGATGGCGAAACTCGCGTGTCGGTGAGCGTCGACGGTGATGCTTGGTTTACACTGAACCCGGGGCAAGCGCCAACGTTGGATACCTACTGCCCGACCGACGGTAGCGGTGATTTCGGCCTGCCGATCAATCCCACCTTGGCCAAGGACGACTTCGCCGGAGGTGGCTTGGGCAGGTTTGCTGAACTTTACGCCGGATCCGGCGGCGGGAGCGGGTATGACATTGCCTGGGCAGTCGATGTCGACAACAATCCGGTTATACTTGCCCAAGTGCAGTTCCTTCGGCTCGAGGTGTTGTCCGGTAAAGTCGAGATCGACGCGGTAAGCGATGTCCAGCCGCAGACTGAAAATCTCGCCTGGCATTTTGAGGACTTCTTGGCTGATCCCCTGGCCAACGGCTGGGCGGTGCACGGTGACGAGTCGCTCTTCAAGTGGAATGCTGAATCCGGAGCGCTGGCGGTCACATGGGATTCCGAAAAGCCGAACAGCTATTTTTACCGTCCGCTTGGTTTGACGCTGACAGAGGGTGACTCTTTTGCGTTTACGTTCGACATTGCATTCAATGAAGTGAAGGCCGGACATCTTGAAGGCCAGCCGTACACGTTTGAAGTGGCGCTTGGCTTGTTTAACATCGAGTTCGCGCAGGCCGACGGTTTCATCCGGGGCACCGGCACTGATTCACCGAATCTGCTCGAATGGGCCTATTTTCCGGATACCGGCTTTGGCGCGACCATTTCACCGACGATCGCCTCCACGACGAGCCGCTTCGCCGCCGGATTTACTTTCCCTGCCGCAATGACCGTGAGTGAAACATACTCCGTGCGGATGGAGTTCGATCCCGATGAACGGGCGTTAAAGACGTTCATGCTCCAAAACGGAAAGGCGTGGAAGGAAATCGAAACGGTCACATTGAGAGATGACTTCGCTGGTTTCGCTGTCGATGCGTTTTCAATCAGCAGTTACACGGCGAAAGGCAGCGACTCGAGCCTCCTTGCCACTGGCTGGATCGATAATCTGGCGGTCGCGGTTGCCCGCTCCCAGTCGAAAATTGTCAGCGCCCGCCTGGCTGATGGGCAACGAGTGTTTCGCTCGTTCGGATTCGACGCAGTGGGTTCTGTGCTCGAACGATCGGCTGATTTGCGAGAGTGGCATCCGGTCGGAGGCGGAGTCTATGAGGAGGGTTTTTATTTGAGGTTGATCGATAGGAACCCGCCGATCGGAGACGTGTTTTATCGCCTTGGTAGATGAATTGCCGAAAGCAATATTTTGGTTTTACGTTGGTGGAGTTGTTGGTCGTGATTGCCATCGTTGCGATCCTGGCGAGCTTGTTGTTGCCTGTCCTGTCATCGGCCAGGCGCAGGGCGCAGGGCACGGTTTGCACCGGTAATCTTAGGCAGCTTGGCATTGTCGGGCAAATGTACTGGAGCGACAACGACAACCGCGCCTTTGCCTACCGCGGGGAGGCAGTGGACAGCGGCGACCTGTTCTGGTTTGGATGGCTAGAGCGCGGCGGAGAAGGGCAGCGGCGGTTTGAGTTGGCCAAAGGCGTGCTTCATCCGTACCTCGGCGGCAGAGGGGTGGAGACCTGCCCGGGACTTGCCTATGTCGATTCGCGTTTTAAGTTGAAGGCCACCGGCGCCGCATTTGGCTATGGCTACAATTTGCACCTGGCCGGGGGAATTGCCGGGCCGGGAGTGCGGATCGATCGCTTGACCAAGCCGGGTGGAACCGTGTTCCTCGCTGACGCCGCTCAGGTGAATACGTTCCAGTCCCCGGCCACGAATGAGCGCCCAATGCTCGAGGAATTTTATTACGTGAACGACCGCGAGCAAACTGCGCATTTCAGGCATGGTAAAAAAGCAATTGCGGCGTTTTGTGACGGCCACGTTGGCCAGGCGGGATTTGAAACGGGCTCGATCGATGATCGAATGCCGGATCAGTGGGTGGGGCGCCTGCCCGGCAAGTTGTTGAGTGATACCCTGTTTGAACCTTAAGGCTCACGCCCCGCTGTCTTCATCTTCGGTCTTGTCTGTATCCTCCCCGGCCGGTTCAGGGTCTTCGGGCGGGGTGGGTGACTCTTCGACGACTCGGGTGACTTTTACGTCTTTAGGCTCGATGTTCTTTACTATAACATCTTTGTGAACAAACCACCTGATATTTAGATTGGTAGACAAAACACCAACAGGAATGGTCTCGGGATCCACCAATACTTTTACTATCGAAGCGTTAGCAAAGTCCGGAGTTGGGTCGGCGTTTGATGCGAGTTCCAAAGTCACCTGAGACGGTTCGAGAATATACCTCGTGTTGTCGTCAGGTGATTTAAGAATACGAATGTCGAAACTCTGAATGACGTTAATACGGTTTGTTGAAACCGCAGGGGATTCCAGTAGGTTGATTGGTTTTGACGGTTCTAATTTTGGTTCTTTGAGCTCTTGAGCTTTCACTCGTATGGGATCGTTGCTCGTTTGAACTTGGTTGATCGTGTACCATATGAGCACAGCCAGCAACATCGAGACGGCTTTCCAGCCAGTGTTTCGGGTCAATATGTCATACCAAGCCATGTCAGTTGCCCGTTGTCTTGGTTTGCAGGCCGGTAGCAGCCGGCTTGGGTTTCAATGACATTATCCAACCTTTAAAACTGCGGTTACGAATCGGTGTCACAAACACCGTGTTCAATGTTCCACGAAGTTTCTTGAGCGAAATACCCTGAACCAGTTGCCCCTTGAATGCCGTGGAGATGGCGCCTGTTTCCTCCGACACCGCAATCACCAGCGAGTCAGACTCCTCGCTCATGCCGATGGCGGCGCGGTGGCGGGTGCCAATGGTTTTACTGATGTCCTGCCGGCGCGTGAGCGGGAAAATGCAGGCTGCGCTCAGGATGCGGTCCTCATTGATGATCACCCCGCCGTCGTGAATTGCATTGTTTGGAAAAAAAATGGTCTCGATCATCTCAGGTGAGGCCTCGCAGTCCACAATGATTCCGGATTCGATGATATCCTGCAGGTGCGTTGATTGTTCGATAGCAATCAGCGCCCCGGTGCGCGCCTCGCTGAGCCGGTCAACGGCTTGGATGATGACCTCAATGTTTTCACGTTGTTCCGGAAGCGATGTAAAGAGTGTCAAGTTGCCCAGTCCGGCGAGCAACCGGCGCAGTTCGGGTTGGAAAATGATCAGCGCGGCAAAGGCGGATAACCCGAAGAAATAATTAAGCAGCGACGAAAGGACGGTCAATTCTAACCCGATACAAATCAGGAGGGCAACCAGTAGGCCAAGAAATGCCATAACCATCGGCCAGCCGCGGGTGCCTCGGAAAAACTTTAGTGTGTAATAAATGGCGACAGACAAAATGGAAATCTCCGCCACGAGACGCCAATAATTGGCGATGCCCTGCCAGATGTTTTGCAAAATGTCCATGATTTATCTGTTGTCGCTTAACGCTTCCGTCATTCGGACGGCCTGCACCGTCTCGGCCACGTCGTGCACGCGGACGACATGGGCTCCTTTGGTCGCCGCAAAGACCGCGCAGGCGAGCGAAGCGGGCAGGCGCTCATTGGACGGTGTGCCGAGCAGTTTGCCGATGAACGACTTTCGGGAAGCCCCAATTAGCAGCGGTCGTCCGCTCATAATAAGCTCATGTATGCCGCTCAGCAACTTTATATTGTGCTTCAGTTCCTTCCCGAAGCCGATGCCGGGATCGAGAGCCACTTGCTCGCCGCTCACCCCTTGCTCTGCCAGCCTGGCCAGCCGCTCGCTGAAAAAGTCGCCGACCTCCCGCAGTACATCGTCATAGTGTGGTTCAGCCTGCATGGTTTGCGGCGTTCCCTGCATGTGCATGCAGATATAGCCCGCTTTAGCCTCCGCAACGATCTGCCACATCTCCGGTGACTCGCGGTTTGCCGCGATGTCGTTGACGATCGACGCACCGGCGTCGAGGGCTGCCCTGGCTACCGCCGGTTTTTGCGTGTCGATCGAGATGACGGCTCCACAGCGCTTGGCCAAGCGCTCGATCACCGGCACGACACGGCGCAGTTCCTCCGTTGCGGAAACAGGCTCGGAGCCGGGTCGGGTCGATTCGCCACCGATATCGATGATCTCCGCGCCCTCATCGGCCAAGCGCAGCCCGTGGTCGGTCGCCATGTCGGTGTCGAGAAAGTGACCGCCGTCGGAGAAGGAGTCAGGAGTGGTGTTGACGACCCCCATCACCACCATCGGGCGAGGGAATTTGAAGACGAAATCGCGGACGGTCCAGCGCACGCGGAAGGCTACCTCCGCTTGGCGAAGTACGCAATCGACATTAGGTTATTTCAAGCCAAGCGTCTGCTTGATGGCGGTTTGCAGTGCGGCGGCTGAGGGTGGTGGACCGAAGATTACTTGATCATTGATGATGGTCTGAGGCATGAACGAGCTGCGGCCATTCTTGGAGTTCAACTCGTAAGCGCGAATGTTTTGCTGGAGTTGCTGCTGCACGGTCGCGCTGGCGATAGCTTTGTCTAATACGCCCGCGCCGACAAGTGTGGCCGCGTGCTGTTTCACCGTGTCGAGTGGCTTGGTGGTTTTGTGATCGGAAAATAGCCAGCGATCGAATTCGTGATACTTGGCCGGGGCGACCTGGTGCACCGCAAGGCAAATCCGGGCGTATTTGCAGGCGTCAACATGGTCACGGCCCGTGCGTTTTACCGTGCCGTTGCAATTCGCGTCGAGTGGCATCGGGATCATCACGCAGGATACCTGACCTTGCAGTTTTTCAATTGATTCGATGATGTAACCGTGAAGTTGCCGGCAGTGGTGGCAGGTGTAATCAAACAGGCAGCCAATCCGGTGAGGCGCTTTGACGGGGCCCAGCAGTGGAAGGCGACTGGTGTCCAGTGAAAGATCCGACTTGGGGATGTGAAACGCCCCAGCCTTGGCTGGCTCCGGGTTGGCGGGAGTAACGGTCTTCACGGCCGGGGTTGACGGTTCAGGATCAACAGCGGGAGCCGGTTTGGGTGTTCTTGCTGTCTTGGTTTCAACGATTGGGGCGTTGGGTTGTGCCTGGCCAAGGTCAACAATCTTTGGTGCCGGTTGTTCCTTCGGTATGATGATTTGACCGGCGGCAACCACCGTCACCAGGCCAAGCGCCACGCCGATCGCGGCGCCGAAATTTAAGCGCGCCGAAAGCCGGGAGCCGATGTTGTTGGCTTGACTCAGGAAAATCAGTGCCGCAAGCGAGGCCATGCCGTGTGCCGTGCAGCAGTACGGACAAAACGCCCCAATGGCCACCGCTTGCACGCCGACAAACCAGGCGGCTGCACCGAGGATGGCGAACGAGAAAAGCGTCAGCGAGTTGAGGGAGCGCCGGGCTTTTTGCTGTTGCCCGATCTTAAGGGAAAAGGTGGTGAAGAAAAACGCGCCGTAAAGCCCAAGGCCAAGCAGCGACACCGGGATGCCGAGCCAGTAGGCCCATGAGCTGGTGAGCACCTTCTCACAGTCGGACTCCGGTCCGCAGCCGGGCACCTGCCCACCCTTGGACAGGGTGGCGAGTGCCAGGTAGGCAGTGATGATCGATGCTGAAAACAGCAAAATTCGAACTACATGCGTCCAATTGCCGGTCAGCGGTCCCTGGGTAGTCTGTTTCTCTCGTTCGCGCTTGGATTTTCCCATGGTGAGTCGGGTTTAACAAAAAGGTTGGCCAGCCTCCGTGCAGATCGAATGAGTTGCAAGCGTGAAGTTTAACTGGCAGGCTTCACGATTTTTTTTGCTAAAGCTGGTCGCGGTCGCGCCGTTCTTTCGCAGATGATACGTGCGAGTCCATTCGTTGGCTGGATAGTCCGAGCTCGTCTTCTTCAATTTCCATGTGACTCAAGCGCTCAGTTTCCCCAGTTCGTATATTTGAGGTTAAGTCATCAATCCTCAGTTTTTAGGCTGAAGATTTGTTGCGGCAACAGTTAATACGCCTTGAAAACTGCGCTCATCAGGATGAGTGTCGGTCCACCTTGAAACCACAACTCATTGTAATAGTCGCTGCCGTGCTGTTGCTGGGGTGTGGGAATCCAGATGGTGCTACGATTCAAGCTACCAAAGACGGAAACATTGAAGCCGCCAAGCAAGCCATTGCTGATGGGGCAGATGTGAATGAGAGGGGTAAGTATGATTGGACTTCTTTGCACCATGCGACAACTAATGGTCACAAGGAAATTGCTAAACTTCTTGTCGCCGAGGGTGCGGCTGTGAATGCGAAGACTAGGAAGCTTCTCAAAAGATCGCTAGATCAGGCCGAAGATGAAGAAACAGTCGACCTCCTCCGCAAACACGGCGGCAAGACAGGTGAAGAATTAAAAGATGAAGGAAAGTAATGAAAACGGAATCAAGCCGGGCGTTTACCCTTATTGAACTGTTGTTGGTGATTGCCATAATTGCCATTCTTGCCGGGTTGCTGTTGCCGGCCTTAGTCAAGGCGAAAGGGAAGGCGCATGGGGTTCATTGCCTGAATAATGTCAAACAGTTGAGCCTGGGTTGGGTTTTGTACGCGGACGATCACGAAGGGAAATATGTCAACAACCATGGCCGGGATCAGACCCGTGAGCACCGAAACAACTGGGCGAACAATGTATTGGACTGGGAAAACAGCCCGGATAACACCAACCGCTTGGCCCTGACGTCCTCGTTGTTGTCGCCCTACATGGGCGACTCGATAGCGATATTTAAGTGTCCAACAGATCAAAGCCGCGCCAAGAACGGTTACCGAAACAGAAGCTACTCCATGAATCATCTCGTCGGTGATCCGGGGCCCTTGCTTGATGAATTTAACCCCAACTATATTCAGTTTCTTAACGATGGGCAGCTTCGTCAGCCTTCGGATATTTTTATTTTCCTTGGCGAACATCCCGATACCATCAACGACGGCTACTACATGAACCGTTTTCACGAGTACAAGTGGGGAAACATGCCGGCTTCCTACCATGATGGTGCAACAGCCCTCTCCTATGCGGACGGGCATGCAGCGACCCATCGTTGGAAGGTGACAGGGGAACATGGCACGGTCCGTCCCCCTGTTCAGGGTGCGGTGGGCGGGATTGTGCCGGCTAAGCCAAGAACGGATTTTCAGTGGGTTGTGGATCATTCCAGCCTGTTGAAATAGTCGATGTGAAATGAAGGTAAAACTGAACCGCGCGTTCACGCTCATTGAACTGTTGGTTGTGATTGCCATCATCGCCATCCTTGCGGGGCTGCTGTTGCCCGCCCTGGCCAAGGCTAATAACCATAAGGCTCTCGGCCGGGGCTATTCCTGGTTTGCTGCGGCCAATTTGCTCACCGAGTTTCCTGATCATGACCTGAAGATATTCAACCGGGGAATAAGCGCTCATAAGGTCCATCAGTTGGCTGCGCGGTGGGAAAGAGACTGTCTCAATCTTAAACCTGATGTGCTGAGTGTCTTAATTGGAGTCAACGATATCTGGCATCGCCTTAACGGCAACTACGACGGAACGGTTGCGACTTATGAAAGTGACTATCGCAAATTGCTTAAACGCACGATTAAAGTTTTGCCGGATGTGAAATTGGTTATTTGTGAGCCGTTTGTCCTTCGATGCGGAGCAGTAACTGATAAATGGTTTCCTGAATTCGACAAGTTTCGGGCCGCTGCAAAGAAAATTTCAAATGAATTCAAGGCGCATTTTGTCCCGTTCCAGTCGATGTTCGAGCAGGCGACAGCAATTGCGCCACCTGAACATTGGGCAAAGGATGGTGTGCATCCTTCCAGTAATGGTGCCGCGCTTATGGCTCACTTCTGGCTCAAGTCTGTACTTGGGAACTAGACAATAAAAAATTGCCTCCTGGCGCTGCTAGGACAGTTGCTTGGCTGGGTTACTTCAAATGGCGGTCGGCGAAGTTGAGGTATTGTTCCCAGTCGAAGTCGGTGACATCGTGTTTTCCTGTGCGGAGGTGGTAGCCGACGTGATGGCCAACCGGCTGATCGATTTTTGGTTGTTTGGCCACGTCAACGCCCTTTAGGCCAAACAACTCGTACACGGGACCGGCGTGGTAGCCGGAGAGAAATTCGCCTTTAGGGTCAGCATGGTCGTCTTTTTCCGCACTGGCAATGTATACTGGGCGAGGTGCAGCCAAAGCGATTAGCATGTGTTGATCGACCGGAAGGTCGTTCACGCGGTCGTTGTATTTTGTGAAGTTGTCGCAGAACCAGTGGGGAAAGCTGGTATTGATTCGTTTGACCGTTTCTCCAAACTGGCGCCGGCTCAACGCAGCGCCGCCACAGCCGGAGTCGTTTGAGATGACCATGGCGAAGCGTTCATCCTGTGCGCCGGTCCAGAGTGCGGTTTTGCCCAGGCGCGAGTGCCCCATCACAGCTACTTTCTTGGCGTTGATATTGCGGTCGGTCTCGAGGTAGTCGAGGCAGCGGCTCAGGCCCCATGCCCAGGTGGAGATGCTGCCCCACTCATCCGGCTTCGGCTTGGGGTAAAGCCGGTGGACTCCATTTGAAAATCCATCGTCATAGTCGGGGTCGATATCGCCATAGTAGATCGTGGCCAAGGCGTAGCCACGTTTGAGAATTTTATCGACTGCCCAGCGCGAGCGCCGTGCGCCTCGGGAGCGGTCGTCGGCTCGATTGTTCTCGATACCCCAGTCTTTGCTGTTTCGTACCCAGCTGCGACTGATTGAGATGCCGGGGTCGGGGTGGATGGTGTGGTTTCCGACGAAGTTAATCGTCAGAAAAGCCGGCACCGGGCCATCAGCATCTTTTGGAAGATAAATCAGCATGTTGGCCTCGGGGGTTGCCTCCTTGCGGGCAAAGGTGATGAGCACCTCGCGCCGAATCGCCTGGCCCTCCAGCGCGGTGGTGTCATTTTGGATGACCTTGAATTTGAGTCCCCTTGGACGTTTCGGACTGTGGCCGTACACATGCTCGCGGAACAACTCGAGCACCTCCGGCCGGCGTTTCTCAACCCAGTCGCTGGCCGACTTCACCTTGGTGCCATCCTGCATGGTGAGCGGGTCGGGGAGTTCGTACTTCGGCACCTTGGCCTCGTCGTAGTTTGCGGCGGGCAGGGAGGATTCGCTCATTGTGAGTCCGATCAGGGTGGTGATGGTTAGCAGCAACCGGTGGGTTGGTCGAAGGTTTGCCATACGCGGTATCCAAGCCAAGCGTTGGTGAAGAAGCAAGAACGGAGTGAGAACGTTGGCTTGCTTGATTTGTTCCAGCGAGGCAGGATTTGGCATGGGTTGCCCCCGTATGATTCCATTGGTTGCATTCATTGCAACGCTAAGCCAGGTAGTCTCGGCGCAGGAGTCCCGACACGAAAAGTCGTTCCGCGATTGGGACAACAACAAGGACGACAAGCTGTCGAAGGAGGAGTTGCCCAATAATGCCAAGCGCAACTTTGAACGTGTGGATAACGACAAAAGCGGTTTTATCTCGCTCAAAGAGCACGTTGCGTATCTGACCAGGGGCAGTGGCAAGCGTGAGCAGCAGTGGCCAAGACTGGAGGGCTTCAATGTTATGCAGGGCATTTCCTATGCCGGCACTGACAACGCCCGGCAGACACTGGATTTGGCGCTGCCGTTAAAGCGTACTAGTGACAAGCCGTTGCCGGTGATAGCGTTCATCCATGGCGGTGGGTGGCGAGGCGGGAGCAAGGACGGAGGGCTTAATAGGATACGCGGTTTTCTGAAATCCGGAAAGTATGCCGGGGTGTCGATTGGTTATCGGTTAAGCAATGAGACCAAGTGGCCGGCGCAGATTCACGACTGCAAGGCGGCGATTCGCTGGATCAGGGCCAACGCAAAAAAACACGCCCTGGATGGCGACAAAATTGCGGTGTACGGCACCTCTGCTGGAGGACATCTGGTCGCGATGCTGGGTACCTCAGCCGGCGTGAAGGCGATGGATGGCTCCATTGGGCCTTACACGGGTCAAAGCACAAAGGTGGCTTGCGTGGTGGATTATTTCGGGCCGACGAATTTTCTCCGGATGAACGACTTTGAGAGTCGGATCGATCATGATGCCAAAGGCTCGCCGGAAGGGTTGTTGATAGGAGGTCCGGTTCAGGACAATAAAAAGAAAACCCTCACAGCCGATCCTATTTCGTATGTGAGCAAGGGGGACTCGCCTTTCCTGATCATGCACGGCACGAAGGACATGGCGGTGCCGTATAACCAGTCAGTTATTTTATACTCAGCACTCAAAAAGATTGGCGTTCCGTCGGCATTGCTGACGGTAACCGGTGGGGGACATGGTGTCGGGGGTGGCGTGTTGAATGAGCATCTTCAAAGGTTTTTCGATCGCCATTTGTTAAAAAAAAGAGGTGTTTTTGAGAGCCTTACCATACCGGTGGCGAAGACTGCCCAACGTTAAGGCCTGATTCTGAAGGAATAACCGAGCTGTTTTTCACCCTGTAAAACGGGTATTCACTTGACGGTTTAATCGATCGAACCGTAAGCTGCACCGGTTAGGCGCTTTTCATGTTAGGCAATTTTAAGAGCCTGTTTTCCAACGATATTGGAATCGATCTTGGCACGGCCAACTCCCTCGTTTATGTTCGAGACAGGGGCATTGTGCTGCGCGAACCCTCTGTCGTCGCGATTGAGGCCGGCATGACCACCGTGCTGGCTGTGGGTGACGAGGCGAAGCGGATGCTGGGTCGGACACCGGGCAACATCGTGGCCATCCGCCCAATGAAGGACGGGGTCATTGCCGATTTCGAGATCACTGAGGCGATGTTGAGAAACTTCATCCAGAAGGTTCACAACCGCAAGTTGATTGCTCCACGGGTGGTGGTGGCTGTGCCGTCGGGAATCACCGAGGTGGAAAAACGGGCGGTGAAAGACTCCGCCATCCATGCCGGAGCGAGGGAGGTTTACCTGATTGAGCAGCCGATGGCGTCGGCAATCGGCGTGGGGCTGCCAGTGCACGAGCCGACCGGCAACATGATTGTCGATATTGGCGGCGGCACCTGTGAGATCGCGATTATATCGCTCGCGGGAATCGTGTTCAGTCGGAGTTTGCGTGTCGGTGGCGATGAGTTTGACGACACGATTACAGCCTACATGAAGCGTGCTTATAATTTGATGATAGGCGAACGCACAGCAGAGGAAATCAAGATTACGATCGGTTCAGCGTATCCGCTGGAAGAGGAACTTTCAATGGAAGTAAAGGGCAGGGACTTGAGTGCGGGCCTGCCGCGGATCATGACGGTTCGTTCCGAGGAAATTCGGGATGCGTTGAAGGAGCCGCTGAACAACATTCTTGAATCTATCCGCTTGACGCTAGAGAGATGTCCCCCCGAGCTTTCGGCCGACCTGGTCGACCGCGGCATCGTAGTCGCAGGTGGTGGCGCCCTCGTGAGGGGCATTGACCAGTTGATCGCCGAGGAGACCGGCCTGCCGGTTCACATCGCTGACTCCCCATTGACGGCCGTGGCTGAGGGGACGGGGCGGGTGCTGCAGGAGTTGCAGTTTTTGCGGCGGGTGGCTTCCAAAAGCGGAGAGTAGCGTGCGTTCGTCCCGTTGAATGACGGGATGAAACGATTTTTTTACAAATCGCAGCAGACGGCGGTTGGGGCGGTGCTCCTGACCGTGTTCCTGCTACTGGTGATGCCGGAGGGTGTCCGCGCGCGGCTCAAGTCCGCCATCGGAGGGTTGTTTTTGCCCGCGCTCAGCATCAGCACCACCGGCCAGGCAGCTCTTGAATCGCTTGGTCAACTTGGTGTCAGTGATCGCGATCCATTCCCCACAAACCAAGCGCTTGGCCAAGGGTCGGGAGCGACATCTTCAATTACAGAATTGCAACTGGAGAATGACCGGCTCGCAGGGGAAAACAAGCGCTTGCGCGACGCGGCGGAGTGGGAGCAGCGGATCCCGTGGGAAACTCGTCTCGTTCGAGTGGTAGGGCGAGACCCGTTCAACTGGTGGCGGCGTATTAAGGTAAACCTGGGCACCAACAAAGAGGCTCGCTTAAGATTAAATCAGCCGATCATCTCTGTCCGGGGCGAGTTGGTGGGACGTATCTCTGAGGTGGGTCCGCTGACATCGTGGGTGCTGCTAGTGGGTGATCCCAACTGCAGGTTTTCGGCGTTACTAAAGGAGTCGCGAAGCCAGGGCGGGATTGTTTCACCCCGACAATACAGCGCTGATCCCCGGGTGGTGGAGTTAACCTATCTGCCAAATGATGTCGAGGTGCGCCCGGGTCAGGCGGTGGTCACCAGTGGGATGGGAGGGGCTTTCCCGAAGGAAATTCCGGTTGGCCAGGTGGTGGATTCATGGGTATCAAAGAATGGATTGTACACCGAGGCCCGAGTCAAACTGCACGCCAATCTTAACCAACTTGAGACCGTCCGAGTGCTGGTGAAGTATTGAAAAGAACATCGTGACAGGAAGAATCAACAAAACCCTAGGACTGATGATTGGTGCCTACCTGCTCGTGTTTTTGCAGTCCCATTGGCAGGGGCCTAGGTTGTGGCTGGGCTTTCAGCCTGACCTCACCCCAGCGCTGTTGGTATGCGCCGGGCTGAGGCTGGGTGCCGGACAGGTAAGCACGGCTGCCATGCTAACCGGCCTGTGGCTCGACAGCCTATCGGCTAATCCGCTGGGGCTAAGCGTGCTGCCGTTGTTTATCGCCGGATGGGCGGTGTTCAGTTTTCGTGAGTTTATCCTGCGGGATGAACTGGTGGCTCAATTTTATCTCGGCATCGCAGCAGGCGCCGCGGTGCCACTGCTTCAGGTGTGGTTGCTTCAACTGGTGGGCTCAAACCCATTACTGGGTTGGCAGATGGGAGTTTGGTGTCTGGTTAATGCGCTGCTCTGTGGTGTGGCGGTACCGGTATTCGATCGTATGGCAAAGCTGCTCGACCGCTGGTTTTCGCACCCGGCACATGATCCGAACCGTTGGCCCAACGAAAACCGCCAGATTGTGCGCGGAAAAAATTGATCAAGACAGGAATCGTGTTTGTATTTGACCAGTTGCGAAGCAGGGAGATCCCGATCCGGGTGATGACGGTTTTCATCCTGTGCTGCATGTTCCTGTTGGCGGCGAGCCTTTGGCGTCTTCAGGTGGCCTCCGGCAGCGATTTCAGCGAGCGACAGCAAAACCAATCGATCCGCGCCGTACGCCTTCCGGCCACGCGGGGCCATATTCTGGACCGCTATCAGCAACCGCTGGCGATGAACCGCCTACGGTTCGACGTGCACATGTACATCGACGAGCTGCGCCCCTTGTTTTACACCCACTACATGCGCCTTAAAAACGGGCGCCTCCTTGGCCGTGCGGCGCAGCTTGAACTGGAAAAGGAGGCCCGCTACCAAGTCGTGAGCAACCTGACCATGCAGGTCAGTCTGCGTCTTGCCCAACCGCTGGTTCTCAACAAGGAAAAATTCCACAGTCACTACTACAAGCGCCGCTACACACCGATGACTGTTATGCAGGATCTTTCGCCGGGGCAGGTGGCCCGGTTTGTCGAGCAGATTCACTCAATTCCGGGCCTGGATCTGTCTGTAAATCCGGTGCGAACCTATCCAAATGGGGCCATGGCATTCCACACGCTGGGTTATCTACGTCGGGACGATGATCCGGATAGCGGCAGCGAGATGCCGTTCCACTTTCGCTATCGGCTACCAGACTACATCGGTGTGGATGGTCTGGAGGGGTTTTACGACGGCCTACTGCGAGGGGAGGCCGGCGCCAAGAGTATTCGTGTCAACAATATCAGTTATCGCACAAGCGAGGAGGTATGGGCCTGGCCGGAGTCGGGCTACGACATCGCGCTTTCACTCGACCGCGACATCCAGTTGGCCGCCGAGGCGGCGCTACAGGCTAACGGCCCGGAGACGCGGGGCGCCGTGGTGGTGATGAATCCAGACACCGGCGACCTGCTGGCGCTGGTGTCGCTGCCGAGTTTTGACTCGAACAAGTTCATTTCCGGGTTTTCGCGAGAGGAGATCACCCGGCTGAACGACGAGCGGCTCAACCGCTGGCTCAACCGTGCTACCGGCAGCGGTGGCGTGGCGTACCCGCCCGGCTCCATCTTCAAGCTCATTTCCGCCGTTACTTACCTCGAGGAGGGATTGCTCGATCCCGAGGAAAAAGTTAAAAATCGCGGGTATTTCAGGAATCAAACCCTCTATCCCCACTATTCACTGGATGATACTGCGCCTCCGGGCGATTACGATTTCATCAAGGCGTTCAAGAGATCGAGCAACACCTATTTCGTCCACTATGCGTTGACGCCCGACGGTCAAACCGACCAATGGCGGCAGGGAAAGAGGGTGCTTCTTGACTGGGGAAACCGTTTTCGTCTTGGACAAAAAACACTCGCCAATTTGCCCGGCGGCTTGCCCAGTCCCATCCGTGAGGCGCGCGGTTATTTTCCGGCACGCGGCAACGAGTTAAAAAGGAAGGATCAGTTTGGCGACAAGGTTCCATGGGCGGCCGGCGACGTGGCCAACCTCTGCATCGGGCAAGGTGAAATTACCGTGACCCCGCTACAAATGGCAGTGATGACCTCAGCGGTGGCCAACGGTGGAAAGGTACTGCAGCCGCGCCTGGTGACGCGGGTGGACTCGCGGCAAGCCTTTGACCAAAAGCAAAACCATGTGATACCGGTGAAGGTGCAGAACGACCTGAACCTGAAGCCGGAGACCGTCGAGTTGCTGCACAGGGCGATGCTGGCCGATGTTGCCGACCGCGATGGAAGTGGTCGTGCTGCGCGAGTGCCCGGTTTGGCCATCGGAGGAAAAACCGGCACGGCCCAGATAATGGTGCCCACTGGGAAATTCAATCCTCGGACCGGAGTGCGCCTCTTTCGCACCGATCACATCACTTGGTTTGTATCGTTCGCGCCGGTCGAGTCACCTCGCTACGCCATGGTGGTGATGGTGGAGAGCGGTGAGTCGGGCGCAAGCACATGCGCGCCGATTGCTGCTAGGATTTATCGCGCGATACGCGACCTGGAACGCGAACAGAAGAAAGGAGGGCCACGCTTGGCCAAGCAGTGATGGAAACGATCCTGCTCCATATCCGCAAGTTGCGGGTCGATTGGCTGATGTTTGGTGCCTTGATCGGCCTGATGATTTTCGGAGGAACCTTTGTGCTCAGTGCGGCGATTGACCAGTATGAGATGGAGCCGCTGCTGGACACATACTTTTTCCGGCAGTTGGTTTTTTACGGGCTGGGCCTGCCCCTGGCTGTCCTATTCGTGGTGGTAGACTATCACCGCTTGGCCGGTTGGTCGCGTGCTGCCTATTGGGTGATGATTCTTCTGCTGATTCTGGTGCTGATCCCGGGAATCGGCGAGGTGCGCCACGGGGCACGCCGATGGTTTGATTTGGGAGTCACCCTCATTCAGCCCTCGGAATTTGCGAAATTAGCGTTTATATTCGCCTTGGCCGATTTTTTGACGCGGCCTAACGAGGAGATGTTGATGCCGGGGGTATTCCTTAAAGCCCTCGGGATGACTGCATTACCATTCATTTTGATATTAAAAGAGCCGGATTTGGGCTCATCGCTGGTGTTTTTCCCGATCGGGATCGCGATGATGTTCATCGCCGGAGTACCGCTGCGGTTCCTTGGGAAATTTCTCGGAGCATCAGCAGTCTTGGTGGTGTTTGTCATCATCAACGCACTCTACTTTCCTGCAGACTGGCGAATTTCGCTACAGGAATACCAGCGCCAACGGTTGTTGGTTTACTTTCACAAGGATTTTGCCCCGCCGAACGCCACCCCGGCGGAGCGCAAGGCCGCCCGTGCATTGCAGCGAGAGCGCACGCACAACATACGGCAGGCCGAGATTTCCGTAGGCTCGGGAGGGCTCAATGGAAAAGGGTGGGGACAGGGGCCACAGACCCGCTTGGGCTATCTGCCCAGGGGTGTGGCTCACAACGACTTTATCTTCTCCGTGATCGCGGAGGAGACAGGGTTTTTGGGCAGCATGGCAGTGCTGACGTTATACACCATCATCCTTCTAAAGGGGATGCAGACCGCAACCCAGGCGAGGGATCGCCTGGGCAAATTGTTGGCAGTGGGAATCGTGACTCTCATTTTTTGCCACGTCTTTGTGAATATCGGCATGCACTTGAGGTTGATGCCGGTGACGGGAATACCGTTGCCACTGTTGAGCTATGGCGGGTCGTCCGTGTTAAGCTCGCTGATCGCCATCGCCGTCCTGCAAAACATACAACTACACAGAAATACATACTAAGTTATCATGGCAGAAAAAAAAGCATTTGGCCGCGGCAGAAAACGCGGCATGTCATTCAAGCCCTCGGGCGGAAAAAACCGCAGACCTGATCGCACCAGCCTCAAGGCCCGTGCGAATATTGAAACCATACAAACCACACAGGACGAGATCTACGATACGCGGCAGCACCGCAGTGAGATTGTGCGTGCCGAGAACAAGGCGCACGGACTGCCGCCCGATGCCGATCTCGAGTCGCCCAAGGCGCAACGGCAACTCACCAACGAGTCGTCGGACGGCGAAAACGGGACGCAAGATGAATCACCACGGCAAGGCGGCCAGTATCAGGCCGAGTTTGCACCGGTAGAACTGCCGGAAGAACCGGCCGGATCCATCAAGGAAAAGGTGCAGCGGGGCGCACAAAAATTCGTCAGTAAGGTTAAGGGCGTGTTTCGCCCCATAAAGCACACGCACAAGGAGGTGTTAATCAATGCCGAGTCGCTCGAGACGCGGGTGGCGGTGACGGTCAAGGGCCAGCTCGAGAACCTGATCATCGAGCGAGTCGACGATCTGCGAATGGTCGGGAGCATCTACAAGGGCAAGATTCGAAACCTTGAGGACGGCCTTAAGGCGGCTTTTGTGGACATCGGTTTCGAGAAAAACGCATTTCTGCACTACTGGGACATCATTCCCAGCCCGTTGGATTCCTCCTACGACGTGGTGGATCGGGGTAGGCGCAAAAAGGAAAAACCCAGGATCACCAACAAGGACATTCCGAAGAAATACCCTACCGGCACGGAGTTAACAGTGCAAGTTACCAAGGGACCGATTGGAACCAAGGGGCCGCGCGTGACCACGAATGTCCTGTTGCCGGGTCGCTACCTGGTCCTGCTGCCCAACTCCGAGCAGTCGGGCGTTTCCCGGAAAATCGAAAACCGGGAGGAACGAACACGGCTCAAGAGAATCGTTCAGGAACTCAATATTCCTGACGGCATGGGGGTGATCATACGCACAGCGGGGCAGGGACAGCGTAAGGGCTATTTCATCCGTGACTTGGCCATTCTGCTTCAAACTTGGGAAGGGGTGACCGACAGGGTGAAAACCCAGAAAGCCGGCACGTGTGTTTTTGAGGAGCCAGACCTGATCGAACGTACAGTCCGCGATTTTTTGACTGAGGACGTTGAGCGCATCGTCGTCGATAATACGGCTGAAACGGAGAGGGTAACAAAATTAATCGGCCGCATCTCCAAGCGGTCGCTGGAAAAGGTTCAGCGCTATCCCTACTCGGAACCGATATTTGACCGGTTCGGAGTCACGCGCCAACTTGAGACGGCCTATACGCGCAAGGTGATGCTGCCCAGTGGTGGGTACATCATCATCGACGAGACCGAGGCGTTGGTGGCAATAGACGTGAATACCGGCAGCCACCGGCACAAGGGCAGCAACAAGAAGGAAAAGGACAAGACACTGCTTCAAGTAAACCTCGAGGCTGCGGAGGAGGTTTGCCGGCAGCTCCGGCTCCGTAACATTGGGGGGTTGATTGTGCTGGATTTCATTGACATGAAATCATCGCGGGATCGGCGTGATGTGTTCAACCGCGTTCGCGATGGACTGCGGAAGGACAAGGCCAAGTCCCACGTGCTGCCGATCTCCGACCTTGGCTTAATGGAGATGACGCGCCAGCGACAGTCCGAGAGCGTTCGTGATTCCGCCTACGGTGACTGCGAGCACTGCAGAGGCCGCGGTAAACTCAAGAGCCCGTTGACCATGAGCGTGGAGATCCAGCGCAAGCTCAGTGAGATCATCAAGAAACGGGATAAGCTCAAACAGCGTCGTGAAGAAGAGGCCGATTTCAAGCTCCGGGTCAATGTCCACTCAGGCGTGCTGGACCGGCTCCGCAACGAGGATGAGGACATCTTCATCGACATGGAGAAACGTTACCTTGTGAAAATCTCGTTCCGCGGTGAGCTGGAACTCCACCCGGAGGAATTTGAGGTGTTCGACGCCATCACCAACAAGCGCTTGGCCCAGGTGGAACGGTAAATTGCCCGTATTTTCCCAGGGCGTTCATCCGGCGGTGATCGCCTTTTTTTGCTTAGCCAAACGCTTGGCGACCTATAGCTGGTTCACGGTGATCGCCCGGATCACCTCCTCCAGGCTGGTAATACCGCGTTGAACCTTGGCCATCGCATTCTGCCAGAGGGTAATCATTCCCTGCTTGATCGCTATGTCGTGCAGTTTGCTGGTTCGCAGTTTTTGGATGACCCCTTCCCGTACGAGTTCACTCGAATTGAGCAGTTCGGTTACGGCCACCCTGCCATGGTAGCCGGTCTGGGAGCAGTTGTCACAACCGGCGCCGGTGTAAAAGACCGTCTCTTCCACGAAGCCCTCGGGCAGTAGGGTGAGATGCTCGGGTTTAGGCTGGTCTCTGGTTTTGCAGTGGGGGCAGATCGTGCGTAAAAGACGTAGGCCTAGCACCCCTGTGATGCTGGACGCCAACAGAAAGGGCTCGATATCCATGTTGATGAGGCGGGCGTAAACACCGGCCGTGCTGTCGCTGTGGATGGTGCTGATAATCATGTGGCCGGTCAGCCCAGCCTGAACGGCGATGGCGGCGGTTTCCGGGTCGCGTATCTCCCCGATCATGATTGCTTCCGGGTCCTGGCGCATGAGTGAGCGAAGCGCCACAGGGTAGGTGAACCCGCGGGAGTTGCTGATTTGTGACTGGCTGATCATCGGCAGGTTGAATTCCACCGGATCCTCCACAGTATTAATGCTGATGGTTGGGCCGTGGGTGTCAATCAGGTGGCACAGCGCGGAGTAGATCGCCGTGGTTTTTCCTGAGCCGGTGGGGCCGTTCAACAGGATGAGCCCGCTGGGCTGGCGGATGAGCTTCTTGAAGCTTTCAATCGTGTCCGTCTCGAAGCCGAGCGTTTCGAGGTCGAAGCTGCGGTTTTGAGGATCGAACAAGCGGATGACGATTTTCTCTCCGCGCACCGTAGGAAAGATGGAGACACGTAATTCCACATTACCATACTCGGGACTGGCCGGGGCACGTCCTTCCTGTGGTAGTTCCGTCTCGTAGGTAACCAGGTCTGCCATGACCTTGAAGCGGCCTGCGATGCGGTCGAGAAACTCGTGAGGCAGATGCGTGAGTTCACACAGGATACCTGATAACCGCAGTCGGATGGGGAGTGTGCTTTCCCAGGCTTCGATGTGGATGTCGCTGGCTTTCTGTTGCACCGCGTCGAGAATGATGTTGTTAACGAGAACCGCGATGTCGATCTGTTCGAACGATTTGACGGCCCGTATGTACGTCGAGGTCAGGTCCATGGATGCGGGATTAGTAAGGGTTGTGCCTTCCTAGGTCACCTGCTTTTTGTCGTTCACCCCCCAATGAGGCTCATCGTGCGTGCTGGTTGAACAAAGTCGACCTCGTTGATTCGGTGACCCGGTTCTTTCTTGAGGACGATCTGCTGCAACCGGGCTGCCAACTCAGCGGTGCCGGAACCTTTCCGCAAGGAGGGCTTGAGATCGTGCTCGTGGTGGCTGAACAGGCAGGTACGGATCTTGCCGTCAGCCGTGAGTCGAATGCGGTTGCAGTTTCCGCAAAAGGGTTGCGTGACCGGGGCGATAATCCCGACCTCGGCTGCACCCCGGCCAAGGGACCATCGGCTGGATGTCTCGGAGGGGTTGCCGGCGGGGAGGCGGGTGAGCGGGTACTTGGACTGGATTTGCCTGAGAATCTCACTGCCAGAAACGACGTGGTCCCTGCACCAAGCCTTCCGGGAGTCAAGGGGCATGAACTCGATGAAGCGCATGACGATGTCCTCATCCAAGGCAAACTTGGCCAGCCGCACGATTTCGTGGTCGTTAAGCCCACGAATGATCACAGCGTTGACCTTCAACGGGGTGAGGCCAATCGACTTGGCCAGGCTTATCGATTTGAGCACTTCAGCCAGTCTGTCACGACCGGTGATGTTTTTGAAGTTGTCCCTGTCGAGTGAGTCGAGACTGATGGTGACCCGGCCAAGCCCGGCCTCCTTGAGGCGCTTGGCCAAGCGGGGGAAGTGGGTGCCGTTAGTGGTCAGCGACAGATCGCGGATCAGGTCGATGGCGGCGATTTTGGAAATCAGTGACTCGACGCCCCGGCGGAGTAACGGCTCGCCACCGGTAATCCGAATCTTATCCACGCCAAACGATGCCGCCACTTGAATGACACGGACGATCTCCTCAAACGACAGTATTTGGGATCGAGGTTTCCACAGGTAAGGCAGCTTGCCCGGTATGGGCGCGCTGCTTTTTGCCCCTGGGGCAACGGGTTGAAAAAAGTTGGCTGCTTCCTCGGTTTCAGGAAGACAATAGGCGCAATTGAAGTTGCAGCGATCTGTGATGCTGATTCGCAGGTCGCGTATAACGCGGTTGTGAGAGTCCAGAAGAGCCGATGGGACGCTCATGGAGTGGCCCCATTGGGGGGCGAATTGGTTTCGATCGGGACGATTTTCACTGTGCCGTCCCGGCGAACTTCCACGTTGAGGTCGGCGGTGGTGATCGTCTTTTTTTGCCTCGGTTTTTTGCTCATACCCATCAACTGAGCCCCGCCTTTTTTGCGGGCACTGCCGTAGAAGCCGCGGCGAAGCCACTCGAGTTTCTTGGAGGCCATGAGTTCCACCTGCAACCGCTGTACCTTCTGCCGTAGCACGACGATGTCCTGGAATTGTTTCTCTAATTCAGCTTTCTCAGCGATCAATTTGTTACGTTCCTTGAGGAGATGATCGCGGTCATTCTCGCTTGACTCGAGGCGGCGACTGATGTCCTCAATGGCCTGATCCTTAGTGCTCATTTGGCTGTTGAGATCCTTGATCTGCGCGTCGTAATCGCGGTTTTTGTTTTGGGCCGTGCTGAGTTCGGTGTTCAGGGCGCTGATTTTTTCGTCCTTGTCGGCGAGTTCTTGCGCGGCCTTGGTTACAAATGTCTCGTATTCGGCCACTTTCTGGCCGTAATTGGTTTGCAATTTGGAGAGCGCATTTTGAGTTTCATTAACGGTTGAGTTGGCTGTATTTAGCTTTTTTGTAAGGTCTGCTTGGGTTGTCTCCAGCGTCGCTTTAGCTGTTTTAAGTCCTTTTATTTCCTCCTCATTTTGGGTGATGGTATCGCCTTGCTCGGAGATGGTTGTATTCGCATTGGAGAGCAGAATGACCATCAGAGCTCCCCCTATGAGCGCTGCGACTGCCACGATGATTGTAGTATTGCCTTTCATTGTTGGAAAATCATGGCTCGATTTTTTCTTTTGAGCAACCCTTAATTTCTGGGTTTCTTTCCCATTTTGATGTTTTGTGGTGTTTTTTACCAATGCGCATTTCGGACAAAATCCCGTTGATGATATTGCCCAATGCCACGTTGTTCCCTGAGGCGATCATTTCTCTACACATTTTCGAGTCTGGCTACCGGAGGATGCTGTCGGATGTTCTGAAATCCCGCAGAATGTTTACCTCGAGGCTATTGAGCAATCCGCTACATCGTCAGATCGTGCTGGAATCACTCGATCTCAAGACGCGACTCGAGAATGTCTCCAGCTTCCCGTCGGTTGAAATCGAGCACAAGAAGTGTGCTTAGCCAAGCGACTGGCTAGAACTGCACGATCCGAATCTGACTGATGTCTGGGTCGGCCTCGAGTTCGGCGAGGCAGTCCGCGCTTGGCACGCTGTCGATATTCAGCGCTGTCAACGCCTGGCCACCTTCGCGATCCCGCCCAAGACTCATGTTGGCGATGTTGACGTTATGATTGCCGAGCACGCTGCCCAGGTGCCCCACGATACCGGGGCGATCCTTGTTGCTCATCATGAACAGGATGCCTTCGGGGACGATCTCGACCGGCTGGCTGTTGAGTCGAACGATCCGCGGATGTTGAGCCAGTCCAAAGAACGATCCGCCGACGGATATCTCTTTGTCAGCGGCCCAGGCGCGGATGTGCAGCCATTCACGGAAGTCCACCTGTTCGCTGGACTTGATCTCCTCGATGACCAGTCCTCGCTCCTTGGCCATGGCTCGGACGTTGACCAGGTTGACTTCCTCGCCTTCGGCCGCCCCGAGAAAACCCTTGATGATCGAGCGGGCAATGGGGTCACCGGGCAGCTCCGTGGCCAAGCCGCCGTAGGTGATGACTAGGCGCTCGGTGCCCGCCTGGCCAAGTCGCGCCAATAACACGCCCATCTTCTCACCCAGTCGCAAATGCGGCTGAACCTTGGCTGAGGTCTGTGCGTCGAGGCTCGGCATGTTGATGGAGTTCGTCAGGCTGCCGCGCAGCAGATAATCGGCAATGCCCTGCGCCACCTCGAGGCCTACGTTGTCCTGCGCCTCCACCGTGCTGGCGCCGAGGTGCGGGGTTAGGATGAGGTTTGGGCACTGGCGCAACGGTGAGTCGTCCGCCAGCGGCTCGGATTCGTACACATCGAGCCCTGCACCGGCAATTTGACCGGCTTTGAGTGCCTCGAGGAGGT